>JABAHQ010002881.1_pt1 | contig 31102 bp, 27 predicted proteins | sample 7062091 | NCBI WGS metagenome assembly JABAHQ01 (sample SAMN14534359, study PRJNA622989) | marine sediment metagenome | biome: marine biome [ENVO:00000428]; feature: marine pelagic biome [ENVO:01000023]; material: deep marine sediment [ENVO:00002113] | place: India: Gulf of Kutch | collected... | reverse complement strand
TGGATCCTCAAGTCGCCGCACCACCTCCCCGCCCTCGACGCGCTGCTACGAACCTACCCGGACGCGCGGATCATCTATCTGCACCGGGAACCGTGCCGGGTCATCCCCTCGTGCGCCAGTCTGGTCGAATCGTACCGCGCCACCTTCTGCGACCAGGTCGACCGCGCCGCGTTGGGACGTCAGGTGCTGGCGCTCGCAGCGCAAGCGGTCAAGCGGGCCACCGCCGCCCGGAGGGAGCATGCCGACCGCGAGATCATCGATGTCGAGTACGAGAAGCTCGTGTCTGACCCACTCGCTACCGTGACGGCGATCTACCGCGAACTCGGTATCCCCCTCCCGCCACCGGAGTTGCGACGGATTCGCCGATCGGTGGAATCGCAGCGACGGCGACCGCCGCCGCCCCACCATTACACGCTCGGCGGATACGGCCTGACCGAGGAGGACGTGCGTGCGACTTTCCGTTAGTTCGGTTCCGGCAGTCGCTCAGCTCGATCCGCAATAGCGCGATCACCCCGCAGGGATCAGCACTCCGTCGTCCAAACGAACCACCCGGTCGGCGCCGGCCAGCGCCCGCTCGTCGTGCGACACGACCAGCAGCGCCGACGTACCGCGGTTCGCGACGAGCAAGTCCATGACCCGCCCTCCGGCCGCGCGATCGAGATGCGCCGTCGGCTCATCGGCCAGGATGATGTCCGGGTCATTAATCAATGCGCGCACCACGCTGGCTCGCTGACGCTCGCCCGCCGAAAGGCGGGTTGGGCGCTCGTCCAGCAGATCGGTCAACCCCACGGCGCCAGCCAGCTCCTCCGCCCGGCTGGGCGCCACGCCCGGCAGAGCCTGGGCGGCCGCGTTTTCTCGCACGGTAAGATACGGAATCAGGAACGGCTCACAGAACACGAACCCCAGGTGTCGACGCCGCAGCTCGGCGGCCGCGTTCGCGTTCGTCGGCCACGGCTTTCCAGCGAACCTGATCGCGCCGCGGGTGGCCGGCCGCAGACCGGAGAGGACGAAGAGCAGCGAGGACTTGCCGGACCCCGACGGGCCCATGACGCCCACGAACTCTCCGGGCTCCACCTCGAGGTCGACGCCGCGCAACGCGTGCACGGTCCGCCGCGGACCGGAGTACTCGAGCCAGGTATCGGCGGCTGCCAGGATCGGGACCGTCATCCGAACTTCCTCTCGATGATGCTCACGGGATCGAGCGTCCGCATCCGCCCGAGCAGGACCAGCACGCTCACGCCGACGGCGATCGCCGGCACGGCCAGGCTCAGCCCCACCGGCCAGAGATCGAAGACGCGCATCACGATTCCCCGCGGGTCGAGGCCCAGCCGGTCGTAGAGCGTCAGCCCGGCAACCCCCAGCACGGCGCCCACCACCCAGGCCGAAGCGCCCACGAGAGTCGTCTCCGCACCCAGTCTTCGCGCCAACCGCGCCGGTCGATGGCCCAGCGCCTGCAGGGCCGCGAACTCATCCTCGCGGGCGCGAAAGGCGATCAGGTTGAGCAGGGCCACGACCAGCGCGACGGTCGCCGCCGTCGCGACCGTGAGCAGGAGGACGAGCACGGGGAGGTTGCGAAGCGCCTCCTCGCTGCGCGCCTGCACGTACGCCTGGTCTATCACCCGAAACGCGGGGCCGCCATCGACGACCGCCCCGTGCAAGTACGCGTCCGATTCGGCTTTCCGCTCCGGCGGGGCGAACATCAGCGCGTAGGGCGGCAACCGTGCGCTGAGAAACGCCGCCGGCAACCCGGTACCCAGCGTTCCTACCGCCAGCCGCCCCGCACCGCTCATGATTCCCACGACCTCGAACTGTCGGCGGTCCACATCGCCGCGATCCATCAGCGTCCCCGTCCTATCGCCCAGCTCGAGATCTTTGGCTCGTGCAACGTCCTCGTGGACCACAACCTCGGCGCGATCGCGGCGCGGCAAGCGCCCGGCGACCAGCGTCTGACCGGCACGTTCGAAGATGTAACCGACCTCGTCGGCGCTCACCAATACCAGAGGACAGAGGGCCTCGCCGATCAACATCGGGTAACGGAGCCAGCCGACCCGCACCGCGATCTTTCGATCTGCGGCCGGGTTGGCATCGAGCAGCGCCTGCAGCGACTCGTCGAAGCCGGGCCTGGCGGCGGGCGTCACGGCGGTGAACGCCTCCAATGCCCGCGTGTTCGCCAGCGTGGTTTCGCGGAACGAGTTGGTCGGGGTGATTACCAGCAGCAACAACGCGGTGACCGTCGCCATGGTGAGCCATACCGGCAACACGACGCGCCAGCGGCGCGTGACGGCCAGCCAGGCGCTCAACGGGTCGGCGACGGGCGCCGTCATGTCCCTACCCTCATCGCTTGCCGCGACATTCCGTGGACCGTAGGCTTTTCGCCATGCAGCTTCCTCGCAGCCGGGTGCTTCTCGCTCTCACTCTTGCGCTCTTCGCCATTTCGATGGGCTCGTACCTGGACGCCGGGTTCATCCTCGACGACTACTTCTACCTCGACCGGCTGGTCCATGCGGACGGGCTCGCGAAGCTCGATTTCGCCATTCGAACGGTCGAGTACGACATGTACTTCTGGCCGAGAGTGGAGCCGGTGGAAGTCGCCTACGTGCGGCCGGTGTCGATGGCCACGCTGTGGCTCGACTGGCAGATCTGGGGACGGCAGCCGTTCGCCTTTCACCTGACCAACCTCCTCCTCCATGCCGTCAACGTCATGCTGCTGTACGGCGTGGCTCGCGGACTGCGCCTGCGCGCCCGGGCGGCCTGGGTCACGGCACTCATCTGGGGCCTCGCCATTCACGTCGGCCCCGCGGTGGGTTGGGTGTCAGGTCGCACGGAAACCCTCGCCGCAACCGGCACCCTGGGGGGCGCGCTCGCGGTGCTCCGCTGGCATCGCGACGGCCGCTGGCGCTGGCTGCTCATCGCGGCCGGCGCCGCGCTCTTCGCGGGGCTCGCCAAGGAGAGCGGGTTGGTAGCCCCTCTGCTCATGCTCCTGCTGGTTCCACTGGCCAGGCTCAGGACCGCACCCGCCCGACGCCTGACGTGGCGGCAGGCCCTGCCCATCGTGATGCCGGCGGCGCTTATCCTCGCTGTACGCTTGACGCTGTTCAACATACCCCGGCCCCCGCCTCCGTACTGGGATCTCGAGCTTTCGATCATCGGCTTCATCGCGTTGCTGGTCAAAGGGCTGTTCTACTTCACGTCGGCCGCTCTCTCGCTACCGGTGCTCCCGCTGACGACCTTCGAGTTTCTCCTTCAACATCCCCTCCTCGCGGCCGGGTTGGTCGTCGCGGCGATCGCTCTCTGGACGGCTGCAGCGCGTGTCGTCGATCCCCGTGTCACTCTCTTGCTCCTGGCGTGGTTCTTCGTGGCACTCCTGCCCTATGCACCGGTGATGGGGACGACACTCTACCTCTATCTACCACTGGCCGGGCTGGCGCTCTTGATCGGTTACGCCCTGAACTCCACGCCTCCGCGTATCGTGGTGGCCTGGGCCGTCGCCCTCGTCGCGGCGGGCTGGGCCGGCAACCTGGCCCTCGGGCTGTTCGCCCGAAGCGTCACTCAGTCCGTGGAGCGCGCCGTCGGCGTGATCGGTGCCGCGGTACAGGAGCAGAGACCCGGAGCCGTCCTGTTGGTCGACGCCCCGCTCTGGACCTACGCGCTGCCCGCGGCTCTGCACCTGCGGCATCCCGACCGGCGCGTGGCCGTCCATTTCCTTTCGTACGCCCCTGGCATCGTGCCACAACCCCCCTCGCAACTCGATTGGTCGACGCCCGATCGCATCATCATAGAGGCGGCCGACCGTACGTTCTTCGACTCCGCGGTCGAGCGGTTCCTAACGTTCGGGGCGGAGCCCGATCGCCCGGTCACCCCGACCCCGCCGATCGAGGCGTTCAGAATCGAGCGTGGCCCCCGGGGCGTCGAGCGCCTGCGGATCGAGCTCCTTCCGAGTGCGGCGCGCGTCCGCTTCGTCGCGGTCCGCTTCTGTGGTTGGAACGCTATTCCCATCGCGCCCGGGAGGAGCGGCTGTCCCGACCTCGCGACCCACGTCACGCCTCGAGACCTCGATCGCGACGCCGCCGCGGCCGATCCGATAGCGGCGTCCACGCCAGGTCACCCGGTCGCTGACCAGGGCGGCCACGCAAGCCGCCGCGTTCGCTGACTCCAGGAACGGCAGCAGCCACAGATAGCGGATCCCACTGCGGTCCCTCAGGAACAGCGCGTTCAGGGAAAGCGCCGATGTCAGTCGGACGAGCAGCGCGCCGCCCAGCACGGCCACGGCGAGGCCGGAGAAACCGTCGATCGGCAGGTAGACGCAAGCCGTGACGAACCAGACGCGCGTCCAGCAGAACCCCAGGAAGGTCGGCAGCGACAGCACGCGACGCATGCCCACCTGCCAGCGGTAGGTCTGCTGCCACCACTCGCGGAGCGTCGCCCGGTGCCGGACCACCGGCGCCGGCCGCGGGAACAGGTGCACCAGATACCCGTGTGCCACGACGGCTCGAGCCAACAGCGTATCCATCAGCAGGTGCCTGTCGATCTTCTCCAGGCCACCGAGCTCCTCGAGGACCGCCCGGCGGATCGCCAGGCAGGAACCGTTGGCTACCGCAAGGCGATCGACTACCGCCTGCAGCGAGAAGTAGCCGAGGAGATCGTGATTCACCGCTCCCGCGAGGAGGGCGGCGGGAACGTTCCGGGCTCCCCGGTAGGCGGGGAAGCATGTGACCAAACCGACGTGCGCATCGTTCAACGGTTTGACGAAGCCCGCGACGTAGCCCGGCTCGGACAGCGAGACATCGCTGTCGATGAAGACGAGCCGCTCGCCCCGCGCGCGGGATACTCCGGCGATCAGGTTGTGGACCTTTCCCAGCCGCTGGCCGCGTGGACCCGATATTACGATTCGCGCATGGCGTGCGTCGGCGGCGGCGATGACCCTGCGAATCAGTCGGACCGCGGGGTCATCCTCGTCTTCCACACAGAACAGAACCTCCAGGGACGCCGGCGCGGTCTGGGTGACCAGCGCGGTGAAATTGATGTGCGCCTGCTCGTCCACGCCGCGCACCGGCACGATGATCGAGATGAAGACCGAGGTATCCGGCGATCGGTGGTTACGCGAGCGACGGAGCGCCACCGCCGCCGCCAGCGGGAAGAGCGCGATGACGATCACGGGCATCGCGACGAAGAGCGCGAAGAGCGCGTCCGACCATGAGTCGGGTGTAATCATGGAGCGACCGCCGGCTCGGGCTCTTCCCTACCCCGTAGGCGCTCGCGCTGCGCGGCGACCGCTTCCATGACCCGACCCACGAGCCTGGCGGCCGCCTCGCGTTTCGAGGCGCTGTTCTCGGCTGGCGTCCCGGGTTCGATCGCGGGTCCGAAGGCGACGCGAACGCGGCGGAACAGCCGGAAGCGGAACCCGTCGTACGGCCAAACGTCCAGCAGGCCGTCGATCGCCACAGGCACGACCCGCGCTCCCGTCGCCAGGGCGAGGTAGCCGGCGCCGGGCTGGGGCGCCCCCAACCGGCCATCCCGCGACCGCTTCCCCTCCGGGAACATGATCAGCGTGCCGCCGGGCAACGCCCGGATCATCCGGCGCAGCGCCATCGCGTCACCCCCGCCCCGCCGAACGGGGATGCAGCGCCAGCGGTTTGCGATCCAGCCGGCAACTCGGGTGGCGAAGAAGTGCTCAGCCGCCACCGGGTTCCACGGCAGCAGGCTCGGCTTGATCAGACACCTGGGGAAGTAGGCCGCGATCCCGATCAGGAAGCCATCCGCGGGCGATTGATGGTTCGCCAGCAGCAGCGTGTTCCGCCGTTCGCCGACGTGCTCGCGCCCCACGACGGTCGTTCGGTTGAGAACGAACAGGTAGATCCACAGCCCCAACGCGGTCACGTTCGTCACGACGTAAGACTCGATCGCACCGATCAGCCGGCGCATCCGCGCCGCTCGTTTCGTCACGGTGACCACCCCACCCAGAACAGGAGCAAGATCCACAGAACGTGTGACGGCAGTCGGGCCCAGGGCGGCGTCGCGAGCCGACCGCGGACCACGAGCCGGGCCTTCGCAGCCCGCAGGTTCGCGGGCAGCTTCAGCAGCAGCAGCACGGCCAGTCCGAATGCGGCGACGGTCTTGCTTCCGTTCAGGAGAAGACCCGCTCCCCCGGCGATCTGCGCGGCACCCGCCAGCGCCACCAGCAGCTCCGGACGAGGCCACGATCGTGGGACCATGCGGACCAGGTCGAGCCGCAGCGGCGTGAAGTGCGCCAGCCCCATCAGAACGAACGAGCCCGCCAGGCCGTAGCGGATGGCACCCGCCCAGGTCGCCACGGCCTCCGCGTCCCAGGCCACGCCGGCCAGCCGGGCCAGCAGCACGAGGGCCGCCAAAAGGAGCAGCGGGCTCATGAAAGCACCTCTTCTACGGCGCGACCGCTCCAGCGCGCGCGGAACCCGGCAAGCTCTCGATCGGTGTACAGGTGCCGCATGAGCGGCGTGTCGTAGAATCGGTCCAGGTAGGCGTCGGACAGCGCGACCTCCCTGAGGAACCGCCGGTATGCCGCGGCGTACGGCTTCCGCGCCGAGACGTTCCGCTCGATCAGCCTGAACTCGTCCAGGCCGAGGAACTCGCCAAGCGCCTCGTTCGCCCGCTCCTCCAGTCGCTCCAGCTTGATCAGCAGGACGTCGGCGCGGTCCCCACGATAAATCGCATAGCCCCGTTTCCGCGGAAACGGAGCGGCGAGCACGTCGACGCCGAACACCGGCTCCAGCTCGTCCGCGAACCAATTCAGGCAGCGGACCTGCGCCGGATAGCGCTCCTCGATCCGGGCGCTCAGACGCTCTACCTCGGACCCGCAGATTCGCGAGCCGCGCTGGAAGTTCGGGAGCAGCAGGTCCCCCACCTGGAACAGAAGCGAGAGGTTACGGGCCACGGGGTCGCGGACCAGCGTGACGATCTTCCAGCGCGCGCCGTTGTCACGCTCGAGCTGATCCATGAGCAGACGGCTGATCAGCAGGTGGCGCCCGCGGGGGAACAGTGGAACGCCAGCCGTACGATAGAGCCCGGCGAGCGTTTGGTGGCCGTCTTCCGTGAGCGTGTGAACGGCGAATACCGGCAGGCGCGAGGTCGCCGCCGCGATCGAGGATCGAACCGTTGTCGAGCCCACTTTGCCCATGTGATACACCACTACGACGGGGCGCGCGTACAGTTTGGAAAAACGCCTCAGCAATGCATAGTAGACCCTAGCGACCGGATCGGCCGTCGCCAGTAGCCGAACGATCGGTCCTCGCATCCTCATCGGTACCTCGATGCGCCGCGCCATGGCTACCATCAGTATTGGAACCGGCAAAATCCCGTCGTGAGACCGGCGCTCGCCATGACGATCAAGACCCGCTGGCCGCGCCGAAGCCGGCCGTCCGCCGCCGCCACCGACATCGCCAGCGGCACGGTCGCCGACACCGTGTTGCCGTACTCAGGGAAGATCTCGACGAACCGCTCCCGCTCGAGCTCCAGCCGGGCCAGCACCTCCGACGATGCGTTCACGCTCACCGCGTGGCCGAAGATGATGTCGGACCGGTAGCTCGGCAGATCCGGATCGCTCCAGTACTGCTCCACCAGCTGCTCGATCCCGGCACGCTGCAGCTGCCTGGCGTACGCGAAGAAGCCCAGCGCGCGGTGGGTGCGGCCGTTGGGGTGTACCTGGAATTGGTCGGCGTGCGGGAGCGGGATCTGGCACAGGTCGTAACGATCGCCGCTCGTGCGAAATGCCGTGTGGTAGCCGTTCGATTCGGGCTCGGCCTCGACGATCGTCGCCGTCGCGGCCTCGCCCACGGTGAGGCCCGCCCAAAGATAGTCGAGGTCCCGCGGCGTCTCGATGTCCAGCCGAACGTACTCGGCGAAGTTGAACTCGCAGTTCAGGATCATCGCGCGCCGATACGTTCCGGCGCGCAGATAGTGGTGCGCCAGATCGAACGCGCGCAGCCAGCTCGCGCAGGCGTCCAGAACATCGAAGCAGGTGGCGTTCCGCAGGCCCAGCGCACGATGGAAGACGTTCGCCGAGGCCGGCTCCACGAATCCCCGCCCCACCCCGACATAGATCAGCAGATCGATGTCGTCCGGGCCGACGCCCGCTCGTGTCAGGGCTCGCCGACCGGCGGCCACGCCGAAGTCCAGCGCGCGTTCGCCGGGCGCCCGCAGATACCGGGTCTCCGCACCCGTCCGTTCGAACAGGGAACGAAGCGCGGCACGAAGTAAACGACGCCGGGCGCCGTTAGAGCCGTTCCCCTGGCGCGCCAGCACCCACTCCGTCAGCTCCTCATTAGTGATTCGATGGCTCGGAAGCGCGTGCTCGATGGCCAGTACTCTCATACTTGTCTCCTCCGACTTCTTGACCGCCGCCGCCAGGTGATTGACTACCGCACTCTGGCGAGCTGGGTCGTCCCAATCACCATCACGGATGTCATGGGTACTGCCCCAGAAACTGCTTATGCTAAGGGTGCGAAGAGGTGATCAAGCACCGGTCAAGTCGGCCGGCGGTGGAAGAAGACTCGGTCGCCGCAGGCTCTCGGGCGGCACAAAGCGCGAGCCCATCTCCTTCCGCTGAACCACGCCACCAGCCTCGGACCTGGCTCGGAGCGGAAGATAGGAACTCACGCTGAGCAGGTCGGCTGGGGCATGGAACATCGCTATTCGAACCTCATGATAGCTAGCCGCCTCAGGGCACGCAAAAAGCAACAGTACCGGTTCTTGAAAGGCAGGGCGCGGCAGGAGCCCTTGCCCTATCCACCGACTGGCTACGCGGGCGTCTACGAGAACCACGAGGATGCTCAGCGTCGTCTCCCGCTCCGCGTGCTGGGATCTCTGCGAAGCGCGTGCGAAAGGCCTCCCGGTCAGCGGGAGGCGGACCCGCACTGCGGTGGCTCAATTCTCAGTCTCTTGCTCAGCCTCTTTTGGAAGGGCTGAGCGCGGAATGAGTAACGTCGAATCGGGGGTCATCCACTCCGAGGCGATCTTGTCGATTCGCCCCTCCGACTTCCCCATGCGCTCCAGGGCCGCTCTCAGCTCACGGACCACATCCTCGATGACCTCCTCATCCTTGTCGGGATCTTCGGCCAACCGGAGGGCCGCCAGATAATGCGCCTTCGCCTGCTCGAACTCGTGATAGCGCAGAAAGGCCACCGCGATGTCACGCTGCCCGTTGATGTAGTCCGGATCGAGTTCCAGCGCCTTGAGGCCATGGTACCGGCAACGGACGAAATGATTACCGTCGTCCCGGAAGTGCTGTGTGGAGTAGAGCAGGCACAGGTTCGAGTGTGCCAGCTTGTTGCGCGGATTCAAACCGAGCGCGTGCCGCAGGTACTTCTCGCAAAGTAGCGCGATGTTCCGCTCGGGATCCCCGTCCGGCAGTTCCAGGTCCGACGGCAACTCCTCGGCCTCCTCCAACTCGATCAGTTTCAGCAGAGCCCAGCCCAGGTTGTTATAGAACATCCCGTTGTCCGGCTCGAGCGCTATCGCTTCGCAGTACAACTTGACGGCCGAGAGAAAGCGCTGAAGCCTGTGCGGCCCGGTCTCATCAACTGTAGTTACGATGGCGAGGGTGTAGGGGATCACCGGGTGCATGCCCGATCGCTGAGCTCCGGACCCGGAGCTCGTCCCGCGCTCCTTCCTCAGATAGGTCAGCCACTCGTTCCTGGCTTCGAGGGCATGTGCCTGCGCCTTCTCCAGGATGTCGTGGCTGCGCTTGCCCAGGCGGTGGAACCGCTGCCCATAACAGTAGGCCAGGCCCGTGTGCACAAGTGCACGGAGTTGGTGTTGTTCCGTCTGAAGCGCCCGATGGAAGTACTGACTCGCTTCCTCGATCGATTCGGCCGTTCTCTCCACCATCGTCATCACACCGTGGAAGTACAGAGCGTGGTAGTTTCTCGACGGATCGTCGGTAGCCGCCAGTCGGAAGGAACTTCTGGCCTTCTGCCGAGATCCCTCGCTGCCTGTGCGCCGGTACTCTTCGAGGGCGACCAGCCCGTCCGTCAAATTCCTCAGGCTGCGCCAGTTCATCTCGTCCGCGCTGTGGAGTTTCAAGATCATGAACGCTGCGTCGCGTATCATGTCGCTGACGTCTTCCAGCGTCTTCGTGATGCGGACCTCGGCCAGCGTTACCGGACTGGAGGCACTTCGACGGAACGGTCCACGGGACAGCCTCCCGGCGTATTCACCAGGGAGTTCAACGGTGAGACGCGTTTGGTCGCCGACGGCTACCATGGACACCTGGATCCGAGCCTGCCTGTAACGCCTGCGAAACGGTACCGGGAAGGCGCCCAGGATAGCGACGAGAAAGTTGACGAACGAGCTGATCGGTATCGTCACCGTTCCAAGACGAAGCACGATCTCCTGGTCGATCGGTGTAGGCTCGTGCTGCTCGCCGAGCGTTATCTCCACCTCGCGACGCAGGCCGACGAGATAGTATCCCGTGTCGCGCCCGGTGGCCGGAGCGATATAGGGGGCAGGTCGGTGGTCCAGCATGCTCAGCGCCTCTCTGATCGAGAGGAGCTCGCTCTGCAACGCCGACGCAGCGCCGCCAGGACCCAGCTCCTCCAGTATCCGGCCGCGCACCGAGATCGGCGCCAGGTGGATGATCCCCTTCCGGCCGATCATCGCGGCGTGGCGGACGGTCTCATAAAGCCAGACCGGTGGTACGGCCAGCACGATGATGGCGACCGCACACCGTGGCACAAAATCGAGGGTCATCCAGTCTTGGAAGAGGCCGGTGAGCGTTGACCAGATTACTTCCATTGTCACGGTTGGGACGCTAAGGGTTCACGCCGGTCCCGCCGAACGCCTTAGTTTCCCATTCCCGCACTGGAGTCACGGCGTCCGCCAGGTAGGTCGAGTCGAGCCAGAATTGAAGGAAGTCGTCCGAGATCTTGGCCGCACCTTCGCGGCACAGCCCGTAGTACTGGCGGTGAGGCTCGATTTCACTGCTGGTGTGCACGCTGCCCTCGCGGGGCTCGTCCGGGGCCAGGAGCACGTAGCCGATGAACGGAGGGTGCTCGCGCTGATTCCAGTGGATGCAGGCCACCGGGAGCAGGTCGTACCCGACCTCGCGCTTCCTAAGAGCCGGGATATCGGCGGTCGGCACCTCCACCATTATGGCGTTGGTCATATCGCGCCGCCGGCCTGTTTCCTTGACGTTCAGCGCCGCCCGCGCCAGGGGGTCGGCCGGGGCCCCATAGCGCGGATTCGGCAGGGACATCTCGTAGTTGAAGATCCGCCTGACGCCGAACGCGATCACCGGCACTCGCGCGCCCTTGCTGATCGTCATGGCCGCCGAGCCCTTGTTCAACAGGCTGCCGTAGCCGACCAGTGGGAGCACGCCGGACATATCCGCCTCGAGATGCGCTTCCAGGCCCGGCCAGGGAAAGATGTATTTCTTCGCCTCCTGGGCCGTCTGCATCGCTCGTCGCAGAGCTTCCTCCTGCTTCGGACTCAGCTCCAATTCAATCCGTTCCGTCACTTCGACTTCCTACAAATAGGGATTATCATATGGAACGCGGTTCATCGGCACACCTCGATGCGTGGCCCGCGACCGCGGCAACGACTGCGAGAACGGCTCCATCCTAACGCCTGCCGGTTCGCGCCCGCAATCGCATCTTCACCGGCCGCATTCCGAGTGCCGCTGCCGATTGTTGAAGGCGGTCCGGCGGGAAGGCGCGGGTCCGGGCGAGTTCCGAACGTTGGGTGGACCGTGTGATTCGGCTCCGACTCCCCGCTCATATGGCAGGACCTCGGGAATCTCGCTAATTGCCGTCATGCGAGGGACAGGGTACGTCAACACGGCCAGTTAGGACAGACGTAGGCAGGTTGGGCTCTCCGGACCGGCCACCGCCAGAGATGCGCTCCGTGCCCGGAGGGCCAGGGAAATAACCTCACTGCTCGTGCGGTCCCCTCGGCGGTCCGACTTCACTCGCCGGAGGTATCCGTCTCCTTACTGCCCTCAGGCTCCACGACAATCCTCACAACTTTTCCAACTCCCCAGCTCCTCATCAAACTCGGCTCCAACACTTGCCCCCTTTGATGTCCTTAATCAAGTCTGCTCCTGTACTGACGCGGTCCAGACTCCCAAGGCCAGCTTGGGCTCCACACGGCCGGACCTCGGAACGGTCTGCAGGCCAGCAGCGACTGCCGCCGCTCATCCGTGTCGCAACGCCTCCATGGGGTCGGTGCGAGACGCTCGCAGGGCCGGGATGAACGTGGCCACCAGCGCCGTCGTCGGCAGCACCACGAGGACCGCGGCCAGTGTCGCCGGGTCCGTCGGCGTGACCTCCCACAGCAGACCGCGCAGTACCCGGCCCACGGCCGCGGCACCGGCCAAACCGATCAACGCGCCGGCGATGGAAAGGCCCAGCCCCTGGCGCAGCACCAGGCGCAGCACGCTTCCGCTCTCCGCGCCCAGCGCGAGGCGGATACCCACCTCGCGAGTTCGCGAGGCCACCATGTGAGCCGTCACTCCGTAGACACCCACGGCGGCGAGCAGCAGAGCCAGCGCGGCGAAGAGCGCCAAGAGCGAGAGCGCCAGTTGTCTGCCCTCAACCGTGCCGGCGACCATCTCCTCCAGCGTGGCGATCTCGTAGACCGGCACGTCGTTGTCCTTCCGGGCCACCAGCTGTCTCACTCCGGGAACCAGCGAAAGCGGCTCTCCGTCCGTGCGCAGTAGCACGGTCATCGATAGGCTCGTGTAGCCGCCGACCGGGTAGGGCCAGTAGAACCGGGGCGGCGGCTCGCGAGTCGGCCCGAACTCGCGGACATCTCCGACCACACCGACGATCTCGGGATCCGTCAGCGGCCAATCCAGGTCGAGCCGCTGGCCCACCGGGTTCCGGTCGGGGAACAGCTGGCGTGCCAGCTCTCGGCTGATGACCACAGCATCGCGGGGCGATTCACCGCCGACCGGTCCGAACAGGCGTCCCCTGATCAGCGGGATGCCCGCCGCGGCGAAGAACTCGGGGGTGACCTGCCGATACTCCACATACTGAGCCTCCCGCTCCGGCTCTCCCGCGGCGTGCAGCTTCGACATGTTGTAGCCGCCGCTGAACATCTCCCGGTCGATGGCCCCGACCTCCCGCACGCCCCGCAGCTCGGCGAACTCTTCCAACAGCGACCGATAGAATCCCGTCACGGCAGCGGGCTCTTGATACCGCGCATCGGGCAGCGACACCTGGAAGACGAGGGTGTTCTTCGGGTTCACGCCCGCGTCCACCTGACTCAAGCGCCAGAAACTGTGGATGAGCAACCCGGCTCCCGCCAACAGCATCGCTGTCATCGCGATCTCGACCACCACCAGCCCGCCCTGCAGGCGACTGCGGCCTCCGACCACGCCGCGCCCCGTCGCCTTGAGTGCCTCCGTCAGGCGGCTCGGTTCGACAAACCACGCCGGGGCGAGGCCTACCAGCACGCCCGTGGCCAACGCCAGGACCAGGGCAAAGCCAAGGGCCTCGCCCTGCACGGCGATCTGCGAGGCGCGCGGCAGAGTTCCGCCGTAGACCGCCAACAGCACATCGACACCCCAGAAGGCCCCCACCAGTCCCAGCGAGCCGCCCAAGACGGCCAGCATCAAGCCCTCGCTGAGAAAGGTTCGGGCCAGGCGTCCCCGGCCCGCTCCCAGCGCCGTCCGCACCGCCAACTCGCGGGTCCGTGTTTCGGCGCGCGCCAACAGCAGGTTGGCCACGTTGACGCAGGCTACGAGCAGCACCAGCGCCGCGGCGCCGCCCAGCATCAACAACGCCGTGTGATCGCGGCCCACCACGACCTGTCGAAACGACCGCACCGTCGCCGACACATCCTGAGGCATCTCCGGATGCTGTTCTTTGATCCCGTCGAAAAGGGTCACCAGCTCCTGTCGCGCAGACTCCAGGCTTGCATCCGCTGCCAGCCGGCCGATGGCGAAGATCCAGCGGCCGCCACGGATCTGGCGCTGCTCGGCAGTCCAGCGCAGAGGGACGAAGAGATCCGGCTCTCCCAGCACGTAGGGGTTGCGGCGAACATAGAACTCTTCAGGGGTGACACCCACCACCGTATGCGGGACGGCGTCGATGCGGATCGTGCGGCCGACGATCTCGGGATCCGCGCCAAAACGCTCGCGCCACAGCCGGTGGCTCAAGACCACGACACGCGGCGCGCCCGTCACCCCGTCCGCCGGAGTGAATCCACGACCGAGCCGTGGACCCAAACCCATCACGTCGAAGAAATCGGGCGTCACCATCACTCCTTCCACCCGCCCGGCCTCCGCGCCGTGCGAAAGATTGAACGCCCCGGTGGTGTAGGCCGCCATCCCCCCGAAGCGCCGCGACCCGGCGTCCAGGTCCAGGTAATTGGCGGGCGCCAGCGGCAGCATCCCCCCTCGCCGCTCCTCGCCGACCATGGCCAGATGGTCCGTATCGGGGAACGGCAGCGGGCGTAACCACGAACCGTAGATCACGCTGAAGATGGCGATGTTCGCCCCGATCCCCAGCGCCAGTGTCAGCGCCGCCGCAGCCGTGAAGCCCGGACGCTTGAGCAGCTGGCGCCACGCGAATTTCAGATCACTCATATCGCGATGCCTCCATCGGATCGATTCCACCTGTCGACGGGCTCGGCCTCAGCGGCTCGTGCCTTTCAGGCTCGAGTGCGTGCCAGCTCCGGGGACTCGCCCGTTCCCGATTGGGAAGAACCGTACCAACCGGGCGGGAGGCGAAAGACGAATCGTCGGCAAGAGATTACAGGTGTCGCGGCTCGGTGACCGGGTGGATGCGACGTCCGGTGCTGGTACCGGGATTCCCGGAAGCGGACACGGCAGCGACTTTACCGCCAGGGTGGGCGTCCCAAGACCTCCACCATTCCGCTCGCTAAGCGACTCGTATCGATACAAAAGGAGAGCTTTCAGGCTCCATCGTCCCCCCTCGCAACGACGCTCCCGTTCTGGCCAAACGCGATAACTGGTGTCACTACCGCTACGACGGCATCTTTATTACCTATGACGAGCAAAACCACCGGGTGCTTAGGTCCCCCGCCCGCCGAACCTGGCCATGCGGAGGAGCGCGCGTGACGACGGGAGAGGCAGCAAGGGTCACGGCGCGATTCCTGACGCTGGTCGCCTCGGCAGTCCTGCTGGGCCCGGCGTCGGCGACGGCTCAGGAGTCGGAGAGGTGCCTTATCCTCTGTGCTCCGGAGCTCAACTTCGAGCCCACGCTGAGCGTCGAGAACCTCTTCGCCCCACAGCGGGTGGCGGTCGTCCGGGACGGCGGGGTCCGCGACACCGTCCAACTCGGACGCGAGGCGGTCTTCGAGGCGATCCTGGCGGTGGACATTCCCACCCAATTACCCCGGATCGGTCTCACCCTCGAGGCGATCTGGCCACCCTTCGAGGACGGGAACGAGGTGGAATTGGAGGGGGAGTTGAACATCGAGCTGTTGACCGGCCAGGAGACGGGCGGCTGGATCGGAGCGCACTTCGACATCGTGGACCAGTTCAGCCCCGCCGAGCGCCCGGGCGGGGATCGCGCCTACACGCACAAGCTGGATTTCGAGCTGGACGTGGCGGTCGCGGCGCTGCGGTGGCTTCCCGAGGGAAACTGGCTCCGCCACCTGGAGCTGGAGGGATCCCTCGACTACCTGGCGACGGGCCTTCCGCGCCGAGGGGACGAGGTGGATGGGAAGCGGTTCCTGGACGACGCGAGCGGGTGGTCGTTCTCCGCGTTACTCGTAGTGCCGTTGGCCCCTATCGCTCGGTGACTTCGCCGGTCGAACGCCCCGCCATCGAGAGCTTCCTGACGGACCACCGCCGCTAATCGAGGTACTCTCGCTCGGCCGCCCCCAACCGCCCGAAGCGGCCTCCAAACACAGGATGGGTGGCGGCGCGTGGCTGCGGATCCGCGCGGTCGACAGGTCGGCGACACCGCCGTGACCGCCGTGGGGAATCTCGACATGCGCGCGATCGCCGTCGTGGTCCGCCGCGTTATCATGCGGCAGACCCGTAGCCCCGGCCAGCAGCAGGCATGCCGCACTGACCGGTAGTCCGGCGGAGGACGGACAGGACGCGCATGGGCCGCAATCAACGGGCGCGGCCCGACGATGTCAAGTTCATGGCGGCGAGCCTTTTCAAGCCGCACTTCCGGCACCGCCTCTGCTATGTCGATCCCGCGCCCTCATTCATAAGCGCCCTCAGGATGTCCAGGAAAAAGCGCTTGTCAGTCGAGCGCGCGTCTCCTTGACAGCTTAGGAGAGCCTCCTTATGTTCTCCTAACTTGTATAGGAGACTGACATGACCGACCGAGCCACCCTGCTGCCCGGCACCCTCGATCTTCTGATCCTCAAGGCGGTGTCGCTGGGGGATGTTCACGGATACGGCGTGCTCTTGCGCATCGAGCAGATCTCCGGTGGGGTGCTGGAGATCCAGCAGGGTGCTCTGTACCCCGCCCTCTACCGTCTCGAGCACCAGGGGTTGATCGAAAGCGAGTGGGGCAAGTCCGACAACAACCGGCGGGCCAAGTACTATCGACTCACCCCAGCCGGGCGGCGACAACTGGGCGTCGAGGAGGCCGGTTGGAGCCGGCTGGTCGAAGCTATCTCGACCGTGCTTCGAGCGACGCCGCAGGAGATCTGATGGGCCATCGGATCGGGGGAGGATCGAGATGAACCGTGTGCTCTCAAGGCTCCGCTCCCTCCTGCGCGGCGTGTTTCGGCGAGCCGAACTGGATGCCGAGATGAACGAGGAGTTCCGCTTCCACATCGAGCGCCGGACGGAGGATCTGGTGCGCTCCGGAATGTCGGCTCCGGAGGCCAGGCGGCGGGCGCGGCTGGAGTTCGGCAGTACGGAACGCTATCGGCAGGAGGCAGTGGAAGCCCGAGGCCTACGGCATTTTGACGAGCTGCGAAGCGACGCTCGCTATTTTCTCCGCACCCTCGCGCGGGACCGCCCGTTCAGTCTGAGCGTGATTCTGACGCTGGCCATTTGCATCGGCGCGAACGTCGCGGTCTACGGTGTGGTGGAAAGCGTCGTGCTCCGTCCTCTGCCGTTCCCGCAGCCGGACCGGCTGGTGACGATGTACAACTCCTATCCCGGCGCTGGATTGCCGCGACTCGGGAACAGCGTACCCAACTTCTTCTTTCGGCGGGAGCGAGTCACCGGACTGGAGAACGTCGCGCTCTACGTGGGATCCGGTGAAAACGTGAGCACAGGGGAGAGCGTAGAGCGCGTACCGGGCCTTCGGGTGACTCCCTCGTTCTTTCCGACGCTCGGGATCGAAGCCGCCATCGGCCGCACGTTCCTCGAGGAGGAGATGGAGCCGGGCCGGGAGCCTACCGTCCTCCTCACGCACGGCTACTGGCAGGAGCATTTCGGCGGCTCAGCGGACATCCTGGACAAGACCCTGGAGATCGACGGGCGGAAGCGGACGATCGTCGGCGTGCTCCCCGAAACGTTCCGGTTGCCGACGCACCCAGACGCCCGCCTCGTGCACCCGCTCTCGTTCGGGCCCTCGGCGCGATCGCTCGCCGGGTGGCATGTCAACAACAACTACTTCATGCTGGGTCGTCTCGCGCCCGGCGCCACTGTGGAGCAGGTCGAGGCCGAAATCGCCGCGCTGAACGCGAGCCTTGCCCATGAATGGCGCGGAGCCGAGGGCGTTCGCCTACTGGCGAACGTTGGATTCCACACGGTCGTCGTCGACGCGCAAGACGATCTGGTCCGGAATATCAGGGCCGTGCTTTTCCTCCTCTGGGGCGCAGTGGTCTTTGTGCTCTTGATCGGGTGCGTCAACATCGCAAACCTGATGCTGGCCCGCTCCGAGGCCCGCCTCCCGGAGCTGGCTACGCGCGTGGCGCTGGGCGCCGGCCGCGCTCGTCTGGCCCGACAGATTCTGACCGAAGCCGCTGTAATGGGTGTCCTGGGCGGTGTATTCGGTATCGGCTTGGCGGCTATTTGCTTGAGGCTTCTCACCGGTGTGGGCGTCGAGAACCTCCCGCGAGGAGCCGAAGTGGGGCTCCACACCTCGGCCCTCCTTTATGCCGTCGCGCTTGCACTCGGGGCGTCAATCATCTCCGGAGTCATGCCGGTCCTGAGTCTCGTCCGGAGAGACCTCGGCAGTGCCTTGCAGCGACAGAGTCGGGGAGCGACCGGGAATCGGCTGGCCGCTCTCCTCCGAGGGGGCCTGGCCACCGCACAGGTGTGCCTGGCCTTCCTGCTTCTGGTCGGCGCTGGGCTCATGCTTCGGAGCTTTCAAGCGGCGCTTGACGTGGACCCGGGCTTTGAGCCCGAGGGCGTCCTCACGGCGCAGACGGCCCTGACGGCCGTAAGCTATCCCGACGGCGACGCCCGACGGCGGTTCTATCAGGAGTGGCTGAGAGAGGTACGTGCGGTCCCGGGCGTCGTCGCCGCCGGGGTCACGACTCAGCTTCCGTTCGGGCCCGGGGACGGTAGTGGTGCCATCGCCCCGGAAGGCTACCAGGGGCCTCCGGGAGAGTCGCCCGTCGCTCCGAGACTCACGATCGCTGGTCCCGGCTACTTCGAGGCGATGGGGATCGAAGTCCTGGAGGGCCGGACATTCGAGGAGAGCGATGGACCCGAGCGGCCGGCCGTAATCGTGATCGATGAGTGGCTCGCGCGGCGCTACTGGCCCGATCGCAGCCCCCTGGGGAATCGGATGACCCGGTCCGGGAACTTCTACACGGTGATCGGCGTGGTCGAAACGATCAAGCACGAGGGGCTGACCGCCGCGGCATCCGACCATGTCGGGGCGTATTATTTCACATACCGGCAGTTTCCGACTGACGATATGTCGCTCGTGGTTCGGACCGCGGCGCCCGACGTTCCCCTCGCGGCCAGCATCCGGTCGGCGCTCGACCGCGTCGACCCGGACATCCCTCTATTCGACGTTCGCCCGCTCGAGGAGCGGATCTCCGCCTCTCTCGGATCGCGCAGAATGGCAGTGCTCTTGCTGATCCTGTTCGGCAGCGTCGCGTTGTTCCTCGCAGGCGTGGGGACTTACGGTGTGCTGGCCTACGCGGTGGCCCAGCGGAGACGGGAGATCGGTATCCGGATGGCGCTCGGCAGTCAGCCGGTGAGCATTGTGGCGCTGGTCCTGAAACAGGGGCTTCTGCCGACGGCCGTGGGACTAGCAATCGGAGGAATCGGCGCGTTCTTTCTAGTGCGACTGATCCAGTCCCTCATCTTCGGAGTCCGACCAATGGATCCCCTCGTGCTCGCGGGGACTGCGGCCTTGATGGCGCTCGCAGCAGCCATGGCCTGTCTCATTCCGGCAAGGCGGGCCACGCGGGTCGATCCCATCACGGCCCTGTCGCAGTAGCCGGTCCCTTGCTGTGGACGACATCTCACGTCGGTTACGAAAGAGAGAAGCTGGTTGCGCTGGGGCCGAACGAACGGCCGAGATCATCGGAGTCGTCGGCGCAGCGACCTGCTGATCGTCCTTCGGAGTCATAGCGCCAGAGGGCATGGCACGACGGATTGGATTGATACGTCAAGCGAATCGCTGAACGACGCTTCCGACGCACCCCGCCAAGTGGAGGAGGCTTCCCCTATGATGCGCAGCTGGCACGGTTACAACAGAGTCTGGACCGGTCCGCGCTGTCGCCTGCAGATCGTGGCGCCAGTGGTGGCATGCGCGCTGGTTCTGAGTGCATGTGCCGAAACAGCGCGTGATCGCACGAGTGATCTCCCCGAGATTGAGCTCGTCGCGCTGCCGCCTATCGACGGCCAGGCGATACCAGGGATGGCGGGCTTCGGAAAGATTGCCGATCTGGAGATCGGTGAAGATGGCTCGGTCTTCGTCCTCGATGAGATGAATCGTATGGTCCACGTCTTCGATCACCAGGGTACGCTTCTCAGAACGTTCGGTAGGCGTGGCCGGGGACCGGGTGAGCTCGAGCAACCGGGTGCTCTGACGTGGGGACCCGACGGACACCTCTGGATCGTCGACTCGGGAAATGCGCGGTATACGGTGTTCGATAGGAACGGTAGCCTGGTCGCTACCTACCGGGGTGCCGATCCGTACGTGTTCCATCCTTTGGCGGTTGGCTTCTCCGCGACAGGGCTGCTTTACACCGTGACCGTGGCTCTCGAGTTTGGAAGCCTTGAACGGCCGAATACTGTGTTGATCGAGAGCGAGGTCCGCAACGGCCAGGTCAGCGAACTTCGAAGGATCGACCTTTCCTTCGTCGAACAGCCGCCGACCTTCAGGCATCAGGGAAGTGGAATGGTGTTGATGCTGAGGATTCCCTTCTCCTCGGAGACCATCTTCCGCCTCGATCCCGATGGGCAACTCTGGTACGCCGAGACCGGAGAGCCGTGGGTCCACCGTTGGTCGCCCGCGAGCGGTGTCGAACAGACTGTAGGTCGAGAATTCGACCCACGCAGCGTCACGCAGGCCGAACTCCAGGAGGTGCTCGAGGATGAGCGCGTCGAGGAACTACGACAGGCGGCCGGGCCCGAGGTCTTCGCCGAGTTTACCAGCCTTATTCCCGATACCAAGCCATACCTCCAGGGGTTCTTCCTCGACGACGAGGAGAATGTCTGGATCATCCGCTCCGGGCCGAATACTGCGGGTGACGACACCCTCGCTATGGATGTCTATGACCCGAGCGGTAGGCTCGTCGGCTTCGCCCGCGCCGCTCTGGCGCCGGAGCCCAGGCCTCGCGCCCGGGATGGCTTGATGGCCGCCGTGAGGAGAGATGAGCTGGGGACTGAGTCGATCGCGCTTTACCGGATCCGACGATGAAGTGCTCGAGGACCTCCCATCACGGGGGGACGCTAGAACGAGTGGTTGTGCAGCGGAGGAAGCTCCGAGAGGCGTGACGATCTCAGCACAATCTCAGCACACCCTCACGGAGCGTGAGAACAGACGGGGCGCCATCCTCTGCCGCCCCGGCAAGTTAGGTGAATGACCGGGGTGGGGATCGCGGTGAAGGCGCCGTCAGGCGGCTTCATCCTCTGAGCGCCGCCGAGCGGCGCGAGGACACCCACGACCTGCGGATTAAAAGTCACGGAGACCCCGCCGACCAGTACCGACTATCTCCGACTATCCCCTAAGCGACTGCGCGCTACAGCGGTTTTCCGGTGGCGTGTCCGACCTTCGCCGGAGGGTGACGTTGGCTATTCTCGGCAGTGCTGGGGTGACGTTAGGGTGACGCTAACATCCTGGCCAGTACCCCTCTTTGCGGCCCAATCGAACAGGTCCCTTTCGGGCTAACCGCTGCGTGCGCTATCTTACTGTAACAGCGTAACGTGGCCCTACCCTGGAGAGCAGCGGGTAGACGAATCGGGAGTGTAGCTTTCATGGCGACGCTAGAAGAAGAGAAGAAGATCCGCCAAACGTTGAAGGAGAACCTGGCGGAGCTGGTGGCGATTGACCCCGAGTCTCTTGCACGCACCACCGAACTCGGAACGGAAGTCAACTTCGAGGCTGGCGTGCCGGTCTTCCGCCGTATCCTAGAGTTATTCAAAGATCTTGCTGAATGCGACCTAGATGGAGTGCCCTTCAAAGTTCTGGACAACATGGACGAACATCAAAGGCCGAAGAAGCCTGGACCCGTCACCGCTCGTCGACTGTCGTGTGGGGCCAGAACCGCGCTCATGAGGATGGCGACGCGCGATCGATCCGGGAGGTTGTGATGCGACGTTCGATAACGATGCTCACGAGTGCGGCGCTCGCGCTGTCGTTTGGGTCGAGCTGTCAGCCGACCGGCCAGCAACCGGCTGATGTCATCGCCACCCTTTTCGCCGGCGACGCAGCCGAGTGGATCGACATGAGCTATTCGTACGACACGAGCACGATCTTCTGGCCCACGGCACGACCTTTCGATTTGGAGGTCGTATCGGCCGGCATGACCGAAGCGGGTTACTACTACACTGCCAACAACTTCTGTACCGCCGAGCACGGCGGCACTCATCTCGACGCGCCCATCCACTTCCACGAGTCCGGGCACACGACAGAGGAGATACCTCTACGCCAGCTGTTCGGGCCTGCCGTGGTCATCGACGTGAGCGCGGCTTCCGCGGCGAATCCAGACTACCGGGTCTCGGTGGACGATCTACAGAGCTGGGAAGCGACCCACGGCCCTCTACCGGAGGGTTCGATCCTGCTTCTCTACACCGGTTGGGGGGCGCGCTGGCCGGATGCCGAGCGTTATCTCGGGACGGCGTCGAGAGGTCCCGAGGCGGTCGCGCAGCTCCATTTCCCGGGACTCCATCCCGATGCGGCCCGTTGGCTGGTGGAGAACCGGGAGGTCGACGCGGTCGGAATCGATACGCCGAGCATCGATTACGGTCAGTCCGCGCTCTTCGAGGCTCACCGGACCCTGTTCGCCCAGAATGTCCCGGCGTTCGAGAACGTGGCAGCGCTCGACCGATTGCCGACGAAGGGGGCCTACGTGATCGCCTTGCCGATGAAGATCGCCGGCGGCAGCGGTGGGCCGCTCCGCATGGTTGGGGTGATCCCCCGTGCCTTCCAGCGTGACCGGTAGCGCCGTTCAAAATGGGCTGGAGGACACCATGAAAATTCGACTTTCGATTCCGTTACTCGCATTCTCGCTCGCTTTCCCGTGCGTGGTCACCACGCAGAGCTCAGAGGGCCAGCTTCACAAGCTCACCAACATCGAGAGCTCGTATCCGTTCTGGTCACCTGACGGCCGTCAGATCGTGTTTCAGTCAAATCGTATCGACGGTAACCGCGAGATCTATATCATGAACGCCGACGGCACCGGTCTGCGGCGCCTGACGTTCGCGCCCGGCGACGACCAGACACCGGTCTGGTCCCCGGACGGAGCATGGATCGCCTTCCAGTCGCATCGCGACGGTAACCCCGAAATCTACATCATGCGGCCCGACGGGTCGGGACAGGCCAATCTGACGAACGACCCCGTCGAGGACTCCCACCCCAAGTGGTCGCCCGACGGCCGCTGGATCATCTTCGACTGCCCCGTGGAAGGCGACAACGACGAGATCTGGGAGATGAACATCGACGGAAGCGAGCTGCACCGAATCACCGACGACCCGAGCCGCGACACCTACGCCTCGATCGCGCCCGACGGTAGCCGCATCGTCTGGCGCCGTCGTCTCCGGGACCCCGAGGCAGAGAGAGGATTCGGCAACTCGGAGGTCTTCGTCATGAACCGGGACGGATCCGACCCGGTAAACCTGACCGACCATCCGGCTTACGATGGCTGGCCCGCCTGGTCGCCGGACGGCGGACGGATTCTCTGCACTCGCACCAAGGACGGCAACGTCGAGATCTTCATTGTCGAACTGCCCCTCGGGTGAGTACTTGCAGCTCATTGACCGGCCGTCCTTCGCTTGGCATCTTTGTCGCGCCTCCCCGGCCGCCCCCTCGGCCAAATGCGTCGCTTCCCCCGCGCCCGTTCGCAGGCCCACCGGTTGCAAATGGGCCGCGAACGCCTCGCATGCGTGCCTTAGAACTAATCTGCTACAAACAGCGACAGGCTGCGGCGTCCGCTGGGTCGGCCGCCTGGCATCCGGCGATCAGCAGTGCAGAAACGCCGATCGATAAGGGTGGTCTCATCATTTCGGTCCCACGGAGCTGGGGTCGGTACAACAACGGTCCCCTCACATATCTGGCGCCTTCCGCGCTGCGGCAGCGGGCCCGAATCGCTGAGCGTAGTGCGCGAATAGTGCCTCGTGGCGCTCGGTCGTGAAGGGCTGGCGGGTGCGTCCCTCCAGACGTGCCGCGAGCGACGCGAAACAGATGTCCCAGCCCGCCGCGTCTCGTGCTCCCCGTCCCTTATCGTCGAACGTGTGCGTGAACGTCAGCAAGGTGCCCCCCGGACGAGGTTCGAGCTTCCATCGCAGGACATCGTCGTCCCACAAATACTCGAGCACCCGCGGCGGATCGAAGGCCAGCATCTTCCCGGTCATCGTCACCCCTTCCTCGGCCGAGTCCGCAGGCACCTGACCGGGTTTCGGGGGAAAGATGAAGCGGAGAGCAGCCCCAGGCTCACGCGCGCCTACGATCCTCGCTGGAAACCACGCGGCCAGCTCGTCGTCCTCCGTAATGGCTCGCCACACCTTGTCAGGCGAATGGCTCAGGAACCGCTCGAAGCGCAGACAGTGCCTCTCGCCTTGCTGGCGCAAGGTGCCTTCTCCCTCACTCATGTTCTTCCCCCGGTCTGAGAGTTCTCAAGGTGCGCCTCGAGGTCGTCGAGCCGGGCCGCCCAGTACTCGCGGTAACCCTCCAGCCAATCATCCAACTGGTGGAACGGCTGTGGCCCAGAGCAAACGGCCAACTTGATGTTGATGGTACATACCCCCCTTAACGGATTCATGAACCTGACCCCGGCCTCCACGCGCCCCCCAGCTCGGCGAGTCGCTGGCGGCTGGCCTCGGCGCCGCATACGCGCTTCGGCTTCGCGCCGCCGGACCCATCCACGTACCTGGCGAGCTGATCGCCACCTTTCACGGTCCCCGTCCACACCCCGGATTCTTCATCTTGAGACCAGCGCTCCTCGAGCAGCGCGGGCGCACCCTCGCTCTCATCGTAGTATGCGATGGACAGCGTCGGGCCTTGGAAACGCAGGAAAGCGAATCCGCAATAGCCGAGCTGCTGTCTGGCGTCGATCTGGTTGGTTGATTCGCAGTCCACGCGTTCGTCCGCGAAGACGAGCTGACGGTTTCGGTGGGGGTAGGCAATGTCGAACGGGATTCCGCCGTGCCCGATGCAGCGGGCTCGTACCTTGGGGCCCCCATCGAAACCGAACGGGGCGTAGCCCGCGAACCTGTGTTCGTGACCCCAGAACCAAAGGAGCACGCGGTCGAGATAGGGTGTCATTTGCTTCCCCAGCCGCTTGTACTCCGAGTCGTAGGCGCTGAACCACTCGTGATGGCTCAGGAGGATTACGGGGCGACGGTCATCGGGGTCTGCGAAGACGATCTCGCTCAGCCAGGCTCGGATGGCCCGATGAAGTTTGATCAAGTGAGTATCGAACAGCTCGAGGAACGGGAAGCTCTTCGCATAATAGCCCGAGTCTAGCGCCACGATGCGCCAGTCGTCGTTCTCAAGGCAGAAGTAGCTCACCGCCTGGGGCACGCGCCGCCCGTCGACTTGATGCGTGAGGCGCGCCTGCTCCGACCCGTCTCCCAAAGCGCTGAAATAGGCCCGTCCGCCGGAGTACATCTCGTGGTTCCCGTTCAGGGCGAACGTACCGTGCCTCCCGGCAGGCCAGGCGCCTTCGGGCAGGAAGTAATCGTCGAACTCCCTTCCCGTGCCGGAGTAATACACGTCGCCCAGGTGGATCGTGTAGTCCGGATCCAGCATGCCGATCTTCTTGCCAACGTTGTAGGCGCTCGACGTTCCCGATCCCCAATCTCCGGCAAGCGCCACGGTGGACCCCTGCATCGCTATGATCCCCCTGCCTTCTCCCCGCCCGCCGGATGACTCCCTCCCATGCTGCTTCGCCAGCTTCTCGTACGTGGGGAAGGGGTAGCGCCGCCTGAGAACGTACTTCACGTAGTTCCACGCCCAAGCCAGAACCGCGCTGGTGAGCAGCTTGAGCCGCGATCGAGGTTTCGCGGCCCGAACGAGCTCGGCCCAAGAGACGTCCGGGCGGCCGGCCGCGAGCTCGGGGCCCGTCTCGCCAGGAGCCGTCGCCCGCGGTCTGCGATGAGCGCGCCAAGCCGAAGGCGCCGCTCCGCGAGCGGCGCCATGGACATCGGCGAGGTGTCGTGTTCGGCGCTCGTTCATGCATTGCCTCCTGGAGCGGGGGCGCTCGCCGGCGTCCGCCTGTCGCTCCACCAGAGCCACAGGCTGAAGGCGACCAGCAACGCGAAGGCGATCGGGCCGTGGAAGGCGGCGTGGCTGACCTGGAGCTCCCAGCCGAAGCCGAGCAGCAGGAGCAGCGCGGGCCACTTCGTTTTCCTGGCGAGGAAGAGAGCGAGGGCGCCGAACAGCGCGGCCAAGAGAATCGCCCAGGAGCCGGTCTGGCTGATGAACGAGCCGACACCGCCGACCCAGCGGTCGGTCCATGCCGTGTCGAGCACGTCGACCACACCCAGCTTCTGGTCCGGCGTAAGGTCGCCGGCTCCTGCGAGGCGCTCCGTGATCAGGATCGTTCTGCCCAGACCGCTGCCGCCGATGGAATCGAGCGCGGTGTAATAGATGAGGAAGACGAAAGTCGCGGCTCGAGAAATCCAGGCGGCGACGACGGCGAACGTCGGGCGCCCGATGTCGTCCATCAGCAACCAGAGTCCCACCGCCACCAAGCCGACCAGCGGTGTCTGGATCATGTGCAGAGCGAACCACCAGTCGGGCCCGAAGTAGTCCAGCGCCTTATGCTGAGCCGTGTGATGCTCGGGCCTCGAAAGGTACTCGTACATTCCGGGGTCATTCGTGAAGCCAGCCGGGTGAAAGAGCTCGATACCGATCAGTCCCAGGGGGGCGACCACCAGGCAGATCCACCAGAGCGCCTTCTTCATCGACTCGTGCGTCATGATCTCGGCCTCCTGGCATTCGGTGAAGAACGTACGCTAGCGTCCCGCGACCCTAGATCGAGCGCCGGCGATGACGTCGAGCTCATCAGCCCACTCACGATTCACGGTAGGCCGACCGGGCCGGTGCTGACCACCTCCAGCTTCCAGTCCTCCGCCTGCGTGCCCCTCAGGTTGAGGTGGCCGGTCAGGAAGTAGAGTCGCTGGGTATCGGCGCTCTTCGAGGTGCAAAAGCGGTCCTGGAGGTAGTAGGGCGGAATGGCCTGGTAGTAGAGCGTCGCCCGCACCGACGCGGGCGTACCCTCGAGCCTCGAGGTGTCCACCTCATAGATTAGCGAGTCGCCGCCGCCCCTCTCGTAGTCCGGGTCGTCGCCCACGCCGTGAGCGCCGGCCTCCTCGGCCAGTACCCGACCCGGCGCCGCGCCCCTCACACCATCGCCCAGGACCCTGGCGATCTCGGCGCGATCCTCCTCCGGCAGGAACCCGTGGGGCAGGATCCGGTTGTCCTTCACGTTCCCGCAGATCGACAGAAAGCTCGTCGTGAGCTCTCCTCGTGGCGTGGGGCTTCTGCCGCACACCGGGCGCGGCGTGTCGGCCGGTGCCGTGACCAGCTCCTGGTAAATCTGGACCTCCTCCTGGCGTGTTATGACCTGGAAGTGCGGCTGGTAGACCAGCGAGTCCCGGTGGAGCCGGGCCGAGCAGTCCTCCTTCCACCAGAACTCGCCAGCAACCGGCTCGCCCCGTTCGTCGACGATGACGCCGGCGGCGTTCGTGCGACCCGAGGCCCACACGACTTCCCCCTGCTCGTTCAGAACGCTGAACTCGATGAACGCGCGCCGGAACCCGACACCGGAGGGGAACTTGTGGCCGGTCTTGCTGACGACCTTCACGGGCACACGGAGGCTTCGACCCCCGAATTCCACCGGGCCGAGCGAGATCGCGGCCGTAGCCTGCGACGCCTGGTCCAGCATCGCGCGCTCGGTGAGCAGCAGCGGGTCGAGACCCCTTCCCACCAACATCGGGTCCTGGGTGCGGATGCCGAGGATGTCCGGGAACTGCTGGGACATCTTCACGAAGAATATGTTCAGTCCGACGAGGGTGTGGCGGGCAAAGCCCTCACGCACCTCGAGATCGATGTCGGCCCGCGGCAGCCGGTAGTCGGTTTCGGGAAAGTTCCGGCTTTCTTCAATGCCCGCGATCTTGCTCCGATACGACGCGCCGTTCCCATCGGTCGCAGGTAGATGGCAGTCCTGGCAGGACCGGGCTCGCCGGCCCGGGCCAAAAGGCAGCGGGCCGTCGGGGCTCGTCCCCGTTCGGTAGTCGCTGAACGCCCACTCCGCATAGGTCGTCTGCTCGTAGGTGTACCCGAGGACGCTGTCCCCGTGGAGAACCGGAAGGTGGACGGTATGGCACGTGCCGCAGAGCTCGGAGGTCGAGATCGCTTCTCCGTGCACGGGCTCGATCCCCAGGGCGTTCTGCATCGGCTTCGGCTTCGGCTCGCGAAACGGCCCGTAAAGCGTATCGGCGGGCCCGACGAAAAAGCTGCCCGTAAAGGTTCGGGCGAAGCCTGCGTTGTCGGGGTTGAGGAGGGCCTGCCGCTCTCCGACACAACGGTTCTGGGGTCGTTCGGCGTAGATTCGAGAATCCGTTTCTCCGAGCACCATGTGGTGGCATGCCGTGCACGAGATCCCGTCGCGAGCCAGCGCGCCGTACGCGGCATCTCCGGCGCTGGGGTTGCTGCCGGGCCAGGGTACGGCGTTCGCGTAGCTGCGCAGGAAGTTTCCGCACTCGCGATCTCGCGCGTGGCCGTCGATGGCGAACTGGCGCTGACCCTGGATGCCGTGGCAACCCAGACAGACGTCCTGAATCCGCTCCGATGCTGCCGAGTGGAAGGTCTCCGTCTCGCTGGCCAGCTGGGCGTAGAAGATCGGGTCACGGCCGGCCAGGCCCATGGGAGAGGTGCGCCAGGTCGCGTAGGGCGATTGGTTGAGGAGTTCGTCGCCATCCGGGTCGGGCTCGGTCATGTCGAGCTGGACCCCGGTGCCCCCGGCATCGTGGCAGCCGATGCACTGGTCCGAGGTGACGAACTGGCTGGAGAACGTCGGGCCGCCGCTGGGCATCCAGACGTTATCGTAGGTCTCGGACGGCATGCGGGCGACGCTCTCCCAGTCGGGCTTCGGGAGGCTGGTCGCCTTTACCGACCGGGTGAAGACCGAGTCGTAGCTATCGTGCGGCACGCCCAGACGGGGGGCGTCGTCGCTGGGCAGCGACACCAGCCGATGGTGCAATGCGGGCGGTTGGCCCACGGCGAAGTCCTGGCTCAGGAAGGCGAGCGGCTCGCCGGGCTCACCCTCCACGTTGCGCAGCGTGGCGAAGGTCAGGTTGTTCACCGCCGAGGCATGGCAGTTCACGCAGTACTGCCCGAACCCCATGTAGGGATACCGGTTCTCGGGTCCCGGCGGCCAATCGGGGTCCCAGTCGCTCCAGCCGAACCATCCCCAGAACCAACCGTCGTGCGAGGCTTCGCTGTCCCTGACCATGACGGCGGCGCCGCTGGTCGGCTCGAGTCGCTGGGGATCGACGCCGGCGCAGGCGGCGGCCGGTGCTGGGTACATCTCCTTCACCATGATCGCGCCGTCGGGAACCGGCTCCGGCCGCCCGGGCGCCGCGCTTTCATCGGCTGGACGGTTGGCCTTCATCCAGGCGAACATTTCGGGCGAGTACCAGACGACGACGGGCGCGTGGGTGCCGTAGTACCTCCCCACCCACTCCCCGTCCTCGAGCGTCAGCGTGTAGGGTCCCGTGTCGCGGACCCGCTTGTCACGCTTCCAGCCCGCGTCGGCGTCGCGGTGACAGAAGTCGCGCAGGTACGCGCCGAGCGCAAATTCGTACTCGGCGAGCGGTAGATCGTTCGGTCGGCGGATTACTCCTTCCAGCCGAGCGCACAGCTCCCGATCCGGCGGCAGCAGAGGAGCTTCTCTTGCGGCCGGGCAGTCAAGCGGGGACGATCGCATCGCGTCCGCCGGGGCGATGAATAGGCAAAGCGCGAGCGGCAGGACAGGGGCGCTGCGGGATGACCGTCGGCGGGGCCCGGACATCGGGGCCTCCTTTCTACATGGAGCCGGCTCGTTTCCGAGTCGAGATCTTGATCGGCAGGTGGGCCGGACACCAGCCGACGAAGGTCGTGACCAGAAAGGGCTATCGCCACGATCCCGATCGTCCGGGTGACCATTCCGCCGATTCCCCTGTCAGAACTATCGCCGCGTTATCCGCAGCTTCGGGACGACGACGAGCCGGGGTGTAGGCGGCCGCCAACCGCATGCTAGCCTTCAACGGAGGCAGCAGGACTGATCCAGACCTCCACCTGTCCTTCTGGGGCCGAATACCTGCCCACGAGTGGTTCGACTTCCAGACGTGACGAGAGGTTCGAGTTTGGGCGTTCGTCGAAAAACGAGCGGACGCTGCGAGCCACGAGCTCTGCCACGGCTGAGTCCTGAGGGTGAAAATAGTACACGCGGTTCACGCTAGGATCCACACGCTCTATTCCCGGAGATGTGAAGCCTTCATCGATCAGATGACGCCTGAGCGAGTCCGCAATCGACCGATTCTCGCGCCCATGGAACTGGACGTATATCACGCGATCGAGATAGCGTGACAACAGGCTCTGAGTGACAGGATCGGGCACACGCGAAAGTGTATCCCCCTCAGCCAAATCCAGGGCGGTATCACGGACAAGGGCTTCGCTGCCGCGGTTTGCAAGAAGCGCTTTCGCTCGCACCGAGTCTCGGTCGAGAACAATCTGAAATGCGTACTCCCGAGTCACATTCTGATACTGCGAGTTGCTGAGAATGCGTTCACAAACATCCCAGACCAAGTCCGGGTTTCGATCCCACAGCACCCGGTTCAAGGCCGCCAACGCTATCTCCTGACGGATGGTCGTGTCCGGCGCCGCGAGGTCGGTGATGAGGCTCTGGACAAGCTGGCCGCTTTGCATCGACTGCGAAATTTTATCGGACCCACGTTCAAGAATGACGGCAATCAGAACAAGGATGACTCCCGAAACGAGTTTCCCAAGAACGTCAACTTTGTCCCACGTGTCCTTGCGCTTCTCACGTTGATCATTCATCGTCGCCTCCAGTACAAGCAGGCCAGGTCAGCAACAGCCGGTGACTCCTGGTGGTCCGGTTTCAGTCTTGGGTCACAGTCTCGGTCAGAGGCGAAGGCTTGGAATGGCCTCTGTTGCGCGAGGAGGGCACGCGATTATGGCATAACAGCGAATGCCGGCAAACATGATCTGACCTCCACGACGCGGAGCTTCATCCTCTGCGAATCTGCGAGGGATGCTCTACTATCGCTTCTCAGTTCTCATTTCACTGTTCTACGCCATATAACGCTCCCCAGTCGCTAATCTTCTCAGCAGCCTGGCCCGCTCCGCAGTGAGAATCGTGGCGGCTCCGGCTACGGAGAGCAGCATTCGAAAGCAAGGAGGTTAATTTCCTGAGTTTATTTTCAGGGACAGGAAAACGACGGCGGCAGAGGAGAAAGGCCACGCTCCTGGGTATCCGGCCCAACATCGCTTCAATCGCTCAGCTCACTGCAGGGCCTGCCGTCTGGCCATCGAAACGAGTCCGACACCAAAATCGC
>JABAHQ010001899.1_pt2 | contig 31220 bp, 21 predicted proteins | sample 7062091 | NCBI WGS metagenome assembly JABAHQ01 (sample SAMN14534359, study PRJNA622989) | marine sediment metagenome | biome: marine biome [ENVO:00000428]; feature: marine pelagic biome [ENVO:01000023]; material: deep marine sediment [ENVO:00002113] | place: India: Gulf of Kutch | collected... | reverse complement strand
TCACTGTCCAAGAATCCGGGGGCGGTACAGACCTGGTTATCCTCGGTTTTCAATTCTACTTACCCACGAGACCGGGTCATGCCGAGGTCCTTGCTGCATATACCATGTGATCCCGCTCGCTGATTCCACGGCATTCCGGTCACTCATTCCACACGATTCCGATCAGGAACTCCAAGGGAATCCGGTCACGGATCCCACGCGATTCCGATCTGCCGTGCCGGCAGGATGGATCGTGGCGTAGCGACGCAGTACAACCGCGGTGTCGTTCGCCGTGGACACGGTCACGTGACTGCAGGACCGGATCGGATTTCACCCGCGCGCCTTTGCCTCCTTCGGCGGCATGCCCGAGAGCCACCCGACGTACGCGGGGATGATCAGCGCGCTACGCGCTCGCGACCCCGGCGGCGCGTTCCGCCAAGCTGCGCGATAAGGCCGAGGCGGAAGTCGGCGTGCAGGTAGTCGAGCGTCGGATCTTTGCGCTCCTTCGCCTTCTCAAGCTCATACGCCACGGCATGCACCGCGCACCGCGCGAACAACTGCGCATGAGCGACCTCGACCCATTGGGCTTTCCGTTCACCGGCGTCGGAGGAACGTCATATCCCTACACCACACCTGGTCGGGCCCGTGGCCACGTGCGTGGTCGGCGGTCGGGACGCCCGCAGGGCCTTGATTCACCCGCGATGCCCGGTCCATCCTTCGTCCGTCCTTTTCCGGGCCAGACAGACCTCCTCACCGACAAGCGGGGACAGGACGCATGCCGGCAAAACGCGGCTCGTCGGCCCCGCCGGGATTCGTGCGCGCTCGACGTCCGCCAGGGTGTGAGCCGGCGCCCCAAGGACCGCCTCCGGCCGTCCATCGCCGCGCACCCGCGGCATTGGCCCGGTCGTCGTCTTGAGCCGGTCGTTGGCGATCTTCCAGACGGATTGTTCGCTCGCGTCCTCCCCGAAGACCGCCGAGAGATCCTTACAACGCCGCTTCTTCTCCTCGAGCTCGTGCAACCGCCGCACGTCATCGGTCCCGTCCCATCGTGCTTGAGCATCCATTGGTGGCAGGTGGCCTTCCCGACCGCGTGCGCGCTGCCCACCTAACCGGGCTTCTGCCCGCCCTCGACGTCCTGGAGGATACGGACGATCGGACTCTCACCGAAGTGGCTCTTTCGCATGATCCGTCTTTTAGCTCATGCACATATGCCCGAGAATCCCCGGCAAGGCATGTACCGAATTCAGGGGAGGTTTGCACCTTAACTCATTGACGGAAGCCGTAAACATCTCCAGCGATCGAGACAACCTGCTCGCGTGGCGCGGCAAAGCATTCGTTTGTCGTAATTCGCTGTTGGAGTGAACGCGGGTAGATGATGCGTCGATAAATAGGTAATGCCTATGGGCCTGATAGCGACAAAGTCTTGGACGAATAGCATATTCTCTTCTAAGACTCACACCCTGTGTCTTTCTTCATTCGAGGGGGAGAAATCGTGGCTACTCTTAAACCCGCGTCGGCTCTCGTGGCCGCAATCACCTTTACATTGGCCCAGGGCGCTGGGGCAGTGGGTCTGCCCGATGTCTCCAACGCTCATACGGGCAAGCAATTGCAAAATACGACCAATTTCACCGGCGCGCTCACAAATGGCAAGCCGGACCTGTGGCTTCGGCTGAGGCATGAGGACGTATCGGACGATATCCCAGCCGGGTCGCCCTTGAGCGGCACAGGCGACGCCGACATGACGAGCCTGCGTACCGTTCTGGGCTACAGCACGGCCCGTTTTTACGGCGTCTACGGCCGCGTGGAGTTCGAGGCCAACACTCGTATAGGCGATGATAACGCGCTAAACGTCGACGACGACCTGACGTTTCCGCCAGGACCGGCCGGTTCCCGTATCGCCGCGGGCCATTCCATCATCCCGGATAATGAGTTTCAAGAGATCAACGAGGCCTATATCGGCTGGCGCAGCGCAACCAGTGGTTGCCCGGACGCCTCCGAGGACTGCAACGGGGGCACTACGGTCAAGCTGGGACGGCAAACCATCATCTACAACAACCACCGCTGGGTGGGCAACATCATTTGGCGGCAGAACAATCAGTCTTATGATGCTCTTCGGCTCGACAACACCTCGATCAATAATCTGAGCGCCTCGTACGCCTATCTCGATCGGGTTAACCGAACGTTCGGTGAGAACTCGGTATTCAACGAGTTTGAGATGGACAGCTCTCACCTCATCAACGTCTCCTATGAATTCCCCTTCGGCAAGCTGACAGCCTACGGTTATTTGCTGGACTTTGATGACAACCCGCGGACCCCCTTCCCGGAAGGCGTAGGCGCCGTAGGCACACCCGGGATCGCGAACTTCGATTCGGATACCTGGGGCTTCCGGTTCGTGGGCAAGCGCAAGGTGAACGCGTTCGCCTTACTGTACGAGCTGGAGTGGGCGAACCAGGAGCCCGGCGACGACGCCGGCCCGACCTTGTCTGACAACGACTACTACAACGTCGAGGTCGGCGGCGCCTTCAAGCTGGGCGGTAAGCCGTTGATCGTGAAGGTGGGTCAAGAGGTCCTGGAGGGCAACGGCGTGAACGCCGTCCAGACTCCCCTCGCCACGGTGCATGCCTTCAATGGATGGGCCGACAAATTCGTCGGTGCCCCTGGTGGGACGGCGACCCCGCCGGGCGGCCTCGAGGACACCAACGTCACCGTGGTCGCCAAGGGGCTGATCGGCAAGTCCAAGCTGGTCTTCCAGTATCACGACTATCAAGCCGACACCACGGTAGGCGGCCTCGACGACTACGGGACCGAATGGAGCGCGCTGTTTGCCAAGCCGTTCTCAAAGCAATGGCTGGGACTCGTGAAATACACCAGCTTCAAGGACGGCGACGATGGCTTCAGCGTCGACACCGACAAGTTCTGGTTGATGGGCCAGTTCCGATTCAAATAATAGGGGAGCCGGACACGTCCAGTTCCGAGGAGGCCTCGCGGCCGGCACCAAAGCCGACCGGCTTAGAAGACATCAATCCGAGAAAACAGGGGGGCGAGAGCCCCCCTTCGTCCGTCTTACGGGAGCTTCCGCGACGACTCCGAGACGCACCGATCGGGTGACGTGGCTCAGTTGCCGGCCATGTAACTAACGCAACCCGTACCCCGCAGCGCGAATTGGTCACGCAGCGTGCCTTTCCATGCCAAGCTCGCCATCCGTCGTTGACTATGCACCCTAACCGCTGCCTCAGGCGATTCATGTAACGAGCCAGGCGGGGGTCGTCGTCATGATCTCCCACCAAGATCTTCCGAACGCGCATGAGTGGCTGATGCGACTCCTCCATTCGTCCGGAAAGCATGCTCGGCTCTGCAGCATTCCGCAAGGACCCGGCATATGCGAGCCGCCGCAACGCTCGCGGCCACGACGCCGTTGCCCAACCCCAAGGCTATCGAAACCGGAGGGCGCGAGATAACCTACTAGATCCCTCAACCGCTTGCTAAACCCAACTGTCGGGATCCGCGCTACGTAACAATACCCCACAGCTCGTACACCGAACATCGCTCCAATAGAAACCGGATAGAAACCGGCAGCGCTGAACGGCTTCCCGCATCTCGGCACGCCAATATAGGCAGCGGCGTAAAGAAGACGGCGCTCGTAACGAGCTTGAGCAGCCCGGAGCTTTCTTCGAAAAAAGGACAAATCTGCATTCGACAACACCAAAATTATAAGCAATAGTGGCTAGCGTTGAAACGAAGAACACCTACGTTATAAGCTGCCTTACCCGTATGCCTGTCCTTATATCACCGTTTGATTGTTTTACGCTCTGTCTCATCAGCTCTGAATTCCATCACCCTGACCGTGCCGCTGAATTCCGTCTGTCATGCATCCGTCAAATTCGGCGCGCTAGATAAGCGTAATAGTTGCACGAAGCGAAGAATGTGCCGTCGTCCATTGCAGCTTTCTGCACTGCAAGCCAGCCATCAACGTCCTTCTTTGGCAACAAGCCCCCGCTCACCACCAACGGCGCGTACGTCTCCGCAAACGACCTGAAATAACTGGCGGTGCCGATTTCCGATACCACATTCGCCAATGTCTCCGTTAGCTCTAGTCCCACCTGTGGCAAAAGACGAGCAAGATCTCGCATGATAATCGGATTATTGAACGTCGCCGACGCAAGAGCATGATCCATTTTCCAACCGAATTCACGATCCGGAAAGGCGTAAGTTAACGATGCGTAATCTCCATCAAAAATCGCGATGCTTCCACCTTTCCGAGCGACCCTAGCAATTTCCGTCAGCGCTTTTACGGGATCAGCGACATGGCTTATCAATGTATGGGCAATCACGACGTCAAAGCTCTCATCTTCCATGCTGAGATCGTGTGCGTCATCCACATTGAACTCAACCAATCCCGCGGCAACTTCCTGCCTACCGAGGCGCTCTGCGGCTTCAATGAATGCAGGACTTTGGTCTACGCCGATGACCTTTCCCGAAAAAATCTCTTTGTGAACCAGCGCACGAGCCATCGCTCCCGTGCCGCACCCGACCTCCAAGACCCGCGCCGACTGTGGGAAGCGCAACTTGTTTATATACTCATCGAATAGCCTTGTGAACACGTTATCTTTCGCCCGGCTCTCCAAACGATCGATTAAGCGCTGGGTGGTAAACTCATCAAGCCGGTTCGAGAAACGATGCGGATCGCCGCTACACATACGCCTTCTCCTGAATTTGGGTCACCGACTCATATCCGGGCGCTTGATGTCGCGGCATGCGATACAACGATAGCCGACGTCGCCCAGAAGTGACCGTTATGCATTAATTCACTCCGGTAATGCGACATAGCTACTTAAACTCTCGATATTCGTCATCCATCAGCTTACCGCAACATAGGGCTCCAGGGAAAAACTTCCGTCGTTACTCATCGCGGTGTACGGATAGCAGGCAATATCGCGGATCGTTGCCTTTTCACCTCCGGCCAGCCATTTTCGTTTCCATGAGTTGCTCATTTAACGTCTCAAGCGCTACCCTTGCGAGAGCTTGAGCATCCTCTAACGTGCCTGAGCGCGCCAGCGGCATCGGATTATTAAGAAATATTGCGCGGGCACGGGCCAGCCCATAGCGCCTCTCACTTTGCTCGAATGTCAGCCACCTGATCACCTTTAAAAATTCTGTTGGCTCTATAGGAAACCAATCATCGTCTGCATATACTTTAACCTGACAAGACAGAATCGCCGCAGAATCGTAAGCTGTCACCGGTTTATCAACTAGCACAGGAACAAGCCCATTGGGGTTCATCGCGAGGAGTTCGTTGCTTCTATTCTCCCCCGCGTTCACGTCAACGGCAATTTTCGTGTATTCGATTCCCGGGACGAAACAAGAACAGGCGTATCTTGCAGCAGTTTCCGGACCGCCCCAGGTCATAAAGCTTCATCGCAGGCGCCCTCGAAGCATTACTCGGCGTAGGGTCCTAACCCGCTGGTTTAACGGGAAATTTCCCTCCCGGGGCCATGGACTCAATTAGAGAATACCGGCCAGAACGCACTAGCGAAAGCTCCGGGATCGGCACTCTTTCCATCGACGACCGCACACTCATCGGTGGGTCGACAGCACCTTCATTCGATGGTTTCCGATGAATCCGCCAAGATTTCTGGATCTCAGAAGAGCTCGTCGCTTTCTCGCAGACTGGGTCGGGAAACGGGGGTCGAGCCACGAGTGATCGTTAGTTTCGCCATAAACCGGGGCTCCGCCAGGTGGCAGCCCTCGCAACCCCGACTCAGAACTCGGCCGTGGCTCGCAGGCCGAAGGTCCATCCACTCGGCCCCCGACCGATCTTATAGTCATCGCTCTGGTACTGTATATCCACCGTCAGCCCAAACCCTTCGCGCAAATGCCAGCGATAATACGCTTCGGCGAGCCGGGATTTGTCAATATTCAGGCTCCCGCCGCTCAGGTATGCGAAGCCCAGTCCGATATTGTCATGATCACGTCCCCACAGGTTACCCTTGATGTCAACGCCTCCCGAATAGATGGCATCATAGTCGACTGCAGCCTTATCCGTCTGCCCGCCAAACCGAATCCAGGCGCCGACCATCTTACCGAACTCCTGGTCGAATGAGAGCAAGGCGCCACCGCGGTTCTCGAAGCGGGTACCCGTCGGATCGAGGAAGTCCCGACTTGCGCCGGCAATGACGAACCGGTAATTACCGGCACCCAGCTCATGATTGACGCTATAGCCGGCCTGAAGGCCATAGAAACTGAAATTATTGCCGTCATCGTTTTCACCGATCTCCATCAACACTCCTCGCAGCGACCACGGACCGATATCCCACTCCACGGCGACGCCGATGTCGTAGGAAGGCAGGAACACGTTCGGCCCGTTCGTAAGGGCGGGATTCATGAACTGAGTGAATTCGTCATTGCCATAGGCATTTTCGTCGAGATAATCGGTAGCGTCGATAATGCCCATGGTGGTACCGAAGCTATGATGGTCACTTATGATGAAGGTGTGTTTGTACCATGCGGTCAGCAAATCCTCACGATTGCGTCCATTGATGTTCTTGACGTCATCTTTGAGAGCGGCCGCCCAGGGGGCAATCACGAACGGCGACTTTTTGTTCATGCTATTGCCGGCCGCGAAACCGAGCTTGAAAAAAACTTCGTCGGCATCGCTCGGCCGGAAGCTCAGCTCAGGCTGAAAGGGCACAGCTCCCTCGCAGGCATTACTCGAACCCGGCGCACCGGACACATCCTGGCACTGGATGGCGCCGGAGAGCACGCCCCCTATCGAGAGCTTGTCGTTGATTTCGTAAGCGAGCGCGGGGGTGGCCATCATCGGCAGGGTCAGCGCCTTGCTCAACCATATTAAAGATTTATTGATCATGCATGAGTCCAAAATACCCGCGATACGGCACGTCACAGCGGTGCGACTAGGCGTGGCGCTGTCTGGCAAGAGGTCGGCTGGACAAACCGAAATGGCTGACCTTGGTCCGCTGGTGGAGACCGGCTTCCCCTGCCGTGTTGTTTGTGGCGGGCACTCGCCGCCTTAGTGTTCAATTCTGAGATAAGTCATTCATGCCGGGTAAGAATAGACGGGCCATGACATTTATCAAATACTTTATCGTTATTGGCACTATAGAGGTTAGCTATGTGCTGAAGGGTCATCTTTCCGCGTTTCAATGGTCCCTGATCGCTTGGAGATTGTGAGGTAATGAACGGCGAAACCAACGAATATCGGGCTGCGAGCCTCCGTAATATGAAGCGCGGCGGCGGCACGACGGTGAGCAGGAAGGCTTGGTACGTCTGGCACTGCAGGGGCTTTCGCCGTTAGACGCCGGGTGGCGCATGGCGCCGTCATTCGGCAATCCGATCGGCGACAAGATCGGGACGCCGGCGGGCACGGCGATGTGCGCGCTCACGTATTCCGACCTCATAGCCGGTCGGTGGCAAGCACGAGATGGATCAGGCCCGCTGATGCGGTTCCAACGCCGGCGTCGAAGCGTAGGTGCATGTTGGCTGCGCGGCACGCGCCCGACGTGCTCGCAACCGGCCCACCGCGGCGTGGCGCCACCTGGAGCAGACGAAGATAAGCGGTTGCCGGGCTTAACTATTGAGCGTTGCCGCGCTCGCAGCGACGGCGGCCGAAGCCGTCGAATCACGGCCGATATGAATGCCGGGCCGCTGGGGTGGCGTCGGCGATCGGCAGGCGGCTACGCGCCATCCTGAACAAAACGGAGGCCGTGCTCCATGCTCCACTCGGCCCGTGCCAGCTCCTTGCCCATGTACGCCGCATGATCGAGTTGCGACACCCACCCGTTGCGGATCAACGTAAGGTAGATGCTCCGCGCGTCGCGACCCTCGACGACGCGGATCAGCTTATTCTTGTAACTATAGTGCTCGACCAGCAGCGCGTTACCCTCGATATTGATAACGAAATAGCCCGCCTTATCGAGCTTGATGCGCCGCGGGTCGGTACCGACTGCGACAACGCGTTCGACCTCCTCCTGCTCGGCCGGGATATCCCGGGTCTTGACCTCGAACGCGGGTTTCGCGTCGGCCGTCTTCGCCAGCTCAACCACGCGGGCGTGAATGGCGGAAACGTCCGTGCAACCGATCATATCGATCGGCTCCACTCGCTCGCGAAACGCCAGCACCTCCGTGGCGGAAGTATTCGATAGGATCGGCCGCATGGCAGGCGACTCCAGTATCCTATTGCTCTCATCGATGCCGTTCGCGAACAACGCCATCATCGTCGCGCCGGTCAGGTGCTTGGGCGGCTCGTTCCCGGCACAGACGAGGTAACGAATTGCGGGATTCGACAATACATTCTTGATGATCTTCTCGATCCCGATATTCTCGGTCTCGACCTTGCCGACGATACAAAGCCCCCGTGGCGGATTGCGGCTGACCGCTTCGGCCAATGCGACGCTGCCGAGCGTTGTCACGGCAACCGGGGCCGTGCGGTCCGTGATGAAATAGGTGCCGGGCACATAGGGCCAGGTCTTCCGTTTCGCCCTGGTGCTGGCGAAAGTACGGCTCAGAAAGAACCCAAAATCTTCCATCCTGGTCGGCATCGGTAATGCCTCCGACTCTCGATCAGATCCGTAAATCTTAATGGTAACCCACCGCCGCCTGCGAGCTGATACGGTTTTACTCTTGGCTTAGCGTGCGTGCGCACCCTTCCCGCCCGCCAGCGCCGTGGTGGTATCTCATCTCGCCGTGGTCGGTGATGCCCCTCCAACACCCCTAAGCACCCCGGCTCTCGGGGGTGGCGCTCGGACGGCGCAGGAAGCGATTGGGCAGAAAGATTTTGTGATACAAACACTTATTGGCCATCGTTGGCTCTTGTTGGAATTTGATATGGCACTCGGGGCCGCACTCATAGGAATCCGCGGCCGGGACCTCGGCCCGCCGCCGAGCGTTCCGCGGCGCCGGCACGACTACTTACGATTGACGCTCAGGCGCCCGGGACCGGTGAGCAGCAATGCCACCGCGGTGAACAGATAGAAACCCTGGAGCTCTAGCGCCCAGCCCCCGTGCTCGGTCAGCGCCAGGATATCACCCGTGTGCGCGAGCAGCACCGCGAACAGCATGTTGATGACGATCAGCGCGGCGCCGGCGCGCGCGTACCAGCCGACGATCAACAATATCGGTCCGACCACCTCGCCCAGGTAGACGCCGTAAGCCAGCGCGCTCGGCAGACCGAGGCCCTCGATCATGCCCTGTATAGGCCCGACCCCGTGCGCCAGCTTGGCGATGCCGTGGAACAGGATCAGCAGGCCGAGCGTCAGCCGCAGCACCAGCTTGCCCACGTCTTCCGCGGTGGCGATCTGCAATGCGTATCTCATCTCTCCCCCGGGGGCCGCCGCACGCGCATGCGCGCCGCGGGCCCATCGTGTCCAGATGCGGACTTTAGCGCGAACGCAGACACCGCGACAAATGGGGCCCCGGCGATGGCGATTTCGGGAGCCGGTCGCGCTGGCCGAGGCGACGGTCGGGCGGGCTCGCCGACGCCCGCCGCGCACACGGACGCGGAGGCGATGCGCACCACGTCGCGGGGGCTAGAATAACGCCCGCCGGATCAAGTTGACGCCCAGCACCATCAGCGCGACGAGCGTGGCACGCTGGAAGACACGCTGATTGGCGCGGCCGCGAAGCCACCGGCCGACGTGAAGCCCCAGGAACACGGGCACGATCGACAGGCCCGACAGGAGCGCCGTATGCGCCGTGAGCACCTGCACGCGCGCGAATGCGATGACGAGAAAGATCGAGGCGAAGAACCAGATGACGCCGATAGTTTGAACGAACAACTCTTTGGGCAGACGAAGCGCGGTCAGATACACGATCAACGGCGGACCGTACGCCGTGGATAGCCCGCCCATCACCCCGCCCGCGATCCCCGCTGCGATACCGTACGGCCGGATCAGGCGATCCGGTATGCGTACGCGACGCCCAGGATTGAGCTGCTCGATGAGCGAGAATCCGATAATCAGCAGCCCCAGCACGAGGAGCAACCGCTGTCTGTCCATGCCCACCAGAAGGCCACTGCCGGCGAAGATGCCGATGCCGACGGCCGCCACGACGGGCCAGAATCTCCGGAGCGTCGCCCAGAACTGCCCGCCTTGCACGCCCAGCCAGAGGTTGCTGGCCACGATGGGCAGTGTCATCAAGGCCAGCGCCAGCTCGATGCGGACGACGTTGGACAACAGCGAGACGGCGACGAGCGGGAGACCGAAGCCGATGCCTCCCTTGACGATCCCCGCGAGCACGAGCGTCACCGTCACCAGTAAGATCGCCGGTCCCAGCTCGATCAGTTGCCCCGAGGTCACGGTATCAGGCCCGGTCGGCTCCGGCGACCGGTGCGCCGGCCATCGCGCTCATGTCGCCCGGCCGAGAACCCACGCGGTGTGCCGAGCGATCATCAGCTCCTCATGGGTGGGAATGGTCCATGCGCGGACGGCGCTCCCCGAAACCGAGATGCAAGGACCGCCGGCTGCATTACCCTCCGCGTCCAGCGACAAGCCCAGCCAGGCGAGGCGGCGACAAACCGAAGCGCGTACCTCGGTGGCGTGCTCGCCGATACCGCCGGTGAAAACCAGCGCGTCGAGACCCTCCAGCGCCGCGGCCAGGGAGCCCACGGACCGCGCCAGACTGTAGCAGAAGAGCTCTATCGCTTCGGCCGCCTCGGGCTGCGTGCTGGCGAGCAGCTGCGCCATGTCACCGGTCAACCCGGAGACGCCGAGCAATCCGCAGCGATTGTAGAGCAGGTCGGTGAGCTCGCCCTCGCCCATCCCCTCCTCGCGCATCAGGTGCAGCAACACCCCGGGATCGACGGCACCGCTTCGCGTTCCCATGGGTACGCCGTCCAGCGTGGAGAAGCCCATGGTCGTGGCCACGCTCTCTCCGTCGGCGACCGCGCACAGGCTCGCCCCGTTGCCAAGATGCGCCACGACGAGCTTGTGCGGCAGCTCGCCGCCGTTGTACGCGGGCAACGCGCGGACCACGTACTCGTAGGACAGCCCATGGAACCCATAGCGGACCAGCCCGCGCTCGGCGTAGTGGCGGGGAAGCGGCAGGCGGCGGGCGACCGCGGGCTGCGTCGCGTGAAAGGCCGTGTCGAAGCACGCGACCTGGGGCAGGTCCGGCGCACGTGCCGTTACCGCGCGGATGGCGGCCAGGTTGTGCGGCTGGTGATGCGGAGCCAGTGGGGAGAGGGCCTCCAGCTCGTCGATCACGCGCGGCCCGAGCCGGACGGGCCGGGAATAGGCGCGTCCCCCGTGCACGACCCGGTGGCCGATCCCCGCCGGCCGGGCGGCGACGTGCTCCTCGAGCCAGGCCAGGATGTGCTCGATGGCGTCCGCGTGCTCGGTGATCCGGAGGCCTCCGGGCGCCTCCGGCGGGCTCGCGTCTTCGTCCGCCGCCCTGGCGGTGAAGCGTGCCGCGCCTCCGATGCCCGCGAGCTGCCCGCGCAGGCTGAGCCTTGGTCCTTGCGCCGCGGTCAGGCTGAACAGGGCGAACTTGACGCTCGACGAGCCGGCGTTGAGGACCAGCAGCGTATCGGTCATGATCGAGGCGGACGCCCTCGCGCGTCACGTCGACCGATGGCGCCTGACGGCATCGCGGCCCGCTCCCTCAGACGTAGTCCTTGTACTTGTCCAACAAACGCACCGGTTTCTTCAGCGCATCGCGCCGGAACGGATCGCCGAGCTCCCGCGTGCACATGACTTCCAGCACCGTGGTCTTGCCCTTCTCCTGGTCCTCGCAGGCCCTCTGCAGGGCCGGTCCGACGTCCTCGAGACGATCGACGGTCACCCCTTGGGCGCCCATCGCCACCGCGACTTGCGCGAAGCTGGGATTCTCCAGATTGCTGCCCACGAAGCGGCGCCCGTAGAAGTCGACCTGATTCTTCTTCTCGGCGCCCCATTGCCGGTTGTGGAACACCACGGCCGTCACCGGGATGCTCTCACGCACGCACGTCAGCGTCTCGACCAGGCTCATGGCCCATGCCCCGTCACCGACGTACGCGACGGCCGGGCGGTCGGGAGCGGCCATCTTGGCACCGATGATCGTCGGGAACGCATAGCCGCAGTTGCCAAAGGTCATGGCCGCGAAGAAGCTCTTGGGACGCTCGAAGCGCAGATGGCTGTTCGCGACCGAGCATATGTTGCCGATGTCCGTGGAGACCATGGCCTCGGCGGGCAACGCCTTCTCGAGCTCGCGCAGCATGGCTCGCGGATGAACCATGCGGTCCTCTCGCGCCACCGACTGGCTCCATTCATCCCGCTCCTCGGTCCACTCGTCCAGCTCGGCCTCCCAGGCCGCCCTCTCTCGCTCGATCTCCGCCGCACGCTGCTCCCTGTTCCCGTCGCATCCGAGCGTGCGCTCCCGGAGCCGCTCGTGCACCGCCGCCGCTACCTGACCGGCATCGCCGCATATGCCGACGGCCACCGGCTTGACCAGGCCGAGCATCCGCGCATCGGCGTCGACCTGCACGATCTTCGCGTCCTTGGGCCAGTAATCGATCCCGTATTGCGGCAACGTACCGAAGGGTCCCAGACGGGTGCCCAGCGCCACCACCACATCCGCCTGGGCGATGAGCTTCATGCCCGCCTTCGAGCCCTGGTAGCCCAGCGGGCCGCACCACAGCGGGTGACTGGCCGGGAAGGCGTCGTTGTGCAGGTAACTCGTGACCACGGGCGCCCCGAGCCGCTCGGCCAGGCCCTTGACTTGCTCCAATCCGCCCCCGGCGACCACGCCGCCTCCCGCGATGATCACCGGAAACCGCGCCTCCTCCACCAGGGCCGCCGCCCGGTCGAGGCTGTGCGCGCCGCCGGCCGGGGTCTCGACACGGATCGGCGCGGGTATCTCCGTGTCGATCTCGCCGTAAAAGAAATCCCGCGGGATATTCAGCTGCGCGGGACCGCGCTCGAGAATCGCCTGATCGAACGCGCGCCCGGTGAGCTCGGCCATGCGTGCCGGGTTGTTGACGTGGGCCTGGTATTTGGTGATCGCTTCGAAGATCGAGAGCTGATCGGTCTCCTGAAACCCGCCCAGGCCGACGCTCATCGTGCCCGTCTCCGGCGTCACGGCGACCACGGGTGAGTGCGCCCAATACGCCGCGGCTATAGCGGTTACGAAGTTGGTCACACCCGGCCCATTCTGCCCGATGCACACCCCCGGGCGCCCGCTCGCGCGCGAGTAGCCGTCGGCCATGTGCGCGGCGCCCTGCTCATGCGCGGTCGGTATGAACCGTATACCCGCCGCCGGGAACAGATCCAACGCATCCATGTAAGCGGACCCGACAATTCCGAACACGTCCTTGACGCCCTGCGCCACCAAGGTCTCGACGAACGCTTCGCTCGGCGTCATTCGAGTCATCTCTGATCTCCTACGCTCTAATTTGTGCTTTTACTGGATTTCGAATCGGGGTTCGCTGCGACCAGCTCCGCGAGCTTGAGCCGCTGGATCTTGCCCGAGGGACCCTTGGGCAGCGCCTCCATGCTGATGACGGTCCTCGGCGACCGGTAGTCGCCGAGTTGCTCCACGCAGAAGGCCTGTAACTGATTCATCGGGCACTCGGCGTCCGGTTTGAGGACCACGCATGCCATCACCTCCTGCCCATAATGCTTGTCGGGCACTCCGAAGGCGGCGGCCTCCAGCACCGCGGGGTGCTGATAGAGCGCCTCGTCGATCTCGCGCGGCGCGATGTTCTCGCCGCCCTTGATGATCAGCTCCTTCAGCCGGCCGGTGATGAAGTAGTATCCGTCCTCGTCGCGGTAGGCCAGATCCCCCGTATGGAACCAGCCGTCGGGTCCCAGGGTCACGCGGGTCGCTTCCGCGTTCTTGTAATAACCCTTCATCACGTTTGCGCCCCGGATCAGCAGCTCTCCCACCTCGCCGCTCGGTGCCTCGCGCCCATTCTCATCGATGATCTTCGCCTCGTTGCCGTACGGCACGCCGGGCGAGCCGTAGCGGGGCGGCACGGGCGGCATGGGATTTGCCAAAATCTGTGCCGCCGTTTCCGTCAATCCCATCGTTTCGACCATGGGCACGCCGAAGCGCTCCTCGAACAATTGGTGCATGCTCGGCGACAGGGGCGCCGAGGCGGAGCGCCCGAAACGCAGTTGGGGCTGGCGCTCTCCCTCCCGGTCGCCTCGACCCTCGCGCTCGTGGTGCTCCAGGAGATAGGCGATGATCGTCGGGACCACGCTGAACCACGTGCAATGCCATCGCTCGATCAGCCCCCAGAATTTCGAGCTGCTGTAGCGGTGCGGCATCACGACGCTGCCCCGGCTGACCAGCGGGGCCATGACCGTCACCATCTCGCCGTTGATGTGGTACAGGGGCAGCACGCATAGCGCTCTATCGCCGGGCGTCAACCCATGGGCACCGGCCGTATTCCTGCCGCCGGCGATCACGTTCGCGTGAGTGAGCACGACTCCCTTGGGATGACCGGTGGTCCCGGATGTATAGATCAACAACGCATCGTCCTTCGGCGAGACCGTAGGAAGCTCAGCGCCGGCCGTCGCCGAGATACCGGCGGGCCACGCCGGGCCGGTGTCCTCATCCGTGGGAATCACGTGCAGCTTATCGGCTGCGGCCTCGATGAGCGCGGGGAACCGCTCGCGATGTCGGGCCGAGACGAACAAGACACGGCTGTCCGAATGCTCCAGCACGTAGCGGAGCTGTTGCTCCCCTGCTACCGCATTCAACGGGACGATGGCGCGGCCGGCGTAGAGCGTCCCGAGAAACAAGGCCGTGGTCCACAGTCCGTTGTCGAGAAGGAACGCCGCCTTGTCCCCTTTTCCGAGCCCCAGCTCGGCCAATCGATCCGCGACGGTTACTGCCGCGGCTCGAAGCGCCGCTGCGCTCAGGATCTTCTCAAACTCGGGCGCGACGAGAAACGTGGCGCTCGGGTCATCGTCGGCCCATGTGTCGATAAGTGAGCGTACCGTTTCCATCGTGCCCTCGACCATCGCGTCGCCGGCCGAATTCACCGGCGCTCGATCGCATATTTCTCCCAGAACGCACCGAACAGATCCTCTTCGGTGGGCTCGTCGGGAGAGATGGAGCGTGATATCCGCGTGATATTGAGATAGTGCTTGTAGTGCAGATTGTCCGAGATACTGTTTCCACCCCAGGTGCCGCAGCCCATTGACAATGAGAAGGGCAACCCGTTGTCGAAGCTGCCGCCCGTGGCAAAGCAGTGCGCCTGGTTGACGATGATCCGACAGACGGGCATCTCCAAGCCGAGCCGCAGAATCTCGTCATCGTCATGCGAATATATCCCCACGGAGTGACCTTTGCCCTTGTGCTCCAGGATCGCGTGCGCGATCTCGAACGCTTCATCGAAGCTCGTGACCTTGTATACCGCGAGCACGGGACTGAGCTTCTCGTCGGAGAACGGATAGGCGGGCCCGACCCCGTCCTCTTCCACCAAGAGAAACCGCGCTTCCTGCAAGGCGGGTCGGCGGAGGCCGGCAACGCGGCAGATCTCGGGGGCGGATCTCGCCACGATGCGCCGGTTCAGCCGGCCGTCGCGCCACATCGCAGCCTGCAGCTCGGTCTTCTCCCCGGCTTCGAGCAGCACGCCACCCTGGCCCATCAAGGCCTCGAGCAGGCTGTCATAAACCCCGCTGAGCACCACCAACGCGTTCTCCGAGGAGCAGCTGGTGGCGTTATCGAAGGTCTTCGACGCGGCGATCTTCACCGCCGCATCGGCGATGTCCGCGGTCTGACTGACGATCACCGGGACGTTCCCCGGGCCCACCCCGACAGCAGGCGTGCCGCTCTCATAGGCGGCCTTGACGTTGCTCGCCGAGCCGGTCGCGACCACGAGATCGACCTGGCGCATCAGGTCGTAGGTGGCGGCCTTGCTCACGGGCGGGGAGAGCATCTGGACGAGGTCGAGCGGCGCACCCACCCGTGCGAGCGCCGTGCCTATGCTTTCCACGACCCGCGCGCATACGCGCTCGGAGCTCGGCGAGGGCGCCAGGATGATCGCGTTCCCGCATTTGAGGGCATTGATGGCCTTGTTGAAGGCGGTGGCCACTGGGTTGGTCGAGGGCACGACCGCGCCCACGACCCCGGCGGGTCGGGCGATCTCCACGAGTCCCTTCTCCGGATGCTCCGCGATCACGCCGACCGTGCGCGCGCTGCGCAGATCGCGCAGCAGTCCCATCGTCTTGCGCCGATTCTTCGCAGCCTTGTCCTCGACATTCCCGAGTCCTGTCTCCTGCACCGCGAGCTCCGACAGCGCGCGATTGTTCATGGGGTCGACGAGCGCCCAGCCGAGCGCCGTCACCACCTCGTCGATCCGGTCCTGCCCGAACCGCTCATATTCCGCCTGAGCCGCGCGCGCCCGTGCGACGAGACCCTTTACCTGGGCCGCCGCATCTTCGGACAAGCTGCTCGCCTGCTCGTTGCTCATTACTCCAACGCTCCCGTTCCTCGCCGTCGGCCGTCACCGGCCGAGGCAATCGCGCCGCTTGCTACGCACGCCCCCAGCCACGGTTCTGAGCTCAAGGGCCCCCGGGGTCGAGCGGCCGGCGGCATGCCACCGCCGGCCGCCCGCCACCACGTCTCGCAGGCCCGCTACTTCTTCTTCCGGAGGTCGGCCAGCAGCTCCGTCAGATACTCTTCGCGCTCCTTCCACATCTGGATGACCTCGTCACGCTTGATAATCCGCATCGGCGAGCCGCCGGCCTTCATCTTCGCTTTCACCTTCTTGTGCTGGAACATCTGCGGCACCTGCTTGGCCAGCTTGTCGATCACCGCCTGCGGCGTGCCCTCGGTCGCCATGATGCCGCGGAAATTGACGCTCGAGTCGTCGACGTCGAAACCCTGCTCCTTGAGCGTGGGCACGTCCGGCAGAAACTGCTCGTCGCGCTGCACGTCGGCCACGCCCAGGATCTTCAGTCGGTCCCGGCTGCGATAGGCGTCCGACAGATTGTTGAACCCGGCCATGACCTTTCCGCCCAGCACGAACTGCAGCGCGGGCACGCCGCCCTTCGTCGGCACGTAGTTCAGATCGATGCCCCCTGCCTTCTCCAGCTGCAGCGTGGCGATGTGATGGCCGACGTAGAGGCCGGCCCCCGACACCGTCACCTTGCCCGGATTTTTCTTCGCGTACTCGACGAGATCCTTCGCCGTGTCGAACGGGCTGTCCTTGTTGACGATCAGCACTGCCGGATCCGCGCCCCAGTTGGCGATGGGCTCGAGGTTGTTGATGTTGTACTTGGTGTCGAAAACGATCGATTGGGCTATGAAGTGCGGAATGTTATACGCCGCCAAGTCATACCCGTTCTTTGAGGCCTCGGAGGCGAACCAGTTCCATCCGACCTGACCGCCGGCACCGGGCTTGTTCACGATGACCATCGGCTGCCCGAGAAAGTCTTCCTTCGCCGACATCATGGTCACGATGCGGGCTTGGAAGTCGGTCGCACCGCCCGGCGAGTACGCCACCATCACCGACATGGGCCGGTCCGGATAGGTGCCGGCCGAAGCCGTCATCGAGACGGCGATCAGCATACCGGCCAGCAGCGCTGCCCCTTGCCTGACTAAAGTGAGAAGCGTTGTTTTCATATTGCCCTCCTCCACCTTACAGCGCCTTGAAGATGAGGCCGCCGTGCGGGCCGGCCCCGCTTGAGCGCGTCAAAACAGAATACCCCTCGGCGTTTGCACATTCAGCAACAGAACGAAGACGGCATAGAGCATGCCGAGGAACGCAACGGAGACAGGGAGACAACGTTTGGTCCCGGCGAGACTGCTCTCGGCGGGAGTATAGAGGATACCGAGCGCGGCGAATGCAAGCCATGAGGTCACATAGAAACCCAGCTCCTCGGCGGCGATCAAATAGAACGCGAACACGGCCAGTGCGGGGAGCAGCCGGCGCCACGGCACCGCCATGCCGTTATCGTCGCGGGCATGACGAACGAAGGTCGTGATGAGCATGGCCAGGCCGAGCACGGTCATCGTTGCCGCCAGGATCTTTGGAAACAGATAGGCCTTCTGAGTCTCCGGCGTCGCGGCGGCCCAGTAGAGCAGCACGCCGAGGAGCAGGCTGCCTCCGGCGGTCAGGTACGTTGCCATTGATACGCACCTTTGCGCCTGCTGCGAATCTCGACGTAAGCGCTATATATTATCGAGATCAAGCAGAGGCCGATGAGAACGATGTTGAGCGTACCCGTGAAGAAATACGCGGCGGTCCCGTCGAGGCTCTGGGCGATGAGCCGCCCCTGCATGAAGTTCGTCTCGGCGATGGGGCCGAGGATGATCCCCAGAACCACAGGGCCCGGGCTGAAGCCGACCTTCATGGCGAAATACATGCCGGTGCCCAAGACCATCATGACGAGAACGTCCGAGAAGTTGTTCTGCACGCTGTAGGTGCCGAACACGGCCAGCACGGTGACCGCCGCCGCCATGAAATTGTTGGGGATCCGGGTCACGAAGCGGCTGTAACGACTGATCGTGAGTCCGAACACCACCATGAAGATCTGCGCCAGCAACAGGGTGTCGATGAAGGTCCAGGTGATCTTGGCGTGCGTGGTGAATAACGCGGGGCCGGGGAACAAGCCGTTGATGAGCAGGCCGCCCAGCAGCACCGCGGCGGTGGGGCTGCCCGGCACGCCCAATGTCAGCAAAGGGACCAACGAAGGCCCGACCATCGCGTTATTCGCGGCCTCGGCGCTGATGACGCCGTCGCGCTCGCCCTTGCCGAAGCGGTCGGAGTCCCGGCTGAATTTCTTGGTTTGATCGTAGGCGATCAGGCCGGAGATCTGCCCGCCAGCGCCCGGGATCAGGCCGACCAATACGCCGGCGATGCCACCGATCGAGAGGGCGCGCAGCCGTCGGCAGTTGTCGGCGATCGAGGTCCAGAGGCGGCGGCGTTCCATGTCGTAGAGCGTCGCCGACCCGCGGCGGTGGGCCTCCAGCATCGTCAGCACCTGGGGGATGGCGAACAGGCCGATCAGGGCGGCGATGATGTTGATGCCGCCGGCGAGATGCGACGTGAAGACGAAACGCTCCTCGCCGAGGACCGGGTCGTAGCCGATCGTCGAGAGCCAGATCCCGAATGCGCCGGCGAATAGGCCCTTGAGCACGGACTTCGCGCCGAGTGACCCGATAACCGTGACCCCGAGCAACGCGATCCAGAACAGCTCCGAGGGCCCGAATCGCAGCGCGAAATCCGCGAGGATCGGCGTGAAGAAGATCAGCACGGCCACCCCGAGCACGCCGCCGATGAAGGAACTGATGAAGCAATAGTGGAGCGCTTCCGTCGCACGCCCCTGTTGAGCCATCGGATGGCCGTCCAGTAGGGTCGCGATATTGGCGGGCGCCCCGGGAATGTTCACGAGGATGGCGCTCACCGCGCCGCCGGCCACCGTTGCCGTGTATACGGCGCCGAGCAGTATGAGCCCGGATATGGGCGTCATGTGGAACGTGAACGGGATGAGCAGCGCCACCGCCATGGTGGGGCTCAGGCCTGGGGTGGCCCCGAGGATCAGTCCCCCCACCACGCCGCACACGAGCACCAAGAGGTGCCATGCGGTAAGCGCCTCAGGAAGGTACTGGATGAACTCCATGGCCGTCGTGTTCCCCCCCGCGGTCGAGCATGAAAAGGGGCTCGCGGTGTTGAATAAGCGGCCCCGCGACGTATTATATATTGTATTAAGCTAGGTCATATACATGAGTAGCTAGCACCCGTGGAATCGCTTTGTCAAGGAAACGCGCGCGGTAGCCGCTGAATCGCCTCGGTGCCGGCGAGCGATCAGTATATAAGAAAATGGTGATTATTAGGGCCGGCTCCCCGCCCCCGCCCGGCGGGCCGCCCGCGACATCAACAAGGAGCTCGATGAATGACCCGCTCTGTCGCCAAACGCAGCCCGCCCAAGCCGTTTTACCGGGTCGTCGAAGATCACCTGCTCGAGCAGATCGACAGCGGCCGGCTCGTCCCCGGCGATCTCATTCCCTCGGAGCCGCAGCTCGCCAAGCTGCTCGGCGTAAGCCAGGGCACGGTCAAGAAGGCGATCGACAACCTCGTCTGGCAGCGCCGCCTTTATCGCCATCAAGGCAAGGGCACGTACGTCTCGAGGATCGACTTCAACAACAGCCTGTTTCGCTTTTTCTCCTACGGCGACGCCGAGGGACGAGGGATTCGGATTCACAAGGAGACCCCAGTGCGCCGGCTCGAGCGCGGCGGCGGTGAGGTCTGCGCCCGCCTGGGCGTGCCGACGGGCACCAAGGTCCTGTTCATCGAGCGCATGGGCTACGAGAAGGACACACCAGTGCTCGTGGAGCACTCGCATTGGCGGGCGGAGTTCGTCCCGGGCCTGGAGAATGAGGACGTCCATATCCCGGACCTGCTGTATGCGTTGATCGTCGAAAAGTACAACCTGCCGGTCGTACGGGCCGAGGAGACACTGACGGCGGACGCGGCCGATGAGGAGACAGCCCAGAAGCTTTGCGTCGATCCCGGCACGCCCATCGTGGTGCTCAAGCGCGTGACGCACACGACCAACGATCGGATCGTCGAGGTACGCACGACCAAGGGGCGCGCGGATCGGTTCAGCTACAAGACCGAGATTCGGTGAGCGCTGGCAAGATCGGCCGGGGTCTGCTGCCGCGGTCTGCGCCGGGCGACCAGCCGGTGAAGGGCCGCCCGGATCGGGCGGCGATCCTCCTCGCCGTCAAACCACGCTGCCGAAGCCCCGGTCCACATTTCCGAGCGGCGACGGCAGACCCGCGATGCGGCAGCCCTGCGCGACCGGGCCGCCCGGGAACAGGTGATAGAGATGCCGGATTCCGCCCCTGACGTGGAACCTCTCGTCCAGAGCATCGCGCAGCCGGCGTCTGTTGGGCTCCCCGTGCCTGGCGAAGTATTCGTGCAGGGCGCGGATCAGCTCCCAGTGCTCGGTGCCGAGCTCCAGGCCCTCCTCGCGCGCCCGGTCCTCGGCGAGCGCCGGGCTCCAGCCCGCGGGGGCGTGCGGGAAGGCGTTCTTGCGCGACGGCGCGTCCGCCTCGGTGGAATCGTCCCCTGACCTGCTCATGGTCGCTCCCTTCATGCGGTCCCGAGGTATGCCGTTCAGATAGTACACCGCCCGCCCCCAGTCAAGCCGGAAAAAACGGGGTCAGAGACAATTGTTGCTAATATTCGTCGAAATCGCTCTCTGACCGCGGTTTTCGGCGCCAGCGCAGGACCATGACGGTCAAGGCAGGCAGGAAGGTGAGCGACACGACCGCCGCGCCGACGATGCCGAACAGCACGATGGCGCCGACGCCGCGGTAGAGCTCGGTCCCGGCCCCGGGCAGGAAGACCAGCGGGGCGAGCCCACAGATTGTGGTAATGGTCGACATGGCGATCGGCCGCAGGCGCGATTCCACCGCCTCCTGCACGGCCTCGCGCGCCGCCATCCCCGCCTCGCGCGCGTTCGCGACGGCGCGATGGACGACCAGGATGGGATTGTTGACGACGGTGCCCATCAGGATCAGAAAACCGAGCATCGAGATCATATCGAAGGGCTGGTGCACCGCACTGAGCCCCACGGCGGGCAGCACCGCGCCGACCGCATTCATCGCGCGCAGACCCAGGATCCCACCGGCCACCCCCAGCGGGATGGCGGTCATGATCAGCAACGGGTATCCCCAGTGGCGGAAGATCGCCACGAGCAATAGATAGATGATCGTGCCGGCGACGAGATAATTGGCGCTCAAGGCCTCTCGTGTGGCCTGGAGCTGGTCGCTCGCACCCGAGATGTCCACCGTGACGTTGTTCGGGATCGACCCCTGCTCGCGCAGGTGGCGGACCACCTCTGCGCGCACCACCCGAACCCCCGTCTCCAGCGCCACGTCGCGCGGAGGGATGATGTTGAGCGTCACCGTGCGTTTGCCGTTCATGCGCCGCACGTTGCTCGTATCCACGGTCTCCTCGATCCGCGCCATTGCCGACAGCGGCACGACGCTGCCCTGAGGGGTGTAGACGGGAAGCTGGTCGATACGGTCCAGCGCGGTGTTCGGACCGGAGCCACTGTATATATAGATATCGATCTTCTCGTCGGCGAGAAAGAACTCGTCGGCATAGGCCCCGTCGGTGAGCACGGCGACCGTGAAGCCGAGCTCCTGTGCGCTCATCCCTAGCTCGCTCGTGCGGTTCCAGTCCGGGCGGATCTCCACCAGCGGTTGTGACAGCGACAGGGTGGAGGGGTTGGCCTGGATGCGGGGGCCATCGAACACCGCCTGCGCCCGCCGGTAGGCCGCGAGCGCTGTGTCATAGATGGGGGCGAGCTCGGGCCCTGAGATGTCCAGGTTGATGCTGCGCGTGCCGCCCCGATTGCTGGTGATGATGGAGCCGCGCGAGGCGAAGGCGCGCATCCCCGGATACTCATCGTATTTACGGGTGATCGCCTCCATCAGCCCGTGGATCTGATCCGGATCCTTGCTCTCGGCGATGATGAAGATACGCTGCGGCTGCACGAACAGGATGAAATACGCCAGCGCCGGCACCTCGGTCTCGCCGCGCTCGTACGCTTCGGGGTCCTTATCGAGGTATGGCAGGAAGTAATCATGCAGCTCCTCGCCGATCACCGACATGGTCTTGAGATTGTAGCCGGGCGGGGCGTGCATGGACGCGAAGGTCTTCGCCTCCTCGCCCTCGGGCAGGTACTCGGCGGGCGGCATCAGAAAGCCAATGATCGCCGCGCTCGCGAGCACCGTCGCGCCCACCGCGGCGAGTCGGCGCCCACGCCCGCCGATCAGCCAAGCGATCGAGTGCAGCGTGCGCTCGCGCCAAGGCCCGGTCGGGTGCTCGTCACCCCCGCCCCGGGCGCCGAACGACAGCCGAGCGCTGGCGGTAGGAATCACGGTGATGGCCACGAGCATGGAGGCGAGGATGGAGGCGGACACCGCGATGGCGACATCGGAGTAGAGCTGTCCCGCCTCTTCCTCTATGAACACGACAGGGATAAACACCAGAACCGTGGTCAACGTCGAGGCCAGCACGGCCGGCCATACCCGTCGCACGCCGGCCAGTGCTGCATCGAGCCGCCTCCGTCCGCGACGCCGCTCGAGCTCGATGCTCTCCAGCACCACGATGCTGTTATCGAGCGTCATCCCTATGGCGAAGGCGACGCCCGCCAGGGAGATGACGTTGATCGTGCGCCCCATCACGAGCAGCCCGAGAAACGCGGCGATGGTGCATACCGGAATCCCTACGACTCCGACCAGCGTGGCGCGTCCGGAGCGCAGGAACAGGAACATCACCAGCGTCGCGAACGCCGCGCCTAGCCCGAGGTTCTTCCAGACGTTGGCGAGCGATGCGGTAACGTACCGGACATCGTCGGTGGTCAGGGTCAGACGCATGCCCGCCGGCTCGAGGACCTCGCGGTTGATGGTCGCGACCTCGGGCATGAGCGCGCGCTTGATGTCGATGACGTTCGAGCCTGTCTCCCGGTTCACCGACATGCGGATCACCGGGTCACCGTCCACATAGGACCTGGTGCGGATCTCGAAGTGTCCGAGCCGCACATCGGCCACCTCGCCGAGACGGATCACGGAGTCGCCCCGCCGGACCAGGATCAGGTTCCTGAGATCGTCGAGGTCCCGAAAGCGCCCGACGGTGCGCAGGAGATAGCGACGCTTGCCCGCCTCGAGCTCGCCTCCGGAGACGTCGCGGTTGCGCTCCACGATCGCACGGCGCACCTGCGGGACCGTAATGTTGCGCTCCGCCAGACGCGCCGGATCGAGCCGGATCTGGATCTGGCGCTCCGCGCCTCCGCCGACGTCGACCTGCGATATGCCCGGCACGCTCTCCATGCGGGTGCGCACGTTGTCCTCGATGAAGTCCCGCATCATATCCATGTCCAGCCCGCGCGGGTTCGCGGGCAGGGGCGCGACGCGGAAGTACATGAACGAGTTCTGCGAGAACGAGGAGGCGTAGATCCGCGGTTGATCCACGTTCTCGGGATAGGACGGCACTTGGCTCAGCGCGTTGTTGACCCGTATCAGGGTCTCGTTCATATCGACGCCGTAGGGAAACTCGAGCTCGATATCGGCCTCCCCGCTTTCCGCGCGCGAGACCATGCGCTCCAGATTGGGAAGATTGCGCAGGAATTCCTCCTGCTCGATCAGGATCTCTTTCTCGATGTCCTGCGGCGTGGCGCCTGGCCAGCTCGTGCGCACGGTGATCGTTCGCACCTCGAGGTCGGGAATCATCTGCACGGGGATGCGCAGCGCGGCGACGACCCCGAGCACACAGAGGATCAGCACCACGACGGCGGTCAGAATCCCGCTGCGGATCAGTCCTTCGAACATCGCCGTGCCCGCGAGCGCCGCGACCGCGCCGCCTAGCCGCCCTGCAAGCGCACGCGCTGGCCCTCCTCCAGCGCCTCGTTGCCGCGCACGACCACGCGCGTGCCGGCCTCGAGCCCCGAGCGAATCTCCACGCGCCCGCCGAAGGTGAGGCCCGTCTCGACGAGACGCTGGGTGACCGTCGGGGTCCCATCGGAGTCATTCACCACCCATACGGTCACCCGCCCATCGGGATAACGGATGAGCGCATCACGGGCGACGACCACCGCCCGGCGGCCGGTCTCCAGGTTGAGCACCGCGTGCGCCGACATGCCCGGGGTCATGGGGACGTCATCGTCGTCGAGATGCACCCGCACGGTGAAGGTCCGCGCGGCCGGGTCGCTCACCGGTATGGTGCCCGTCACACGGCCGTCGAGTCTTTGCTCGGGCAAGGCGTCCAGTCGCACCGAGACGCCGGTGCCGACCCCGATACGCGGGTAGTAGCTCTGGGGGGACTGGAAATCGACCCGCAGCGCCTCTAGCGCCACCAGCTCCACCACCGCGGTACCCGGCTCAACCCATTCCCCGGCCTCGGTCAGCTTCCGGCTCACCACACCCGGGAACGGCGCGGTCACCGTATGACGCGCTACCCGCTCGGCCTGATGCCGCTGCTCGGCCTCGAGGCGCGCCAGAACCGCCCTGTCGATCCGCACCTCCGCCTCGCGAGAACGCACCTCCGACTCGGGGATGTTCCGCTCCTTGAGCAGGCGCCGGCCCTCGGCCCGCCTGCGGCGCGCGTCGGCAAGCTGCTCGCGGGCCTCTCGCGTGGCCGCCTTCGCGCGCTCGAGCTCCAGCACGGCGAGCTCCCGGTCCAGGTCCAGCAACGGCGCCCCCGCCTCGAGGCGATCGCCGGTGTCGACGTGCACGGCCTCGACCAGCCCGCCGACCGAGGTGGAGACCTGGGCCACCCGGGGCGAGGTCACGGTGCCGGTCAATCGCACTTGGCGGACCACCGGCCCGGTGACGGCGATCTCCGCGCGCACGGCGACCGCGTCGGGCGCGGCCGCGCCTCCGGACGGAGCCGAGAGCAACACGCACAGCAGGGCAAACGCGTGACCCCTCGCCCCCGGCATGCCGGTGCGGGGGCGGAACGGTCTGCGGGATCGGCTCATGCCGCGGGTTCAATCGATCGGGCTCGTGGCTTCCCATCGGCTGCCCGGCCATGGTCCACAAAACCGTCCCTCTCGTCCATGGCGAACGGGGGAAGGTCGGGGCTACGGCGGCCGGGGCGACGCGACCCCCCGCTGCGACGCATCACCGACCGGCCGATGCCCGTCTCGAAGAAGGGGCGGCGAGCGCATCTCTTGCTCTTCATGGGGCGGTATGCGGTGCTCGAGCCGGGGGCCCGAGGCCTGGGGCCTCCGACGTCCTTGGCCGGCACTCGGCGGGACGGAAGGCGCAGGTCTCGGGCGGCGAAGGACGCGTCCTAGAGCACGACGGCGCCGCGCTATTCGCCCGCTCCGGCACGCGCGCCGGCATCTTCGGTCCGCGCCTCCGGCGGCGTTCGGCCGCGGAACGAGCGTGCATCCCCACCGCCGCGCTCGAGCCGCTCGAGCGCGCCGAGCAAACCGTCGAGCACGCGGCGCGTGTCACGGAGGTCTTGAGAGTCGTCGCGCAGCCAATAGCAGAAGGTGGTGACGAAAATGCCAGTCAGCGCGGTCTCCTCGATGGCCCGGCGCAGAAACGTGGCCTCCCGGCGCGCCGCCTCCCGGATCCACTGCACCGTACGGCTGATCCGCAGGACCGAGGGAAGCTGCACGTGCAGGTGACCGGGCTCGAGCCGGTTCCAGATGATCTCGCGCGTGACGCGCCTGTGCGGCGCCAGCGCCTCGAGCCAGGCCATGATCAGCCGGTGCAGACGCTCGCGCGAGGGTAACGCCATCACCTCGGGGTCGCCGGCGGCCTCAAGCAGGGCCCGGTCGGCACGGTCGAACCAGGCGTCGGTGATGGCTTCCTTTTCCTTGAAATGCCGACGGATATCCTCGAGGCCGAGGCCGGCGGCCTCTGCCACGTCATAGAGGCGCACCGCCTCCCAACCGAGCGCCTCCCCGAGCTCCAGGGCCGCGTCGACGATCCGCTCGCGCATCTCGTTCTCGGGCCTGACCGAACCGCGTGACTTGGCCGCCATGGACACACCCCCGGAAACGTTGACCGCTGATCTGCCCTCAGTCTAGGCGGCCGGGACCCGGGTGCAAAGTGGGGCGAGCGGATACAATGCCCTCATGGATACGCTCACCCACGCGCTGAGCGGCGCCTTGCTCGCCCGCGCCACTGCGATCCGAGACCCCAGACCGGATCACCCGCCCCTGACCGTCCGCACCGGCGTCGGTTTCGCCGTCGCCGCTTTTCCGGACATCGATTTTCTGCTGCGCTGGGTGGATCCCCTGATGTTCCTCAACTGGCACCGGGGGCACACGCATTCGATCGTCCTCCTGCCGCTGTGGGCGTTGCTCCTGGCGGTGCTGCTGCGCTGGATCATACGCGGGCGTTACCCGCTGCGCGCGTTGCTCGGGGTGTGCGCGTTGGCGCTGGCCATCCACATCGCGGGCGACGTGATCACCAGCTACGGCACGCGGGTCCTGGTCCCGCTGAGCGACGTGCGCGTGAGCTTGCCGACGACCTTCATCATCGACCCGTGGTTCACGGGAATCATCGTGCTGGGGTTGCTCGCGTCATGGCTGTGGCGCTCGCCGCGCGCGGCCGCCGCCGGCCTGGCTCTACTGGTCGCCTATGTAGGGCTGCAGGGCTCATGGTACCGTGAAGCGCTCGAGCTCGCCCGCCACCACGCCGCCGACCGCGGTCTGGAGGCGAGCGCCGCGCACGCGCTGCCCCAGCCGTTCCTGCCCGTGCATTGGAAGCTGATCATCCGCGACGGCGACGCCTATCATCAGAGCTACGTGCGCCTGCACGGGGCGCCGCCGAACGCCGGGGTCGACGACGCCTGGTGGCGCCGGATCGCCGCCGCCTACCGTGCGCTCGAGGACCTGGAATGGACGACTGTCAGGCAGTTCGGCGAGGAGCATCGCGCATTGGCTCGTGAGGCATGGACACGGCCGGAATTCGCCAGCTTCCGGAAGTTCGCGATGTTTCCCTATGTCTACCGGCTCGAGCGCGGCGCCCAGCGCACCTGCGCATGGTTCAGCGACCTGCGTTTCGTGCTCGATGAGCTGACGCCGCCCTTTCGTTACGGCATGTGCCGTGCGAACGGCACGGACCGCTGGTCGCTCGAACGGCTGACGCGGTGACTCTCGTGCCATCACCCGGCCCGACCGTCATGGATCGCCGAGCGCACATGTGCTCGGAGAACGAACACCGGCAGTGTGGGGTACATCCCCTTTGACCTGGCGCGACGTTCGCATGATCCCATGGAACGATGGTCGTGCGAAGCGCCTTCGGGCCCGACTCCTCTCGCGCCGCCGGCACGGCATTCCCGGTGGTGAGCCTACTCGATCCGATAGGTGTTGGTGCCCGCGTGGTAGGGCAGCTCCCACTCGGCGATCTCGCCGTTGAGCGCGGCCTTGAAAAAATCGGTAAGCGGCTGGGCGCCGCCCTCCTCCCTGCCCAGGTCGGTCTCGTCGAAATAAGAGTGCCTGTCGTCCACGTAGGGCGTGAAATCGATATACCTCGCGTTGGCGGCATTCTGCTCCGCGAGCGTGTTGCCGAGACGCGGCTTCTGGTCCTCCCCGACCTTCATGGTCGACAGCTGCAGGGCGGCGTCGTTCTGATTGACCGTGATGTAAACCCGGCGGCGCGCACGGATGCGCCGCACCCACTCCTTGTGCCCCTCGTGATTGGCATCGGCCGCCTTCAGGATCACGTTGTCGAAAGCGGTATCGACGCTCAACCGTTCGCTGGAGGTCATGAGCGTCTTCTTGTAGAGATAGTTACCCATGCTGTGCGCCAACAGGCTGACATTGAACGGGCACGCTCGCTCGCGCAGCAGCCGAACGAGCGTCTCCCGCTGCTGGTCGGGGTCGCCGGGATGCGCTTCCCGTGCCTCTTCGAGCGCCTGCGGCTTGACGCCCTCGCTCAGCTCCTTCAGGAGCGCCTGCATACGAAACAGAGCCCGGTCGAGCGCCTCGGTCGAGGCGCGCGCGTCGGACTTATCGGATTTATAGCTGGCCTTGCCGTGCAGATCCTCGAGGAGCCGCTCCCCACCTCCGTTGGCGGGCCACGTGAACACCACGACCTCGAGAGCGTAGTGCCCGGCGATACGCCACGCTCGGCGGAACGCGTCGACCGCCGTGTTGTTGTAGCCGTGGATGAACAGCAGGAGGTTCTGTCGGCTCTCGCGGAGCCGCCGCACCACGCGCGCCGCCACGAGATCGCTGCCGCGGCGCTTCTTGCGCGTGCCGATCGGCTCGACATCCGCGTTCTGGAAGTCTTGTGCGCCCGGCTTGTCGGGGATCAGGTCCAGATGCCAATCCTCGAGCGCGTCGCTCGCCGGCCGCGCCTCGAAGAGCCGCAGCTCCTTGGCGCCGTTGCGGTTGAGACCGTCCTCGAGCACATAGCTGTCGCGCTTGCGGTCCCTCTTGAAGTGCCGGTTGGTCACCACGAACAGCGACTCGGGCATGGCGGTCCCTCCTGGATTGACTTGGCGATGCATCGGCTCCGGCAAATCGCCGCGGGACTCCTCGGGGACACGGCCCGCGCGCGCCCACGCATTCCCGCCGAGGGCAACGCCTCACGGATTGCCGGCGATGCCGTGCGCTCCCGCGGGCGCGGCAGGCGCATCGAAAAGATCGGCGTGAGGCGGCGCGAGAAGCGCGGCGCGTCGGCCTCCGTGCCTCGGGGTGTCCCTGAGTCGGCGCCTGGCGTCCCTGTCATCGGCGGGGGGCTCCCTTGCCGGTCCTGGGGTGCACGCGCTCTACACGACGCGGGCGGTTGCAGCGCCCGGCGATCCTCGCAACGGCCGCCGCGCGGCGTCATGGCCCTCAAGCCAGAGGATAGCACCGATTCACGGTTGATCCAGACCGCGCGCGCCCTCGACGTTCCGGTGCGCCGGACCCGTGCGCGGCCGGGCGAGTCCCTTCACCATGAGCGCCGACCACGACTTTGGGCCGAGACCTGCCGGTCCTCCGTGCTCACCGGGGTCGTCCCCACCGGCACCTACGTCGCCGCAGGGTGGTCAACGGCTGGCCATCTCGGCGCTGCGCGGCACGTGGGTGACCTCGAGCCCGTCACCGGCGCCGCGCACCGAGGTGACCAGGCCGATGTCGCGGGAGTCGAGCACCTGCTCCCGCGCGACGGCCGCGACCTGCGCCCGGATCTCGTTGCTGTCCAGCGTCGTGCGCGCGGCCTCGATCACCTGCGTCCAGATCTCGCCCTTGTAGTCGTAGATCGCGCGACACACATCGCCGCCCAGATCGTCCCCCGAGGCGAAGGTGTGGCTGCCCACCTTGCAGATGCCCCCGGCCTGGATGCGATCGACGTCCAGCCGCACGTCGCGGATCTCACCGTAGGTGAACGATCCGTCGTACACCCGCGGGGCCATCACCACCTCGATGCGCAGCCCGTTGATCTGCACGTCCGGCGTGCCCTTGTCGGCGCCGAGCGTGCATTGGCGCCAGCCGCCACCGACCTTGTTGATGAGGCACTTGCCCTCGATCTCCGTGCCTTCGGACTCGAAGCCCAAGGTGAGGATCAGCTCCCCGCCGCGCACCGCGAGGCTCGGCCCTCGCCCTCCGGTCAGCATGTTCACGTCCTCGACATAGAACAGCCGGCGGCGGCGATTTCCCGCGCCGCCCTCGCTCCAGACCTCGGGGATGTCGAAGACGCGCCTGATGATCCCCGGAATCTCGAAAACCGAGTCGTTGGGCTTGTGCCAGGAGTGGCCGTGGCGCGCCCCGATGTTGTTGAGCCGCAGGCGCGCGGCGCCGAGGGCGAGGTTGAACACCCCGGTGACGTCCGAGCCGCTCAGCCGCGTCGTGCTGCCCTCGACGCGGTAGGTGAAGTCGCGCTCGGCGACGGCGCTGCCGTGATGCAGCGACACCCGCGCCGGGCGCGGGCGCCACCGCCCGCCCGGGCACACGTGGTCTGGGAGCCCCCGCATGTAGATCTCGAAGTCGCCGTCGGGCAGCCGATCAAACCGGTACCGGTACTCGTACGTGAACTCGGTATCCGTGCGCGTCTCGTCGGGCGTGCCCACCGGGTATTCCATCCGGTCGCTCTCGGCCACGACCTGAATGTCGCCGGGATCCGGCGGCGAGACGAAGCAGTTCTCCACCCGGATCAGCCCTTCGACGACGTAGTGATCGCGGCAGAACTGGAAGGTCACGGCGTTGCTGACAGGACGGTTGCCCGCGTCCCAGATCTCCACGCGGTAGTCCTGCGCCCGCGCGATCCCGGCGTCCCCCGGCACGTTCACGCTGATGCGAGCGTCGCGCCAGGCACGCACCGGCAGCTCGGCGATGAATCGCCCTCGCGCGCCGCTGGTCAACACCACGCGGCGGCCGTCCGGCGAGCCGCCGAGCCGCGAGCCCTCGATCACGTAATACTCCGCGCCGAAGGGCTCGCACAGGCGGCTGGACTCCGGGGTGTGATAATAGCGGCGCTCGCTGCCGCTCGCGTGGAAGCCGCGGTAGCTGTGCGCATCGAAGTCCTCGATGCGGGCGCGTTCGGCCATCCGACGGCGCATCTCATCGGCCATCTCCGAAGGGGGTGGCGGCTCGCGGTGACGGCGCTCGTTGTCGGGCTCGCCCTCGGGGACGACCGGCGCGAAGCCGCCGCCTGGGCGGATTTGCGGCCGGATCACCGGCTCGCGGGCCGCATCGGGCCCCGCGAAACCACCGCTCCCGGGCTCGGGGAGCCGCTCGCCGACGCCCGAGGGCTCGATGCCGGGCGTCCTCTCGGGCGCGTCGCCGGAGGTCGGCCGAGGGTCCGGCGGCAGCGCCTCCCGGAGCCTGAGCTGCTCCTTG
>JABAHQ010005637.1_pt2 | contig 31253 bp, 35 predicted proteins | sample 7062091 | NCBI WGS metagenome assembly JABAHQ01 (sample SAMN14534359, study PRJNA622989) | marine sediment metagenome | biome: marine biome [ENVO:00000428]; feature: marine pelagic biome [ENVO:01000023]; material: deep marine sediment [ENVO:00002113] | place: India: Gulf of Kutch | collected... | reverse complement strand
TCCGCCTGCCGCGGGCTGAAGCTCATCCGCTCCATCCCGAACCGCGCCACGTCGAACCGGCTCGCGTAGCTCGCCATCATCTCGATGGCGCAGCACGCCGTGCCGAACGGCATGGGCCACAACGAGTTCCGCCGCGCCCAGTTCACGATGAAATCCAGCTTCGTCGTCAGAAACGACGGGCCGCCATCTTTCCGGCCTTCGCCCATTCCGAGGACCGGCAGGTCCCTGCGCCCCTCTACTAGTCCCATCGGAGCGCCCCTTTCCTCCATTCGTACACGAGTCCGACAGTCAGGATGACAATGAAGATGAACGCGGCCCAGAACCCGCCCCAGCCGAGCTCCCGCATCTGCACCGCCCAGGGGATCAGGAAGATCGTCTCCAGGTCGAAGACGATGAAGCTGATCGCCACCATGTAGAACTTGACCGAGAAGCGGGCCCGGGTGTCGCCGAGGGGAATCATCCCCGACTCGTAGGGCATGTCCTTCTGGGGCGTGGGACGCCTCGGACTCAGCAGATGGGAGGCGACCATCATCCCGACGGCGTTCAGCACGGACACGCCGAAGAGGATCAGCACCGGAATGTAGGCCTCCGCCATGCGCTCGGCCCGGAGTTTGTGAAATCGTTCACGTGTCTCGGACGCCGGAATCTACCGCGATTCTCGGAGAGGTGTCAACCGAATCCGGCGACTTCGGCGGCGGCTCGGACCGGCGTTTGCCGGCCGGGCTCCCTGCGGTCTATCTTGGCCCGAAATTACCCTCGGGTCGGGGCGCCGTTCCGGGGGCTGGAGAGGGTCTCTCGCGAGGCCTCCGGGGGGCGCCCGAGCGGCTCTTCCCCGACTCGTCACCCGCATCCGGGAAGACATGACGATCAGGAATGACCGCTGGATCCGAGAGATGGCCGAGGACCACGGCATGATCGAGCCCTTCGAGCCCGGGCAGGTCCGGGAGGGCACGATCTCCTACGGGCTCTCGTCCTACGGCTACGACATCCGCGTCGCGCCCGAGTTCAAGGTGTTCACCAACGTCCACAACGTGGTGGTGGACCCCAAGAACTTCGATCCCCGCTCCTTCGTGGACGTCCGCTCCACCGAGTGCATCATCCCGCCCAACTCCTTCGCCCTGGCCCGCACCGAGGAGTACTTCCGCATTCCCCGGAACGTGCTGGCGGTGTGCGTCGGGAAGAGCACGTATGCCCGGTGCGGCATCGTCGTGAACGTGACCCCTCTCGAGCCCTCGTGGTGCGGATTCCTGACCCTGGAGATCTCCAACACCACGCCGCTCCCGGCCAAGATCTACGCGGGGGAGGGGATCGCCCAGCTGGTCTTCTTCCAGGGGGAGGAGGAGCCCGAGACGGCTTACGCCGACCGAGGGGGGAAGTACCAGGACCAGAAGGGCGTGACCCTTCCGAAGATGTAGTCGGAGGGGGGAGGCGCGGATTTCCGCGGGGGCCAAGATGAAGGCGGCCGCGCTCCCCTCCCGGCGCAGCTCCGGCCGAGGGTAAGTCGGGGAAGGGCTCTCAGCCCCCGGCCCGTTCGAATACGACCTCTCCGTCCACGATCGTCATCTCCACCAGGACGTCCCTGAGCTCGGAGGGGTCGATCTCGAGGAGGTTGCGGTCGAGCACCGCCAGGTCGGCCAGGTAGCCCTCGGCCACCCTACCCTTCAGCTCCTCCTCTCCGGCCACCCAGGCGTTGTTCACCGTGTACGCCTTCAGGGCCTCTTCCACGGGGATCCGCTCCTCGGGGAACCAACCGCCCTCGGGCGTCCCGTCCAGGGTCTGCCGGGTGACCGCGGCGTAGATCCCCTTCAGGGGGTCGGAGGTGTACCACGCCGCGTTCGTCCCCGGCCAGTCGCTCCCGAAGGAGAGGAGCACGCCGGCGTCCAGCAGGGTCCGGAACGCGTAGGCCCAGCGGGCCCGCTCGCCGATCCGCTCCTCCATCCAGCGCATGTCGTCGATGGTGTGGTAGGGCTGCATCTCGGCGATGATGCCCAGCTCCGCCTGGCGCCGGGCCGTCTCGGGGCCGCTGAGGACCTGGTTGTGGATGATCGCGAAGCGCCGGTCGTCCCGGGGCGGGTTGTTGTCGATCACCCAGCGGTAGATGTTCAGGATCGTGTCGATCGCCACGGTCCCGATCGCGTGGACCCGGGGATTCCAGCCGGCGGAATCGGAGCCGGCCACGTTCCCGAGCATGTTGCCCGGGGGCTCCATTCCGGACCCCCCGTCGGTGACGTGGCCGGTATTCGTGGCGTCGCGCCACTCGCCGAGGAGCCCCGTGGTCTCGTAGGGCTCGTAGAAGCGGGCCGAGGAGTTCCCCATGATTCCGTCCACGAAGCCCTTGAGCCCCTGGTATCTGATCCAGGAATCACCGAAGCCGTCGGTGATCCCCCCGTCCCGGCTCAGCTCGTCCCAGGTGTCGATCACCGTGCGCATGTGCACCCGGGCGGTGAGCTCGCCCATCGCCCGCAGGGAGTCGTAGACCGCCACCTGCTCCGGCGGGGTGATGTCGAAGAAGGTCGTCACCCCGTGGGCCCGGAGGCTGTCCAGGGCCACCCGGGCCTCGGCCAGCTTCTGCTCCATCGTCTTCGGGGGGATGGCGTCCCGGATCCGCGACGCCACCTCCGTGGACACCCGGCCCGACGGCTCTCCGCCGTCGCACTCCACTCCCGGCCAGGAACAGTCGGCTTCCACCGTTTCCAGGGCCGCTCCGTTGGCCACGAAGAGGGACCGATCCCAGTTCCAGAGGATCGCGGGGTTGGTCCCGGAGACCGGATCGATCATGGCCCGGGTGGGACGGAAGGGCCCGGCTTCGCCACCCTCCGCCTCCTCCCGGCCCGTCGTGCTGAGCCCCCACTGCTCGTACGCGCCCCACATCCCCCCGACCATCCACGCCCCCTCGGGCAGACGCTCGGCGGTCTTCCGCACCGCCTCGACGAATCCCGCCTCGTCCGAGACCTCCAGGAGGTTCACCCCCAGGAGGAGCTCCCCGGCCCGGTTGAAGTGGGTGTGGTTGTCGATGAAGCCCGGCGTCACCATGCGGCCGTCCAGCTCGACCACCCGGGTCTCTCCCCCACGCACTCCGTCCACCTCGGACGCCGACCCGACCGCCTGGATGCGGCCGTCCCGGACCGCCACCGCCTCGGCCCAGGGCGCGGCCTCCACCCCGGTCCACACGGTACCCCCCGTCAGAATCAGATCCGCCTGGTCCGAGAGGGACGGGGAGCAGGAGAGGACGCCCAGCGACGCCACGGTGGTGAGCGCGAGGGACAGTAGGGTGCTGCGAGCTCGGAACATGGGCCGCTCCTGGCGAGAGGGATGGGACCCTTCGGGGCGCCACGGGTGTTGCTTGGTTGGCCGGAAGCCGAAGACTATCCGCCCCCCTCGACGTGAGCAACCCGACTCCGCCCCGACCCCCGAGAGCGATGACGATGCCCCGATGCCGCCGTCCCCGCCTCCTCGTCCCATTCGCGGCCGCCCTGCTCCTCGCCACCGGACCGATCGAGGGGGGTGCCCAGGAGGCCTCCGTCGAAGACGATCCCCGGGCTCGGGCCCTCGTGGACGGGTGGATCGAGGCCCTGGGTGGGATGGATACGTTCCACCGATTCCGCTCGGCCCGCTTCACCCTCACCACCGAGCTCTACGACCCCGCCACGGGGCGCCTCCGCAGGGCCCGCCCACGGTACGTGACCCTCGCCAAGGTGGACGGCGAGGAGTTGGCGCGGATCGAGCGCTGGACGTGGAGCGGCGAGCCCTTCGTCGTCCAGGGGTTCGACGGGGAGGAGGCCTGGGCCTACGTGGACGGCGAGCGGGCGCCCTCGGACCACAAGGAGGCCGAGGAGGCGATCTACGTGTGCCGGGACGTCTTCTACTGGTTCAGCCTCCCCTACAAGCTCGACGATCCGGGCGTGAACCTGCACTACGACGGCACCGACGAGTCCGGCCGAGAGGTGGTGCGGGTCACCTTCGGGGAGGGCGTCGGCGAGCACCAGGACGTCTGGTGGTACCTCTTCGACGGGGAGGAGAGCCTGCCCGTCCAGGTCCGCTACCAGGAGGAAGGAAGCGACAACCTGAATCGCCTCTACTGGGAGGACTTCCGGACCGTCGACGGATACGTGTACCCGGGCAAGCGGATCCACATCGACGAGCGGGACCGGGTCACGAAGATCCTCCGGATGGGCGACGTGCGCCTCAACCCCGAGGTGCGGTCGGCGTACTTCAACGACCCCGACGCCTCCCCCTGGGCGAGAGATCCGTAGCCGCCGGCTCGGCAGCCCGGGCGGCGAACCCGCCCTCGCCCTTCCCCGGCCGGCTCCGGTCCCGCAAACCCTAGTCGCCGGCGCCGGCCCCGCGCAAAGTCGCCCTCACCAGATCCCGGTTCAGCCGAGCGATGAAGTCCACGCTGATCCCCTTCGGGCAGGCCACCTGGCACGCGCCGTGGTTCGTGCAGTTCCCGAAGCCCTCCTCGTCGTGGGCGTCCACCATGCGGACGACCCGGTCCCAACGCTCGGGCTGGCCCTGGGGCATGTAGGAGAGGTGGGCGACCTTGGCGGCGGTGAAGAGCATCGCCGACGCGTTGGGGCAGGCGGCCACGCAGGCGCCGCAGCCGATGCAGGTGGCGGCGTCGAAGGCCCGGTCGGCGTTTTCCTTGCGGACCGGGATCGTGTTGGCGTCTGGGGCGCTCCCCGTGCGCACCGACACGTAGCCGCCCGCCGTGATGATCCGGTCGAACGCCGAGCGGTCGACGACGAGGTCCTTGATGACCGGGAAGGCGTCGGCCCGCCACGGCTCGATCCAGATCTCGTCGCCGTCCTCGAAGTGGCGCATGTGGAGCTGGCACGCGCTGGTGAGCTCCTCGGGTCCGTGGGGCTCCCCGTTGATCATCATCCCGCACGAGCCGCAGATCCCCTCCCGGCAGTCGTGCTCGAAGGCGACCGGTTCCTCTGCCTCCCGGGTGAGGTTGTCGTTCAGGACGTCGAGGACCTCGAGAAACGAGTATTCGGAGCTGATCCCGTCGACGACGTAGGACTCGAAGCCCCCGGGCGCCTCGGGCCCCGACTGACGCCACACGTGGAGGGTCAGCTCCATCACTTGTAGCTCCGCTGACTGGGCTGGACGTACTCGAACTCCAGCTCCTCGCGGCGGAGGACCGGCTCTTCGCCCACCCCCTCGAACGCCCACACCGAGACGAAGGAGAAGTCCTCGTCGTTTCTCCGGGCTTCTCCCTCCGAGGTCTGGTGCTCCACCCGGAAGTGGGCGCCGCACGACTCGTCCCGGGCGAGGGCGTCGTGGCACATGAGCTCGGCGAACTCGAGGAAGTCGGCCACCCGGCCGGCCTTCTCCAGGGACTGGTTGAGGGTGTCGCCGCTGCCCGGGACCCGGACCTCCCGCCAGTAGCGCTCCCGGAGCTCGGGGATCCGCTCCAGCGCCTCCCGGAGCCCCTCCTCGCTCCGCTCCATTCCGCACCGGTTCCACACTAGCCGACCCAGCTCCTGGTGGAACTCGTCCACGGTCTTCGTGCCGTCGACGGCCAGGAGTCGCTCGGCCTTCTCGGAAACCTCCCGCTCGGCCTCCCGGAACGCCGGGTGGTGGGTGTCCAGCTCCCCGTCCTCGGTCCGGGCCAGGTAATCCCCGATCGTCATGGGGAGGATGAAGTAGCCGTCGGCCAGGCCCTGCATGAGCGCGCTGGCGCCCAGGCGGTTGGCCCCGTGATCGGAGAAGTTCGCCTCGCCGATGGCGAAGAGCCCGGGGATCGTGGTCATGAGGTTGTAGTCCACCCAGAGCCCGCCCATGGTGTAGTGGGGCGCCGGGTAGATCCGCATGGGCACCTCGTAGGGGTCCTCGCCGGTGATCTTCTCGTACATCTCGAAGAGGTTGCCGTAGCGCTCCTCGATCGTCTCCCGGCCGAGCCGACGGGTCGCGTCCCGGAAGTCCAGGTAGACCCCGTTGTCCAGGGGCCCCACGCCGTGGCCCTCGTCCACCATCTGCTTCGCCCGCCGCGACGCCAGGTCCCGGGGCACGAGGTTCCCGAAGGCCGGATACATGCGCTCCAGGTAGTAGTCCCGCTCCTCCTCGGGAATCTCGTTCGGAGGCCGGTCGTCGTCCTTCTTCTCGGGCACCCAGATCCGCCCGTCGTTCCGCAGGGACTCGCTCATGAGGGTGAGCTTGGACTGGTACTCCCCCGACGGGGGGATGCAGGTGGGATGGATCTGGGTGAAGCAGGGGTTCGCGAAGCCCGCCCCCTTCTTGTGGGCGCGCCACGTGGCGGTGACGTTGCACCCCTTCGCGTTCGTCGAGAGGAAGAAGACGTTGGAGTATCCGCCCGTGGCCAGCACCACCGCGTCGCCGACCCAGGACTCCACCTCGCCGCTCACCAGGTCTCGGGTGACGATCCCCCGCGCGGCACCCTCCACCACGACCACGTCCAGCATCTCGTGCCGGGTGTGCATCTCCACCTTGCCGGCCGCCACCTGGCGCTGGAGCGCCTGATAGCATCCCAGGAGGAGCTGCTGGCCGGTCTGGCCCCGGGCGTAGAAGGTCCGGGACACCTGGGCGCCGCCGAAGGAGCGGTTGGCCAGCAGCCCCCCGTACTCCCGGGCGAAGGGGACGCCCTGGGCCACCGCCTGGTCGATGATGTTCAGGCTGATCTCGGCCAGGCGGTAGACGTTGGCCTCCCGGGAGCGGAAGTCGCCCCCCTTCACCGTGTCGTAGAAGAGGCGGAAGATCGAGTCGCCGTCGTTCTGGTAGTTCTTGGCCGCGTTGATCCCGCCCTGGGCCGCGATCGAGTGGGCCCGGCGGGCCGAGTCGTGGAAGGTGAAGGCCTTCACGTCGTAGCCGAGCTCGGCCATGGTGGCCGCGGCCGACGCTCCGGCCAGCCCCGTTCCCACCACGATCACGTCGAATTTCCGCTTGTTCGCCGGGTTCACCAGCTTCATCTCGAAGCGGTGGCGATCCCACTTCTGCTCGATGGGACCCGACGGAATCCGTGCGTTCAGCTCCATCGTCGGCGCGTTCACGAGATCACTCCGGCCTGTACCGCCAGGGGCACGGCCACGAAGCCCACGAAGACCGCCAGGGCCACGGCCGCGGCCAGGGGGCGCCGGAAGCGGTTCCAGCGGGGATGGTTGAGGCCAAGGGTCTGAAAGCCGCTCCAGATCCCGTGGTACAGGTGGAAGACGAGGGCCGTCATCGCCAACAGATAGGCGACCACGACCAGGGGATTCCGGAAGCCCACCACCAGGTTGTGGTAGGCGTCCCCGTCCACGAAGTCGGGATGGGCCCGTCCGGTGGTGAAGTGCAGGAGGTGGTAGATCACGAACGCCAGGAGGATCACGCCGCCCCAGCGCATGGTCCGCGAGGCGTAGCTGAAGGCGAGGGACTCCTCCTTCCGGTAGCCGACCGAACGGGCCCGGTGGCTCGTGCGGCTCAGGATCCAGGCCGCCCAGACGTGGAGCCCCACCGATGCGAGGAGAACTCCCCGGACGATCCAGAGGACCCCCTCCCGTGGGAAGAAGGGCTCGCCGAAGTCCCGCAGGCCCTCGGCATAGTGATTGAACGCTTCGGCCCCCTGGAACGCCTTCAGGTTCCCCGCCATGTGACCGATGACGAAGAGGACGAGGACGACGCCCGTCAGGGCCATGACGACCTTCTTGCCCACCGACGACCGGACCAGGGTCAGGAGTCGTCGCATCGGCTCAGCGGTGTGTGGGGCGGCAGGGGGGGAGTCCCGAACGGAGCGCGACCGATCGACCGATCAGCCCTGCATCTGCGCCAGAGCCTCCATCGTGACGCGGACCGACGCGGCGCTCTCGTCGAGGGCCTCTTGCTCCTCCGCCGTGAGCTCCACCTCGACGATCTCGACCAGTCCTTCCTCGCCCAGCTTGCACGGCACGCCGAGGAAGAGGCCCTCGTGGCCGTACTCGCCCTCGAGGTACGCGGCGCACGGGAGGATCCGCTTCTTGTCCCTCACGATCGACTCGACCATCTGAGCCGCCGCGGCCGAGGGCGCGTAGTAGGCACTCCCCTCCTTCAGGTATCCCACGATCTCGCCGCCCCCCTTTCGGGTGCGCTCGATCAGCGCGTCGATCCGCTTCCGGGAGAGGAGCTGGGTCAGAGGGATCCCGCTGACCGTGGTGCAGCTGATCAGGGGAACCATGCTGTCGCCGTGGCCGCCGAGCACCAGGGCCTGGATGTCCTCCACGCTCACGTCGAGCTCCAGGGCGATGAACGAGCGGTAGCGGGCCGTGTCCAGGACGCCGGCCATCCCGATCACCCGCTCCCGGGGGAAGCCGGTGGTCTCCAGGGCCACGTAGGCCATGATGTCCAGGGGATTGGAGATCATGATGACGATCGAGTCCGGCGCCACCTCCCGGATCCGCTCCGAGACGCTTTCCACGATCCTGGCGTTCGTCTTGAGGAGGTCGTCCCGGCTCATCCCGGGCTTGCGGGCCACCCCCGCCGTGACGACGAAGATCTCGCTGCCCTCGGCCAGGCCGTAGTCGTTCTCGCCGGTCCCCGAGATCCGGGTGTCGAAGCCCTCGATCGGCGCGCTCTCCCACTGATCCAGGCCCTTGCCCTCGGGGATGCCCTCCTGGACGTCGATCATCACGACCTCCCGGGCGAGCTCCTTCTCGGCGAGGCGCTGGGCGCAGGTGGCGCCCACGTGGCCGGCTCCGACGACGGTGATCTTCCGGGCACTCATGTCGTTCCTTCGTCTCTCTGGAATTCGGGTTCCCGCGGGGTGCCGAGGACAGGCTCGGCGTTCTGGCGGCCGGAGGCCGCCGGAACGTACCCGAGCCCCCGATCGGTGTCAACGCGCGGCGGACGCCGCGCTGGAAGGGTCAGCCGCCGGTCTGGGAAAGGGCGAGCAGGCCGCCGGAGCCGTCGTCGCTTCCCTGCACCAGGTAATGCTGCTTCGGCTTGACGCGGAGCGTCTCCTCGACGAGGGGAACCAGGTCCTGGCCCCGGCGGAGGGGGTCCCGGAGGTTCGTCTGCAGGTCGCCGAAGAGGCAGGGCCGGAGCTGGCCGTCGGCGGTGAGGCGCATCCGGTTGCAGCGGTCGCAGAAGTTGTGGCTCATGGGGGTGATGACCCCCACGGTTCCAGGCGCCCCGGGAAAGCGGTAGTAGCTGGCGGGCCCGTTCCCCGCGGGCCCCTCCGCCGGCTCCAGCTCCCCGATCTCCCGGACCCGGCGGAGCGCTTCCCGACACGAGATGTAGTTCTTCTCGCTCAGCTCGAGATTCGAGCCCGTGGGCATGAGCTCGATGAAGCGGACGTGCCAGGGACGCTCCCGGGTGATCCGGGCGAAGTCCTCGATCTCGTCGTCGTTCCGGTCCCGCATCAGGACCACGTTGATCTTGATCGGCTCGAAGCCGACCCGCTCGGCGGCCTCCAGCCCGTCCATCACCTTCCGGAACGTGCCCGGCCGCCGGGTGATCTCGTCCACCCGTTCCTCCCGGAGGGAGTCGAGGGAGACGTTCACCCGATCGATCCCCGCCTCGGCCAGCTCCTCGGCCATGGGCCCCAGGAGGACGGCGTTGGTGGAGAGGGAGAGGTCCTCGATCGCCGAGACCTCCGAGATCAGGCCCGCGAGCACCGGGAGGTCCTTGCGAACGAGAGGCTCCCCGCCGGTGATCCGGACCCGGCGGAGCCCGATATCCGCCATGGTGCGCACGATGGCGGCGATCTCCTCGTAGTCCAGGATCTCGTCCCGCCGCAGCCACTCCAGGCCCTCCTCCGGCATGCAGTAGACGCAGCGGAGGTTGCACTTGTCGGTCACCGAGATCCGCAGGTACTCGATCCGGCGACCCCACTGGTCCACCATCGGCTCCGGCGAGGCGCGCCCGGACGATGCCGTGGTCGCGGAGCGGTCCGTTGCGGGAGAGGAGACCACGGGCAGGGCGCTCACGGCGCTCCCCCGGTCTCGGGCACCGGCGGGCGGCGCCCGGGAACCCAGCGGCGCTCGCCGTCCACGTAGTGCTCCCGCTTCCAGATCGGCAGGCGCTCCTTGATCCGCTCGATGAGCCAGCGGGACGCCTCGTAGGCTTCCTCCCGGTGGGGGGTCGAGACGGCGATCGCCACGCTCACCTCGCCCACCTCCAGCGTGCCGGTCCGATGGACGACCGCGATCCGGTCCGTTCCCCATCGCTCCGACGCCTCGGCCACGATCTCGTCGAGGACTTCCCGGGCCATCTCCTCGTAGGCCTCGTAGTCGATCCCGGTCACGGGCCGGCCGTCGTTGTGGTCCCGGACCACGCCCAGGAAGAGGAGGACCGCCCCGTCCTCGGGCGCCGCCACCGTCGAGAGGACGCGATCCACCTCGATGGGCTCAGCGGTCACCTCGACGCGCTCCACGGCTCAGCCTCCGGCCACGGGGGGGAGGAAGGCGACCTCGTCGCCGTCGGAGAGCGACGCCTCCGGACCCGCGTACGCCCGGTTCACGGCGACGGGAGGGTCGGCGGGGAGCGCCGAGAACGGCCCTCCCCGACCCCGGAGGGTCCGGACCAGGTCCTCCACTGTGGCGTCCGGGGCCAGATCCACATCCAGGGAGCGGACACCCAGCAGGTCGCGGTACGCGGCGAAGAAGAGGGTTCGAACCGTCACGTCTGAGGCGGGAGTGGAGGCGCTCGAGTGCACACCGGAGAGTAGAGGCAGGAGAAGGTCGCCGTCAACCGGAATGGGGGCGCGACGCGGGCCTTCCGGCTCCTCCCTCCTTCCTCCGGGGCGGACCCGGCGCCTCATCGAGGAGGCGGACGCTCCCCCCGCGGCGGCCCTCCCCGGCCGCCTCCCGGGTGCCGGGTCCTGCGGACCCGTTCCACGAGCCGCTGGCGCATGTGGAAGAAGCGCAGGACCTTCGAGGGGGGCACGACCTCGAGGAGGGCGTCGATCTCCTCCCCCAGGAGCGCCACCTCCCGCTCCCGGAGGTCCACCATGGCGTCCAGGCTCGAGCGGGCGCCCTCGTCCGAGATCGCCTCGCCCTCGGGATCGACCCGCTCCAGGGCCACCGCGCTCCGGCGACGGATCCGAGCCGCCGCCTCGGCGCGCATGAGCTCCCTGCGTCGCTCGTCGAAGCGTTCCACGGTCTCGCGCAGCTCCCGGGCCTCCTCGTCGGTGAGGTCCAGCTCTTCCTGAACCCGCGCGGCGAAGCGCTCACGGATCCGCTGCCGGATCACCTCCCTGTCCTCGACCTCCGGGCCGGGGCGCGACCGCTCCTGGCCGTGGGCGGGCGCCGACGCAAACAGCGCCAGGGCCGTCACGCCCAGAATCCATCGATTCGCGTTCATCCGTCCATCTCCTCCAGGATCGTGAGAAGGTCGTCCTCGGACAGGTCGTCGAGGAGCGGGGCTCCCGCCAGGGCCCCGTCGTCGCTGGGCCAGAGGGCGCCGGCGGTCGTCTCCCATTCCTCCGGGGCCTCGGTCACCCTCTCGGGACCGGACCTCTGGAACAGGAGGCCCACGGCGACGACCAGGGCGGCGGCCGCCGCGGCGGGAAGCGACCAGCGACGCCACCGCGCCCACCACCCGTGGCCCGAGCCCCGCTCCCGGGCGGGCCGCTCCGCTCCGGAGCGCCGGCGGGCTTCGTCGGCCAGGGCCCGGCGAACCCGGGCCTCAAGGTGGGGCGCGGCCGTGGGGCGTGCCGCCCGCAGGCGCCGGATCAGGTCGAGCTCGTGCCGGCACGAAGGGCATTCCGAGAGATGTCCACGCAGCGCGGCGGTCTCTTCCCCCTCCGGCACCTCGCCGAGGAGGTCGGGCAGCCTGTCGCGGATGGTGGCGCAGTCGATCTCCGTCATCCCAGCAACTCCCGAAGTTTCCGGATCCCGTGATGGTAGTTCACCCGAGCCGCTCCCTCGCTGGAGCCGATCGCCCGTCCCACCTCCCGAAAGCTCATGCCGTCGAAGACCCGGAGCTCGACGGCCAGCCGCTGCTTCTCGGGGAGGCGGTCCAGGCAGCTCCTCACCCACTCCGCCTCCTCGGCCTCCTCGACCCGCCGGTCGGGCCCGGGGTTCGCCGACCGCACGGGCGGCGCGTCGTCGAGGGCGCTCTCCCGACGGCGTCCCGCGCTCCGGAGGATCGTCCGGGCTTCGTTGGCTGCGATCGCCAGGAGCCAGCTCCGAAACGGCGCCTCACCCCGGAAGCCGTCCAGGGAGCGGAACGCCTTCAGAAACGTCTCCTGTGAGGCGTCCCCGGCCCGGCTCTCGTCCCGGACGATCGCGAGGGCGACCCGGTACACCGAATCGAGGTGCCTGCTCACGAGCTCCTCCCGGGCCCGTTCCTCCCCCTCCCGGGCCCGCGCGACCAGATCCACATCGTCGGAGGAAGAGCTTCGTGGTGTCACCGTGGATGGAGACGGCCGGCGCCGCCGATTCGTTAAATGGGGAGAGTGGACGTGGACCGCGCCGGGCCGGCGCGGGAGGGAGAGGGACGGGGGGTTCCGCGGGGGATTTCCCGCGGCGGGGGGACGGTCAGTCGGCCTTGCCCGCCCGCCGCTTGTGGGCCTTCGTGACCTTCTTGCGGAACTGCTTCGAGGGCTTGAAGACGGGGACGTCCCGGGGGGGCACCTCCACCGGCTCGCCGGTGCGGGGGTTTCGAGCGGTACGCGCCTTGCGATGACGGACCTTGAAGGTCCCGAAGCCCCTGATCTCGATGTGCTCACCGCCCGCCAGCGCGGCCTTGACGGCGTTGAGGAAGCCGTCGACGACCAGGGCACAGTCCTTCTTCGTGATCCCGGGACCGATCGCCTCCGTCACCTGCTCGACGAGGTCCGCTTTCGTCATCCCATGCCTCCGAAGATGGACAGGAGCGTCGAAGCTCTCCCCGCGCGCGGCCCGGGAAGCGAAGAACGGCGAGCACGGTAACCCGGGAATCCCGGCAGCGTCAAGCACGGGCCCGTACCGGTCCGCCGTGCACGTCCCCCCTCCGCCGATCTCCTCAGCACTCCTCCAGGAGCTCGATGAATTGATCGAAGAGGTAGCGGCTGTCGTGGGGCCCGGGCGCGGCCTCGGGGTGGTACTGGACGGAGAAGACGGGTCGGCTCCGATGGGCGAGGCCCTCCACGGTGCCGTCGTAGAGATTCACGTGGGTGAGGCGGAGGTCCGTGGAGCCCTCGATCCCGGACTCGAGGTCGCCCCGGACGGCGAATCCGTGATTCTGGGCCGTGATCTCCACGGTGTCCCGATCGAGGTTGCGCACCGGGTGGTTCCCCCCGTGGTGGCCGAAGGGAAGCTTGAAGGTCGTCGCGCCGAACGCCCGGGCGATGAGCTGGTGACCCAGGCAGATTCCGAAGACGGGACGGCCCTCCCCGGAGAGGCGGAGGATCGTGTCCTGGGCCTCCTCCACGGCGGCAGGGTCCCCGGGGCCGTTGGAGACGAAGAGCCCGTCCGGCTCCATCGCCATGATCTCGTCGGCCGTGGTCTTCGCGGGGATGACGCTGACCCGGCATCCCCTCTCGGCCAGGAGGCGGGGCGAGTGGGCCTTCACGCCGAAGTCGTAGGCGACGACGTGGAAGCGCTCCTCCCCCCGGGCCGGGATCTCGTAGACCCCCTCGGTGGAGACCCCTGACGCCAGGTCCAGCCCCTCCATTCGAGGATGTGCCAGGATCCGCTCGAGGAGCTCCGTCTCCTCGGTGCCACCGGGGGCGATCGCCCCGCGCATCGCTCCCTGGGAGCGGATGTGGCGCGTCAGGGCGCGGGTGTCCACCTCGGTGATCGCCACGACCCCGTTCTCTCCCAGGTAGCCCTGGATCGACCCGGTGGCACGCCACGACGAGGTGTGCTCCGCGGCCTCCCGGACCACGAACCCGGCGGCCTGGGGTCGCTCGGACTCCTCGTCCTCCCGGTTGACCCCGTAGTTGCCGATGAGGGGGTAGGTCATGACCACGATCTGGCCGGCGTAGGACGGGTCGGTGAGGATCTCCTGGTAGCCGGTCATCGAGGTGTTGAAGACGACCTCGCCGAGAGCCGTTCCCGCGGCTCCCAGCGTTCGTCCATCGAAGCGGCGACCGTCCTCGAGGAGGAGGTACGCCGGCTCACCGGTGAAGGGGTCGCTCACGGGTCCCGGGGGTGCTGGGGGGTGCTCGCTCCGCAAGGCGAATGTAGACCGGGCCGGGTTCGCGTCAACCTCGCCCGGGCCGGGGTCGGCGGGTTCCCTCCCGCCCTCGGGCTGCCCTACCTTTCCGGCCCGCTCGCCGGCGTCGCCCGCCGTGGCCCGGCGTTCCGTGTCCCGGAGCAGGAGGCCCATGTCCGCCCCCGACGAGGTCTACGTCAACGCCGACGAGTCGTGCCTCGGCAACCAGTTCCGGGGCCGGGCCAATCCGGGCGGCGCCGCCGGGGTGCTGGAGGTCTGGAAGGGCGAGCGCTGGCACCGCAGGGACTACTGGATCTCGTCGGGGGATACCACGAACAATCGGATGGCGATCCGGAGCGCCATCGTCCCCCTCCGCCTCCTGACCCGCCCGTGCACGGTGGTCTTCATCTCCGACAGCCAGTATCTGGTCAAGGGGATGCGGGAATGGGTCGAGGGCTGGAAGGCCCGGGGATGGAAGCGGAAGAAGGGGGCGATCGAGAACCTCGAGCTCTGGCAGACGCTGGACCGCGTCGCCGACCGTCACGAGATCGAGTGGCGCTGGATCCGCGGACACGCCGGCCATCCCCAGAACGAATACGCCAACGACCTGGCGATCCGGGCGGCGAAGGGCGGGACGGACTCGAACGGGTTCGTGGACTCGGGGTTCGTGGAGTGGCTGAACGAGCAGCGGGACCGGTACGAGAAGTACCTGGACTTCTTCGAGTTCCTTCCCCCCGAGGAGCTCCACCCCCCCGAGGAAGACGAGAGCTAGTCCCGGGACACGGCCGGGAGCGGAGGAGACGGGAGAGGCGAAGGCGGGGGGAGCGGCCCTCGATCGGGTACATAAAAAAACGAGGGCCTTCGGCGCGGCACATCGCGATCCGAAGGCCCTCGTTGCGCTGGCGAGACTCGATCCGCTTCCGACTGGGTCCGCCCTTGTGCGACGGCGGGACCTCATCTCTTACCCTCACCGCGCGGTCTGCGGCTCAGGCGCCCCGAAGCTGCGGGGCTACGACGGGGGCCAGCGACCTTCCCGTCGGCGAGCCGAATTCCAGCGATCCGACTCGCGCCGTTCGGGCGGCGTCCCGCCCGTCCGGCCGCGACTCTTGATCCGCCTGAGGATGACCATCGCCATCGTTTCGGCGGGCCGCATCAAGAACGCACTCTCAACATGGCCGGCCGGCCGGCCCTCGTCAAGTCGGGTGGCGCCTCTCGAGCCGAAAATCCGTAATAGGCTGTAAGTCAATTCGTGACAATGATTTACAACGTACGTTGCGGACCAGACGATCGACCCTGCCACTGCCGATAAACATCCTGATCACACCGCGATCTTCGGCAGGAAGGTGCCCTTGTTGCAGGATGATTATTCCAAAAAATTCCCCTGACCTCGGCGGGCCGATCGCCCCCCTTCAGAGGGTCAGTTTGTTGTCCCGGCAACGCGGACCGACCCGGAGAAGACGTCCCCGAAGGCTCCCAGGAGGGGCTCCACCACCTCGGCGATCTCCACGTGCCGACCGAGGAGCTCGCCGACGGAGGTCACGGTCCGATCCGCGATCCCACAGGGCACGATCGATCGGAAGTAGGAGAGGTCGGTGGAGACGTTCAGCGCGAAGCCGTGGGAGGTGATCCAGCCGGAGGAGACGCGGACGCCGATCGCCGCCACCTTGCCGCCGTCGGTCCACACGCCGGTAAGGCCCTCCTCCCTGCGGCCGGTGATGCCGAGGGCGCCGAGGCTCCGTATCAGAACCTCCTCGAGATCTCGCAGGTAGCCGTGGAGGTCTTTCCGATCGGGCTTGAGGTCCATGATCGGATAGCCCACCAGCTGGCCGGGCCCGTGGTAGGTGACGTCTCCGCCCCGTCCTGCCCGGTGGAGCTCGATTCCGAGGCGAGCGCGCTCCGCCTCGTCGGCCAGCACGTGGCCGTCCACGGAGCCGCTTCCCATGGTGATCACGTGGGGGTGCTCCAGAAGGAGGAGCCGGTCCGAAATGGCTCCGGCGCGCCTGCGGCCGACCAGCTCCGCCTGCAGCTCGAGGGCTCGGCCGTAGGGAACGCGCCCGAGCAGGTGGGCCTCGATCGTGCGCCCGGGGCTCCGAGCGGGGTCGGGGTCGGTGGCTCGCTCTTCGGTCTCTCTCATTCCGAGAGGCGGAGAGGACGAGACCCCTCCGCCTCCGCCCTCATGCGTCCTCGGGGAACTCCTGGAGCAGCTCCTTCAGCTCGGCGAGGAACCGGGCCGCTTCGGCCCCGTCCACGATTCGGTGGTCGTAGCCCAGGGAGAAGAGGGCGCGCTTCCGGATCGCGATCGAATCCTGTCCGGTCTCCGCGTCCTCCACGACCACGGGTCGCTTCTCGATGGCGCCGGTGCCCAGGATCGCGGCCGTGCCCTTGGGAATGATGGGCATGCCGACCATCGTGCCGAGGACGCCGGGGTTCGTGATCGAGAACGTGGCTCCCTGGATCTCGTCGGGATTGAGCTGCCTGCTCCGGGCGCGCTCGGCCAGGTCCACGATCTTCTTGGCGATCCCGACCAGGCTCAGGTGATCGGTATCCTTGATCACGGGAACGATCAGGCCGGGATCGAGATCCACGGCGATCCCGACGTTCACGCTGCCCCGGTAGATGATGTTGTTCCCGGAGACCGTGGCGTTCACCTGGGGGAACTCCCGGAGCACCCGGGAGGCGGCCCAGGCCACGAACGCGGTGTAGCTCACCCGGACGCCCTGCTCCTCCCACTTCTCCCTGAGCTCCCGACGCAGGCGGTCGATGCGGGTGAAGTCGATCTCGATGAAGGAGTGGACGTGGGGCGCGATCCGCTTGGCCAGGACCATGTGCTCCGCGGTCAGGCGGCGGATCTTGTCCATCGTCTCGACCCGGTCGTCGTCGCGCACCGGGAATTCGGGGTGCTGGACCTCCCCGTAGAAGCGAGTCCAAAGGTCCGAGGGGGCCCGGGCCGGCTCTGCGGTGGGGGCTCTCCGTTCCGGGGCCGGAGCCGGCTCGGCCGGCTTCCGCTCCTCTTCCTCCTCCGCCTCCCCTCGCCGCTCGATGTGGTCGAGGATGTCCTGCTTCGTGACCCGGCCCGCGTGGCCGGTGCCGTCGACCCGGGAGATGTCGACGTCGTGCTCCACGGCGATCCGGCGCACCACGGGGGTCGAGCGCGTCCGCAGGCGCTCCTCGGCGGTCATGGTCTCGCCGGAGGGCTCCTCCTCTCCGGCCCGGGCCGCCTCCTGCTCCTCGGCCTCGCCCTCCTCCGCCGCCGCGGGCGCGGCCTCCGGCTCCGGCTCGGCAGGAGGCTCTTCCGCCTCGGCGGGGGCTTCCACCGCGGCCTCGGGGGCGCCCCCGTCGGTGTCGATGTAGGCGACGATCGTGCCCACCTCGACGGTCTCGCCCTCCTCCACCTCGACGTCCACGAGGGTGCCGGACGCCGGAGCGGGGATCTCGGCGTCCACCTTGTCGGTGGAGATCTCGAGGATCGGCTCGTCCCGCTCGACGGCGTCGCCCGGCCTCTTCAGCCACTTCGACACGGTGCCCTCGGCGATCGACTCGCCCATCTGGGGCATGGGAACCTCGATGCGAGACACGCTCGTCACTCCAGCTTCCGGTTCAAGAATCGGTAAGTCCTACCCTCCCGGCGACTCCCGGTGCCGGGGGCCTGAAGCCCCCCGGGCACGCCGTGGTTGCGGGCCGGTTCGGGGGTCTCCCGCGCGGAGGCCCTAGTAGCCGGCAAGGTACCGGGCGGCCGCGACGATGTCATCCGTTCCAGGGAGGAAGTAGTCCTCCAGGACTCCGGCGTAGGGGACGGGCGAGTCGATCGCCGTGACCCGGAGGATGGGTGCGTCGAGCCACTCGAACGCCTTCTCGTTCACGCGCATGGCGATCTCTCCGGCGATCCCCCCGGTCCGCGTGTCCTCGTGGACGACCAACAGCCGTCCCGTGCGCTGGACGCTCTCCACCACGGCGTCCTCGTCCAGTGGGAGCAGCGTCCGAAGATCGAGGATCTCCACCTCCACCCCGTCCTCGGCGGCCAGGGCCTCGGCCGCCTCGCGGCTCCGGTGGACCATGGACCCGTAGGTCACCACCGTCACGTCCCCTCCCTCCCGCACCGTCCGGGCACTCCCGAGGGTCACGACGAAGTCTTCCCTGGGAAGAGTCTCTCGGAGCTCGGGGGCCCGGTAGAGACCCTTGTGCTCCTCGAAGATCACGGGATCATCGTCCCGGATCGCGGCCTTGATCAGTCCCTTGGCGTCGTACGGCGTGGAGGGATAGACGATCTTCAGGCCCGGGGTGTGGAAGAAGGCCATCTCCACGTTCTGGGAGTGGAAGGGACCTCCCCGGTTGCCCCCGCCCACCGGTCCCCGGATCACCATGGGCACCGCGCCGCTGCCCCGATACCGGGACGTCGCGATGTAGTTGGTGATGACGTCGTAGGCCGGAGAGATGAAGTCCATGAACTGCATCTCCACCACGGGCCGGAGCCCCATGTGGGCGGCCCCGGCCGCCGCCCCCGTGAAGCCTCCCTCGGAGATCGGCGTGTCGATGACCCGCTCCTCACCGAAGCGCTCGAGGAAGCCCTTGGTCAGCTTGAAGGCACCTCCGTACACGCCGATATCCTCACCCAGGAGGAAGACGGCGTCGTCCCTCTCCATCTCCTCCCAGAGCCCCTCGGCGATTGCCTCGAGGAAGGTGACCGGCTCCCCTCGCTCGGTCTTGGTGACGTGCTCCGGCTTTCCGCTCACCGGCGCGAATCTCCCCTTCGTCCCCGGGATGCCGTGGAGCGCTCGGTCGACCCGCCCGGTCCCGTCATGCCCGACCGGGATCCGGATCGGATAGGCGCGTCCAGGGAGGGGGAATCTCCCGATCGTCGTAGACGTTCTCCAGTGCCCACTCGGGCTCGGGCGGCGGCTCGTCCACGACGCGCTCCGCGGCCCTCCTGACCCTCTCTTCGCACTCCCGAACGATCTCGTTCAGCTCGTTCTCGGTGGCCCAGGCCCGATCCAAGAGACGGCTCCGAAAGCGATCGATCGGATCCCGCTCCTCCCATGCCACGATCTCCTCCCGGGGCACGTAGTCCTGGCTGTCGTGCTGGGCGTGTCCCTTCCGCCGATAGGTCCGGCACTCGAGGAGCGTCGCGCCCTCCCCGGATCGGGCCCGGGTGACGGCCTCCCGGGCGGCGCGATAGACGGCGAGCACGTCGTTCCCGTCCACCGACGCCCCGGCCACGCCGTAGCCCTCGGCCTTCTCGGCGAAGCTCTCGAGCCGCGTCTGCTTCTCCGTCGGCGTGGAGAAGGCGTACTGGTTGGCCGAAACCACGACCACGAGCGGACATCGGCGCACGGCCGCGAAGTTCACGCCCTCGTGCCACGCGCCCGCGGAGGTGGCGCCGTCGCCGTAGTAGACCAGGCCCACACGGTCCTCACCCCGGATCCGGAAGGAGAGGGTGATCCCCGCCAGGACCTCCACCATGGTCCCCAGGGGAGAGACCGGCCCGACCAGGCCCTTGTCGAAGTCGGACCAGTGGACGTTGGCCTCCTTGCCCCGGGTCGGTCCGGTCCCTCGGGCCATGTACTGGCGAAAGTAGTCCTCGGGCGTGCCCCCGAAGAGGAAGACCGCGCCGATGTTGCGGATCGACTGCCCGATCACGTCCCCGGTCCCGTTGGAGCGGCGACGTAGGGCGTAGGCGGTCCCCACCCCGATCGCCTCCTGACCGAGGCCCCGATAGACGCCCCCCTTCACGTGGCCCTGCTTCTGGAGGAGCTCGAGGCGGTCCTCGGCGGCGCGGGCCAGGACCATGCCCCGATAGAGGGCGTGGAGACCGGGTCGGTCGAGCCGCGGCCCCTGGCTCGGAAGGACCCCGTCGTCCCCCCGGTCAGCCACGGTCCGGGGGTGAAAGGGGCGCGAAGCGCGACGGCGGACGTCCCGCGTGAGGACGTCCGCCGTGGCCGGACCCGTCTGGGCGCACCAGGAAGATCCCGGAAGGGCGTCCGTCAGCGGCCGCCGGACCCCGAGCCGGGGTCGCCGGACTCGGGCGGTGGGACCTCCCCCCCCTCGGACGGAGGCGCCTCCTCCTGCAGGCCCGGGAGCACGGGCTCGGGGGCCGGCGCTCCCTGTTGCTGCTGGAACTCCTGGCGGAGGATCGAGTCCGGCTGGCGGGAGCGGGAAGACATGATCGAGAGCACCAGGGAGAGGACCATGAACACGGTCCCGGCGGTCCAGGTGGCCCGGGTGAGCATCGTGGTGGCCTGGCGGCCGCCCAGGATTCCTTCGGTCATGGCGGGGCTTCCGCCCATGGCCGCGAGCCCGCCGCCCTTGCCGGACTGGAGGAGGATCACGACACAGAGGAAGATCCCGTCGAGAACGAGGATGGTCAGGAGAAATCCGTACATGGATCGGGCGCTCGTGTGCAGGAAATACAGCGGGTAAACGTCACGCCCGTCGGGGGCCGTGTCAACCGGCGATCGGGCCTCGCGTCGCGGTCTCTCCCCTCCCTCTCACGGAGGCTCCGACCCGGGGTCACTCAGGCCGTCGCGATCGCCGCGAAGGAGTCGGCCTCGAGGCTCGCTCCGCCGACCAGGACCCCGTCCACGTCGGGGGCGTCGAGGAGCTCGCGGGCGTTGTGGGGCTTCACGCTGCCCCCGTAGAGGATCGGAACATCACCGGCGTCTCCCTCGGATTCCAGGGTGTCGACGAGCCGCTTCCGGAGCCCGCCGTGGGCGGCCGAGGCGTCGGCCGGGGTCGCGGTCTCACCGGTGCCGATCGCCCAGACCGGCTCGTAGGCGAGCATGAAGCCGGAATGCTCCCTCCCGGCCAGGACCCCGAGGGCGACGTCGAGCTGCCGGAGGATCACCTCCTCCACCCGGCCGGCTCGGCGCTCCTCCAGGGTCTCGCCCACGCAGACGACGGGCACGAGCCCATGGCCGAGCGCCGCGTCGACCTTGAGGGCGACCTCGTCGTCGGTTTCCCCGAAGACATGACGCCGCTCCGAGTGTCCGATGAGGACGTGAGTGGCCCCGGCCTCGGCCGCCATCCCCGCGGAGATCTCACCCGTGTACGCACCCGCGTCCTCCCAGTGGATGTTCTGGATTCCCAGGCAGACCGGGGGCGTCTCCGGAAGAGATTCCCGGGCCGCCGCCAGGGAGACCGTCGGAGGAAAGACGAGGAGCGTGGGGGGGTCTCCGTCGAACTCGGGACGGAAGCCGCCGAAGAAGCGGCGGGTCGCCCCGGGCCCGTGATGCATCTTCCAGTTGCCAGCGATCACCGGTTCCGTGGACATGGGAGCTCCTCGCTGTTCGTTTCCTGCTCGTCGCTTGCCGGCCCTGGGGAATTCGGTGCGGGTCAGCCGCCGTCCGAGAGGGCCTCCAGCCCCGGGAGCTTCGCCCCCGCCAGGAGGTCGAGGGACGCGCCGCCCCCCGTGGATACGTGAGAGACGCGGTCCGCGACACCCGCCCGCTCTGCGGCCGCCGCCGAATCGCCCCCGCCGACCACCGCGATCCCGCCTCGCTCGGCGACGCCCGCCACGGCACGGGCCACGGCCCGGGTACCCGCGGCGAACCCCTCCACCTCGAACACCCCCACGGGCCCGTTCCAGGCCACCGTCCGCGCCCTCGTGATCTCCTCCCGAAAGAGGCCGCGGGTGTCCGGGCCGATATCGCCGATCCGCTCTTCCGGGCCCACGTCGGTCCGGGCCGCCGTCCGGGTCTCGGCGCCGGGCTCGATCTGGTGGGCCGCCACGCAGTCCACGGGGATCATGAGCCGGTCCCCGGCCTCCTCGAGGAGCTCACGGGCCGTGCCGACCCGGTCCTCCTCCACCATGGACTGCCCCACCTCCAGGCCCAGCGCCTTCAAGAAGGTATTCGCCATGGCCCCGCCGACCAGGAGCCGGTCCACCCGGGAGAGCAGGCTCCGCACCGCGTCGATCTTCCCGGAGATCTTCGCTCCACCCAGGACCGCCAGAAAGGGCCGCTCGGGATCGGTCAGCGCCTCGTGCAGATAGTGGACCTCCTCTTCCATGAGGTGGCCGGCCACCGCCTCCCTCCCTTCCTTGCGCACGGCCCGGGCCACCCCCTCCGTGGACGCGTGGGCCCGGTGGGCGGCGCCGAAGGCGTCGTTCACGAAGAGGTCCGCGGGCTCGGCCCACGCCGCGGCCAGCTCCGGATCGTTGGCCTTCTCCCCGGCATGGAAGCGCGTGTTCTCCAGAACGACCACATCCCCGTCCTCCAGGGTGGCCGAGGCGTCGCGAACGGCCTCGCCGTCGCTGCGTCCCTGGAAGCCCACGGGGCGATCGAGGAGGGTGGACAGACGCTCGGCCACGGGGGCCAGGCTGAGCGCGGGAACTTCCTTCCCCCCTGGGCGCCCCAGGTGGGAGAGGAGCACGACCCGGGCTCCGGCATCGACGAGACGGCGAATCGTCGGAAGGCTCCGCTCGAGGCGCGTGTCGTCGGCGACGCGCCCGTCCTCGCCGAGGGGCACGTTGAAATCCACCCGCACGAGGACGGTCCGGCCGCGGAGCCGGCTCTCCGGGATCTCTCGTAGCGTCTTCTTTCGCATGGAGGGGGGCTCAGGTCGCACGCGACGGACCCGGCCGGACGCCCGTTCGGCCCGGAATCGGCCAGGAAGGTATCAGGCTCGCGCGGACCGTGTACAGGCCCGGAGAGGGAGACCGGGAGAAGAGCAGCGAGCGGGAGCCCGCGGGAAGGAGCGGGCTCCCGCCGTGGGAAGGCCTCCGGGTGCGCCCCGGAGGATCCTACCGAAGCACCACCGTGTCTTCGGCCGGGGGAGGCGGAGGACGGAACTCGATCGCGAACTCCACCCAGGCGGGTCGGGCTACCCCGTCGCGCCGAGCGGGTCGGAAGTGGAGCTCCCGGGCGGCGAGAACCGCTGCCTCGTCCAGGGCGGAGAGCCCGGAGGGGAGGGTGACGCGGACATCCCTGACCCCGCCCTCTGTGGAGATCCACGCCAGAAGGCCCACCCGACCCCCGACGCCCAGGGCCTGGAGCGAATCCGGATAGAAGCGCTCGATGAGCACCTGTGTCCGCCCCCGGTCCAGGATCTCCGGGAAGGCGTAGCCCCCCGATGGGGCGTTCACGGTCGGCTCCTCGGCGGGAAGTCCCCCGCGCCTCCCCGGAAAGACCGGACCGCCTCGATCGAGGGGTCCCGGATCCAGCTCGGGCCGGTCCATCGTCACCTCGGGGAGCTCGCTGCGGGGGAGAGAGAGCTCCCGAACTTCCGGCTCCTGCCCCACCGAGCCCAGGAATCTCACCAGTCCGGCACGGGCCTGGGGCACGAGGAGACCGGCCACGAGCAGGCCCCCTAGGGAGGCGGCCAGGAGAGTCCGGACCGGACGCCCGGCGCCCACCGTCTCTCCCGGAAGGCCCTCCCGGTAGGCCCGCTCCAGCTCGGCCCGGAGCTCGGGTCCGAAGGAAGCCCGTTCTTCGATCCGGATCGACTGGAGCTCCCGTTCCAGGGCGCGGAGCCCCTCCGGGGGCTCGTTCCCGTGATTGTCGTCGCGATCTATCATGAGCGATCTCTCGCTGTATCAGGTGTCTTCGTCCGCGGCCTGCTTCAGCCGCTTCAGCGCCCGGTGGATCCTCACCGCCACCGCGTTGGGCGTAATCTCCAGCNNAGCCCTCTTGAGCCGTTTCAACGCCCGGTGGATCCGCACCGCAACCGCGTTGGGCGTGATCTCCAGGGCCTCGGCGATCTCGCTGTTGCTGAGCTCCGCGCCGTAGCGGAGGGAGAGGATCTCCTGGTCCCCGGGACGCAGGGTCCGGACCGAGTTCAGAAGGTCCTGGATCCGCTCCTGACGGAGCAGCCGCTCCTCCTGGGACGGCAGGTTGGCCACCAGGTCGGGCACGGCATCCAGAGAGACGTGAAGCGAGCCCTTCCGCTTCAGCTTCCGCAGGTAGTCGGTCACGGCGTTCCGCGCGATGCGGAGGAGCCAGGTCCGCGGGGAGGCCCTGGACGGGTCGTAGGTGTCCAGGGCCCGAAGGGCCTTGAGGAAGACCGTCGACGTGATGTCTTCGGCCGTATCCCGGCTGGAGAGGCGAAAGCGTATGTATCGGTAGACCACCCCGCGGTGGTCTTCGTACCACGCGGCGAAATCCTGGGGAAGCTCGGACGAACGCTGATCTCGCGTCGACCGTCCCGTGGACTCGGCCACCTTCTCCGGTGCAGCCCTCGAATCCGTGGCGCTCATCGGTTCTCCATACGAGGGCTCCGCCCGACGCTTACACGCTCTCCCGGGCGACCACGGGCGGAGACGGGAGGGGGACGACGGTCAACGATCATCCGGCTCTTCTCCGGCCACCTGGACGGAGAGCCGCTCCCCCGATCCCCGGTGCTCCACCGTGAGCGCCGTGTCACAGTGGCTGCAGAGTATCCGGAGCCTCTCCTCTCCGGAGAGCGTCACCTCGTCCGCGTGGCCACACACGGGACATCGGTAGCTTCGCCACCTGGCGTCCGCGCTGGACCGATCGTCTCTTTCCCTGGCCATCTACGCACCTCCTCGCCGTCGATCGAAGTCTCGCGAGAAGCTCCCGCGGGCGAAAGGGTGGGGCCCGGGAGATCCGGTGCCGCCGTCGGGCGCACCCACGCTCGCGCGGACGCGCCGCCGCTGCGAGGCGCCGGCCCGGGGTCCGCTCACGGGATCCGATGGGGTCGGATGCGATAGGGGAGGGCCCGGGCGAAGGTCAGCGCGGCCACGCCGTTCGCCCCGGCCGCCTCCACGGTCCTGGCCGCGGCGCCCGCCGTGGCGCCGGTGGTGAGGACGTCGTCCACGAGGAGCACCGGGCGCCCCCGAAGGAGCGCCCCGGCGTTCTCCCCGATCGCGAACGCACTCCGGACGTTGGTCCGCCGCTGAGAAGGGTGCAGGGAGACCTGAGAGTCTCCACCGGAGACCCGGACCAGCACGCCCGAGGCCACGTCCCCCCGCCGGTCCGGGAGCGCCTCGGCCAGCACCCGTGCCTGGTTGTAGCCCCTCCTCCTTCGCCGGGCTCGGGTCGTGGGCACGGCCACGACCGCCGCCACGCCCGGAGAGAAGCGACGGGGGAGCCGGATGCGCGCCATGCGCTCCGCCATGAGGGAGGCCACATGGCGCCATCCCTCGTACTTGAGCGCGTGCACGAGTCGGTCGGCCGGCGGGGCCAAGACCACGGCGCTCCGGGCCAGCGTCAGGGCGTCGGGCCACGGCCGACATTCCTCGCACGACGCGGCGCGGCTCCGTCCAGTGCCCAGGGGAACGTCGCAGCGGTCGCAGCGGGGGGACGGAAGGGGGCGGAGACGGGCCCTGCAGGGGCCGCACACCCGCTCTTCCCGGAGCCCCGTGGGGATCCAGGCGTCGCACCCCAGACAGGCCGCCGGCAGGAAGAAGCGCTGGAGCTCCCGGAGCGTCCCGGGGATCCTCAACGGGCCGGTGCCCGGCGACCGAGCTCGCTCCGCATCGCGTCGAGGGGAGGCGGCCTACCCCACCAGCGCTCGAAGGAGACCGCACCCTGGCGTACGAGCATCTCGGCCCCGTCGGTGGCCTGGATGCCTCGCTCCCGGGCCACCCGCACGAACCGGGTGCCGCCGTCGCCGTAGACGAGATCCATGACCGCCCGCACGGGACCGAGGAGCTCGAGATCCACCGGCAGGGGATCGTCGGGAGAGAGACCCAGGCGGGTGGCGTTCACGACGAGGTGGAAGGGCTCCCCCTCCACCTCCTCCACGGACTCGGCCACGTGGGCACGCTTCCCCCCGATCCGGCGGGCCACCGCCCGGGCCCGCTCCACTGTCCGGTTGAGGAGAACGACCTCCTCCACGCCGCCGTCCAGGAGGCCCACCAGGGTCGCCCGTGCCGCCCCGCCCGCCCCGAGGAGAAGGACTCGCGCTCCCTCGGGCTCCTCGCCGAGAAAAGCCCTCAGGGCCCGTCGGAATCCCTCGACGTCGGTGTTGTCCCCCCGGACCTCGTCGTCCTCTCCCCAGAAGGTGTTGCAGGCGCCGGTCCTCCGGACGGCGTCAGAGAGGCTGTCCACCACCGCCGCCGCCTCCTCCTTGTGGGGAAGGGTCACGTTTCCCCCCCCACCCGCCCTGGCCAGGGCCCGCATGAGCCCGGCGAGGTCCTCGGCGTCGCAGCGGAGGGCCACGTACACGCCGTCCACGCCCGCTTCCCGGAAGGCCCCGTTCTGGATACCGGGGGAGAGGGAGTGGTCCACCGGGTCGCCGAGGAGCGCGAAGACCCTCGTGGCAGCGCTGATCCGGTCCTTCACGGCCGGACGATCGCCTCCAGGCGGCTCAGGGCCCGGCGCACCATCGCCTCGATGCTGTCGAAGGTCTCCCGGTAGGCCACCTCGTCCGCGCCGAAGGGGTCGGGCACGGCCCACTGTCCCGAATCTTCGTCCTCCCGGCCCGCGGCGAATGCCCCCAGAAGCGCGGTCTTTCCTCCGCCGCCCAGGGCCTCGACCGCGGCGCGGTGGGAGGGGGTCATGACGAGGATCAGGTCCGCCTCCTCCACGCGCTCGGCGGTGAGCTGGGCGCTCTCGTGGTCGGTGAGGTCGAGCCCGTGGGCCCCGGATGCCCGGATCGCGCCCTCGCTGGCGGGGAGACCGGTGAGCGTGGAGACGCCGGCCGAGTCGACCTCGACCTGGGTCCACCGTCGGTCGTTCACGATCCCGCGGGCGATCGCCTCGGCCATGGGGCTGCGGCACGTATTCCCCGTGCAGACGAAGAGCACCCGGAACGGCTGACGGGAGGTCACGTCGTCTCCCCCCTCGCGGGAATCGCTCACCGGGGGTCGAGCTCCGGTCGGACGCATCGCAGCCGCTGGGGAGGCACGGCGCCGGGCCGAAGGACGCGGATCTCCGGCCCCGTGCAGTCCACGACCGTCGACGGAGGGGAGGGCGCGAGGGGGCCTCCGTCCAGGACCCACGTCTCGGCCCCCGCGCCGAGGCTCCGGGCCGCGCCCTCCGCCTCTTCGGCGGTGAGGGCCGGGGTGTCGCCCGGCCGGTTCGCGCTCGTCGAGGTGAGTGGGGCGCCCAGGGCCTCTACGAGAGCGGCGGCGACGGGGTGGGGCGTCCTCCGCACCGCGACCCCCCCCGCGGAGCTCCGGACCCCCGGCGGGAAGCGCTCCTCCGGGTCGGCGAGGACCAGGGTGAGAGCTCCCGGCCAGAACGTCGCGGCCAGCTCCCGGGCCTCGGGGGTCCAGCGCAGATCCCCGGTTCCGTCCCCCTCCGGGACGAGGAGGAGCAGCGGTCGGTCCGGATCCCTTCCCTTCAACGCCAGGAGGCGTTCGAGGGCCCCGGGCACGAGAGCGCAGCCGAACCCGTACACCGTCTCGGTCGGATAGGCGACGAGCCCACCGCTCCGCAGGTGCTCCACCACCTCGCGGAGGAGCTCCGCGTCGAGGGGTGGCGCCCTGAAGTCGAGCGTCTTCAGGGCCGTCATCGTCCTTCGTCCCCTCCCAGGAGGGCCGTGGCCACGGCGACGTCCTCTGCCCGGGTCAGCTTCAGGTTCCATCGGTCGCCACGGACCATGCGCACGGTTGCCCCGGTTCGCTCGACGAGGGCGGCGTCGTCGGTGGCTCCTTCCTCCCCCCTCCGGCTCCCGTGGGCGTCCACGATCATCGCCCGGGGGAAGACCTGGGGGGTGTGGGCGTGCCAGAGCCGCGAGCGGTCCGGCGTGGAGAGGATCCGTCCGCCCTCGTCCACCTCCTTCATCGTATCCACCGCCGGCCAGCCGGCCACGGCTCCCACCCCCGAGGCGGCTTCCTCGACGCAGCGATCGAGCACCTGGCCGGAGAGGAGGGGTCGGGCGCCGTCGTGGATCGCCACGAGCTCCACGTCGTCGGGGAGGGCGTCGAGCCCGGCGCGGACCGACGCGGTGCGGGTCTCTCCACCGGCCACGACCCGGATCCTCGGGTCCCGGTCCACGAGCCACGCGGGAGGATCGGCCGCGTCGGACGGGTCCAGGGCGACCACCACGGCCCCGACGTCCTCCCGGTCCAGGAAGGGAGCGATCGCCCGGAGGAGGACGGGCTCGCCGCCGAGCTCGAGGAAGGTCTTCTTCGCGCCCCCCATCCGGCGGCCCGCACCCGCCGCCGGGATCACGGCACCGACCCTCAAGCCCGCCACCTGCCCGGCCGGCCGCTCAGAAGGGCATGTCGGCTCCGGCCCCGGACGCCGCCTGCTCGGCCTGGTCCCGGGCCACGGAGTCGAAGCGCGTGTACGCCTTGTGGAAATAGAGGTTCACGACCCCGGTGGGCCCGTTCCTCTGCTTCCCGACGATGAGCTCGGACTTCCCCTCGATGTTGTTCCCGTCCTTGTCGACCGATCCGAAGTAGTACTCGGGTCGGTAGAGGAACATGACCAGGTCGGCGTCCTGCTCGATCGATCCGCTCTCCCGGAGGTCGGAGAGCTGGGGACGCCGGTCCGTGCGCTGCTCGGGGGCCCGGCTGAGCTGGCTCAGGGCCACCACGGGCACCTCCAGCTCCCGGGCCAGGGCCTTGAGGCCCCGGGAGATGTCGCTCACCTCCTGGACCCGGCTCTCCGTGCGGCGGGTCCCCGTCATGAGCTGGAGGTAGTCCACCACCAGCATCTCCAGATCGGTCTCCGACTTCAGCCGCCGGGCCTTCGCCCGCATCTCGAGCACCGTGCTCCCCGGCGAGTCGTCGATCCAGATCGGGGCCGTGTTCAGGTGCCCCGCCGCCTTGGCGAGTCGCTGGTACTCGTCGGGGCTCAGCCGACCGCGACGGAGCTTCTGGGCGTCGACCCGGGCCTCGGAGCAGAGGAGGCGCTGGACGAGCTGCTCCTTGGACATCTCCAGGGAGAAGATCGCCACTTTGCGGCCGTGCTCGATCGCCGCGTTCTGGGAAACGTTGAGCACCAGGGAGGTCTTTCCCATGGCCGGACGGGCCGCGACGATGCAGAGGTCCCCCCTCTGGAGGCCCGTCGTCATCCGGTCCAGGTCCGCGAAGCCGGTGGGAACGCCGGTGATTCCCGAGTCGGACTGCTGCAGGCGCTCGATGTGCTCGAAGGTGGGCCAGAGGATCTCCTTGATCCAGACGAAGCCCTCCCGGGAGTGGGACTGGGCCACCTGGAAGATCCGCTGCTCGGCCTGGTCCAGGATCTCGTCGACGTGCTGCTCCCCCTGCTCGTAGACGTCCCGGATGATCCGGGAGGAGGCGTCGATGAGCCTTCGCAGAAGAGCCTTCTCCCGGACGATTCGGGCGTGGTACTCGATGTTCGCCGCGGTGGGAACCGCGTCCAGGAGCTCCGCCAGGTAGCTGTGTCCCCCGGCCTGCTCCATCTCGCCCGTCTTCTTCAGCTCCTCGCTCACGGTGATCACGTCGACGACGTCGCCCCGCTCGAAGAGGCGCGCCATGGCCCGGAAGAGCCGGCGGTGCCCCTCCCGGTAGAACATCGAGTCGTCCACGGTCTCCACGGCCCGGGCCACGGCGTCCCGGTCGATCAGCATCCCGCCCAGGACCGAGATCTCGGCCTCGGCCGAATAGGGGGGCTGGCGGTCGTGGCCGGTGAGGGCGGGGGTCTCGAGGGTGTCGGGTGGGTTCAATGTCCGCTCGGTCGGGGGTCGATCGGCTCGTAGTTCGATCGCGGTCCTTCGGCCGGAGGACGGCTCACCCGCCGTCCAGGATCCGTCGAACCAGCTGGAAGTCGTCCCACGTTGCCCGGGTCCAGCTCGAGTTCCTGAGGAGGGCGGCCGGGTGGTACGTCACGACCAGGGGCACGCCCTCATAACTGTATACCTCTCCCCGGAGCTTGCCCAGGGCGGAGCTCCGACCGGTGAGGAACTGCCCCGCGAACTTGCCGACGCCCAGGATCACCTCCGGCGAGACGAGCTCGATCTGCCGGCGCAGATATGGAGTACACGCCTCGATCTCGTCGGGGAGCGGGTCCCGGTTTCCCGGGGGTCGACACTTGAGGACGTTGCAGATGTAGACGGTCTCCTCCCGGGAGAGGTCCACCGACGCCAGCAGGAGGTCCAGGAGCTTGCCCGCCGGGCCCACGAAGGGCAGGCCGGTCTCGTCCTCCCGGGCTCCCGGCGCCTCGCCCACCACCATGAGCCGGGCGTCCGGGTTCCCGTCGGAGAAGACGACCTGGGTGCGTCCTTCGGCGAGCCGGCAGCGCCTGCACCCCAGGGCGACGGCCCGGAGCCGCCCGTAGCTCAGCCCGCCGACCACATCCTCGCCGTTCTCGCCGAGGCGCACGGCCCGCTCCTGCCGGGCCAGCTCGTCGGTGTCGGGCACCGGGTCGGCTCCCCCCGGTCCAGGGACGGAGTCGGCCTCCTCCGGTCCCCGGGAGGGAGAGGAGGGGCCGTCCGACGGGGAATCTCCCCGCCCGATCCGGGCCAGGAGCGCCTCCAGCTCCCTTCGGGAGATCCCCTCCAGGAAGAATCGCTCCTCCCCCATCTCCCGGCGCTGGCGCAGGAGCCGCGCCAGGACCTCGACCGCACCGCCTCCCCCGCCCCCACCGCTCAAGAGTCCGACGGGAGGAGTTCGCCCGCCCGGTCGAGGATCCGCTCCGCCACCTCGTCCTTGGAGAGGACCGGGAGCTTCTCGGGCTCCCCCTCCCCGTCGAGTATCGTCACCCGGTTCGTCTCCACCTCGAAGCCCGCTCCCTCCTCGGTGGCGTCGTTGGCCACCAGGAGATCGAAGCCCTTGGCCTCCAGCTTCTCCTTCGCGTTCGCGAGCAGATCGCCGGTCTCCAGGGCGAACCCCACCGCCACGGAGCCCGCCCGCCTCAGGCTCCGGGTCGCTGCGGCGATATCGGGATTCGCGGCCAGGGAGAGGTCGAGCTGGGCGCCCGCCGAAGACCGCTTGAGCTTCTCGGCGTGGGCCCGGACCGGACGAAAGTCCGCCACGGCGGCGGCGAAGACCGACACATCGGCCTCGCCGATCCGCTCCCGGACCGTCTCGTGCATCTCCCGGGCCGTCTCCACGCGGACCACGTCCACGCCGGGAGGATCGGGCAGCGAGGTGGGCCCGGAGACGAGGGTCACCCCCGCCCCCCTCCTCCACGCCGCCCGGGCCAGCGCGTCGCCCATGCGCCCCGACGAGCGGTTCCCCACGAAGCGCACGGGATCGATCGGCTCCCGGGTCGGACCGCCGGTGATCAGGACGCTCCGGCCGCGAAACCGGGGGTCCTCGCCCAGGGCGCGCCCCACGTGCTCGACGATCTCACCGGGCTCCACCATGCGCCCGGGCCCCTCGCCTTCGCCAT
>JABAHQ010004350.1_pt1 | contig 31379 bp, 34 predicted proteins | sample 7062091 | NCBI WGS metagenome assembly JABAHQ01 (sample SAMN14534359, study PRJNA622989) | marine sediment metagenome | biome: marine biome [ENVO:00000428]; feature: marine pelagic biome [ENVO:01000023]; material: deep marine sediment [ENVO:00002113] | place: India: Gulf of Kutch | collected... | reverse complement strand
GTCCTGGTTAATCCGGTCGAACACCGGCGCCATGATGAACAGCGTGAGGAACAGCGTCAGGCCGATGAGGATCTGGTTCGACGGCGTCTGTTGCAGCCCCAGCGCCTGACGCAGGATCGAGAAGACGATGATGATCCGGGTGAAGCTGGTCATCAGCATGACGAACGCCGGGATGAAGCTCAGCGCCGTCATGATCAGCAGGATCTGCAGACTGACCGAATACTCCTGCTGCCCCTCGGCATCGGTGGTCAGGGTGATCGCCGGGATCGACAGCGGATTGTTGCCCTGCGCCAGGATGCCGGAAGGCTCCTGTGCCATGGCCAGAGGGCCGACCAGCATCAGCGTGGCCAGCAGCAGAATGCGAAACATCAAGGCTTGTCCTTGTGATCCTTGCCGAGCAGCTCCATCAGACGCTGGGCGAATTCAGGGTTGGCCGGCTCGGCATCCGGCAGGTGCACCGGCTCGCGCATCACATGCAGCGGCGTGATGCGCCCGCCACTCAGGCCGACGAGAATCTGCTCACCACCGACCTGCACCAGCACCAGCCGCTCACGCGGCCCCAGCGCCTGACTGGAGACCAGCTTGATCACCTGGGCGCCACGCGGATTGAGCTGCTGTACACGGCGCAGCAGCCAGGCCAGCAGGAAGATCAGACCGATCACCAGCAGCAGGCCGAGCAACAGCTTGCTCAGCTGCGCACCCATGCCCGCGCTGCTCATGCTCGTTGCCGGCTCCGCCGCCCACACCGGAAGCGCCACGAGCGCGGCCAGAATTGCCAGGCCACGCATGTCAGCGCAACTTCTTGATGCGTTCGGTGGGGCTNNTCGTTGACCACCACCACTTCGCCGTGGGCGATCAGCGTTCCATTGACCAGTACGTCCAGCGGCTCGCCGGCCAGTCGATCGAGCTCCACCACCGAGCCCTGATTGAGCTGCAGCAGATTGCGGATGCTGATCTCGGTACTGCCGACCTCCATCGAAATCGATACGGGAATGTCGAGGATGACGTCCAGGTTCGGGCCGTCCAGCCCCAGCTGCATACCATTGGATTTCGGCGCACTGGCAAAATCCTCCAGCGGCGCGCGCGGCGCCGCGGGTGCGGCGGGCGCCGCCGCTGCCGGCCCCTGGTTCAGCAGCGCATCGATATCGTCCTGGGAGGCATCGCCCGCCTCGGCCAGGGCCGCGGCCCACTCGTCGGCCAGCGCCTGTTCCTCGGGAGATGTAGTGTCGCGTTCGTCTGCCATCGCTAATCCTCGATCGGCTCGAATTGAGTAAAGGGCTGGTTCAGCGTGGGCGAACCACGGGTTCCAGCACCTGCAATGCCAGGTTGCCCTTGTGGGCACCCAGCTTGACCTTGAAGGCCGGCATGCCATTGGCGCGCATGATCATGTCTTCCGGCATTTCCACGGGAATCACATCGCCGGGCTGCATGTTGAGAATGTCGCGCAGCTTGAGCTGGCGGCGCACAACCGTCGCGCCCAGCGGTACATTGACGTCCAGGATGTCCTCGCGCAGGGCCTTTACCCAGCGCTCGTCCTGGTCGCTGACATCGGACTGGAAACCGGCATCGAGCATCTCGCGGATCGGCTCGATCATCGAATAGGGCATGGTCACGTGCAGATCGCCGCCGCCACCATCCAGCTCGATGTGGAAGGTGGACACCACCACCACCTCGCTGGGGCTGACGATGTTGGCCAGCGCCGGGTTCACCTCCGAGTTGACGTACTCGAAGTTGACGTCCAGCACCGCGTGCCAGGCTTCCTTCAGATCGGCAAAGGCCTGATCCAGCACCATGCGCACGACGCGCAGCTCGGTCGGGGTGAACTCGCGGCCCTCGATCTTGGCGTGGCGCCCGTCACCTCCGAAGAAGTTGTCCACCAGCTTGAACACCAGCTTGGCGTCGAGGATGAACAATGCCGTGCCACGCAGCGGCTTCATCTTCACCAGGTTGAGGCTGGTCGGCACGTACAGCGAATGCACGTACTCGCCGAACTTCATCACCTGGACGCCGCCCACCGAGACATCGGCCGAGCGGCGCAACAGGTTGAACATGCTGATGCGGGTATAACGGGCGAAACGCTCGTTGATCATCTCCAGCGTGGGCATGCGCCCGCGCACGATACGGTCCTGACTGGTCAGGTCGTAGCTCTTGATGGACCCCGGCTCGGAATCGCTTTCGGTATCCACCAGACCGTCGTCGACCCCGTGCAGGAGCGCATCGATCTCGTCTTGCGAGAGCAGGTCTTGAACAGCCATCTGCGGCAGCCTTCTATTGCAATACGAAGTTGGTGAAAAGCACTTGCTCGATGGCAAGCTTGCCAATTTCCTTCTGCGCCAGCTCCTGCACGCTGGCAGTCGCCTGCTGACGCAGCATCTCCTTGCCGACCGGCGTTTTCAACGCCTCGAAATCCTGGCTGGACAGCAGCATGACCAGACGATTGCGCAACAGCGGCATGTGCACCTTGAGCGCATCCAGCGCCGCCTGATCACGCGACATCAAAGCGATGCTCACCTGCATGTAGCGCTGCCGCCCCTTGTGGTTGAAGTTGACCACGAACGCCGGCATGAGCACCTCGTAGATGGCCGGCTGCTTGCCGGAAACGGTAGTCGCCGCCTCCTGCGTCTTGCTGCCTTCCAGATCGTCGCCCTTGCTCATGAAGTACAGGGTGCCGCCCACGGAAAGTCCTACGGCCACCAACATGGCGACCACGATCAGGATGATGAGTTTCAGTCGCCCCTTGCCCGCTGGCGCCGCATCCGGCCCGGTGGGCGGCACCGCTGCGGGAGCCTGTTTCTTAGCCATGCCAAATATCCGTCATCAACAGCGTTTCGTTGTGGGTTTTGCGAGTTCGGAGCAACAGCTGTGCCAACGTCCTTTCACCGGCACGGCTACGGCGCCAGCCAAATACGGCTCGGACAAGGTATCAGGAAATCGAAGACGGCAACCTCTGCGCCAGGCCCGGGACAGCGACAAGCACGACGGGCGGCGACAGGCCGGCGCCAGCCTCGAGGCTACGCCGGCGTCGGAAGATATTGGCGGGGGGCGCCTTAGGCGTAGTAATCCACCAGGCCACGATCGCCCGTGGCCCGGTTGCTGGCGATCTCGCTGACACCGACCTGCAGTTCTTCTTCGGCCTCTGCCGAAGCTCCGCCGCGGGACGAGCCACCCTCGCCACCGCCCTGCCAGCCGCGGGCTAGGGACTGATCGGAGACGTTGACATCCATCAGGTTCATGCCCTGCTGGGTAAACATTTCGCGCAAGCGCTGCATCTGGCCTTCAAGGGCGTCACGCACACCGGCATGAGGGCTGAGGAATGTCACCTGGGCCTGATCCTTGGTCAGATCGATCCGCACTTCCATGCGACCAAGCTCAGCCGGATCGAGCTGGATCTCGGCCGACTTCAAGTTCTGGCTGGACAGCCACATCACCCGATCCACCACTGCCTCGCTCCAGCCGGCCTGCTGCATCTGCACCGGCTGGCCAGGAACCAGGGCCGGTCGCTGCGGCTGCTGGACCTGCTGGGCGATGGCCTGGCTCAACGGGTTCAGGCGAGCCGCAGCTGGGTCTGCGGAACTCGAGCTGCGGCTCTCCTTCGGCCCCTCGAGGCTTTCCAGAAGCTCCTTGGTTGCCAGCTCCAGCTCTGGCTCTTCAGGCGTATCGGCGGTCTGGCNNATCCGCTTCGGCTTTCGCCTGAGCGTCCACGAGCGGGTTCTGTGGTTGTGCCTGGACGGCCTTCGGCAGCGCGCTCGACGCTTCGTCCAGCGTCGGCAGCCCCGCAGAGAGTGTCTCCTCCATCGTCTGATCAATGGCGGCAGCAATCGGCGGCTGCGCGACCGGCAAGCCGGACAGAAGCGTCTCACCGCCTGCATCCGTCGCCGGTTGTACGTCTTCCGCGGGCACCAACTGGGCGCCCAGACCGAGCAGCAGCAATGGGTCGAGCTCGCTGTCGGGCGCCTCGTCCGTCACTGTTTCGGCAGGCAAGGGATTGCCGCTCTCGGCAACCGCCGGCTTTTCGTCACTGGTTGCGCCGGTGGCCTCTTGCCGCCCCTTGTCCTCGACGGACTTGTCACGAGCGCCATCGTTGCGCGCGGGTCGGTCGACCGGCTTGGCCTGGCGCTCCTTGGCGTAGACATCGGAAAAGCTGGCGTTGCCGTTGTCCCGACCGTCGCGCGGCGTATCAGGCGCCTTGGTCGCGGCTTTGGGTCGCGCATCGACGGTCGGGGATTTGAGCAACAGGTCGGGGGAAACGGCCATGAGGAGATTCCGCTACGGATGGATCGTGGCGGGAAACGGAGCAAGTTCCGGGCCAGCGTAGCGATGCCCTGTCGGAACAAGCTGAACCGCGCGCTTGACGGGCAGGTTCGGCCGCATCGCCTGGCCGGCGACGAGCGGCTGCGTCAGAGAATTGGCCGCTCAGCCGTAGCGCTGGCGCTCGGCACGAAACAGGATGCCGATGATGGCGAACTCACGCTCGATGGACTCGATGAGCGCCGGCGCCTTGCCCAGCTGCTCCTCCCGAGCCGCCGTTTCCAGCTCCTGACACAACTCGGCCAGCAGGGTCGCACCCATGTTGCTGCAGCTGCCTTTGAAACTGTGTGCGGCACGGCGCAGCGCCTCGGCCTGGTCAGCCTGACATGCCTGGCGAAGCAGCCGAACCCGCTCTTCGGAATCGGCGAGAAAGGTATCCAGCAGCGCCGGATACTCACTCTCCATTACATCCTGCAGCGTGGCCAGCACGGCGCTGTCGAGATGAGCGTTGGACACCGCGGCACTCCAGTCGAAAGCGGTGGATTATGCCTCAGCCTGCCANNACGAACTCCACGCTCAGCCCGCGCCCATCCGACTGCCAGTCGAATCCGTCGCTCAGCCGGCGTACCAGATGCAGCCCCCTGCCACTGAAACGATCGGTGCCGAGCTGGACTTGCAGCGCCTTTTTGACATCGAACCCTGCACCGCTGTCGTCGATGCAGATGCGCAGGCGACCGCCTGTGCTGTCGGTCTTGATCGTCAGCTCGAGATGAACATGCCCGTCCACCAGCGACTGCAAGCGTTGCTGGCGCTGCTCGTAGTAACGCTTGAAGCCCTCGGCGTCGCACTTGAGGGACGAGTCCAGCCCCAGCACGCCGTGCTCCAGCGCGTTGGAATACAGCTCGCCCAGTACCGTGTAGATGGCACCGGCACGCGAGCGCAGCTGGTTGACCTGTAACAGGATCTGCAGCAGCGAAGGCAGTGGATTGCCGTTGCGCAGGCTCTCGGCCCGCAGCTCGACGCGGATCGACCAGTCCATTGGCCGGGAGCGATGCGCCGTGGCCGAGACAGTCGGCGGCATAGGGAGCGCGTCCCGGCTCACCACGACCTCGACCAGACTGAGGTCGTCGTGCGGCTGCCCATGGAAATCCAGGAGCGCCTGTTCGATCTCGTCGAACACCGTCGCGGGATCCCGATTGGCTTCCAGGGCGGCCAGCAGCCGCTGCTCGCCGAACAGCTCGTCGGCGGCGTTGCGGCTCTCCACCNNCAGCAGGCGATCGCCGGGGGCCAGCGGGTAGTGTTCGAACTTGTCATCGAGCGCCGTCGCGGACACCACGCCCAGCGGGAGATGCCGGGAAACCAGCGCGGTACGCCGGCCATCGGCCGAAATCAGGTAGCCATCCGGCAGCCCGCCGTTCCACACGCGCAGGGTGCCCTGCTTGGCGTCGATATCAAGCAGCGTGGCGCAGCAGAACATCTCCACCGGGAGGATCTGTTTGAGCTTGGCATTGATCTCGCGAAGGATGTCGGTGCTGGAATAGCCCTTGGCGGCCATGCCGTAGAAGGTTTCGGCCAGCGGCATCGCGCCGATCGCTGCCGGCAGGCCATGGCCGGTGAAATCGCCGAGCAGCACGAACATCTGCCCAGCCGGCGCGTGGGCCGCCAGCAGCAGATCGCCGTTGAACAGCGCCTGCGGGGACTGCCGGTAGCGGATGTTCGGCGCACTCAGGCAACCGGCGTGAGCGACCTTGTCGAAGATCGCCTTGGCCGCACGATGCTCGTCGAGCAGCTGCTGGTTGCGCCGGGCGATCAGATCGCGCTGCTCGAGCACGGTGGCCTGCAGACGGCGCAGGCGATGCATGGCCTGGATCTTGGCTTCGAGGATGATGGGGTTGTACGGCTTGGCGATGAAATCGTCACCCCCCGCCTCCAGGCAGCTGACCAATGCCTGGTTCTCGCTGAGCGAGGTGAGAAAGATGATCGGGACCAGTTCGTCCCCGGCCAACCGCTTGATCTGCCGCGCCGCCTCGAAGCCGTCCATCACCGGCATCAAGGCGTCCATCAACACCAGTTGCGGACGCTCCTGCTGGAACAGGGCCACCGCTTCCTGCCCATCGGCAGCGGTGAGCACCCGGTGCCCCTGCTTGCCGACGATGGTGGACAGCAGCATCCGATCGACAGGGCTGTCCTCGGCGATCAGGATCGACAGCCGCATGGGCATGTCAGGCGATCACGAACAGTTGTTCGAAGTTGGAAACCGAGAGGATCTTGCGTACGTCCGGGCTGCAGTTGAGCAGGCGGATGTCGGCTTCGTCGCCGCCGGCATGGTCGCGCAACAGCAGCAGCATGCCCAGCGCCGAGCTGTCCATGTAGGTGGTGCCCTGCAGATTGACCACATAACGCTGCGGGCTCACGTCCTGACGCTGGTAGGCGTCGCGGAAGGCCTGATGCGCATTGAAGTCGAAGCGTCCGCTGATGGCTATGGTCAGCTCCTGCCCATCTGCCGAAGGCTGCGAGGTAATGGTCATGTGGCACTCCCTGATCCGGAACATCTCGACGGCCGCTTCGTTGGCAGCCATCGTTGATTATGCGAGTTGGGCAGCCGCACACCGGCTGAAAAGGCAGCGATCCAGGCCAGCGAACTGACAGGGCGGGACCGAACCGCTATTCATAACCCGATCGGCGACCGCCGCGTTGAACGGGTGAAGATTTATCATTCAAGCCTCGGCGCGGCAAGCACGAATCCAGCCGGAGCCGCCTCGTGCTGCCGCGAAACAGAGCCGGTGCCGCTCAGTGTTCCCGTGAACGACCGGCCAGACGCTGGGCGAATTCGTCGAGCAGTTTCTGTTCGCGCTTGTCCGCCGCGATACGGGCTTCGCGCTGATAGCTCTCGATGAGCTTGCTCAGCCCTTCCACCCGTGCGTGCCGCTGGTGCCACTGCTGGCGCACCTTCAGCAGGTTGTCGCGATACCAGTTGACGCTACGCTGCTGCTGGCTGATGGCCGACTCGAGCTGGGACAGGAAGCGCTGGTAGTTCATCAGCCACTGGCCGGATACGCCCTGGCTGCCCTGCTGCATCCACTGTTGCTGATAGTCGCGGAAGTACTGCTCGAGCTCGGCCAGTTTGCCCTCGGCCTGCGTCAGCTGGGTCTGTGCCTGCCCCAGCAACCGCGCGGCGTCGCGCTCGGCGCGCTCGGCCATCTCGATGACCGGCGCCAGGCGCGCTGCCCGACTGGCCGCCATCGATTAGCCCGCCTGCCGGGGGGCGAACACCGCAGCCAATTGCGCGGCACTCTGGCTCAGCCCCTCGCTTTCATCGAGCCCCTGACGCAGGTAGCTGACCATTTCAGCCTGGCGCGCAATGGCCATGTCGGTTTCCGGATCGCCACCCGGCACGTAGGCGCCGACGCTGATCAGATCGCGGCTCTGCTGATAACGGGACCAGAGTTGCTTGAAGCGCTGCGAAGCGCGAACGTGCTCGGCGCTTACCACCTGCGGCATCACCCGGCTGATGGAAGCCTCGATATCGATGGCCGGATAATGGCCCTCCTCCGCCAGCCGACGCGACAGCACGATATGGCCGTCGAGTACACCGCGCGCGGCATCGGCGATCGGGTCTTGTTGATCGTCGCCCTCGGTGAGCACGGTATAGAACGCGGTGATGGAGCCGCCGCCCCGCTCGGCGTTGCCGGCGCGCTCGACCAGGCTGGGCAGCTTGGCGAATACCGACGGCGGATAACCCTTGGTTGCCGGCGGCTCGCCGATGGCCAGGGCGATTTCACGCTGGGCCTGGGCGTAGCGGGTCAGTGAATCCATCAGCAGCAGCACGTTCTTGCCCTTGTCGCGAAAGTACTCGGCGATACGTGTGCAGTATTGCGCGGCGCGCAGACGCATCAGCGGCGCATCGTCGGCCGGCGAGGCGACCACCACCGAGCGCTTGATGCTCTCTTCGCCAAGGATGTTCTCGATGAATTCCTTTACCTCGCGACCACGTTCACCGATCAGCCCGACGACGATGATGTCGGCCTCGGTGAAGCGGGTCATCATGCCCAGCAGCACCGACTTGCCGACACCCGTGCCGGCGAACAGCCCGAGGCGCTGGCCGCGCCCGACCGTGAGCAGCCCATTGATGCTGCGGATGCCGACATCCAGCGGTTCGCTGATGGGATGGCGCTTGAGCGGGTTGATCACCGGACCATCCATCGGCACCCAGTCCTCGGCGCGCATGCCGCCCTTGCCATCCAGGGCGCGCCCAGCGCCATCGAGCACACGACCGAGCATGGACATGCCCATGGGCAGGCGTCCGGTGTTGACCAGCGGCACGACCCGCGCGCCTGGCGCGATACCGGCCAGGCTGCCGACCGGCATCAGATACAGCTTGCCGCTGGAGAAGCCCATCACCTCGGCCTCGACCTCGGTCGGGTGATAGCTGTCGTCGTTGATCACCAGGCAACGGCTGCCGACCGCCGCCCGCAGCCCCTCGGCCTCCAGTGTCAGGCCGACCATGCGCAGCAGGCGGCCCTCAAGCAGCGGTTGGCTGGGCAGCTTGATCGCCGCTTCATAGGTTTCGAAACGTTTGGCGAAACTGACCCGCTCAAGGCGCATCGGACACGTCCAGATCGACATTCAGGTCGGCAGCCGGCGGGTGGGTGGCGTTCTCCCGCTGCTGCTCGAACAGTTGCTTGATGGCCTGGGTCAGGCGCGTTTCGATGCTGGCATCGATACGGCTGTGCTCGGTTTCGATATGGCAGCCGCCTGGCAACAGGCTGCTGTCCTCGAGGATGCGCCAGTTTTCCTCGTGGCGTTCGCGCAGCGCCTTGATCAGCTCGAAGTCCTGCGGATTGACGTGGATGCGCACGTTGCTGGCCCCCATGGGCAGCAGCTTCAGCGCCTCGCGCAGCACCTGGCGAATCTGGCTGGAGTCGATCAGCAGATCGCGCTGGATCACCTCACGCGCCATGTGGCTGACCAGCGTGACCATGGCATGCTCGAGGTTGCGGTCCTGATCGGCGATCGGTTCGAGCAGCTGTTCCATCAGCCGCTCCAGGCTCTGCAGCCGCGGCGCCAGAGACGCCTCGGCCTCCTGCCGGGCCTTGAGCTGGCCCGCATGGAAGCCATCCTTCTCGCCAGTGGCGAAGCCTTCGTTATAGGCCTGCTGGCGAATCGCCTCGAGCTCATCGAGCGTCAGCGGTTTGACTTCCTCGACCGGCACGTCCTCGCTACGCGCCAACTCTTCGACCGTTTCCTCCACGCTGGGTGCTGACGGCAGCTCCTCTTCCTCGCCCTGCGGGTCGAAACTGGGCAGCGACCAGCGATCGAACAGGCTGACGTCTTTCGCGCGAATGAGGTCGCTGGGGTTGTCCTTCGCCATGTGTGAGGTGTTGTCCTGGTTAGATCATCTCTTCGCCGCCCTTGGAGCCCAGGACAATTTCCCCGGCCTCGGCCATGCGACGAGCGATGGTGAGAATTTCCTTCTGGGCATTTTCCACGTCGCTGACACGTACCGGCCCCTTGGCCTCCAGATCGTCGCGCAGCAGCTCACCGGCGCGCTTGGACATGTTCTTGAAGACCTTCTCCTTGACGCCGTCGTCGGCGCCTTTGAGCGCCATCACCAGCACGTCGGAGGATACCTCACGCAGCAGCGCCTGGATGCCACGGTCGTCGACCTCGGCGAGATTGTCGAAGACGAACATCAGGTCTTCGATCTGGCTGGACAGGTCCTCGTCCACCTCGCGGATGGCGTCCATGAGCTGACCTTCGATGGAGCTGTCCAGGTAGTTCATGATGTCGGCTGCCCGCTTCACGCCGCCCAGGCTGGCGCGGCTGGTATTGGTGCTGCCGGAGAACTGCTTCTCCAGGATCAGATTCAATTCCTTCAGGGCGGCGGGCTGCACGGTATTCAACGAAGACACGCGCAGCACGATGTCCAGGCGCACCTTGTGGTCGAAGTGGGACAGCACCTCGCCGGCCTGATCCGGATCGAGATAGGCCACCACGATGGCCTGGATCTGTGGATGCTCGTAGCGGATCACATCGGCCACGGCGCGCGGCTCCATCCACTTCAGGCTGTCCAGACCGCTGGTGTTGCCGCCCAGCAGGATACGATCGATCAGACCGCCGGCCTTGTCCTCGCCCAGTGCCTGGGTGAGCATCTTGCGGATGTAGCCGTCGGAGCCGACGCCCAGGCTGGTCTGGTCGCCGACGATCTCGACGAACTCGCTCATCACCTGCTCGATCTGTGCCTTCTGCACGTTGCGCATCTGCGCCATGGCCGTACCGACGCGCTGGACCTCTTTCGGACCGAGGTGGCGCAGCACCTGCGCCGCATCGGTCTCGCCCAGCGAGAGCAGCAGGATGGCAGCCTTGTCGACCTTGTTGAGCTTGGCTGGAACTCGATTGTCACTCATCGGCGTTGATCCACTCTTTCACCACCTGGGCTACCCGTCCCGGGTCATCGGCCACCAAGTTCTTGATCGCGTTCAGCTGGGCTTCATATCCCTCGCTGGGGCTTGGCAGCAGGATGTTCTGCGGACCGCTCAGGCTGACCCTGTCGTTGGCCAGGCCGCCATCCAGACCTTCGTCCTCGCCCAGTTCACCGGGCATGCCGGCCACCTGCAGTTCTTTACCGGCGTTCGGATTGGTCAGGCTCTTGAGCACAGGGCGCAGTACACCGAACACCAGGACCAGGATGAACAGCACGCCGAGCACCTGCTTGACGACATCCCAGAACCAGGGCTGCGAGTAGAACGGAATCTCCTCGAAGGTTTCACCGAAGCTGTCAGCGACGAAGGCGGTGTTGATCACGCTGACGCTGTCGCCGCGGCTGGCGTCGAAGCCAACGGCGTCCTGTACCAGCCGGGTGAAGCGCGCCAGATCGTCGGCATTCCACGGCACGCGCACCATCTCGCCAGCCGCATTGAGCGACATCTGGTCGTCGACCACCACCGCCACCGACAGGCGGCGCAGGCGGCCATGCTGCTGCTTGGTATAGCTGATGGAACGATCGAGCTCGTAATTGCGCGTGGCCTGCTCGCGCTTGTCTGCCGGGAACGGCGCCAGCATCGGCTGGCCGGTCACCGGGTCCATGATCTGCTGACCGTTGGCGTCCACCAGCGGCTGGCCGGGCGCCACGGCACCGGCGGCCGCAGCGGCCTGATTGGCCTGCTCGGGAGCCGAAGCCGGGCCCGGCGGCTGGTTGCTCAGGGCACCCGGCACACCTTGCGGCGGCAGGCTGCTCTGGCGCTGTTCATTGACGCTCTGCTCGCTGCGCAGTGCCGGCTGGTCCGGGTTGAAGGTCTCCGAGGTGGATTCAACCGCGCTGAAATCCACATCCGCCGAGACTTCCGCCTTGTAGCGGCCACTGCCAAGCACCGGCTGCAGGATATTGTGCACACGCTGGGTATAGAGGCTTTCCATGCGGCGGCTGTAGTCGAACTGCTTGCCCGCCATGCTCAGCTCGGTCAGCTCCTGCTGGTCGGAAAGCAGATTGCCCTTCTGGTCGACCACGGTGATCTGCGACTTGTTGAGCTCCGGCACGCTGGTGGCGACCAGGTTGATGATGGCCATCACCTGGCTCGGCTCCAGCGCTCGCCCTGGATAGAGTTCCACCAGAACCGAAGCGCTGGGCTTGCGCTCGTCGCGCACGAATACCGAGCTTTTCGGAATCGCCAGGTGCACACGAGCACCCTTGACGTTGTTCAGGCTGGAAATGGTACGACCCAGCTCACCCTCGAGGCCACGGCGATAACGGGTCGCCTCCATGAACTGGCTGGTGCCGAGGCCCTGATCCTTGTCCAGAATCTCGAAACCGATGTTGCTGTCGGCCGGCGCGATGCCGGCGCCTGCGAGCTTCAGGCGGGCACGCGCCAGATCATTGGCCTTGACCAGCAGGGCACCGGAATTGGGTTCGACGGTATAGGCGATGTCCGCGGCAGCGAGGGTTTCCATCACCTGATTGGCATCCATTCCCGCCAGGCTGCCGAGCAGCGGGCGGTAATCGGGTTGCTGCGACCAGAGCACCACGGCAAAACCCATCGCCACGCTGGCCGCCAGCCCGACCAACAGGCCGATCTGCCGCAGCATGGACATTTCCGAAAGGTTTTCCAGGAACGACAGGCCCAGCAAGGGCTTCTTGCCACCCTCGGGGGTTGCCGGCACCGGAACGTTGCTCACCGCTTCAGCCATGATTCAATCCGCCTCACACCGGCATCTGCATGATGTCTTGGTAAGCCTGAACCAGCTTGTTGCGCACCTGGGTCATGGCTTGAAAGGAAACGCTGGCCTTCTGCGAGGCGATCATCACTTCGGTCAGGTCGACGCCGCCCTGCCCCATCTCGAAGGCAGAGGCGAGCTGGCTCGAAACCTGCTGGGTTTCGTGCACCTTGTTCACCGCCTGGCCAAGCATGTCGGAAAAGCTCGGCGCGCCGACCTCCTGCGTCTGGACCTCCGGCTTGGAACGCGCCATGGCATCGGTCTGCATGGCCCGCATTTCCAGCATCAAGCGATTGAATTGAACGCCCTGACTCATCTAATCCTCCAACAGCCGCGGTTTTTTTGACGCATCGCGCGGCGAGCAAAGACTAGATAGCAACAAGGGTGCCAGTTCGCAGGTGAAGCGCCTGGCGGGGCGATGACAGGCAGCAGCCTTTGCCGACTGTTACGCCCAACGCGCCTTTGGCTGTACCGGGACGCTGGCCAGCACAGCCCCCTAGGCTTGTACCATAGGCCGCGGCAGCCGTCGGCCTCCCATCGCTCAGCAGAAGAACAGCAAAGAATGAACGAAATCAGTCGCAGCGCCCTGCGTCCTCTGAGCGACAGCTCGCCATCCACTGTCGTCGCCGGCTTCATTGCCATGCTCACCGGCTACACCAGTTCACTGGTGCTGATGTTCCAGGCGGGCCAGGCGGCCGGGCTGAGCGCCGGACAGATCTCGTCGTGGATCTGGGCGCTGTCCATCGGCATGGCGATCTGCAGCATCGGCTTGTCGTTGCGCTATCGCACGCCCGTGGTGGTTGCCTGGTCGACGCCCGGCGCCGCGCTGCTGATCACCAGCCTGCCCGGCGTTCCCTATGCCGAAGCGATCGGCGCCTTCATCTTCGCATCGGCCTTGATCGCGCTGTGCGGCATCACTGGCAGCTTCGACCGCCTCATGCGGCGGGTACCGGCGTCCCTGGCCGCCGCACTGCTGGCCGGCGTGCTATTCAACATCGGCAGCGAAATCTTCCGCGCCGTTGGTGTCCAGCCGGTGCTGGTGCTCGGCATGTTCTTCAGCTACCTGCTGACCAAGCGCCTGCAGCCACGTTACGCAGTGCTGGCCGCACTGCTGGTGGGTTGCCTGATCGCCGGGGTTACCGGCCTGCTGGATTTCCAGCGCTTCAGCCTGCAGATAGCGGTGCCGGTGTGGACCACCCCGGCGTTCTCTTTCGCTGCCGTATTCAGCATCGGCATCCCGCTGTTCGTTATCGCAATGGCCTCGCAGAACATGCCGGGGCTTGCCGTGCTGCGCGCCGAGGGCTATCAGGTGCCGGCTTCGCCACTGATCTCGACAACGGGCATCGCCTCGGTGCTGCTGGCCCCATTCGGCTCCCACGGCATCCATCTGGCGGCGATCACCATGGCGATCTGCGCCGGCCCGGAGGCGCACCCCGACCCAGACAAACGCTACACCGCAGCAGCCTGGTGCGGCGTGTTCTACGGCATCGCCGGTATCTTCGGTGCGACGCTGGCGGCGCTGTTCGCGGCCTTTCCGGCCGCGCTGGTGCTGTCCATCGCGGCGCTGGCCCTGCTCGGCTCGATCGGCTCGGGGCTGACCCAGGCGATGCAGCAACCCAACGAGCGCGAAGCAGCGCTGATCACCTTCATGGTGACGGCATCGGGGCTGACGCTGTTCGGCATCGGCGCGGCGCTGTGGGGCCTGATCGCCGGCGTGCTGACGCTGTTGATCCTCAAGCCACGCAGCTAGCTGGTATGCCGCGCGGGGTGCATCGGCGCGCGGCGAAGGCAACGGGCACGTTCGCTGTTAGGCCGGCTTGATCATCACCAGCGCGAAACCGGCGGCGATGCCCGCCAGGGCGATCAGCCAGCCGATTCGGTGGGCGCGGTTCTTTTCGGCTTGCCGGATGGGGTCGATGGGCTTCTTCTTTTTCACGGTAGGTCTGCCTTCAGCCAAGGATGCCGCACCGGCCTCAGGGCGGCCGGCGCAGCGCGCTTTTTAGGCCGGGCGGGGAGAATTGTCCAGTCATGTCGGCCGAGCATGCCGGCAGCAGGCGTTATCCCAGCGGGCTTTCTCCCGCGTTCGGCTCGTCACTCGGTTGGCTGTCGTCAGCGTTCTCGCCGGAATCCGGCACGTCGCCGTATTCGTCGTAATCGGGCGGGGTCAGTCCATCCTTGAGCGGGTCGTCTGGATCGATCATGGCAGCGTCCTCGGCAGTGGGTTCAGTGCGTTGGAGTGCCGTACTAGCTGGTCGTTCTGCGATCGTCGACAGTGGACCCGGCCTGCGGTACCGCTGCCGAGAGCGCTTCGATGATGCGGCAGTCCTTCACCGACGACTGATTGCAACCGGCCAGGCGCTGCAACTCCGCCTCGAGCCGCTGCAGGTCGGCGATGCGCTGGCGCACCTCGACCAGGTGAGTCTGAACCAGGCGATCGACATCGCTACAGGCGTGACCCGGCTGATCGGCCAGTTCGACCAGCGTGCGAATTTCATCAAGGGAGAAGCCCAGCTCCCGCCCCCGCTTGATGAACCGCAACCGCGCCACGTCCTGAGCCGTGTAGCTGCGATAGCCGGACGACGTCCGCAACGGCGCCGCGAGCAGGCCGATGCGCTCGTAGTAGCGGATGGTCTCCACGTTCACAGCCGTGGCCTGGCTGAGTTTGCCGATGGTGATAGACATGGCTAGATCCTGGCTCGCGGCAATCGGATATGGCTGAAGGCAACCGTCAGGAAATATCGATCTGGTAGCGGAACCCATCGGCAGCAGCACGAGAAATGCGGTATTCGAGCGGGCTTCGGTCGTAGCCCAGGGCGACCCGCTCGATGATCACCATCGGCGCACCCTCCTTGATCGCCAGAAACCTGGCCATGCCGCCATCGGCCTCCCCCACCGTCAGCGTCTCCTTCGCCGAGGCGACACACTGGCCGCACTGGGTTTCGTAGAACGGATACAGCAGCTCGCCAAACCCCTCGATGTCGACTTCCAGCAGCGCAGCAAAGCGGGTGGCAGGCAACCAGATGTCCTCGTGAAAAAGCGTCCGCCCCTCGATGATCCGCAGTCGCTCAAGGTGAATGACCTTTTCGCCATCCTGCAGCCTGAGTGCAGCCGACACCGTATCCGCTGGTTCCTCAACTGTCCTGGCCAGAATCCGGCTGCCCGGGATCTCGCGCCCGCCGCTGGCATCCACCTGGCGAAAGAAACGCGCTAGCGAGGCATCGAAATTCGGGCGGCGCACGAAGGTGCCGCGGCCCTGGCTACGCAGCAGCAATCCCTCGTTCACCAACGTGTCCACAGCCTTGCGCACGGTGCCGATCGCCACGCCATAAAGCCTGGTCAGCTCCGCTTCGGTGGGGATGGGCGCGCCGGGCATCCACTCGCCTGCTGCGATCTTCGCCAGCATCTCTTCGCGCAGCCGCTGATAGAGCGGCAGGCGCTCGTCGTATCCGAGTATCGGGGTGTTCATTTCATCGATTCGTTCATTGACCCGGCACAACTGTACCACCGGCCCAGCGATTGACAGAGAGGCTGAGCTAACTATATGGTCATCTATTCATATATATGACTAGATGAAACTATAAAGACCGTACAGTCCCATTACGCGTCTCGCTTCTCCATCACTACAACAATCAGGGTTATCACAATGACCGGCCTTCACCCGCCTGCGATCACTGGCGTCGACACTCACGCCCATGTCTTCCGGCAAGACCTGCCGATGGTTTCCAATCGACGCTACAGCCCGCATTACGATGCACTGGTCGAACAGTATCTTGCGCATCTCGATCGCCACGGGCTTTCCCACGGCGTGCTGATCCAGCCGAGCTTTCTCGGTACCGACAATCACTTCATGCTTGACGCGCTACGCCGTTATCCGCAGCGACTGAGGGGCGTTGCGGTGGTGGACGCAAGCATCAGCGATACGCAGCTAGATGAGCTGGAAGAAGCCGGCGTGGTAGGCATCCGGCTGAATCTCATCGGAAAGGCGCTGACCGAATACGCCAGCGCTGAATGGATGGGGCTATTCGCTCGGCTTGGTGCCCGTGGCTGGCAGGTCGAAATCCAGCGCGGCATCGACGATGTGGCGCTGGTCATTCCTGGCCTGCTGGCTTGCGGAGTGACGGTGGTGATCGATCATTTCGGGCTGCCTACCGGCGGAATCGATGCCGGGAAACCCAATCACCAGGCATTCCTGCAATCGCTGGCCAACCCACAGGTCTGGCTCAAGCTCTCCGCCGCGTATCGGAGCCAATCCGACATCGCGCAAGCGGCAACGGTGCTGGCCAAGGCACGCCATGCAGCCGGTGGCATCGAGCGATTCGTCTGGGGCAGCGACTGGCCCAACACCCAGTTCGAAAGCCAGACCGATTACACCGAGCAGCTTTCCCTCATCGACATCCTGCTGCCGGATACTCGTGAGCGGACGCAGGTATTGCTGACCAACGCTGCAAAGCTGTTCGGCTTTGCGACGTGCAACTAAACGATCCGTCACACAACAGGACATATCCATCATGATGAGCCTGCTCGTCGTCGCGGCTATCGTTGTCGCAGTCGCCCTCGGCTACAAAACCAAGATCAACATCGGTCTGTTCGCCATCGCGTTCGCCTACCTGATCGGCGCGTTCGGAATGGGGCTCAGCCCTTCCGAAATCATCGCCATGTGGCCGCTGAAGATCTTCTTCGTGATCTTCTCCGTCTGCCTTTTCTACAGCTTCGCCACGGTCAACGGAACGCTGGAGAAACTTGCCGAACACCTGATCTATCACTGTCGATCGGTGCCACAGCTGCTCCCCTTTGCAGTGTTTTTCACCGCCACGGTCATCTCCGCGATGGGCGCCGGCTACTACACCGTACTGGCGTTCATGGCGCCGATCACCCTGTTGCTCTGTGAGCGTACCGGTATGAGCCTGATCGCCGGCGGGATGGCTGTGAACTATGGAGCCCTGAGCGGAGCCAACTTCGTATCCAGCCAAAGCGGCATCATCTTCCGCGGCCTTATGGTCAACGCCGGCATCACGGAGAACGAGGCCTTCATCAATACCGCAGGCATCTTCGTCAGCACGCTGGTGATCCCGTTGCTGGTGATTTCGGTGCTGGTCTTTCTGACCGGACACGGTAAAGCCATGAAGGCTTCGGTCTTCGCCGCGACACCACCGACGCCGCTGAACCGTGAGCAGCGGATGACCCTGTGGCTGACGCTGGCAATGATGGCCATCGTCCTCGCGGCACCAATCGCCTACCTGATGTTGCCGGACAACCCGACAGCCCGCCTCGTCAACTCGAAGATGGACATCGGTCTGATCGCCAGCCTGTTCTCGGTGATCGCGCTACTCCTCAAACTCGGCGACGAGCGCAAAGCGATGGCATCGGTACCCTGGGCCACGCTGATCATGATCTGCGGCGTCGGGATGCTGATTTCGGTGGCGATCAAAGCCGGCACCATCGACATCCTGGCGTCGTGGATGGGCAACAGTATTCCGCCGATTCTGGTGCCGCTGGTGTTCGGCATCGTCGCGGCGTTCATGTCACTGTTCTCCAGCACCCTGGGCGTGGTCACGCCTGCACTGTTTCCGATGGTGCCGCCGATCGCCTCGGCACTGGGGCTGGACCCGCTGATCCTGTTCGTAGCCATTGTCGTCGGCTCGCAGGCGACCTCGATCTCGCCATTCTCCTCAGGAGGCAGCCTGATCCTCGGCTCCTGCCCCACCGAGCAAAGCCGCACCGTGCTGTTCCCGCAGCTGCTGTTCCGCGCCGCCCCGCTGGGGTTCGTCGCGGCGCTGATATTCAACGTGCTGCTGACCGTTCTCTACTGACCCACCGCCATGGCCCGACAGCGTGCCATGGCGCCGGCAGCCAATCGTGTTCGAGCGCAACGCTGATCCGCCAGCCGGTCAGCAGCTGCGCTATCAGCCAACCGACGCCAAGGCGCGACGGCGAGGCCCCCGGCTGTGGCCCCAATACCGCAGCCAACTTTCGACAAGGAGAAAGGACTCATGAAGAACTGGTTCGCCGATATCAGCATGACCAGGAAACTGACGATCGGCTTTGGCGCGGTGCTGCTGCTGACGATCGCACTGGCGATCTCCGGCTGGCTCAGCCTGAGCGGCGTCATCCATCGCAGCGAACTGATGGAACGGATCGCCGCGCTGAACGAAGCGCTGGACGAACTCAGGGTGGCCCGCCTTCAATACATGCTGGACAACGGCGACGCGAAGTCAGCCGAGGCGGTAACCGAGGCCCTCGACCACTTTGCGGCGCAGCACCGGGACATCGCGCCAGCCTTTCGTGATCCGGAAAACCGGATGCTGTTACAAAAGCAAGGCGAACAGATACAGCGCTATCGCGCCACGCTGAGCAGAATGCGTGAAGCCTATGCCGCCGGCAGTGCTGCCAGGGCGGATATGGGCAAGCAAGCCGCTCTCGCCAGCGAGCCGATCGCGGCGATGGGCAAGGCCGTGGCGCAGATGCCGGAGCACGCCGAGAATCGCTACACGGGCATCGAGGCGATTGCGGAGCTGCGCATGAACTGGCAGCTGGTGCGCTACGAGATGCGTGGCTACAACACCACACCAACGCCGGAGATGGCGGCCAAGGTCGAACAGCAGATCAAGCTGGCCCGACAGTCCGCTGCACGCGTGCAGACAGTGCTTGGCCAGGCGTATTCCGCTCAGGTCGCGGTAACCGAACAGGCGCTGGATGGCTACCTGGCGGCACTCCACGCCGTCGTCGCGCAGACCGAAGCCATCAGCACAGCACGCCAGGACATGGCCAGCCAGGCCGGCGAGATCAGAGGCCTGGCCCGCGCCCTGACCCAGGCGCAGAGCGCAAGCCGCGAGCACGAGGCGGCGCAATCGAAACTCACCCAGGCGCTGGTTACCGCGTTCGCCCTTCTTATCGGTCTACTGGCGGCCTGGCTGATTACCCGCCAGATCACGCATCCCCTCGCCGAAACGCTTGCCGTGGTCAGGAATATCGCCGCCGGTGACCTGACCGACCAGCGGGACATCCGCCGTCAGGATGAGATCGGTGCGCTGCAGCGCGGGGTAATGGGCATGTCGGCGACCTTGCGCGAGCTGATCAGCGGCATCCGCGACAGCGTCACGCAAATGGCCAGCGCCGCCGAGCAGCTGTCGGCAGTCACAGAGCAGACCAGTGTCGGGATGAACGGCCAGCGCGCCGAAACCGACCAGGTTGCAACGGCCATGCAGGAAATGTCCGCTACCGTGCAGGAAGTGGCACGCAACGCCGAGCAGGCATCGCAGGCAGCCAATGCGGCAGACCGCGATGCGCGCGCGGGCGATGCGGTCGTCGGCGAGGCGATCGAACAGATCGAGCGACTCTCCCGGGAAATGCTTCGCTCGGCCGAAGCGATGACCAGCCTGGAAGCGGAAAGCAACCGCATCGGCAGCGTAATGGATGTGATCAAGGCGGTCGCCGAACAGACCAACTTGCTCGCACTCAATGCCGCCATCGAGGCCGCGCGGGCCGGCGAAGCGGGACGCGGCTTCGCGGTCGTCGCCGATGAAGTGCGCAGTCTGGCGCAACGGACGCAGAAATCCACCGAGGAAATCGAGCAGTTGGTCGCCGCCCTGCAACACGGCACTCAGCAGGCCGCAGCCGCAATGCAGAGCAGCCACACCCTGACTCAAAGCAGCGTCGAACTCACGCGCAGGGCGGNNCCAGGCAATGAATCAGCAGATCGCAGCGGCCGCCGAGGAACAGGGCGCCGTCGCGGAAGAGATCAGCCGTAACGTCGTGAATGTGCGCGACATCTCTGAGCAGACCGCAACGGCCAGCGATGAAACCGCGGCGTCCAGTATCGAGCTGGCACGCCTGGGTAACGAACTGCAGATGCTGGTCAGCCGCTTTCGCGTCTGACGCCGGACCACGATGCGCACTCACGCCGGAGCGGCGCTTGACCCTGTAGTTGCTACAGGGTTTAGCGTAATGCCATCGACATTCCGAGGCGACGTACATGGCAGGAAATTGCTGCAACAGTGGTTGCGCCAGCGCAGCGGTGCGCGGGCGCTATCGGCGGATTCTCTGGATCGCGCTGCTGATCAACCTGGCGATGTTCGCGGTGGAGATAGGCGCCGGCGTGCAGGCCGGTTCGGTCTCGCTGCTGGCCGACTCGCTGGACTTCTTCGGCGATGCGGCCAACTACGGTGTCAGCCTGTTCGTGCTGGGCATGGGCGTGGTCATGCGGGCCAGGGCGTCGCTGGCCAAGGCACTGACCATGGGTCTGTTCGGCCTGTTCATCCTGGTAGTCGCGATCGACAACTTCATCGATGCCAGCGTGCCCCAGGCCACGACGATGGGCATCGTCGGCACCATCGCACTGCTGGCCAACGTCGCCGTGGCGCTCATGCTCTATGCCTACCGTGAAGGCGACAGCAACATGCGCAGTGTCTGGCTGTGCAGCCGCAACGATGCGCTGGGCAATATCGCCGTGATGCTGGCGGCACTGGGTGTGTTCGGCACTGGGGCGGGCTGGCCGGACCTGATCGTGGCCAGCATCATGGCGCTGCTGTCGATCAGCGCAGCCGTGCAGATCACCCGCCACGCCCTCGACGAACTGCGCACCGAGCGAATGGCCGTCAGGCAAATGGAGCGAGGCGCCTGACGCAGGCTTCGCGTTCTCTACCGATCGCAGCCCGAGCGGCTGCGATCGTGGAGGAAGGCCACCGGAGCCGAGCCATCGGCGTTCAGCTGGAGGATTTCCCGCGGCCTGCCCTGCTCATCCAGCACCAGCAGGCCGATGCCCGAGCCGTTCCACAGACGCTCGCCCGCCTGGCTGCGGTCCGGCACACGCGGCACGACTTCCAGGCGCCGCCGCTTGGTCAGCCAGTTCAGCGGCGACCAGGGCGCATACAGCCAGCGGTTGAGGCGATCGAACCAGTCCAGCAGGCGTCGTGGAAACTCGTTCTTCACCCCGCTGCTGGTGATCTGCCAGACCCTCGGCCCGCTGTCGCGGGCGCGGATGTGCACTTCGTAGACGAAGGAGTAATGCACATCACCGGAGAGGATCACGTAGTTACCGGGCGTGCGCGAATGACGGAAGATGTTCATCATCACGTGCGCGGCACCACGGTGGGCCATCCAGTTTTCCGCATCCACCAGCAAGGGCTGGCCGGCCCAGGTGAACACCCGCTGCACCGCCTCGATCAGCTTGACGCCGAACATCGGCGCCGGCGAGACGATGATCACCGAACGGTGGTGGAGCATGTTCTGCTGGAGGTCGCTCAGCGCCTCCCAGTCCATCAGCCCGGAGGGGCGACTCGGATTGCGCTCGCTGCGCCAGCGCCGGGTGCGGGTGTCGAGCACCACCAGCGGCGGTTCGCTTGGCAACTCGTAGCCCCAGCCGTCCAGACGCAGCAGCGTCTCGATGAGACGGTCCTGTTCGGCGCAATCGAGCCAGCCATCCCGAGCCGCCTCCAGCAGCTGCTGCACCTGCGCCAGCAGCGCGCCGAAACGCTCGGGCTGATTGCCCCAGGCCTGGCAGAGCAGATAGGCGATGAGCGCATTGCCGATGATTCGCCGCGACAGCGGGTGGCCGTAGGCGGTCTCCTCCCAGCGAGCCGACAGGTTCCAGTCGTCGGTGATGTCGTGGTCGTCGAAGATCATCAACGACGGCACATGGGCCAGCGCCCGCGCAGCCTGCGGCAAAGTGCGCCGGAACCCCCGCAGACAGTGTTCTTCGCGGCGATAGCGCTCGGCGTGCTTCGCCTCGAGCGCAGGCATCACCGGTTCGATCAGCGACCACGGCGTGGGCGACCACACCAGCAGGTACATGGCCATGACCTCGGCGAGGGTGATCAGGTGGTTCTGTCCGTTGGCGGTGGTGAACACCGGCTTTTCCACACCGCCGAAGAAGCGTTCGCGCAACGCCTCGTTGGACTTGAACGCGGGCAGCAATTGCTCGCGCCGGTAGTAGGTGGCCGGGTGGGCCAGCAGTTCATCGCTGTCATCCACCACCGCGCCCTGGAGATGCTCGCCGTACAGGCCCAGCCGGCGCATCAGCGCGTGGATGGCCACCAGCATCGGCCCAGCGACATCATCGGCGTAGACCTGGTCGCCGGTCATCAGCAGCACTGCCGGGCGCGCGTCCGGATCGGTCAAGCCGCAGCGCACCAGCTCGTCCACGCACAGCAGCCCATCCGCGGCCGCATGGTGCGGTTTGCGACAGGAGCCGTGCAGCACGCGGTCGAGCCGCGACTTGATGACGAAGCTCGGCCGCGTGGCGCCGTCGTGCAGCAGGTGTGGCGCCCAGTCGGCGATGCCCCGCTGCTGCTCGCCCTCGTGGAGCAAAAGGTCGTACTCGATCAGGCAGTCGCCGGGCAGCGCTGCATCGGGCGTGAAACGGATGAGGTGCAGCACCGCATGATGGCCAAGCCGCAGCCGTTGGCAGGCCTCGCCTTCGAGTCGAATGCGCCGCTGCTGGCCGGCCTGGGGGCTTTCAAGGATCAGCGACAGCTCGAGCACGCGTGACGCGATCAGCCAGAAGGTCAGACCGCCAGGCTCGGCTCGACGCAGCAACGGGCCGGCCAGCACGGGCGGCAGATCCTGGTGGGTGGGAATATCGGTCAAGGGCAACCCTGTCTTTGGCAACAGGCTTCTCTGACAGCACACCGGCCCCGATCGCTCATTGGAAGCAGCGAGGGGCTCGACTTGCCGTTCAAGGGGCGCCGAACATGGCCGTCCAGTAGATGGCCGCGTCGCTCTGCGGATCGACCGCATAGGCCGCGCCCAGCTCGGTGTACGCCGGGTTCATCAGATTGGCGCAGTGCCCCGGGCTGGCCAACCAGCCTTCCAGCACCTTGCGCGCGGTCGGCAGCGCCGCGGCGATGTTCTCACCGACCAGGCTACCGGCGTAGCCGGCGAGTTCGGCGCGATCGCCCGGCGTACGGCCGTCCTCGCTCAAGTGACTGAAGAAGTTGCGATTGGCCATCGCCCGACTGTGAGCCTCGGCGGTGCTGCCCAACGTCGCGTTCCAGGCCAGCGGCCGCGCGGCGGCGAAATCCTGGCTACCGCAACGGCGCGCCGAGGCCCGGGCACGATTGATCTGTTCCAGCAGCTTCTGCCCTTCGGCCTGCCAGTCGCCGAGGCGACCATCGAGCAGCGGCCGCGCCACCACGATGCGCCAGTCGCGACCTTCGCGGCTGACGCCGATATCGGTGAACTGAGGATCGAGGATCACCCGGCAGAAGCTTTCGCGCAGCGCCTGCATCGCCGCCTGGGCATCCCGCGGACCGGACAGCGTGATCGCCTGCACCGTGACCATCGGGTAGCCTGCGCGGGACAAGGCATCCTGCAGGTCACCGGCGGCGCCGACCGGCAAGTTCAGCCGCGAATCGGCCGTGAGTGGCGGCAGCTCCTCGCTGGCCTTGCTGCCGCAGCGCTGCACCTCGCCACGGTAGGCATTGATCGACTCGACCAGCCGGGCCTCCTCGGCCGCAGCGGTACCGGCAACGCAAAGGGTCGCCAGCAGCAGGACGGATGACAGAACACGCATGACAGTTCTCCAGCAATTCCCTGACGGAACGACGCGCACCCGGCGCGGAAACTGGCGCCATGGTGCGCGACACCGCCGCGCTTGTCATCACCGCAGCGGCACAAGGCCACCGGCTGGGCGCCGCTGGCGGCCTTGGCTATGATCAGGCGCCATGAACAGCCAACCGCCGATTCGCCAATCCTGCCCACCCGGCACCTGCACCTGTCGGCGGGACGAGCTGCTGGAAGCACCGGGCGCCGACGTGCGCATCCTGCTGCTCACCCGCCACGAGGAAAACCGCCTGCTCGAGCGTCTGGCCAACGTGCAGAGTCTGGAGGAACTGGAGCGGCTGCAGCAGCGCATGTTCGAACAGCTGGGCATTCGCATGACGATCGCCCCCGGCCACAACGAAGTGCGCAGCATGCGCGGCATCGCCATCGAGTTCGCCGAGCAACCCGGCCTCTGCCGCAAGACCCGCCCCGCCATTGCCGCCGCCGTTCGCCGCGGTCTGGCGCAGCGCCCGGAAATCGCCTGGCGCCTGCTCGATGCGCACGATTTGCTGGGTGGGTTATGAGCAACCTGCGCCCCGTCGCGATCGACCTGCGTTCGCTGCCATGGGCGGTTTCATAGCCGAGCCCACCCCCTTCGAAAAAAATCCGTTCCTGCCGCTTGACCCTCACGCAGCGTCAGCCCCGACGATCCCTGCCGTGCGAAACGAAAAGGAGACATCAATGTTGCTCAAGGTAGGCGAACTGGCCAGGCGCTCCGGCGTGACCGTCCGGACGCTGCATCACTACGACAACCTTGATCTGCTCAAACCGTCCGCACGCTCCGATGCCGGTTATCGGCTCTACGACCGCAAGGACATCGAGCGCCTGCATCACATCCAGGCACTGCGTGGCCTTGGCCTGTCGCTGACCGACATCGGAGCCCTGTTGAACCAGCGCGCGGTTTCCCTGCCTGGACTGATCGACCAGCAATTGCTGCAGCTCGATCGCCAGTTGCAGAGCCTCCAGCGCCTGCGCAGCCGATTGCACAGGCTGCGCGAGCGCTACGTCCTGGGCGAGGAACCCGCGCTGACCGACCTACTGGATACCCTGGGATCGATGATCATGTACGAGAAGCACTTTTCCGCCGACGAACTGGCCAGGCTGGCCTTCACCGAACGCCTCGACCAAGGCATCAGTGCCTGGCCCGCCCTGGCTGAGCAGGCCAAGGCACTGATGGACGCCGGCGTGCCGACGCAGGCTGAGCAAGCACAGCGGCTGGCGCGGGACTGGATGATCCAGCTCGAGCGCGACACCGCGCAGGACCCCGCCCTGCTGACCCGGCTCGACACCATGCACGCAGCCGAGCCCGGGCTGCAGCAGCGAACCGGCGTCAGCCAGGCCATGCGCGACTATGTGCTGGCGGCGTTCGCCGAATACCGCCTGGCGATCTACCGTCGCCACCTGACGGACGACGAGTTCGCCCACATGCGCACGCATTACGCCGCAAGCCTGCGCCAATGGCCGGAACTGCTCGCGCAGCTCCAGCGCTGCCGTAGCGAGCGTCTCCCGCCAGAGCACGAGCGGGTGATCGCACTGGCCCGCCGCTGGGGTGAGTTGTTCAGCGCTTACGCCGGCCCGAACGCCGACACCCAGCGCCGAATCCAGCAGGCCGAGCAGCAGGAACCTGAGTTGCAGGCCGGTACCTGGATAGCGCCCGAGCTGATCGACTACCTGCGGCAGGCCATGACGGCCCTGATGCAGCACGCCCGCAACTAGGCAGACCGCCGGCGACGAGCCTGCGTGCCGGCCACGCAGGCTCCCGGCTCGGCGGCAACAGATCGTCGCTAACGGAGGCGTTGCGCATGGACGCTGCGCAGCAAGTCTTTACAATGCACGACCTCGAAACACAGCCGGTCCGTGCCCATGTCCCTTCCCAAGCACCATCTCGAACTGCTCGCCCCTGCCCGTGACGCCAGCATCGCCCGCGAAGCCATCCTGCATGGCGCCGATGCGGTGTACATCGGTGGCCCCAGCTTTGGTGCCCGGCACAACGCCGAGAACAGCGTGGCCGACATCGCCGAGCTGGTGAAATTTGCCCATCTGTTCCACGCGCGGGTGTTCGTCACGCTGAACACCATCCTGCACGACGACGAACTGGAAGCCGCGCGCACCCTGATCCAGCAGCTGTACGACATCGGCGTCGATGCATTGATCGTGCAGGACATGGGCATCATGGAGCTGGATATTCCGCCCATCGAGATCCACGCCAGTACCCAGACCGATATCCGCACGCTGGAACGGGCCAAGTTCCTCGACAGGGCCGGTTTCTCGCAGCTGGTCCTCGCCCGCGAGCTGAACCTGCAGGAAATCCGCGCGATCTACGACGAAGTGGATTCGACCCTGGAGTTCTTCATCCACGGCGCGCTGTGCGTGGCGTTTTCCGGGCAGTGCAACATCAGCCACGCGCAGACCGGGCGTAGCGCCAACCGCGGCGACTGCTCGCAGGCCTGCCGCCTGCCCTACACGCTGAAGGACGATCAGGGCCGCGTGGTGGCCTTCGAAAAGCACCTGCTGTCGATGAAGGACAACAACCAGAGCGCCAACCTGAGCGCGCTGGTGGATGCCGGCGTGCGTTCGTTCAAGATCGAGGGGCGCTACAAGGATGTGAGCTACGTGAAGAACATCACCGCTTACTACCGCCAGCGCCTGGACGGCATTCTTGCCGAGCGCCCTGACCTTGCCCGCGCCTCCAGCGGCCGCACCGATCACTTTTTCGTCCCGGACCCGGACAAGACGTTCCACCGCGGTAGCACCGACTACTTCGTCACCGACCGCAAGATCGACATCGGCGCCTTCGACTCGCCGACCTTCACCGGCCTCGCCGTGGGTGAAGTGCTCAAGGTCGGCAAGCATGACCTGACCGTGCAGACCCGCGAGCCGCTCTCAAACGGCGACGGCCTCAACGTGCTGATCAAGCGCGAGGTGGTGGGTTTCCGCGCCAGCGTGGTCGAGCCGCTGAAGCAGTTCGAGGAGGACGGTCAGCCGTTCTGGCAGTACCGCGTCGAACCCAACGAAATGCCCGCCGCGATGCGCCAGGTGCGCCCGAACCATCCGCTCAACCGCAACCTGGACCACAACTGGCAGAACGCGCTGCTCAAGACCTCCGCCGAGCGCCGCATCGGTGTGCGGTGGCTGGCAAAATTGCGCGCCGATGAGCTGGAGCTGCATGTCACCAGCGAGGAAGGCGCCTATGCCACGGCCACGCTGCCCGGCCCCTTCGGCGAAGCGAAGAAGCCCGAGCAGGTGCCCGGCCAGATCGCCGACCTGCTCAGCCAGCTGGGCACCACCATCTACCACGCCGAAGAGGTCGAGGTGGATGCGCCGCAGGCGTTCTTCATCCCCAACTCGCAACTCAAGGCGCTGCGCCGCGAAGCCATCCGCCCGCGCGGCGGGCGCAAGCCGGTCAGCGTGCCGCCGCCGGTCTATCCAGAATCGCACCTGTCGTTTCTCTACAACGTCTACAACGAGAAGGCCCGGACCTTCTATCACCGTTACGGTGTGCAGCTGATCGACGCGGCGTACGAGGCCCATGAGGAAACCGGCGAAGTGCCGGTGATGATCACCAAGCACTGCCTGCGCTTCTCCTTCAATCTGTGCCCGAAGCAGGCCAAGGGCGTCACCGGCGTGCGCACGAAAGTTGCGCCGATGCAGCTGGTGCACGGCGACGAGGTGCTGACGCTGAAGTTCGACTGCAAACCCTGCGAGATGCACGTGATCGGCAAGATGAAGGGCCACATCCTCGACCTACCGCAGCCGGGTAGCGCCGCCAGCGTGGTCGGGCACATCACGCNNACATCACGCCGGACGACTTGCTCAAGACCATTCGCCACAAGCCGGCGTAACCCGCTCGCCAGCGGCACAAGCGTTCGTCATGGACGCCTGTGCCGCTGATCGAATCTCGGCGCGAGAAGCTACGCAGAGGCGATGCGACGCCGTATGAGCGTCACGTCCTGAAACGCAGAGCCATATGGTTGAGGTCGGTGGCCAGTCTGGCCAGTTCATCGCTGGCGACCGCAGTCTGATCGGCGCCAGCCGCCGACTGAATGGAGAGGTCCCGTATGGCCATCAGGCTGCGGTCCACTTCCCGAGCGACTTGTGCCTGCTGTTCGGCGGCTGTCGCGATCATGACGGTGCGCTCGTTGATGATCGCTACCGAGGCGGCAATGTTATCCAGCATGGCACCTGCCTCACGAGCCACACCCAAGGTTCTGCCAGCCTCTTCCGTGCTCAGGGCGGTAGCCTTGACCACGCTATCGGTACCGGCCTGGATCGCCGCAATCATCAGTTCGATTTCCTGAGTCGATTGCCCCGTACGGTGAGCGAGCGCCCGAACCTCATCGGCGACCACGGCAAAGCCACGCCCCTGGTCTCCGGCACGTGCTGCTTCGATAGCGGCATTCAGGGCAAGCAGGTTGGTCTGCTCGGCGATGTTGCGTATCACATCGAGCACCTTGCTGATATCCCGTGCCTGTCCAGCAAGGCCCTCGACATGCCCGCCGGTGTCACTGATGCGCGCCGATAGGCTATCGATCGCCTTGACCGTATCGTTGACGTGATGGCGGCCCGCCTCGGCAGCAGCCGTCGAGTCGCGCACGCTGTCAGATGTCGAGGCCGCATTGCTCGCTACCTCTTCAATGGCAGCCGTCATCTCGTTGACAGCTGTCGCGGCCAGCTCAACCTGCTCATTCTGCCGCTGCAGGCCGCGTTTGCCTTCGTGTGCAACGCTGGTCATCTCTTCCGTTGCCGTCGCCAGCTGGGTCGAGGAATCGCCTATGTGCTTAAGCGTCGCGCGCAACGTCGCCTGCATCGTGGCCAGGGCGGCCAGCAGGCGGGCAGGCTCGTCGGTGCCTTCCAACTCGATTGGCTGGCTCAGGTCAGCCCCGGCGATGCTTTCAGCCACCTGCACAGCTTGTCCCAGTCGCTTGGTGATGCTGCGCGTGAAGCCGATCGCCAAGCCCGACGTGGCCAGGATCGCGAAACCCATTACACCGAGCAGGACCCACAGACTGCGGGTATAAACCAAGCCAGCCGATACACTCGATGCCTTGGCCCCTTCGTCGTTGTAAGCCGTCAACGCTGCGAGTACCTGATTGATATCCGTACCCTGCTGTCGCATGTCGCCGTTGAACAACGCAACGGCAGCGGCCACGTCGCCACTTTCTAGCGACGCCAGCAGGCGATCGAGCGACTGGCCGTAGCGATCGACCGCACCCTGAACGCTCCGCACGAGCTGCCGTTCATGCTCGTCGATGACCGGTGAGCCCAGATACGCTCCCAATTGCTCTTCGATGTGCGACCGGCGCCGACCAATCTCACTGCTTGCCGAGGATGCCGAGCCATCGTCGGACGGAATGAGGGAACGCGCTACTGTCAGACGCAGCTCCAGCACATCTCCCCGAAGCCGGCCAGTGTCTCGAACGCCGGCTAGCCAGTTGGTTTCGATGACCTGCTCCGTTTCCCGCAGCGCCTGGACCTGAAACAGCGAAAAACATCCGACAAACAGCAACATCAACGCGATGACCGAGAAGCTGGCAGCAGCTCGGGTGGATACGTTCATTGAGCGGAACATGGGGCACCGTGAGGGGGAGGCATCGAAGCCGGGCTGCTTCGAAGTGATACAGAGTGTTTCACCGGTCCAATAGCTGTACAAGATCCGTCCATCGATATCACGACGACATCAGACCAAAGAAGTAGAACCCCCTTTCGCACCGTCTGCGAGGGCCGATGCTCCGATCGCCCTTAGTAACTACGGAACCATCGTGCGAATCGCAGCGCCCAACAGCCAGTAGGTATGCACCGCGCCACCCGTGGTCCAGAGGCCAACGGAGAGCAACCTCAACTCGTGCACTCGACAAGATAGGTGAAGCCATGACCCAGATACTGATTGCCGCGTTTGACCGCTATGCCCAGGCGGAGCAAGTCAAAGCCGAACTCGTGACCGAGGGTGTCTCCCATGACGACATCCAGCTGTCGATGTCCATGAACCCGTCGAACGTCGATGGCAGTCGCGTAGAGGTCGTTGGCGAGGAGCCGGACTCGGACGCCACGGCGGCCGAACATATCGGCAACTTCTTCCGCAAGATCTTCGGCGATGGTGCCGCCGCTCATGCCGGACGTTATCCCGAGGCGGCCCGACGCGGATCGACCATCGTGACCGTATCGCTTCAGAACGAAGAGCGGGTGCCGATCGTCGAGCAGATCATGGAGCGCAACGGCGCCATCGACATCGACGAACGCAGCGCAACTTGGAATGACGATGCCACGCCCGTCACCGCCAGCACGGAGACACTGACAACCGGCTACCCGGACGCCACCTCCATCAGCGTCGACGAGCGAGAGCTGAACGGTACCGCGACGCCGGAGCGCGGCCAGGACTCCGGCAGTATCCCCGGCCGAGCCGAGAATGAAAAAGCCGCCCGACGCGACAACACTGCTGGGCGCGTGCGCATCATTCCGCGCTGATCGTCAGCTCTGCAGCAGCGACTGCAGCGTCAACGCGTCGGTCACTGCGGCGCCGCTGGCAGTGTTGTCGAAGATGCACCAGCAGGGTGTATCGCTGTAGTCACGCAATTGCTCGGCCAGGCGCTCCAGCCATTGGCTGGGATACGCCGAGTGATAGATCTGCGGGGATCCATGCAGGCGGTAGTAGCGCAGGCCCGGCCAGCCACCCGGCTCACCGCCACCCGGGAGGGGCGACGGGTCCGCGGCGGCGCGGGCAAATACACCAGTGCCGGAGCTGGGCGTCGGCCTCCAGCCAGCTGGCATGTCGTGGTTCCAGCGCCAGGTCGCCGCCGTAGCGCTCGCGCAGTTCCGCGAAGAACGCCTCAGCCAGTGTGTGCTCATAGGGCAGCGATGGGGGCAACTGCAGCAGCAGGCAGCCGAGCCCGGCGCCCAGCTCGGAAACTTCGCCGAGAAAGCGCTCCAGTTCCTGCGTGCAATCTCGCAGGCGCTTTTCATGGCTGATCAGCCGCGGCAGCTTCACGCAGAAGCTGAACCCCTCCGGCACGCTGGCGGCCCACTTGCGGTAGGTCGCAGGGCGATGCGGGCGATAAAAGGAAGAATTGATTTCCGTCGCGTGAAGCACCTGTGCATAACGCTCGAGATGAGTCCCCTGCGCGGGGAAGACTCGCCCGGCGTCGCGCGGCAGGCTCCAGCCGGCACAGCCGAGGCGAATGTGTGAGCTCTTCGTCATCGCGACCTCTTCTTCTCCGATATCCACGCGACACCGAGCCGGTGCTTTAGACTTGCGCGCTTTTCGCAGTTCACGACTCACGGTCAATCCATGAAGCAGCGCCCCGTCACCCCCTTTCAGATCCTGATTCTGGTCCTGTCTGTCTATGTGATCGGCGCACTGGTAGCCGACCTGGTATTCGACCTGCCTG
>JABAHQ010011940.1_pt1 | contig 31416 bp, 25 predicted proteins | sample 7062091 | NCBI WGS metagenome assembly JABAHQ01 (sample SAMN14534359, study PRJNA622989) | marine sediment metagenome | biome: marine biome [ENVO:00000428]; feature: marine pelagic biome [ENVO:01000023]; material: deep marine sediment [ENVO:00002113] | place: India: Gulf of Kutch | collected... | reverse complement strand
CCTTTCTCCCTTTCCCCCTTTCTCCCTTTCTCCGCCGTCAGGCCGTACTCGGCGGTGCAAATCACCCCAACCCCTCTTCACAAAGTGGGGCTTTTTTATGCTGGCCGGAAGGTGTCGAGCAGTTGCAGTTCGCGGGAGAAGCACCGGCGCGCGGCGAGGAGGGTGACGATGATGCACGTCAAACTCGCCGTGCCGGCGATCATGAACACGATGGCGAGCTGATACTTCACCGCTTCCAGCGGCGAGCCGCCGGCGATGATGAAGCCGGTCATGATGCCCGGCAGGTGCACGAGGCCGATGATCTTCATGCTGTCGATCACCGGGATCAGCGCCGACCGCACGGACTGCCGCACCGCCCACTCCGACGCCTGCCGCGCGTTCGCGCCCAGCGACAACAGCGTCTCGATGCGCGCCCGCTGATGCCCCATCTCGCCGATCAGCCGGTTCATGGACAGCGACGCGGCGTTCATGGAGTTGCCGATGACCATGCCGCCCAGCGGGATGATGAAGCGCGCTTCCGGGCCGATCACCCCCGCCCCCGCCAGCACGCCGAAGGTGATGACCGAGCCCGCCAGGATCCCCGCGAACGCGATGCCGCCGGCCATCGGGATCTGTTTGCCGCGCTTGCCGGAGATGGCGGCGGCGATGCCGGTCATCGCCAGCAGGATCAGCGCCAGAATCAGTTTGTTGTCGATGGTCAAAATCGCTTCCAGCAGGAACCCCATCACCGCCAGTTGCGCCGCGGCGCGCAGGGAGGCCACCGCCACTTCCTTCTCCAGCCCCAGCTTGTGGTGGTACGAAATGAACAGCGCGATGGCGACCAGCCCGTACGCCAGCAGTAACGATTCAATAGCCATTTGATTCTCCCTATTAAACGAAAATCTAAACACAGATTCTTCGTCGCTATCGCTCCTCAGAATGACAATACCCCTCTCTTTGTCATTCTGAGCGGAACAACGTGAAGCGAAGAATCTATGATTAATTCCCCCGCCCCATAAATGGGGCAACTACAAAAAGAGGAATGGATTCATCAACCACCCCCATCCCCTCCTTTGGAAGGAGGGGAGTAAATTTGCTGACCGTTACGCGCTACCGATACTTCTGGAACGGCATTAAAGGTTTTCAAATTTGCTCCGGGCCTTGCCCGGTCAGTTCTCCCGAAAAAAATTTCTGTAACGGCTCATTACCTGTATCGTTGATCAGGTCCTGGATATTGCCGCGCGCCGCGACCGCGCCGTTGAGGATGACGAGGGTCTCCGCGTTGAAGCGCCGGGCCTGCGCCACGTCGTGCGTCACCAGCACCGTGGCGGTGTTCAGCCGCACATGGATATCCTTGATGAGGTTTTCGACGGTCAGCGCGGCGGTGGGGTCGAGCGCGGACGTGGGTTCGTCCAGCAGGAGCACCTCCGGCCGGTTGGCCAGCAGTTGCGCCAGGGCGACGCGCTGTTGCTCGCCGACCGACAGCGTATCCGCCATGCGGTCCTTCAGCGCCGGGTTCAGCCCGACCTGTTGCAGGAGCTCTTCGCACTGCGGCACCGTCAACGTTTCCTGACGGAGGGAGGGGCCGAGCGCCACGTTCACCGCCACCGTGGACGGCACCAGCGCGGGCACCTGAAACACCATGCCCACCCGCCGGCGCAGTTGGGTCACCTCGAGGGACCGGATGTCCTGTCCGCCGAGGAGCACCTCGCCGGCATCGACCGTATCCAGCCGGTTGAGGCACCGCAGGAGCGACGACTTGCCCGCGCCGGACGGCCCCAGCACGGTCAGCATCTCCCCCGCCGCCAGCTCAAACGAGATACCCTTGAGGATGGCCTTGCCCTTTGTCAGCGATAAATTGGAAACCTTGAGCATGGTCCGCTTCCGATCCATTTACATGGGGTCCACCCGATCAAAACGGGATTATCGTACCATCCCGTTCACCGGTCCGCCCTTAAATTTTCACCGGCCCCGGCCAAAAAAACTACCATAAAGACTTGATTTTTCTTATACTGGGGATATAAATTTCCGATATTAAACATAACCAACTTTCTGTGGAGTTTCGAACGGTGAATCGCCGAAATCTCAGAAGCCGGCCCAAACTGATATTCCTGCTGGCGCTGGTGTGGACGTTCCATTTCAGTTTCGGGATGCTGTTTCATTACCATCCCGACTACGCCCACGCGCACAGCGGCGAACTGGACAGTCACCGGCACGGCGGCCATTTTCACTCGCTTCAGATGGACCAGCTGGCGGAGCTCCTGTTTCACGAAAACCTCCCCCTGCGTCACGGCGAAACCCATCATCATTCCGAAAGTCTGCCGGGCAACGCCGCGGAAACGGTTCAATACGATTTCAATCAGTCCAGCATTCCCGAGTTCAAGCCGGACGCCGTATACCATTCCGGCCCGGCGCAGGTGAGTGCCACGCCGCCGCAACCCGAATTATACCGGTCTTCCACGGCTTTCAGCGTTTTACGCGGGAACCTGCTGTTACCCCACCCGCTATCCGAACGCGCGCCCCCGCTGCGTCTCTAGTCTTCCCGATCCTTTAATTTTTCCGGCATAAAAAATTGGAACCCGCGCGAGCGGTGTTCCCTCATTAACCGTGAACCCAACCGGGCCCGGTGCGCGGACGCCTCCGGTCCCGGGGACGAATCCTATGATGAAGTCCGTCCTCATTCGAATGGTCCTGGCCGCCCTGTTGGGGGTGACGTCCGCGACCGCCTTTGGAGAACCGGTGCGTCCCCCGGTCCAGGGCGGAAGGGACTTGACCGGGGCGTTGACTCTGCAGCAGGTGGTGGCGCAGGTTCTGCTCCACAACCCGGAGTTGCAGGCGTACTCCTTCGAGATACGCGCGCGGGAAGCGCGGGCTCTGCAGGAACGGCTGTTTCCCAATCCCCGCATCATGCTGGACACGCAGGACGTGCTCGGTTCCAGCGGGTTCAAGGGATTCCAACAATCGCAGACCACCGTCACCCTCAGCCAGGTGATCGAACTGGGCGGCAAACGCGTGCGGCGCGACCGGGCGGCGATGCTCAACCGCGACCTGGCGTCCTGGGATTACGAAGTGGCGCGGATGAACGTCCTGACCCAAACCGCGAAAGCGTATGCCGACGCCCTCGCCGCGCAGGAAAAACTGAAGCTGGCGCGGGAGTTGGTGGCGCTGTCCCAAAAATCCTTCAACGCGGTCAAAGCGCGGGTGACCGCCGGCAAGGTGTCGCCCATTCAGGAGATCAAGGCGCGGGTGGCGGTCTCCTCCACGCAAATGGCCCTGCGTCAGGCAGAGAACAATTTAAAGGCCGCTTACCGGCGGCTGGCCGCATTGTGGGGAAGCCCGAAGGTTTCGTTTGATTCGGTGCAGGGCCGTCTTTATCACATCGCACTTCTGCCGGAATTCGAAACGCTGACCGCCCGCCTGCGGGACAATCCGGATATCGCGCGCTGGTCCGTGGAATTATTACAGCGGGAAGCGGCGGTCGACCTGGAGAAAGCGAACGCGGTGCCCAATCTGCGCGTCGGCGCGGGAGCGCGCTGGTTCGAGGAAACCCGCGATAATACCTTTATCTTTGAGCTGTCCATTCCCCTTCAATTCTTCGACCGCAACCAGGGCGCCATTGCCGAAGCCCGTCACCGCCTGGCCAAAGCCAGGGCCCGGCAACGGGCGGTGGAAATACAATTGAACACCGCGCTGTCAGACAGCTACACCCGGCTGGTCAACGCGCACGAACGGGTCACTTCCCTCAAAACCGATATTCTGCCGGCGGCGCGCAGGGCGTTTGAGGCGGTCAACGAAGGTTACCGGTTCGGCAAATTCGGTTATCTGGAGATGCTGGACAGTCAACGCACCTGGTTCAACGCCCGCGCCCAGTTTCTCGACGCGCTGGCGGAATATCACAAGGCGGTGGCCGATGTCGAACGGTTGACCGGGGCGGCGATGAGTCCGTCCGGTAGCATATCCCCACCCGCAACAGGAGGCACCGCACCATGACCCGCAAAGCGTTACCGATAATCATCATGATCGCCGTCGGCGTGGTTTTGGCGGTCCTGATTCTGCAAATCGAACCGCCTTCGACGGTCGATCAACATCCCCACGAGGAACCGGCGCAACATCTTGAAACCGAAAAGCGGGACCACTCGGAGGCGGAGGAAACCGAACAGGATGAGCGGGCGGAGGAACGCGGTCCGCACGGCGGCCGGCGTTTCTCCCGCGACGGTTTCAATCTGGAAGTCACCATTTACGAACGGAATGTGCCGCCGCAGTTTCGTGTTTATGCGACCGACGCCAGGGGCGGCGGTATTCCTCTGGATCAGATTCAACTGCGGATCGACCTGCACCGTCTGGAACGGGTGGACACCGTCCGGTTCCGTCCCTCGGGAGAGTATCTGCTGGGTGACCGGGAAGTGGTGGAGCCGCATTCCTTCGACGTAAAAATTTCCGCCACCTGGCAGGGAAAAAACTTTCAATGGGAGTATTCGCAGATCGAGGCGCGCGCTGAAATCTCTCCGCAGGCGGCAAAAAACGCGGGCATCGCCACCACCCGCGCCGGACCCGGGAAAATCCACGAGGTGGTGCAACTCACCGGAGAAATCGGCCTGCATGAAAAGCGAGTGGCGCATGTCGTGCCGCGCCTGGATGCCATGGTCACCCGCGTTAAAAAAGACCTGGGCGATCCGGTCAAGAAAGGCGACATCCTGGCGATTCTGGATTCCCGGGAACTGGCCGACGCCAAAAACGAATATCTGACGGCGCTGAAAAAGGCGGAGCCGACCCGGCTGGAACTCAAACGGCAGAGATTAATCAACAGGAACACGCAAATCATGCTGGACTTGCTGGAACAGGGGATGGACCTGGATCCGCTGTACGAAAAGATCAATCAACTGACGCTGGGCGAGTCGCGTTCGCAAATCATTCCCGCCTACGCCCGCCTGCTCCGGTCGAAAGCGGTTTACGAGCGCGAACAATCCCTGTACGAAAAGAAAATCTCATCGAAATCGGAATACCTGCTGGCCATGGAGGAATACAAAAGCGCCGAAGCCAAATACCTGGCGCTCCGTGAAAAAATCGCTTACGACCACAAGTTGGCTTTACTGGCCAAACAAAAGCGGTTGGAAACCGCCGAGCTGGGCATCAAAACACTGGCGCAGAAATTACGCGCCCTGGGATTGACTCCGCGGGATATCCGGCAGGTGTCGGAGAACCGGCGGCACCGCTTCACCCAATACGAACTGCGGTCGGAAATCGACGGCGAGGTGATTCAAAAACACATCGCGGTCGGCGAATCCATTAAAAAGGATTTCGACGTCTTTGTGCTGGCGGATTTATCCGAGGTCTGGGTGAACATCGCTGTCCCCGTAAAATATTTAAATATGGTTCAACTGGGCCAGCGGGTCACCGTCAAGGCCGAGAAACTGGGCCTGCAAGCCAAAGGCAAACTGACGTACCTGGGAGCGTTGATCGATCCCAAGACCCGCACGGTGACCGGGCGGGTGGTGATCCCCAATAAAAAACGCCGGTGGCGGCCGGGGATGTACGTCACGGTGGAACTGGTTCGCGAATCCCACAAAGTACCGCTGGCGGTACCGGTGACAGCGGTTCAGACCCTCCGCGACTGGTCGGTGGTGTTCATCAAGGTGGGTAACCGGTACGAAGCCCGCCCGCTGACCCTGGGCGTCAGCGACGGCACCTGGGTGGAGGTGAAGGAGGGCATTGAACCGGGCGCCGAATACGTCCATCAAAACAGTTTTGCAGTGAAAGCGGAAATCGGCAAATCCGCCGCCACACATTCTCATTAGGAACGAGGCGCAACCGTGCTTGAACGCATCATACATTTCGCAATCCGCCAGAGGATTTTCGTGCTGTTCGCCACCCTCGGGCTGATCGGCCTCGGCGTCTACAGTTTTCAACGCCTGCCGATCGACGCGTTGCCGGACATCACCAACGTTCAGGTCCAGATTCATTCCGAGGCCCCCGGCTACTCTCCACTGGAAGTCGAACAGCGCATCACCTATCCGGTGGAAACCGCCCTGGCCGGCCTGCCGAACCTGCTGGAAACCCGCTCTCTTTCCCGTTACGGATTGTCCCAGGTCACCGTGATCTTTGAGGAAGGCACGGACATTTATTTCGCGCGGCAGTTGATCAATTCCCGCCTGCAGGAGGTCAAGGAAAAACTGCCGCCGGGCATTCAACCCATCATGGGCCCCATCGCCACCGGACTGGGGGAGATTTTCATGTGGTCGCTGGAATGGGAAAAAGGCGATCCGCATCTGAAAGATCCTTTTAAAGCGGCGGTCGATCTGCGCACCGTTCAGGACTGGATCATTCGGCCGCAACTGCGGACGGTGCCCGGCGTGGCGGAAATCAACAGCATCGGGGGATACGTCAAGCAGTACCAGGTGGCACCGGACCCGGAGAAGCTGATGGCCTTCGGCATCACCTTCCACGAAGTCGTCCAGGCCCTGCTCAACAACAACGCCAACGTCGGGGCGGGGTATCTGGAACACAGCGGCGAGCAATACCTCATCCGCGCGCCGGGCCAGGTGGTTTCCGAGGAGGAGATTTCCAATATCGTGATCGGCACCCATCTCGGGGTCCCCATTCATATCCACGACGTGGCGGAGGTTCAAATCGCGCGGGAACTCCGCACCGGCGCGGCCACCCAGAACGGACGCGAAACGGTTCTGGGCACCGTGTTCATGTTGAAAGGCGAGAACAGCCGCACCGTCTCCATGCGCGTTTCGGAACGGATGAAAGAAATCAGCCGCACGTTGCCGGAGGGCATCAAAGTCAATGTCGTTTACGACCGCACCAAACTGGTCAACGCGACACTGGAAACCGTGCGCAACAATTTATCCGAAGGGGCGCTGTTCGTCATTCTGGTGTTGTTTCTGCTGTTGGGAAATTTTCGCGCCGCTTTTATCACCGCACTGGCGATTCCCCTGTCCATGCTGTTCGCCGTCTCGGGTATGGTAACCCATAAAGTCAGCGGCAACCTGCTGAGCCTGGGAGCCATCGATTTCGGCATCATCATCGACAGCGCGGTCATCATCGTCGAAAACTGCATGCGGCGCCTGGCCCTGGAACAGACCCGCCTGAACCGGGAACTGAACACCGAAGAAAGGCATTTTATCGTCCGGCAAGCCGCGGTCGAGGTTTCCCGCCCCAGTATTTTCGGGGTGTTCATTATCATGATCGTTTACCTGCCGATCCTGACCCTGACCGGCATCGAAGGCAAAATGTTTCAGCCCATGGCGTTTACCGTGCTGGCGGCGTTGACGGGCGCGTTGATTCTGTCCCTGACTTTTATTCCCGCGATGGTGGCGCAGTTCGCAACCGGACGCGTCTCTGAAAAGAAAAATCCTTTTATCCGGTCGGCGCAAAAGCTGTACGCCCCCCTGCTGAATGTGGCTTTGAACAACCGGCCCGCAGTGTTCACCATGGCGAGCATTCTGGTGATTCTCAGTCTGTTGCTCGGCACCCGCCTGGGCGCGGAATTCATTCCGACACTGGACGAACAGGATATGGCGGTGCACGCCCTGCGGATTCCCGGTACCGGACTGGACCAGGCGGTATCCATGCAGAACGCGCTGGAGGAAAAAGTCAAAACGTTTCCGGAAGTGGACTATGTCTTCACCAAAATCGGAACCGCCGAAATCGCCACCGACCCCATGCCCCCCAGCGTGGCGGACGTGTTTGTGATCATGCGGCCGCGCTCCCAATGGCCCGATCCCAAAAAACCGCGGACGCAACTGGTGCAGGAAATGGAAGAAAAATTATCCGCCCTGCCCGGCAATAAATATGAGTTCACGCAACCGATCCAGATGCGGTTCAACGAACTCATCGCGGGGGTGAGAAGCGATCTGGCCGTGAAAGTACACGGCGACGACCTGGACATTCTTCTGGAGGAGGCGGAGCGCATCTCTCATATTCTGGAAGGCGTTCCCGGCGCGACGGACGTCCGGGTCGAACAGGTGACCGGGTTGCCGGTGTTGACCCTTCAGCTCGACCGGCCGGAAATGGCGCGGCTGGGGCTGAACATCGCGGACGTTCAGGACGTCATCGAAATCGCCATCGGCGGCAAAAAGGCCGGCCAAGTGTTCCAGGGCGACCGGCGGTTTGACCTGATCGTCCGCCTGCCGGAAAGCACCCGTACCGATGTGGCCAAACTCAAACGCATTCCCCTGCCGTATCCCGAGGGCCTGGTGGTCCCCGCGACGGCACCGGGAGGTCCGGCCTCGGCATTCATCACTTTGGGAACCGTGGCGGATTTCAAGGTGATCAAAGGCCCCAACCAGATCAGCCGCGAAAACGGCAAACGCCGTGTGGTGGTGACCGCGAATGTGCGCGGACGGGATCTGGCTTCGTTCGTCGCCCAGGCGCAGGACATGATTCAGCGCCAACTGTCCCTGCCCTCCGGTTACTGGTTGTCGTGGGGCGGCACGTTCGAGCATCTCATTTCCGCCGCGCAACGGTTGTGGGTGGTCGTACCCGCGGCCCTCCTCCTGATTTTCCTGATGCTGTTCGCCGCGTTCGGGTCGACCCGACAGGCGCTGATCATTTTTACCGGCGTGCCTCTGGCGTGGACGGGGGGTATCGTGTCGTTGTGGATGAGAGGGATTCCGCTGTCCATCTCGGCGGCGGTCGGGTTTATTGCGCTGTCCGGGGTGGCGGTGCTGAACGGGGTGGTGATGATCTCCTTCATCAACAAATTGCGCGAGGAGGGAATGGATGTGGACCCGGCGGTGATCGAGGGATCCCTGACGCGCCTGCGTCCGGTTTTGATGACGGCGCTGGTGGCGTCGCTGGGTTTTCTGCCCATGGCGCTGGCCACCGGCACCGGCGCGGAAGTGCAACGCCCGCTGGCCACAGTGGTCATCGGCGGTATCCTTTCCTCCACCGCTCTGACTCTGCTGGTCCTGCCTGCTCTGTACCAGGCGATTCACAAAAAGGGAAATCCCTGACCCGCCTCAGGTGGAGGCTTTTTCCATGTACTCGAACATGCGCTCGACACAACGCAGGGCGTCGCGCTGAACCTCGGGCGTCAGCTGAATGATTTGATCCGGACGCGGGTCTTCCAGCGCCTGCAACACGTGGTCCAGCGAATTGGCTTTCATGTATTTGCACATGGTGCAGGTGCCGACAAACTGTTTGTCGGGAAATTCGGATTGCAGGATGCCGGTGAGGCCGCATTCGGTCAGCAGGAAGAACGTGTCGCAACTGGAGGTGCGGACGTGGTTGAGCATGTTGGTGGTACTGCCCACGTAATCCGCTTTCCGGACCACCTCGGGCTGGCATTCCGGATGCACCAGCACATCGACGCCGGGATTGTTGGTGCGGATAAAATCGATGGCGTCCGGCGCGTATTCTTCATGAACGTAACAGGTTCCGTCGTACCAGGAAATATTTTTCCTGATCCCCCGCGATTCCAGATACTGAATCACGTTCATCGCCATGAGTTTATCCGGCAGAAAATAAATATTGTCGTTTTCGATGGCTTCAATAATGGAGTAGACGTTGGAAGAGGTCACGCACACATCGCACAGGGCTTTGACTTCGGCGGTGGTGTTGATGTAGCAGACAAAAGTGTGGTGGGGAAATTCCTTTCTCAACCGGGCGACATCGTGGGCGGAGATGCCGTCCGCCAGGGAACAGCCGCCATCGGGATTGGGATCGATGACGGTTTTTTCCGGATTGAGGATTTTGGCGGTTTCCGCCATGAACCGCACCGCCGGGAAGACGATGACATCCGCCTGCGAGTCGCGGGCGGCTTTGGCGAGACCATAGGAGTCGCCGGTGTGGTCCGCCACTCCGTAAAGGATTTCCGGCGCCACATAATTGTGCACCAGGATGATGGCGTTTTTGTCCCGCTTGAGCTGTTCAATGCGGTTGATGGCCGGGAAAATCCGCCGGCAATGTTCCAAGGTGAATTCGCACAGCGGACTGCCGACGCGAATCGGTTTTAATTTTGAATAGAGTTCTTCAACAGTCAACATGGCATTAACCGGGAGGCCAGGTCATGGAGCGTCCCGCCAGCATGTGAAAATGAATATGAAACACGGTTTGTCCCGCACCGGTGCCGCAATTGGCCACCAGCCGGTAACCGGACATTTCCAGATCGTTCTCCTCCGCGAGGAATTTGGAAGCGGTAATAATGGAGCCCAGCATTTCCTTGTCGGAATCATCGATATCCAAAAGCGTGGCCACATGCTTTTTGGGAATAATCAGCAAATGCAGGGGCGCTTGAGGGTTTATATCCTTGATCGCGATCACATCCGCGCTGTTATAAACCACTTCAGAAGACTCATCCCCGCTGGCAATTCTGCAAAACAGACAATTTTCCACACCTACCTCCCGCAAGACGGATGAACAGGCTTTCTGTAGTTATCTTCATTACTATACTCCGGCCCCATGACGAAACCAACATAAATTTCCGAACGGTGGGGACCCGCGGAGGAACCGGGGAGGCCCTTGTTTAACCCGCGAAAATCAATCGATTGAAACAAAGAATCTTTAACTGAAAAAATTGTTGCCGTCGAGGGGTTGCTGGAGATCCATCCGCCGGAGGTACTCCTGAATTTCCTTTTTGTAGGAAACGAAGGGATCCAGCATGAGGAAAGGTTCTTCTTTGTTGAGGCGGAAACCGATCCAGTCGATCAGGTATCCGGTCTGGCATTCCAGCAGGGTTTTGACCAGTTCGCCGCGCCCGTCCGCGCGGGTCCCTCGGGGAGGGTTGAACATGGAATAATCAATGGTTTCGTCGGAGGTTCTCCGGTAAGCATCGCCGTTTTCCTCCAGCCCCCAGTACAGGCCGTGGGCCTTGTTGAGATTGTGAAATTCGAGGTCCAGGCTTTTCACCCACGGGTCCTGCCAGCCGAGGTTTTCGGTATTCATGAATTCGGTCAGCATCCAGTACTTGCTGGCCCAATCCACCCGGCCCAGCAGAGCCTCCGGCCCCTTGGGCAGGTCGGTCAGCACGGATTCCCAGGCTTCCAGCACCCAGTCGGTATCGCGCGAGGCGCCGGCCAGGTATTTTTTGGCGGTTTGCATCATATGCGTCTGCAACTCCAGAGCGGTGGTGGTGCGGCCGTCTCGCAACAGGATCTCCCATTTGAACTCCGGATCGCGCGAGATATCGCGCATGGCGGTCACGGAATCGGACAGAATCCATTCCGGATCCGCCACGCCCAGCTCGATGAGCTCCATCATCAGGGAAGTGGAACCCATTTTGAGAGCGGTAGCGAACTCGCTCATATTGGAATCGCCGACCAGGAGATGGATGCGGCGGTATTTGCTGGGATCGGACAGCGGTTCGTCCCGGGTATTGACGATGGCGCGGTTGTATTGCACCCAGCGGTAGAACTCGTTGGGAATGTGATCCGCCCGTTGTGAGATCTGAAAGTCGATTTCTTCGGCGTCCTGCCGGGATTGATGGATATCGTCCCAATCCCGGAACGGCTGCGGATTGCAGGCACCGGTTCTTCCCGCGCCGGCGTATATCTGGCGGGTCACCAGAAAGGCGGCCAGCAGCCGCAGATTTTCGCGGTTGTCGAACTGGAAGGCGCGGCTGACCAGATAATTTTCGTGACAACCGAAAGTGGCGTTGGTTTCCAGATCCACATTGTTCTTGATGAACGCCACCTGGTCGGCCCAGCCCAGATCCTCCAGCGCCTGTTGCACCAGCTGGTCGCCGGCCCGGTCGAAAGTCACCAGGTCCACCAGGTTGGAACATTCCGGGGAAGCGTATTCGAGGTGGCCCATGTCCAGATAAATTCGTCCGCCGTTGGCGAGAAACCCGCCGTTGCCGGGCGGCTCGTCATTGGCGCGGTAATGCAGATCGAGAACGCCCTGCTTTTGGTCGAAGATATGGTTTTTGACGCGTACCGCCACGTCGATGGGACCGTATTTAAAATCCTCCTCTTTGATCAGGAGGCCGTATTCGGTTTCGATGCCGTAGATTCTGCGCTTCATGGTTATTTCACCGTGGATTTCAGGGGTTCAATTTCTTCCGGAGTGACCGGCCGGTACAGGGCTTTGCGCCGATGGGCGATGCAGAGAACAGCCGCTTCCAGGGTCCATTCCTCAAACGCCTGGGCCAGGGTCATCGGTTGTTCTTCTTCCTCCTCCTTGCCGGAGAGACTCTCCTTCTTGCCCTCTTCCCACAGGCGGCAGGCTTCTTTCAACGCCTGGTCCAGCGGCATCGAGGAAAATTCCGTCTGGCGGATCTGTTTTTCGATCCAGTCCTCTTCCTTGTCGTTACCCGAGATCACCGCGCCCTGTTTGAACGTTGCCCAGTGGCCGTCGTAATTGAGCCGGAAGAAATGCGGCCGGTTGTCGTAATCGATTTCGGCAAACAACAGTTTCACCAGGTAGGGGGCGCGCATCACCTCTTCAAAATTCTGTTTCATGGCGGGGGCGATGCCGAATTGCAGAAGCCGCGCGATGGTCACGTCCTTTTCCGAACGGTTGAACCCTTCGAGATGGGCCATGTCCAGCAGAGTCATCCGGAGGCGTTCGACATCCGCGGGATGCCCCAGACTGCCGAGGGCGATGCGGTCGTACACCTCGAAAATTTTTCCGGGCTGGGCGGCGAAGCCCATCATCAGCGCCCCTTCCTTGCAGGGCACCGCGAGGACCGGCTGGCCTTTCTTCAGTTTCTCCTGGACGTAACTGTGACGGGTGGAAATGGCTTCCATCCAGCGAAACGGTTCTTCAAACATGCTCAATTCCTTTTAGTGGACGCCTGAAACAATTCGCCCAGTTCATCTTCCGGCACAAACCGGTAACCTTTTTCGGTAATACTGGCGATCACCGGATAAAGATTTTCATCGGGCCGCGCCTGCCCGGTAGCGCTGTCGAACTGGCCGGCGGTCTGGAGCAGACGAATGGCCAGCCGGGAGGCCTCCGTGAAATCCCGTTCCGACAGAGGCTGCGAACCCCAGAGGTCTTCGTATTCCAGGATGCCCCGGATCACCGGAGAGCCGGACCCGGTAGCGGTGTGGGTTTTAATTTCGAACTGGGCGCCGAGCAAATCGTAAAAATAAATGTAGGGCTTTTCTTCCCGGGTATCGTAGGACGCGAAGATCGGACTGACCGCTCCCACGCCCTGCATGGCCAGCCCCATATTGTCCTTCAGCAGTTTCGACAGGGCGCGGATTTTGCCTTCGGTGCTGAGCGACTGCAATTGCGACCGGCGGTAGTACTCGAAGTTGTGAGACAGGATGCGGGCCATTTCGAAGGCGGTGGCGGGAACACCGGCGATGGCCATCAGCGAATAGTCGTCGATGGGGATCACCTTGTCGCACCGCTCGTACATGATGGCGTTGCCGGCGGTGGCTCTGCGGTCGCCGGCAACGATCACACCGTCTTTGAAGTGAAAGGCCAGCACCGTGGTGCCCTGCGTCAGGCTGGCCTTGTCGACCTGGGATAAATCCCGGATGGGAGAGGGCCAGGAATAACCCGACCGTTGCAGGAGATCGATGAAATCTCCCGGCCCATTGAAATTGTCCGGCTTATCGCTCATTGACCCGTACGTTGTTTATATTTTTCCGATTGTTTCGGGTCGACTTTTTTCATTCGTTTGAGAATGTTGTCACGCCCCGGCTTTGAAACGTCCGGCCGGGAAGGGCCGCCCTCCTGGCGGTCCGGCGTGGATTCCTTTTTTTCCTCCCTTCGCAGGGGATCATTCATTTCCATGCGTACTGCTCCTTATTTGAATCGACAACCCGGCGGACTTCATCGGGAGTGATAATATCCGCCAGATCCAAAAACTCACCATTGTTGAACTCAATACCCGTCCAATGGATGTTTCTAATATGATCGCGCTCCTGCTCCACGGCCCGGCCGCGCAACCGGGCTCGGGTGTTCCGGGGCGCCTGGTGGACCGCCGTCTCCGCATCCTGCGGGCGGCTCCATGCCAGCACGCTTCCTTCGTCCCTTAAACCGTAATACAAACCCCGCTCCGGATCAAGGTTATGATACTCCAAATCGAGGCTTTGCAGTATGGGATCGTCCCAACCCAGGCCTTCCGCCTGCATAAAATCGCCGAACAGGCTCAGCTTGATGGCCCAGTCGATCCGGTCCGCCAGCCGCTCCGGATGATCCTTAAGATCGCCGAGGGTGCGGCCCCATTCGGTGATGACCCACTGCCATTCGTCCTCCGGCCCCTGCAATCCCGAATGCCGGTCCACCTGTTCCAGATACCATTGCTGGATTTCCAGCGGGGTGGCGGTTTTCCCCGAAGTCAACTTCAGAGGAATGGTTCCCGTCAAATCCCTTGAAACCCGCTGGACATCCGCCACGGGATCCGCCAGCTCAAACGGAGCGGATAATTTCTGCGCGCCGATCAGGGTCAGCACCAGACGCGTGGCGCCGACTTTCAACGCCGTGGCGTAGGGAGACATATTGGCGTCTCCCAGAATCAGGTGCAGCCGGCGGTAATCCTGCGTCGCGTGCGGCTCATCGCGTGTGTTGATGATGGGCCGCTGGGTCATGGTCTCGATGCTGAGAACCGTGTCGATAAAATCGGCGCGTTGCCCCAGTTGCAACCCGGTAAACCCATTGCTGTTTTTTCGTTCCGCTCCGACCTTTCCCGCGCCCGCGTACAGCTGACGGGTGACCAGGAACGGGATCAGGTGCTGAACCCAGAACTCGAACGGCAGTTTTCTGGGAATCAGGTAATTGTCATGCGTGCCGTAGCTGTGACCGCTGTAATCGGTATTGTTCTTGAACAACTGCACAACGTTTTCGCCCAATTCCCGGTTACGGGTGCGGACGCATTCGCCGACGATGCGTTCTCCCGCCAGGTCATGCGCCACCAGATCGAACACCGTCGCGCATTCCGGGGTGCTGTATTCCGGATGGGTATGATCGTTATAAAACCGGGCGCCGTTGACCAGTACCCGGTCGCTCTTCATCTCCCAATAGGAATAAGGCCGCTTACGGTCCTCTTCGCAAAATTCGTCTTCTTCCTCGTCCTGCGCCAAACGGTTGACCTGAAACCCGCGCATGTCCAGGTGCGTTCTTTCCCGGGCATAGGCCCAGGAACGAAACACGCTGGGCATTTCACAGCACTGCAGCAGTTGAATGGATTCCTCCACCGGGTCCGACTCCGCGTGATCTTCCCGGATGATGCCGTATTCGGTTTCGAGGCCCAGCAGGGGAACAATTTCGTTCATATAATCGACCGGCTGAGGGTGTCGGACGCGGCCTGATCGGAATCATTCGGCCGCCGCACCCGGGCCACATTCTTCGGATCAAAATCGAGCAACTGCAGCCAGTCTTCCATATTGGAATCCGCGGGCAATACGCTGTTTTCGTTAAATTCCGTTTCAAGGGAGTGAATCAGGTCGTCCAACCTGATTTTCAATTCCCCGCCGGCGATGGCGCGCTCGATGGCTTTCTCCTTGGCCCGCAAAATGATTCCTTCCAGAATGGCGCCGGAAATAAAGTCTTTCCAATAGAGTTTTTTGAATTCGCCATTGCGCAGGGTCAGGGTCAACGCTTCCTGGTGCGAGGTCTTTTTAAACAGATGATCGATGAACGGATGAATCAAATCCTCCACCTTCTCCCCGTCGACCGGCAGTTCCGGCTTGAGGTAGACTTTCATGATCGCTTCGCAATCCTCGCGGTTGGGCCGCCCGACTTTAATTTTCCGGTCGATGCGCCCCGGCCTCAAAATGGCGGGATCGATCAGGTCCGGGCGGTTGGTGGCGAGGATCACCACGGTTTCCCGCACCGACTGAATGCCGTCCATTTCCGCGCAGAACATGGGCACCAGGGTATTGGAGATATTGTTGACGCGCAGAGCCTGCCGCGTCCCGAGGACGGATTCCGCCTCGTCGATGAAAATAAACGGGAGCTTGCCTTTTTCCCGGTAATCGCGTGCCCGTTTGAAAATCTCCCGGACCTTGCGTTCCGATTCGCCGAGCCACATGTTCAGAATTTCCGGACCCTTGACATGGATGAAGCGGCCTTCCAGATCGCGGCTGGCTTCATCCTTGGATTTCAATTGCGCAACCACATCGGAAAGGATGGCCTTGCCGATGAGGGTTTTGCCGCAACCCGGCGGGCCGTAAAACAGAAACCCCTTGGGCATGCGGTATTCCATTTTGTTGAGGATTTCCTCGTGCAGGATGGGATATTCGATCACCTTGCGGACTTCTTCGATGACATTTTCCTGTCCGCCGACCTGCTCCCAGGAGACCTTCACGTAATCATCCTCGATCAAGGCTTTGGCCTGCCGTTTGGGCAGGCGCTTGATGATCACTTTCTGGGTGGGATCGAGAACCACCTCATCGCCTTCCTTGAAGCCTTCTTGCCGCAAATCCGCCGCGGGGATGACCATGGCTTCGGCAGTGTTGGCGCCGCCGCCGACCAGCCAGTGCCCGTCGTCCAGCCGGGAAACGATTCGCGCGATGGGACCCCTTTCCGGCCGGGGCAATTTGGCGATGGCCACAAAGCCTTCATTGACCGCCACCTGATCGCCCACTTGGAGTTCTCCTTTGTCCAATACCTCCGGCGATACCGCGGCCTGATATTCCGTGCCGCCGACATTGAGCCGCATCAGATTGTCCTCGCCCTTGCCGAGGATGGTCCCGATACGGTGGGCGGGCAGTTTGAGCTGCCGGATGGTTTCTTCCAAAGTTTTGATTTTGAGATTGTATTGCTGGGCGGACTGCTGAGCCTGCAGGAGGGCGTCGCGCAGATCGAATATCTTATCCTGGAGGTCCGGCCGGTCGGCGGTTTCCTCCAGTATCTGGTCGATCAATTCGATGATATGGGTGGGATCTCCCATGTTCAAACCTTCCGCAATGTTCAATAATCAATTGTATGATTAAAAAATTCAATAAATCAAGTCATTTCGGCGGCTTGGAGGTTTTCCGGCATCCATGTTAAACTTTATGGAAGAAATCCGTATACAAGGGTTTTGCCAAAACCCGGCGGCGGGAGAGGCGCCATGTCCCGCAACTCCTTGAAATCCAGAGGAAATATTCCCCCTCGGGAATTAGTTTATAGATTACAATAACTTATAAGGTTTTGAGGGGCGTTTTGCCCGGCCGGTGAGGCGGACCCAAAGGATTCATTCGAAGAAGCATCGGAAAACAACTATGGGCCGGATCAAAAATCAGGCGTTTATTGATAAATGCATCGTCAGCTTCAGCCATAACCGGTACGAGAGCCGGAGTTCGGCGGACCGGTTCGCGCTGGAGAAAGCCCGCCGGGAAATCGCCCAGAAGAAAAAAGGTGTCAGCCACCTGATTCTGCGGGCCGAAGGGGAGGCCATCGACCGGCTCAAGTTTCTGTTTCTTGTCGGGGGCATTCCCATCATGTGCTTCTCGCTGGGCAACCTGCTGTTGTCGAGCCTGAAGGAGATTGTGGTGGTCGGCTCTTCCGAGGTGAAACTGATTCTGGACCATTTTCTGGAAGTGGTGGATACGCGCGGCAAGAAGGTCCGTTTCGTTCATGAGGACCCGGACAACCTGATGCTGATCAACACGATGATCCTGGGCCGCAACCAGTTATCCCTCGCCGCCAACGAGCTGGTTCTGTTTCAACCGGGGGACCTGCCGTTCATGTATGACCTGGAAGGGGTGCTGCGCGATCCGGATCTCATGTATCATAATCTGATTTTATGGCTGAACTCCCGGCAGGCGATGTTTCCGGATTTTCAGGAAAAACCGGAAAGCGAATTCGTGGCCCGCAATTATCATTACCGCGCGATTGACGACCAGCCGCCGCACCTGCACGACTTGAAAGAACCCAATGTGTATCCGATCAACTTATCGGCGGTGGAGGAGGACATCATTGAGCTTCTGCACCAGACCCGCAAGGACGGCAAGATCCTCAATGCCGGCATCAGCAAGGTCCTGCGCTCGCCGACCCGGATGTTGCGCCTGCTGCCGGTCCTGGCCAACCATTTCCGGCGGTTCGATTCCGACCTGAAGAAATTCCGGCTCAACGATCAGTTCAAATTCGGTATGCATCTCGACAATTTCAACCGGGGTACATCCATCCTTCTCGACACCCCGTTTCTCGCCAAGTTCAATCACGATCCGGCTTTCGTGGCGGATGTCGACGCGCTGGAGGATTGGGAGGATTACGAATCGCTGATCCATGTGGCCAACGGCCATCATGGCGGGGAAGGCCTGGGAACCATTCATCCGTTCGGCATGGAACTGCTCCGGTTTAAGAACAAATGCATGCCCCAGCTGAAAAAACTCGTACCCATGTACGCGGATTTTCCGGGTTATCTGAACGATATCTACCGGTCGCTGGAGATGCAGTACGTTCCCTATGATTCCGAAGGCCGGTACGATACGCCCAATCTGCATACTCCGCTGGTGGAGAACGCCTGCCGGTGGTATGCGGAGAAAACTCTTCAGTTTATCCGTAAAACCGCCTGAACCTTCCCCCACAGCGGGTTTTCGGAGGTTTTGAGTTTGCCTGCGATGGGGGGATGGGATACATTGAATGGCTCACGGGGTTCAACCCGATGTTTAACCGGATAGCGGGACGGGCCGAAGGGTTCAGGAATATTCCGGCCGCCCGGCAATGACGATCATGCGGATACAAATCAAACACCCGCCGCGGCTGAAACAATTCATTTTGATTTCGGTGATTCTTCATATTTTCGTCATGACCCTGCAGGGCATCTACCCCGATGACCGGAAGCGGCCGCGGCAGTTTCCCCCCATCAAGGTTTCCTATTTGCCGCCGGAGAAAAAACCCGAAAAAGTTCCGCAATTTGTCGACGCGCCGCAACCGCGTAAAGTCGAAACGCCCAAAACCTCGGAGCGGATTGCCAAATTCGACAGCCGGGCGCACAATTCCGGCAAACTCAAAAAGAGAAAGGTTTACCAGAACAAAAAGACCGCCATCCCCCGGTCCAAAAAATCCCCTGCACCGGTCAAAAAATCGGCGGTCGCCCGCAAAAAGAAAATACCGCCCCCTAAAACGATCAAACAACCCTACCGCCCGGCCGACAAGGGATTGGTCCTGCCCGGCCCCCAGGAACGTGTGGTGCAGGAAAAACCGGTTAAACAGTTTACCGGCGGCTCCCTGGCTTTGCTGGAAGGATTTGATCCGGAAAAATACGCCGCCATCGATACCCATTCGCAGGAAAACACCGATGATGGCGAGGTGATCTCCCTGGATACCCGGGAATCCAAATACGCGTCCTATTTCGCCCGGATCAAGGAACAAATTGAACATGTCTGGTCCTACCCGAGTGAGGCGGAACGCCGGGGACTGGCCGGCCGGCTCACCCTCCGCTTTCAGATTTCCAAGGATGGAAATTTGATGAACGTGCGTCTGGTGCAACCCTCCGGTTCCCACATTCTGGATGACGCGGCTCTGCAGGCCGTTAAATCCGCCGCGCCTTATTATCCCTTCCCCGTCACCATCGACAAGGAAAGCCTTTCCATTCTGGCGACGTTTATTTATTCATCCGCCTACGATTCTCATCTCTATCCATCCCGCTAATGACCAGGCTGGATCGGGAGCCCATCGGCCCCTGACGGTTGAAGGCAGGAGTTTAAGGGGGGATCAAGCCATGGGTATTTGTGTGCGCAGGGTACTGCTGAAATGCTGGTTCAGCGCCGCCCGGTCCTGCTCTCCAAAGTGGAGAAAGGTCGCGCCGATATTGTAATTGGCTCCGTGCGGTTGCACGCGGGTAACCTGTCCCACCAGCACCAGCGGGGTTTCCCGGCTGGAAAGGGGGACTTCCATTTGTATGCGTGAGGACAGACTCAGAGGTTCCTGAACTTCAAACAACATGCCCGACAAACTGAGATCTTTGATCCGCGCCAGGGCAGGCTTCTGGTTGACTTTCATTCCCAATTCCTGAACTTTGACCGGTCCCAGCATATCCATTCGGTAGAAATGCCGCTTGTCCGGAGAAAACAGGCAGATTCGATTGCGGCCCAGTGTTTTGGCGCGGTACAGGGCGCGGTCCGCGCAATCCATTAAATCTCCCTGAACATCGGTATCCACCGGAAAGGTGGCGACCCCGCCGCTGACCGTGACCTGAAGGGGTTTCCCTTCGAATTCCAGATCGAGGCGTTGGATTTTTCTGCGAAGGCGTTCCGCTATGGTCAAGGCGTTGTATTTTTCCGTTTCCGGCAGAACCAGCAGAATTTCCTCTCCCCCGTAACGGGCGGCGACATCCTCGGTCCGTTTTTCCGCCTGAATCAGCCGGGCGATGGATTGCAGGACGTAATCCCCGGCCAGGTGACCGTGGGTATCGTTGATATTTTTAAAATGGTCGAGATCGAAAAAGACCAGGGAAAACTCGTTCTTGTATCTCATCGAGCGGGAAGCCTCGGCCCTCAGAACGTCTTCGATAAATGCGCGGTTGTACAAACCGGTCATCCGGTCGCATTTGGAAAAGTGGCTGGTTTCTTCGAACAGATCCATTTCCACCACCTTGGGCTGAATCATGGATTTTTTGACCGTCAGCATATAATCGCAGATCGCGGTGATCAGGTTGACCTTCCGGTTCAGGGATTCCATCATCATTTGACGATGCCGAATCACCTCCGTCCAGATATCCCGGGCTTCGCGTTCCTCGAAGTCCATTTGAGTGAACACGTTGACCATGGCGGAGTATACCCGGTCGCCTTCCTTCGCCGCCCATTCATCCACATGGTTCAGAAAGGCCTCTTCATCGTGGGCGTAGGCGTTGAGCTGTTGAATCAATGAAGCACGCAGAGAATCATTCATTTGGACACAGGTTCCCCAATCAGGTGAGCAATTTACCCGCAAACTCTCGTTTCATCCGTAGAAAGCAAATTAGGTGCCAAAACTCAAGTCCGGGAGATGACTCCCTCCGCGAGACATCATAACTGTATATTTTTAAATGGGTTAGGTGGGCCAGGGATTCTATTTCGGCGTTCTAACCGGACCGCAATCCTGAGTTTCGTGCTAAATCAGAGACGCCACAGGTTCAAATTTGGGAAATTTTGTCAAAATATTGGTGGACTTATGTCGGTATTTTGACGAACCCTTTGAGGGGGTTTGCTGGGCTATGGTTCGGAGGGAAATATCTTGAGAAAGGAACTCAACTCCCGGCGGTCCGCCCCTTGGAGCTGGACGAAGCTTACGCCGATCTCATAGTGAGCTTCGAAAATCTCCACCCGCACCACCACCCCAACGAGGATAATGGGATTGTCCTGGGTGGGCAGAGGCACTTCCAATTGAACCTTGGCCCCGATTTCCATGGGATCTTTCGATTCAAACAAAATTCCGGACAGGCTGAGGTCTTTACTTTTGGCGAATACCTGTCCCTGCCCCACCCATTTGCCCAACGGCTGAACTTTAATGTCCCCGGCAAAATCGATGCGCACATATTGGCGTTTATCGGAGGAAAACAGGCAGATTTTGTTTTTGCCTTCGGATTTGGCGCGGTATAACGCCTGATCGGCGCAGGCGACCAGGTTTTGGGCGTCGGCCGCGTCCTGCGGAAAAGTGGCAATGCCGCCACTGACCGTGATTTTAAAATCTTTATCGTTGAACCGCAAAGGCATCTCCTGGATTTTCTTGCGGATGCGCTCGGCTTTGATAATCGAATTGATCTTATTGGTTTCCGGAAGAACGATAACCAATTCCTCGCCACCATAACGCACCACGACATCTTCCTCCCTCTTTTCGCTGTTTATCAGGCTGGCCACCTTTTTCAGGACATAATCGCCGGCCAGATGCCCCATGGTATCGTTGACCCGTTTGAAATCATCGAGATCCAAAAACAGGACGGAAAATTCCGTTTCGTAGCGGCGGGAACGGGATATTTCTCCGCTCAACGCTTCCTCAAAATAGGCGCGGTTGTATAATCCGGTCAGGGAATCGCATTTGGAATAATGATTGGCATCCTCGAAAACTTTCAGCTCGACGACTTTGGGATAATTGAACGATTTTTTAACGGTCAGAAAATAATCGCAGATCGCGGTCAGCAGGTTGACCTGCCGCTTGACGGAATCGCTCATTTCTTTACGATGCCGGATAATCCCCTCCCAGATTTCCTTGGCCTCTTCCCGGCTGAAATCCAACTGGGTAAAAACATTGAGCAGGACAGGAAAAATCAAATCCCCTTCGGAAGCGGCAATCTGCTCGAGCTCTTCCAGAAATTTCTCCTCATCCTGTCCATGATTCTTCATGAACCCGATGATGGATTCTCTCAAAGGCTGAATATTTTCGATTCTATCGGTAATGGGCTTCACCTGAAAAAAGATTGGAATACAATCCAACACCAGGCCGGACAACCGCAATGGTTTGCCCTAAACTAAAATACTAAAATCTTTTTTAATCGGAGCGGTTACGATACAGAACGCTAACTTTTACTTTAAATAAAAATCCAGCGTTTTCCCTTTTGCGTCTCTCATATGCTGATGGGACTATGGGAGTATATTAAAAAATCCAAAAGAATAAATACCCCTTTAGAGGTATATACATCATACCAGTTCCAATGTCCTTAATTTCCCCAAATTGGGTGAAAATTGCAGGGCATCTTCTCCGGCGGCGGTTAACTTGTTCCCTATAACATTCAAAAATTCAAGCTGAGACAGATTTTTAGATTCCGCGATAAAAAAAGCCCCCTCGTCCCCAATCAGGTTCATCCCCAGGACCAGTACCTTCATATTGGAAAAAGCCTGGGACTCGGCGATAGCCCGGGCGCCCTGCGCGTGAATCCAGTTGTCATGTTCCAGATACAACTCCTCAATTCGGACCAGGGTCCCGCTTTGCGCCAGAGCGGCCACTCCCTCGTCGGAGATATTGTTATTGTTCAGGCGCAGGTATTTCAGCCGGCCCAGATAGGGGCTTTGGGCCAGGGCCACCGCGCCTTCCGAATTCAGATGATTGTTGCCCAGGTCCAGGCGGTGCAGATTTTTCATATTTTCCGATTGCGCCACCGCCTGGCATCCCTCCGCCCGCAGATCGTTGTTATTAAGATCCAGGATTTTGAGATGGTGGAGCGATTTGGATTGCGCCAGGGAAATGGCGCTGTCGGCGGTCAATTCATTGCACTGAATAGCCAACTCCTGCAGGCTGGACCCCAGGCTGGATTCGCATAAAAAATAAACGCCATCGTCACCGATGGCGTTATGGTCCAGGATTAGGGTTTTCAGATTCGGGAAAGTTTCTGACTGCGACAGAAAATCCATGCCCTGGTCGGTCAATTGATTGTGGGAAAGGTTGAGCGATTCCAGCCGCGTCATAGGTTGGCCCGCCGCCAGATATCTGAGGCCGTCATCGCCGATGCCGGTATCCGTCAGGTTCAACGACACCAGGCGGGAAGCCAGCGTGGAACCCGCCAGCGCTTTCATCCCCCCGGGAAAAATGCGATTGTACGATAAGTCCAGGTGTTCGAGGCTTGTCAACGTCTGGCTTTTCGCCAAAGCGGCCACCCCCACCTCGCCAAACTCGTTACTGGTGAGCCCCAGTTTTCGCAAATGGGAAAAAGTCCGGACCTTGGATATAAAAAACAGGCCGTCGTCGTCGATATTATTGTTTTCGATTAAAAAGGTTTCCAGCTGGGCCAGGTGGGGAGAAACACAAAAATACTGCAGGCCGCCGGTGGTCATACGAACGTCGTTGAGGCTCAGCGATTTCAACCGGGCGAACGGTTTGAGTTGGGCCAGCAACTGGCAATCGCTCTCGGACAGCTCATGAACGGCCAGCTCCAGCACATCGGATTGTTTTTCCAGTTTATTCTGAATCAGCCGCAGCAATTCTTCCGCTTCCGGGAATTCCTTTATATAAGGAATGAACTCCTCCTGGAGCTCAACGCCCTCTTGTCCGGCCATGGCCGCTCCTGAACATCGGGTGAATGGAATGGGCGCATTATAGCATCCCTGACCGGTAAGCGGCTCAGGAAACCTTGTTTTTTGATTGAAAAGGAGTGAGGAGGGAGAATTAATTCAGGTGAACGGAGACCACTTTGGAAACCCCGCGTTCTTCCATGGTTACGCCGTAGAGGGTGTCCGCGAAGGACATGCTTTTCTGGTTGTGGGTGATGATGATGAATTGCGTTTGATCGGACATTTCTTTCAGCATTTCCTGGAACCGGATGACGTTGGCTTCATCCAGCGGGGCATCGACCTCGTCCAGCAGGCAGAACGGGCTGGGCCGGACCTTGAGGATGGCGAACATCAGGGCGATGGCGGTCATGGTTTTTTCGCCGCCGGAGAGCAGGGAGATATTATGCATGGTCTTGCCCAGCGGGCTGGCGGTGATTTCGATCCCCGACTCCAGAATATTTTCAGGATCGCTCAGCGACAACTCGGCCTTGCCGCCCAGAAACAGCCGCTTGAAATTGTTCTGGAAATGTTCGTTCACCTGCTCAAAGGTTTCCTGAAACAACTTGCGTGTGGTCTGGTCGATCTTCTCGATGGTCTGATGCAGGGCGCGAATAGAATCCGCCAGATCTTCCTGCTGTTTTTGTAGAAAGACATACCGCTCGTTGGTCTTTTCAAACTCGGAAAGCGCGGCCAGATTCACCTCTCCCAGCCGGGAAACTTTTTCCTTGAGATCGGACAACTCCGCCGTCACCTCCGCCTCATCGAATTCATCGGGAGTCGGCGCCTGAATTTCCTGCAGGCGAACGTTGAAATCCTCCCACGCCCGTTCTTCAAGGTGGGATATCTGGATTTTCACTTCGGACCGCTTCAACTCCACTCCGGAAATCTCCTCGGTGATTTCCTGAATCTTTCCGGCCAGTTCCCTTCTTTCCGTGTCCTGGTTTTTCAGGGACGCCTCCTTTTCGCGGATGATTTCTTCCTCGCTGACGGCCTGCCGGGAGAGCTGGTCCTTTTCCCTCGCCTGCTCAAGGATGCGGGCCTCGGTCCGCTCGATTTCGGTTTTATTTTCCGCGATGCGCTCGCCGTTCAGGCGATTGTCTTCGCCGCGCCGTTCAATCCGGTGGGTCAGGTTTTCCTCCTGCATATCCAGCCGTCGCATTTCCGAGCGAAGGTTGTCGCGCTGGCCTTTCATGGAGGCGATCTTCACGTTGAGTTCGTTAATCCAACCCGACTGCACCTCAATTTCCTGACGCTGGTCGCGGAGCGTGGTCCGCAGTTCCTCAACCACCGCTTCGGCCTGCTCCTTTTCCTCTTCCGCCGCGCCGATCTCCCGGGTCAGAGCTTCATACTCGCCGGCGAGTTCTCCCAACTCATGAGCTCCGGAGTTGCGTTCGTAATCCAACTGCGAAGTTTTTTCCTGCAAGCGATCCCATTCCCGCTGATGCTGGTCCAATTGGTTGCGGGCCTCCGTCTGTTCAATTTCGGACTGATGGACGAAAACGCCGGTTTCCTGATACCGCTCCTCTATTTCCGCCACCTTCTCCAGCCATCGCTGATGTTCTTCTTCCGCCCGCTTCGCCTCCTGCTGAAGACCGGCCACCTGCGCCGACAGTTCTTCCATTTCACGGTTCTGGCTCAACAGTCCTCCGGCAGGGTCCCCGTTTCGTCCCCCGGTGACCAGCCCCTGCGGATCGATCACTTCTCCGTTGAGCGTCACCACCGTTCCCTGGAATTCGTCGTGGGCGTGCAGTTTCAACGCCGTATCCAGGTCCTGCACCAGCACCACATTGCTCAACAGATGATCGCAAACCGCCTGGTATTCCGCGTCGACCTGAATCAGCTCCCGCAACTGGCCGATCACCCCCTGATCTCCGTTCAGGAACAGCGGTTTGAGCGGCACGGATTTGAGATTCAGCGGAATAAAAGAGCCTCGTCCGGAACGGTTCTCATTCAGATAACGGATGGCATCCACGGTATCCGAGTAGGAGTTGACGATCATGCCCTGAAGCTTTTCACCCATGACCGCTTCCACCGCCTGTTCGTACTCAGCCGGAGCCTGAATCACATCCACCAGCACATCCCGCAACCCCTGGGGCCGCGAGCCCTGGCTCATCAGTGTCCGCACTCCCTGACCAAAACCTTCATATTGAGTCCGCAGTTCCTTGAGCGACGACAGCAACGACGCCTTGGCCAGATAATTCTCCTTGGAGCCGCGCAGGCGTTCCTCGGTTTCCCCGAGCGCTTCCCGGTGCTGATTCAATTGCTCCTGCAGGCGTTGCCGTTCTTCCTTGTGAATCTCCAGGTCTTTCTGTTTCTGCTCGTGCTGACACCGGGCTTCGGTCACGGCGGATTCCGCCGCATCCTTTAACTGCAGGATGGTCTTTTGCTCTTCGCTCAGCTTTTCCTCCCGGTCGGCAAGAAACCGGCGGCGCGTCTCCAATTCCGTCAGTGCATTTTTCTTCTGGGAAAAATGGTGATACAGGTCCAGAATCCGGTGATCCAGGGTTTGCTGTTCCTTTTCCAGTTCCCGCATCAATCCCCGGCCGTGGTTGCAATCCCGGGTTTTTTCTTCACAATCCTGTTCCAGCCGGCGGATCTCCTCTTCCAAAGCTTCAAAATCCCGGTGGCAGGATTCCCGTTCTTCCCGGTGCGCGTCAATCTCCTCATGCATTTGCCGGATTTCCTGCGACGCGGCTTCAATGTCCGCCTCCGCCTTTTGAATCTGCGAATTCTTGAGCTCGATGGCGTGTTCATTGTCCGTGATTTCCGCCGTCAGCGTATGCAGGGTCTCCCGTTTGGCGTTCAGCGCGGCGGTCAACTCGTCCAGCGAGACTCTCAACAGGCTGATTTCATTGTCGAGCGTCGAGGACCGGGCGGACCATTGGGTTTTCTGTTCGGTGTTTTGTTGCAGGGTTTGTTCCAGCTCGCCCAACTGCCGGCCAAGATCGCGGGTCTTTTTGGAAAACAGGGTCAGGGACAATTCCTTGATCCGCGCCTGGAACTTTTTATATCGTTCCGTCTTGGCGGCCTGCCGTTTCAAGGACCCCACCTGCCGCTCCAGTTCCTGTACAATGTCCGAAATACGGTCGAGGTTCTGGCCGGAGCTTTCGAGCTTGCGCAGGGCCTCCTGCTTGCGAACCTTGAATTTCAGGACACCCGCGGCTTCCTCGATCCATATCCGGCGGTCCTCCGGCCGGGAGGTGACAATATCCTGGATGTGTCCCTGCTCGATGACGGTCAGCACCTTGGGGCTGATGCCGATGTCCAGAAACAGATCGGTAATATCTTTAAGACGGCAGGGAATCTGGTTGATGTAAAATTCGCTCTCGCCGGAACGGTGATAACATCGCGTCACCCGGATCTCTTCCGACAGGTTGGCAATGGTGGCCACGCGAAGTCCCTGCGGCACATGGCCGAGAGTCAGCGAAATTTCCGCCCGGTTCACCGGCTTGCGCGAAGACGAACCGTTGAAAATCAGATCGGTGATGCGGGTGCCGCGCAGGGATTTGGAACTCTGTTCGCCAATGACCCAGCGGATCGCGTCAGAGATATTGCTTTTCCCGCACCCGTTGGGTCCGACCACGGCGGTGAATCCGTTGGTGAAATCGAGGCGGGTGTTATCGACGAAGGATTTGAAACCGGAGAGTTCGAGCTGTTTGAGAATCATAGGAAATGCTGTACACCTTTCATTAAACTATTTCTCATACTTAGATTATAATCCGAAGGTTATAACATCAAGGTCTTGAAGTAAAGCGAATTATACCATTTATTGTGTAAAGAACACCTGATCACTCAATATATTGTGGTATGGCGGCCATCCGTCCAGGGCGAACCCATTGCGGAACCCCAAGCCTTCTTAACGTTTGCCCTCCGGCCGAAGGCCCCCCAACACGAGAAAGGAGAACGGAGGAATGAAATTTTACGGCTACAAGAAATGCGGCACCTGCAGGAAAGCTGAAAAATTCCTGGATGCCAAAAAGATCGAGTACAAATTCATCGACATCACCGAAACCGCTCCGCCGAAAACCGTGCTGAAAAAAGCGCTGAAAGGCCGCGAACTGAAAAAACTGTTCAACACCAGCGGCGTTCAATACAAAGAGCTCAACATCAAAGACAAGTTGAAGACCATGACCGAGGCGCAGGCGCTGGACCTGCTGGCGGGCAACGGACGGCTGGTCAAACGGCCCATTGCGGTGGACGGCGAAAAAATCACCGTCGGGTTCGATGAAACGGAATTCAAAAAAACCTGGCTCCTGCCCCGAGGGGGAAAGGGTTGACAATGACCGGCCGACGACGATCCCTTGGCGCAATTCAGGATTTTAAAATTTACCTGCGGCGGTTTCGCCGCCTCATCCCCGGACCATGGATCTCAGTTTACTCGCCCAACGGTTGAAAACCGAACACCCGGTCGCCCCTGCCCCGGCGCCTTTTCCATCCAACTCGTCGGCGGTGATGGTTCTGCTCTATCTCCGGTCCCGTCAGCCTCATGTCCTGCTGATGAGGCGGGCGGAGCATTTGCGGAACCATCCCGGGCAGATTTCGTTTCCGGGAGGCACGCCGGAACCGCGAGACGCTTCCCTGCTGGACACCGCGATACGGGAAACCCGTGAAGAATTGGCGATTTCCGTCCACCCCGAGCAGGTTTGCGGCGCCCTGCCCAAAGTCCGGACCCTCACCGGTTTTGAAATTTCTCCTTTTGTTTGCATTCTGGAGGAGAGGCCGGCCTATCGCATAAACAGCGCGGAAGTCCAGGAGGTTTTAGAGGTTCCCCTGCTTCCCCTGCTCAGCACCCATCACCGCGAAATGGGCTATCCCCCTGGAAAACATATGGTTGCCTATTGGTTTTTAAACCATCGCGTGTGGGGCGCAACGGCAAAAATCCTATACCGCTTAGGAAAAGCCGCGGATGTTCTTTAGGGGTTCCGAATACCGACAAACGAAAGGCATTGAAACTCCCCCGGTCACATGGGGACCTCTTTACAAATACTTTCCAGCAAATTATATTAAGTTAATTTGACACACTAAAAAATCATTTATGAAAAACGTACCACAAATCCCTTTATTGAGAGGAGGACAAGCCATGAAAAGGCCCTTGGCTTGGATTACATCCATTGTTTTCGTCCTGAGTTTATCAGGGACGGCCACGGCAAACAGCCAGAACATTTTGATTTTAAACACTCTTACCATTTCCAGCGCCGGGGGGGCGGATCAAGCCTACGATAAAGGAGTCGAACAGGCGAAGCTGGGAAATTACAAAAACGCCCAACGATACCTGGAAAAAGCCGTCCAATTGAAACCGGACCATGTGGATGCTCTCAATTACCTGGGCCTGGTGTACACCAATAATCGGAATTACAGCAAAGCCATTGAAACCTCCCGAAAAACGTTGGAAATGGATCCCACGCGTGAGGAGGCCAATCAAAACCTGGTTCGTGTCTATGAGATCAGGGGCTCCTTTGCAGAGATGATCGAACCCTTAAAGGCGTTGACCACGCACCATTCCGCCAATGCCATTTATCACGCCAAGCTGGGAAAGGTTTACCACCGGCTTCAACGATACCAGGAAGCGGTAGACCCCCTGCAACAGGCGGTCAATCTGAATTCCTCGGATTACCGGTCGGCCTATCTGCTGGGTGAAGTCCAGGCCCGGGTGGGAAACTATGAGAGTGCCGCAAATTATATGGAGCAATCCATCAATTCTCTTCCATCGCGCACTGTCAAATACTACAACATGGGACTGGTGTTCGGGCATCTCAAGCGGCACGACGATGCGATCCGGAATTTCGAGTTGTCCCTGCAGACCCGGCCCGATTTCGCCGCCTCTTATTACAATATCGGGGCGATGTACCAGAACTCCGATCGCCTTCAGGAGGCCATCGAGAATTATGAAAAGGCTTTGGCCATCGATTCCTCACTGGACATGGCCTCCACCAACCTGGAATATTTAAAGGGTTATCTGGAGCGCAATCAACCCCGGGAAACGGCTGAAGAAACCCCTCAGGAAACCTCCGAAGAGCAACCGGCGGAGGAACCTCTGTTCGAATCTACAGAGGAAACCCCCGAGGAAAGCCCGGTCATCGAGGAGTCCTTTGAAACCTCGGAAGAGGTTCCGGCAGAGGAATCTTTCGACGCGGTTGAGGAAACACCTGTAGAGGAATCTTTTGACGCGGTTGAGGAAACACCGGCGGAGGAATCTTTCGAAACCGTAGAGGAAACNNAGGCACCTCGGAAGATAATCCGGAGGTGATTCCGCTGGGTGGAGATTCGGAAGAAACGGTTATGGATCCGGAAAGTTCGTCGGCTGAAACTTCAGAATCATCGTTCGAGGATACCGCGGTCGAAACCGGCGCCAACTAAAGTTCCGAACTTTATGCCAACACACTAAATGGGTTCTACAGACCTTAAAAACCGCCTCATCTTTGCCCTGGACGTGCCGGGACTGGATGAGGCGGTTTCTTTTGTCCGCCAGTTGAACGGCTCCGTCGGCATGTTCAAGGTCGGCCTGCAACTGTTTATCAAGGAAGGTCCGGCGGTGCTGGCCGCCATCCGGGAACACAGCGACGCGGAAATCTTTCTCGATCTCAAACTGCACGACATCCCCGCCACGGTGGAACAGGCCGCCCGGTCGGCCGCCGCTCACCGGGTTCGATTCCTCACGGTGCACTGCTCCGGAGGCGAAGCCATGATGCAGGCCGCCGTCCAGGGCGCCGGTGATTCGGGACTCCAGATTCTGGGGGTCACGGTGTTGACCAGTCTGGATACCGCCCATTTCACCAAAGACAGGGGATTCCGCGAAGGAGTGAACATCACGGAACTGATCGAAGCTTATGCCCATGAAGCGCAACGCGCGGGTTGCGCGGGCGTGGTCTGCTCCCCTATGGAAGCGAACATGATACGCAAGCTGCAGGGCGGTTCGTTTCTGGCGGTCACACCGGGAATCCGTCCCGCCGCAGGCGTGGTGGAGCGGGACGACCAGAGCCGCATCGCCACCCCGGCACAGGCCGTCAGCGCTGGCGCGGACTATCTGGTGGTGGGGCGGCCGATTCGCGACGCCGCCGACCCCAGGGCCGCCGCCGGCCGCATTGTGCAGGAAATGGCCGAAGCCCTCCAACACCGAAAATAATCCTACCCCCTCTTCCGTTCCATCGTTTATGATGGGGCGCCATGAACACTCTGATTCATTTTATTTATCTGCTCAGCCTGGTGTTATGGATCGGCAGTATCCTGTTCTTTTCCTTTTTCGCCGCCCCCGCGGTGTTCCGCGTGCTGGACCGGCCGCAGGCGGGCGAGGTGGTCGGCGCGATTTTTCCCAAATACTACGCGGTCGGCTATACCTGCAGTGTGCTGACGGCGGCCACCCTGTTCATGAGTCCGCGCGGCGCAGATATCCCGGCGTTGGTCTTTCTCACCATTATGACGGCCTGCACGTTTTACGCCGGAATGGTGATCAACCCGCAGGCCCGGTCTTTGAAACAACAATTGAAGGAACGGCCGGAAAACCAGGATGCCCTGGAGCGTCAGTTCAAATCCCTGCACGGCTGGTCGGTCCGGCTCAACGCCACGGTCCTGATTTTCGGCCTGGGACTCTTATGGATCACCGCCATGCGGTTAACCTGACCCCAGCGTGCCGCTGGACCCGGTTTGCTGA
>JABAHQ010003761.1_pt3 | contig 31536 bp, 23 predicted proteins | sample 7062091 | NCBI WGS metagenome assembly JABAHQ01 (sample SAMN14534359, study PRJNA622989) | marine sediment metagenome | biome: marine biome [ENVO:00000428]; feature: marine pelagic biome [ENVO:01000023]; material: deep marine sediment [ENVO:00002113] | place: India: Gulf of Kutch | collected... | reverse complement strand
GGGTTCCAGCGTGGAAACGCGCGTGGGTCCGCAGGAAAATGTGTTCATGCTCTCCCAGCGGTTTCCGTTTTTGGGCAAACTCAGCTTGAAAGGCGATATGGCGAATCAGGATGCCACAGCCGCCGAGCAAGAATATCAAGCCACAGTACGGGACGTGATTTACAAACTCAAACTGGCTTACTACGATCTTTACTGGATCGACCAGTCTCTTTCAATTCTTGAAGAATACCAGCAGCTTTTGCGAGATTTTCAGCGGGTAGCGGAGCGAAAATATGCCACCGGTGCCGGCATTCAGGCCAACGTGCTTAAAGCACAAGTAGAGATTTCTGCCATCGAAGAACGGCGGCTAAATTTTGATAAAATGAGGCAGGGCGCTGTCGCCCGACTCAATGCCTTGCTGGATCGGGAACGGAGTGCAACTGTTGGTTTTGTAGGAACCATTGATACAGCACTATTGCAAATTGACGAAACCGAGTTGATTGAAACAGCAATTGCAGAGCGAGAGGAACTGCAGTCCGCCCAGGCCATGATTCAAAAGGCCGAATATGGAATTAGCCTGGCTAAACGTAACTACTGGCCAGACTTCAATCTCAAATTCAGCTACATTACCGTTCCCGGTGGCAAAACCCTGGCCCCGGATAACGGGACCGACGCCTGGTCGATTAGCGTCGGTATCAATCTGCCCATCTGGCTGGGCCGTCGAAATGCCGCCGTGGATGAAGCCCGGGCGATGCGGGTATCCAATCGCGAGAATTTTGAAAATTTGAAAAATGAAGTGGAAGCAGAGATAAAAGATTTATTTGCCCGGCTCAAGACAGCAGAGCGGACGATTAACCTTTATAATCAGCAACTTATACCGGATGCAGAACGCACCTTGCAATCCACCCTGGCCAGTTACCGAACCGGCGCCCTGGATTTTCTGGATTTGCTGGATAGTGAACGTATGCTGCTCAACTTTCGATTGGCTTATGTGAAGGAGTTGGCAAACTATCGCCAAATTGTAGCCGGTCTGGAAAAGGCGGCTGGCGGAGAATTGCCCTAAAAAATAATAGACTCAAAAACGAAAGGAGAACAACACAATGGAAGCAAGAGATTTCACTAAATTGTATGGATTAATTAGCGTGCTTGCCCTGGTGAGTATTACCTTGCTTTTTAACGGATGCGGTGAAAGCGAGCAATCGGTTCAAAGAATCGGTAATTATGCTGTAGCTCTCAGGGTTTCGCCTGATCCTCCTGCGGTCGGCTTGAATACATTCAAGGTAAAGGTGGAGGACAAGGGCGGGCAGCCCGTGACAGACGCTACCGTGCACATTCACTATTCCATGCCTGCTATGGCCGGTATGCCTGCTATGGCGGATGAAGCTAAGGCAACACATGTCGGAAACGCTCGATATGAAGCCCGGATTGATCTGGGCGCCGGCGGCAAGTTCCCCTGGGACGTTAAAGTGGAAGTCGTTCAGGGTCAGAATATTTTAGCCGTCACACAATGGCAGGTGACCCCGGGAACCAAAGGAATTAAGTTCGCCGCCGCTGAGAGTAGTACGGGAGAGGTAGATTACTACACCTGCACTATGCATCCGTCGGTGAAACAAAAAGAGCCGGGAACCTGCCCCATCTGCGCCATGGACCTGGTGCCGGTTTACAAAGACAGTGGTGCACCCGAAAAAGATACTGCAGATAAGAAAGTTCGCACAGTTAATATTCCGCTGTACCAGCAGCAGCTCATCGGCGTGCAACGGGATACGGTTAAGCGCCGCTCTGTTAGTAAGACCATTCGGACTATTGGCCATGTCGCTTATAACGAACGAAAAATCGCTGCCATAAATCTAAAATTCTCCGGCTGGATTGAAAAACTGCATGTGGATTACACCGGCAAGTTTGTGAAAAGAGGGCAACCCCTCTTTGATATTTACAGCCCTGAGTTAGTTTCCACGCAGGAAGAATATTTGCAAGTTTTGCAAGAAACATCGCGGCCGGCCTCTCTGGCCAGCCTGGATCAACGACTCTCCGGAAGCAATGGCGAGAGACAAAATAATTTATTGAAATCGGCGCGCCAACGGCTGTTGCTCTGGGGCATTTCGGAAAAGCAGATTCGCGAGATAGAAAACGCCGGCGCTCCAAAACTGACATTGACTTTTTATTCCCCTGTAACAGGTTATGTGCTGGAGAAGAATGCTGTTGAGGGACGAAAAGCTCAACAGGGTACTGACCTCTACACCATCGCCGATCTTTCCACAGTTTGGGTGCATGCTGACGTTTACGAATATGAACTGCCATTCACAAAAATCGGGCAAACAGCCGAAATTAGCCTGTCCTACGATCCGGGTATAAATTATGTTGGAAAAGTAGATTACATCTATCCCACTCTTGAGTCCCAAACCCGCACAGCCAAAATCCGCCTGGTCTTTCCCAACCCGGATTTGAAGCTAAAGCCGGACATGTATGCGGATATCGAAATCAAGGTAAATCATGCAGGGCAATTGACCATTCCCGAAACCGCTGTCTTGAATACAGGCGCCCGGCAGTTGGTTTTTGTAGATAGAGGCAACGGTCGCTTTGAACCCAGAGAAATAAAATTAGGGACAAAGGTAGGTCGCTACTATGTAGTTTTGGAGGGCCTTGAGCAAGGCGAAACCATTGTTAAATCAGGCAACTTCTTAATCGATGCGGAAGCCCATGTGCAGGGTGTACTGCAGAGGATGGAAGATTGATGGAGAAATCAAAAAAAGCTAAAAGGATTATAAAATGATCAAAAAACTCATCGAATCCAGTGCAAAAAATAAACTGATAGTGTTCATATTGGTATTGATGGCCATCGCCTGGGGGATCTGGGCGCTCTTAAATACGCCCTTAGATGCCATCCCGGATTTATCGGATGTGCAAGTCATCGTCTTCACGGAATGGTCGGGTCGTAGCCCGGATATTATTGAAGATCAAATCACCTATCCGATTGTTACCAGTCTGCTAGCTGCGCCAAAAGTCAAATTTGTTCGAGGACAGTCTTTCTTTGGGCTTTCTTTTGTGTATGTGATCTTTGAAGACGGCACCGACATGTACTGGGCACGCAGCCGTGTTTTAGAATACATGAACGAAATTGAAACGCAACTGCCGAAGGGTGTGACCCCGACTCTGGGCCCGGATGCCACTGGCGTGGGCTGGGTGTTCGAGTATGCGCTGGTGGACACTACCGGGCGCTGGAATTTGGCTGATCTGCGTTCGTTTCAGGACTGGAATCTCAAATACTGGCTGGAGGGTGTGCCCGGCGTCGCCGAAGTCGCTTCAGTAGGCGGTTTTGTCAAACAGTATCAAATCGATGTCGATCCGAATAAATTGTTGGCTTACAACATCCCATTAAACCGGGTTATTCAATCGGTGCGGGAAAGCAATAGCGATGTGGGAGGACGTGTCATCGAAATGGCTTCCACTGAATTCATGTTGCGCGGCCGCGGCTATATCCGCTCATTGGACGACATTGAGAATACGGCGATAGGTAGCGACGGCAACGGCACACCTATCTACATTCGCAATGTTGCCAACGTACACCTTGGGCCGGATATACGCAGAGGCATAGCTGAACTGGATGGCAAAGGCGAGGTTGTGGGCGGCATTGTGGTCATGCGTTATGGCGAGAACGCCCTGAAGGTAATCGAACGGGTGAAGCAAAAAATCGAGCAGATCAAATCGTCGCTTCCGCCCGGAATGGAAATCATTACTACCTATGACCGTTCGGACCTCATCCATCGCGCCATCGATACGCTTTCCGAAAAACTGATCGAAGAATCCATTATTGTCAGCCTGGTCTGCCTGCTCTTTTTGTTCCACTTCCGCAGCGCCCTGGTGGCCATTTTAACGCTGCCCATTGCCATTTTGTTTTCTTTTGTGCCGATGTACTACATGGGGCTCACCTCCAATATTATGTCGCTGGGAGGTATTGCCATCGCTATTGGCGCTATGGTAGATGCGGCAATTGTAATGATCGAGAACGCTCACAAACGATTAGAACAGGCCCGGGAAAACGGAAAGGAACTCACCAGAGGCGAACATTTCTCTGTCATTGTACAGGCTGCCAAAGAAGTAGGGAAGCCGTTATTTTTCTCCCTTCTCATTATCACCGTTTCTTTCATCCCGGTGTTTACCCTGGAAGCACAGGAGGGCCGCCTGTTTAAGCCGCTGGCTTACACCAAAACCTTTGCCATGTTTTTCGCCTCATTTCTGTCGGTGACGCTGGTGCCGGTGCTAATGGTGCTGATGATTCGGGGTAAGATTACACCGGAAAGTAAAAATCCGGTCAACCGATTTCTTATCAGGATATACCATCCCGTGGTCGGATTTGTGCTGCGATTCAAGAAATCCACTATTGTAGTTGCTGCTATTTTCCTGGTAGCTACCATACCCATTTTCAACCAGCTAGGCACGGAGTTCATGCCGCCGCTCAACGAAGGGTCGATTTTATACATGCCGACCTCTATTCCTGGCATGCCAGCATCGGAAGCGAAAAAAATTTTGCACACTCAGGACAAAATCCTGGCCGGGTTTCCGGAAGTGAAACGAGTGTTTGGCAAAATCGGTCGCGCCCGCACCGCTACCGACCCGGCGCCGCTGAGCATGGTAGAAACTACTATTACCCTGAAACCAAAAGACCAGTGGCGACCAGGGATGACCTGGGACAAGCTCATCGCGGAAATGGATAAGAAACTCAAATTTCCCGGCATGGCTAACATCTGGTGGATGCCCATTCAAACCCGCACCGAAATGCTTTCTACCGGCATCCGCAGTAACCTGGGCATCAAGGTCTTTGGCGACGATTTGCGGAAAATCGAGCGCATTGCCGTGGACATCGAGCAAGCGCTGCAAGATTTTCCCGGCACCCGCAGCGCCTTCGCCGAACGCGCCACCGGCGGCTATTTTATCGACTTCGAGATTCATCGCCATAAGGCGGCGCGCTACGGCTTAACCGTTGGGGATGTACAAAACATCATTCAAACCGCTATCGGCGGCATGAACATTACTCAAACCGTGGAAGGCAAGGAGCGTTATCCGGTAAATGTGCGCTATCCCCGGGAATTGCGGGACGATTTAGACCGGCTGAAACGAGTGCTGGTACCAACACCTGGTGGTGCACAAGTGCCTATTACCCAATTGGCAGATATTTATCCCACCACAGGTCCGCCAATGATTCGTAACGAGGATGGCTCCAAAGTGGGATTTGTATTTGTGGATGTAGCTGAAAAAGATTATGGGAAATATGTCCGGGAAGCTCAGAAATATATTCATAAAAATGTGCACATTCCCCCAGGTTACACGCTGGCATGGGCGGGCCAATACAAATACCTTATGCGCTTACAGGAAAAACTAACGCTGGTGGTACCGGTTACCTTGCTTATTATTTTCATGCTGCTTTATTTCAATTTTAAATCCGTACCCAAGACCCTAATTGTGCTGCTGTCGGTACCATTTTCACTGGTGGGCGCCTTTTGGCTGCTGTGGATTTTGGGTTACAACACCAGCGTCGCGGTTTGGGTGGGAATTATTGCCCTTGCCGGAGTAGCAGCCGAGACCGGCGTGGTCATGATCGTATATCTGGACGAATTTTATGATCGATACAAAGCGGAGGGACGCATGAAAAACATCAGCGATTTGTATGAGGCGATTATCAAAGGGGCAGTGCAGCGCGTGCGACCCAAAATGATGACTGTCACTGCCATCATGGCCGGGCTATTGCCAATCATGTGGTCCGCCGGTACCGGCGCCGATGTCATGAAACGCATCGCTGCGCCAATGGTAGGGGGGATGATCACCTCAACCATTTTGACTCTGGCTGTCATTCCGGCAATTTACACGCTCTGGCGGGAACGGGCGATAAAGAGATAATAGGCTGGAGGGCACATATTTGATTAAACCTTTGCATAGCTTTGTTGACCACAATAAAGGATAGGTTCTTCAAGACACCACCTACTTGTATCAGGCAGAATTGGGAATGGTGACCAAAGGCAAAAAACTTTCAGAAGTTTTAGAGAAAAAAATATCTTTGTCAGAACAATCTTAAATCAGCTAAAAACTCGCGTACTTCCGCCAGTGCCTGGGCATAAAGAACATGATCAGCACATAAATCTCCAATCTTCCTAAAAGCATTGTTATGGTGAGGATCCATTTCCCTGAGATGGGGAGATAGCTGAAGTTTCCTGTTGATCCAACTTCCCCTAAACCCGGACCCACATTTCCCATTGTCGCTACGGTTCCCGAAAAGGCTTCCAGGCTACCAACCCCGACCGAAATCAACAAGATGGTAGATATGAAAACGATACTCAAATACAATGCTATATATAATATGCTGTGATCGACAACATCTTTTGCAAGCGGTCTGTCTCCAAGAGTGATCGGGATGATGGCATGGGGATGCTCTAATTGCCTTATTTGCCGGACAAATGCCTTTCCCATAATCACGATCCGGTCTGCTTTAATTGCCCCTGAAGTTGATCCGGCACAGGCGCATTGCAATGAAAAAAATACAATCAGCAATTGTGACAAAGGAGACCAGATTGAACTATCTGTTGTCGCAAAACCGGTGGATGTGCCGACCGATATAATTTGAAATGAGGCATAACGCAATGCCTCCGACAGACTTTCATATTGATTCCAGTTAAGGTCAAATGTAGAAATCAGGACACCGATTAATAGGGCAAGAAGATAATATCTCACGATACGCGAATTTGTAAGACTGCGAAAATTTCCGGAGACAGCCGAAAATAAAAGCGCAAAATGAAGTCCGGAAACGATCATAAAAAATATAATGACAATCTCAACGGCCGGACTCTCAAAATAAGCGATACTGGTATTCCGGGGCGAAAAACCGCCAGTAGCGATGGTAGCAAAGGAATGCGTAACCGCATCAAATAAATTCATTCCGCAAACGAGCAGAGCAATGGTTTCCAGTGCAGTGAGCCCCACATAAACAATTGCTAAAATTTTAACCGCCTGTTTAGCCCTTTGCTGAAAGTTTTCTATTGCAAGATGAGACATCTCGCTTTGATATAAAACTTTCATACTCTCTCCAAGAAAAGGCATTACCGAGAGGGCAAAGACAATAATGCCCATCCCTCCTAACCAGTGTGTCATCGACCGCCAAAACAATAATCCCTTTGGTAGGGCTTCGATATCGCTTAAAATTGAAGAGCCTGTCGTGGTAAATCCCGACACACTTTCAAACCAGGCATTAGTAAAGGTAAATTCTTCACCCCACAGCAAATACGGCAGGGTGCCTACTAGACATGATAGTAGCCAACTGGCAACAACAATAATTAGTCCTTCATTATTGGTTATATCTTGAGTGGAAGGCACAAAAATTAAAGGGAAAATACCAAAAAGCGCAGCGATCATTGCGCTGTATAGTAAAATATAGAATGACTCTTCCGCATAAAGAAAAGAAACAATCGCAGAGATCAGTAATGCTAAAGCATTTAGCAGGATAATAAAACCTGCATATCTGTAAACGATATGATAACGCATAAATGTATTTCCCGGCTATTTGACTCTGGCACTTAATCTCATCACTAAACTACTCAGGTCACTGATTTCATCATTTGAATCGATTTCAATATCGATTGGGTGCTTATGAGCCAAAAATTCATCTATGGAATTATTGATTTTTGTTATTGGATTCACGATGTAGTGATTAATGAAGAAAAAGAACAGCAAAGCAAATACAATGGCTGCAATCATTGCAATAATTCCGGGCATGATTGCTCGATTGGCCTGATTCTTGACCTCTGTTGAAGTTTCATACATGGTATCGCTATTAAGACTCATCAACTTATTTACTGCCGATTTTGTGTCAAGAAAAGCCAGGTGGACGTCTTCAAAATACCAGTTCAGATTTTTCTCTTTGGACGTTGAGACGATGGGCTGATCCCAAAATTGTTTATAATTGATATAATTACGTTTAATTGCTTCGAGATAATTCTTTTCACCGGAAATGGTCAAATTATTGTATGCAGTATTATAACCGGACCAAAAAAGACTGTCCGCTGAATTCAAAATGGTTCTTCCTTCTTTCCATTTTCCAAGCATCAAAAGCAAGATGCCGCTATCTTCTCTTTCCAGCGCCTCAATCATTATGTTCGCCGAATTAATACTCCGATAGTTTTCCCGCAAAAGCTTATTAGCAGAAGCGCCGATATTGTTCAAAACGTATATAGACCAGATGCTGGCCAGACATAGCATAAGTGCTAAAGCAAGAAAACTCGATAATATTTTGAATCGTAATTTCATAATCCAATTCTCCTGATACCATCAAATCAAATATTAGAAAGGCAAAGTTAATAATTGAGATTATAAGTATTAAGAGAAATTTTTAAATTCAGTCAATTAATGCATCCGATTGGTTTTTACGTAATTTCTCTCTATACTTAACCTTTCAGGGTATGACCACAAAAGCTCAAAAATTTTATCACCTACCTTCCTTGCATTCCATGAGTGGCTTTCAATTTTTCCATACTTTTTTGGAAATTTAGAGATCTATCCTACCTTAAAAGATTCGCCCATCTATAGCCAACTCTACAAACGGTACTCCACATTTTTAATCTTATCCACACCTGAGCGTGATAAATACATCCCCAGTCAATCTTTTTGACCTGCACTTTTTATAAATTTTTGTTACCCCCATGCACCCACATGGTGGGTTTTAAAGAAAAGGGACACTTTGTGCCGGAGGTGGCTATGATTTATTCAGGTCAGGAATATTGTGTTGGAATCAAAATTTTTGTTATATTGTTACTGTGGAAATATTAGATTGACTACTGACTTATGAAAACTGTATTCAGAAAAATGTTTACCAATCAACGCCAACAGATCAGTTTACGTTTGAAGGCCATATCATTCGTTGCGGGCCTGCAAATTATATTATTCCTGTTCTTAGCTTATGTATTAATTGACAACTTCCATGAAATGACGGAACGAATGTTTCAGGAACATTTCATTCAAATGGCTGAAGTGTTGGGCAGTGGCAATAAAGAAGCCTTTGAAAATGCAGACCGGATTCACTTGCAACAAGAGATTGAGCAGTTGATCGGACAAAAAGATATTTTGTACGTCTATTTGCATGATTCAACAGGTGCTGTTCTTGCCGGTCAAATTGACTCAGTTGCAAGCAGTTGGGATCTCGATCAATCTCGTATGTTAGCGATACAGTCGCCAAAATCGATTGTCCATCGAGTTGGGCCGCTACCAGGCGGCTTTTTCCATGAATCAGGACACAATTTAGAAGTTGCGGCGCCAATTTATTCATCTAATCGACGAATTGGTACTGTTCGGCTTGGGGTTACCACGGAGACTTACAATAGTGAATTAGCCGACTTTAGCAAACAGGTTTTGTTATTATTACTGGTATCTTTTGGTGTTGTCGGTTTACTGCTCTTGTTTGTTGATAAACGCGTACGGATCACACTTCATCGTTTAATGAATACAGCCAGCGCGATGGCAAAAGGAGACCTATCCCGGCGCGTACAAGTCCGGACAGGCGACGAGCTGGAAAGCCTGGGGGAGACCTTTAATGCAATGGCCGATGCTCTTGAAGAACGAGATAAGGCACTCATGCATCATCAAGAGAAACTGGAAATGAGAGTTCGCGAAAGGACACGCGAATTGGAAGAGGAGCGCAATAAATTAAGAGCAATCATTGACAATGTCCCCAGCGCATTCCTGTTAGTAGATAAAAATCGCATTATCCAGGCAGCCAGTCAAAATTTCCGCCAGATCGGAGGATTCGGGTACAGGAACATCGTTGGAAAATATTGTGAGCCAGGTTTATGGCAGCAGTCCTTTTGCCAGGAGTGCTTGATTGAACAAGTATTTGAGAAGGGACAGGTAATCAAGCGAGAGCGCCAAAAAATAAAGAGCGACGGATCGGTATGGTGGATTGAGCAAATTACAGTGCCTATCAAAGGCTCTTCAGGAGTAGAGGCTGTTATCGAAATCCTAACCGATATTACGGAACGAAAAAGTTTAGAATCTCAATTAATCCGCTCAGAAAAATTAGCAACCACCGGAGAAATGGCGGCAGTTATCGCACATGAATTACGGAACTCTTTGACCTCTTTGAAAATGATTTTGCAAATGTTTTATGAAGCAGATCGGCTGAACAATGATGACCGCGAATCATTGGGCGTAAGTTTGGATTCTATTCACCGCATGGAACAGGTGGTCAATGATTTACTTCAATTTGCAAGACCCCGCCGCATTCGCAAAGAACAGGCGCAGGTCAATGATGTGGTTAAAGCCAGCATTGATATGGCTAAACATGAACTGGATCGTAAAGGTATAAAAACAATGCTGCACCTCGACGAATCTTTACCGCCAATATCTGTCGATTCGAAATTTCTTGAAGAAGCTCTGGTAAATTTAATACTAAATGGCATTCAAGCTGTTGATGGCAAAGGGCATATCGAATTAAGAACATCGCTTTTTAGATTGACAGAGCCCAGAACAGATACATTTATCCAGAATCGATGGGAGACAGAGAACAATCAAGACCCCAATTCTACTGAAGATTTTTCTCCCTCAAAATTACTAACCCAAACATTACCTGACACCCCCTATCATTCAGAACCTGAAATTCTTCAACAACAGTCTGTTAAACTGCAACTTGGTGCCGGAATGAAAGTGATTCGTATCGAGATCAGTGATAACGGGAAAGGCATCCCGGAATCGATGAAAAAACGGATTTTCGATCCGTTTTATACTACCAAACTAAATGGCACCGGGCTGGGGTTATCGCTGGTGAAGCGTATCGTCAACGAACATAAGGGGATCATCGATTTTATTTCCAAACCGGGAGAAGGTACGAAATTTGTAATCTTAATTCCTGTAAATGACCTAGAGGCAAAGTTTATAAAACTTCAAGACTAAATTCTCAAGTTCTGTAGATAATTACAATTAGCTGCAAATCACAAATTCAGATGAATACAATTCAATCGGATCATAACATTGGGACTGTTCTAATAGCTGATGACGATAAAAACATCGTATTTGCATTTCGCAAATTGTTTACGGAGTTAAAATGGGAGGTCATAGAAGCACGTGACGGTGAAGAAACTTTAGAAAAAATCGATCAATATTCCCCGGATGTCATTTACATGGATATTCAAATGCCGGGAATCAATGGATTGGAAATACTAACACGTTTGAAACAACAAGATTTTGATATTCCTGTGGTCATCATTACCGGCTATGGAACAATGCAAACTGCCATTGATGCAGTGAAATCCGGTGCTTATGAATACATCACAAAACCGCTGGATGTTGAGAGGGTTCGTACCTTAGCTCACCGGGCGTTGGAAGTACAACAGTTAAAAAGTGAAGTTCAAAAGTTACGACGGCAAATCGGCTATGAACCTAAACCCTATGAGCTCATTGGTCAAAGTCAAAAAATGCAAAACATTTATAAGCAAATCGGTACCTCAGCGGTTACTCCCAATGAGACCACCATTCTGATAACCGGTGAAAGTGGAACGGGAAAAGAATTAGTGGCACGGACCATTCACAATAATGGTCCTAACGCAGACTCCCCTTTTCAAGCAATCAATTGTACGGTACTACCTGAAACGCTCCTGGAAAGTGAATTATTCGGACACGAGAAAGGCGCCTTTACCGGTGCGATTGAACGAAAACGGGGTAAATTTGAATTGGCCGGAAACGGCACCATCTTCCTGGATGAAATTGGTGACATCCATCCCAACTTCCAGAAAAAATTGCTGAGGGTTCTCCAGGAACGGGAATATGAACGCGTAGGAGGTACCCAATTGATTCCGGTAAGAGCACGGTTTATTGCTGCCACTCATCAAGATCTGCCCAAAAAAATTGATAAAGGCGAGTTCAGGGAAGACCTATATTACCGTCTTAATGTCCTTACCATAAACATTCCGCCCCTGCTTGAACATAAAGAAGACATTCCCCAGCTTTGCCAGCACTTTTTATATAAAGCGAATCGTAAATTCGGAAAAAAAGCTATGCAATTAAGTTCCGATCTGCTGCAAGCGTTGCATCGATACAATTTTCCGGGCAATGTTCGTGAATTAGAACACATCATCGAACGGGGGGTGGCGACGACCAAAAGCGATATTTTAGATATCGACATTTTACCATCTGAGTTAGGAGTTGAGCTTTCCCAACAAAATGAGTCCAGGTTACATGTGCCGATCTTGAGTCGAAATCTCACCGAAGCCCGTGAGATCATTCTAAAAAGTTTTGAGCGAAACTTTATTATTCAACGATTAAAAGAAAGCGGTGGTAATGTTTCTGAGGCAGCGAAAATTTCCGGAATCGAACGGCAAAGTTTCCAGCGCCTGATGCGTAAGCACAATATTAATTCAGAACATTTTCGAAAATAATTTATCTCCCCCATTCAACCAACACTCTCCCCTATTCAAATTTGAAAGGTGCCACCTAAACTGTGGCACAATGCCACCGTGCAGGTTACATATTCGTTGATATTCCTCCCACCCCGGTACAAACACCTTCCTACATAATCCCATTTATAACAATGACTTACCGCTATGAGCGAAAAGGTGTCAATTGACTGGTATATCATTTGCAAACTTAGCAAAACAAGTTTGTAACTACTATTTTAGGAGGAAAATGAATGCAACGATTAACAATCAGCACAATTTTAGTCGCTTTTGGACTGGTCTTATTTTGGGGAGCAAACAGGAATGCTAATGCCATACCGAGTTTTGCCAGAAAATACAAAACCAGTTGTGCGACCTGTCATACCGGTTTTCCAAAATTAAATTCGTTTGGTGAAGCCTTTAGGCAGAACGGCTTTCAATACCCGGTTGATGATGAGGCGATGACTAAAAATGACCCCATCGAGCTGGGAGCTGACGCTTACAAACGAGTTTGGCCAAATGCTATTTGGCCGGGAGCGATTCCCGGAGATATACCCATTGCCATTCGAGCAAGAAGTTCCTTTTCGTACGAAAAACAGGCTGAACCGGAAATGTCTTTTACACCGCCAACTCTGCAGCTAATCAGCGGCGGAACTCTTGGGGAAGATGTTTCTTTTTTCATCGGAGCCCATTTGTTCGAGGAGGGAGAAATTGGTTCCATCGATCGCTTTTATTTAAAATTAGATAATATACTCAATTCAGTTCTACCCGATAAATTATTATATATCCGCGCCGGTCAGTTTATACCGGAAATTGTTCCATTTGCCAGCAATCATCGAGGTCTTACCATCACGCCATACGCATTTAACACTTATGATTTATCTCTGGGAGAGTCCTTTGCAGCCGAGCACATACACGGCGGTGGGCCATTCGGGATCGAGAATTTTCAATTGGGTGTGGAGGCAAGTGGCATTATTGCTCGTCGCAATCGTTATGTGGCCGGTTTTGTAAATGGCAATGGATCGTTCCAGGATAATAACGACGCCAAAGACGGATATATTCGATTGGTTCACAAATTTGGCGGGATGGCCTTTGACGGTTCCTGGAATGAAGGCGCGGAACCTTATGGCGGCACCGGAAACAATTGGGTCGAGAAATCGCTGGCTCTCGGTGTTTTCGGTTATAAAGGAGCCAGCCGCAATGAGACCTCAGTGGGGCAAGAGGATCTGGAATTCTATCGGTTGGGCGCAGATGTAAATGTGTTTTTCGGTGACCTCAATCTTTACGGCGGCTATATGTATGGAAATAATGAAATGGTCACCGGCGACGCCCAAACTGAAATGGACTATGATATATTCTTTGCTGAAGGAAATTACGTGCTTTATCCCTGGCTTATCGGGGTGTTGAGATATGAAGAGGCTCGTCCGGAAGGATTAAATAGTATCCGTCGTGTAGTGCCAAATATTACTGCTTTGTTCCGGGCCAATATTAAATGGGTAGTAGAGGTCCCATTTGATCCGGATGAAGGAGAGTTTGAACGGATTATCATTGGCCTCGATTATGGTTTCTAACCAAGAAAACTAATATTATAAGGAGAATGTTTAGATGAAAACGTATCACAGTTTAATCAAAGTCACAATGGCTTTACAGATTACATTTTTGATAATTTTTTTGGGCTGCGGAGAAAGTAACGATCCCGTGTCCTCTGAACCGCAAGAATCGTCATCTGTAAGGTTACAAGTGCAGGTGAATCCACCGACTTCATTAAGAACACTTGATACCTGGAATTACTGGACAACACCGGTGAATGTGATTTTTGAAGCAACTACAGGTGAAGAGCCCGGCGGAAATGATGGTGGCGATGATCATGGGCATGATGGCATTGCCAATCTCCCGGTATTCACTTTAAATAAGTTGACCAATAACCAATCTGGTGAAGATGATGAGATTTTGGTCGGGACCGCTGAAGTAGCAGGAATGGAAATTGAGGTGACAGTGGGCGACGGTTTATCCCTCTGGGAGATGCATCACGATGGAGAGCTCGAAGAACACCATGCCGATGAACATGCCCGACACGTTCAAATTGAAGTTAATGATGCTGCTACCGGCCATCATGCTCATGGGGGCGTCACGATAGCACTTTGTGAGGTCACCCTGATTGCTCAATCTAATACAGATACACTGGAATTTGAATTAACACCTGCTCAAACCGGACACGGTTACCGATACGAAGCAAATGCAGAGCTGCCATTTGGGGAATATGATATAAGAATGGAGATAGAACCGCCACATTTCTTCCGAACTGAAGAAACCAGATCAAAATGGATTTCTGATTTTGAAGCCGAATTCACCGGATTTCAATTTGACAGCAGTTTCACATCAGCGACTATCGGAGAGTCGGTTTTAGTTGGCTCCTCCGGTGATTCATTAAAAATTACCCTCCGGGGCGGAGCTGTTGAGCCTTATGGCGCTATCGGTATCGGCGCAATTCCTCTATCGGGGAATGAAACAATTAATTTCTCAGTACGCCTGGAAGATCCCACCCTGGAAGCCCACGCTCAGCCCTTATATGATGCGCTTGTTACTTTAACAGCCCAAAACCCTGAAGGAGGGACTATCGCATCCGGTATGCTCGAAGCTGTTTATGGTCATCATGGGTTTTATTTCGGAAAAAATATGAATTTGCCCGCTTTGGGTGGCACTGGCGGCGGTCATGATGATGGTAATGGCAACGGCCACGAACATTAATTAAGGGAGTGGGAAAAACCAAATGTATCGATATATGGTAGGGTTTGCACCCAAAGTTAAGCTTCACTAACCCTTTCTACTATATTATTTCTTCCCAACCCCCTAAACATAAAAAAAATGGAGAGTATTAACATGAAATCATGCAAATTCACGCTTATAATAATTTTGATAACATTAATTTCAACTATATTCATTCACGCGCAGGAAACCGGTACTATAAACGGAAAGGTTAAGGTTGAAGGCTATAAAAATGCTGCCAATGCAGTCATTTACATTGAGGCTACCGGAGACAAGGTTCAAATGGCCAAGCAGGAAACTGCAGTAATGGATCAAAAAAACTTTACTTTCATACCGCATGTACTGCCGGTGCAGGCAGGAACAACAGTTGAATTCTTAAACAGCGATGCAGAAATGCATAATGTATTCACACCTGACAAAGTGGCGGATAAGTTTAACTTAGGTTCCTGGCCACAAGGACAAAAACGGTCTTATACTTTTAAGAAACCGGGTGCAGCGGTATTACTTTGCAATGTGCATCCGGAGATGGAAGGATGGGTAGTTGTGCTACCCACTCCTTATTTTGCCAAAACCGGACCGGAGGGGAATTTTACGCTTAAAGATGTTCCCGCCGATGAATATACGCTCAAGATTTGGCATGAAAAATTAATAGGTGAACCTCAGACAATCAGTGTTACCGCCGGAGAGACAACTGCGGTTAATTTTACGCTGAAGAGATAGTGCATCAGATTTATAAAAAAGATAGATAAATGTTAAATTATATGCAGGGTTACTCACATAAACAGATAAATAGAAGTTGGCTGGAAAGTAATTTCCCATGTATGCATGCCTGCCCGGTTGGAACTGAGGCAGGTCGCTACGTGGCGCTCATTGCAGAGGGTCGGTATGAAGAAGCATATCAGGTTGCTCGTAGACCGAATCCCTTTGCATCGGTTTGTGGGCGGATATGCGCAGCGCCATGTGAAGTGGCCTGCCGCCGCGGAGACTATGATGAGGCGATTGCCATCCGAGCGCTAAAGCGTTTCGTTTGCGAAAGATACGGCGTAGAAAGTTTAATTGATTTAAGCCGTTTGAAAGAGGCTACGCAAATTGACTCCAATGGAAGGTATATCGCCATAATAGGTGGAGGTCCGGCCGGATTAACCGCCGCACATGATTTAAGATTGATGGGTTACGAGGTAACAGTATTCGAAAAACAAGAAGTGCCGGGCGGGATGCTTCGGCTGGGAGTTCCTGAATATCGCTTGCCACGTGAATTACTCAGAATGGAAATTAATGCCATTCTCAATCTGGGAGTGGAATTAAAAACAGAGGTAGCCCTGGGGCGTGATTTCACAATAGATGATTTAATCGCCAATGGTTACGAGGCCATTTTCCTGGCATGCGGGGCTCACCAGAGCCGACCACTGGACATCGAAGGAACCCGGATGGACGGGGTGCTAAATGCAGTGGAGTTTTTATTGAATGTAAATCTGGGCTACCGGGTGGAGTTGGGCAAACGAATTGTGATTATCGGTGGCGGAAATGTCGCTTTCGATGTAGCCCGCACTGTCGCCCGGCAGGAACCGCTCACCCCTGCCGCTTCGGATATCACCAGCGCCCTGGATGTAGCCCGTTCTGCGGTTCGCTTCGGCGCCAGAGAAGTTAACATTATTGCGCTTGAATCCGAACAAGAACTGCCGGCTGACAAAGAAGAAATCTATGAAGCAAAGCATATCAGGAAAAAGTGAATATTCACTACCGAACCGGGCCCCATCGCATCCTGGGATCAAACAATCGAGTACAGGGATTGGAGGTTATTGATGTTGAGCGTGTTTTTGATGAAAAAGGACGCTTCAATCCCCAATTTCTTCCGAACACTGAAAAAATCATCGAAGCTGATACAATTATTATTGCTATCGGACAACAATCGGACCTTTCATTATTGTCACCCGAAACCGGAATTGAAACGACTCCAAGACATACCATAAAAGTAGATCCACAGACCCTCGAGACAACAGTTCCCGGTATTTATGCCGGCGGAGATATTGCCTTCGGTCCCCGCAATGCCATCGATGCAGTCGCAGATGGACAACGAGTAGCCAGAGCAATCGATGCAAGATTAAATGGAGGCCAAACATCGCAACGGCCTATTCAAATTCAAGTACTGGACAGCTTCACTTTTCAGCAACCTGCGGATTATGATATACTGCCACGACAACCGGTACCCACCCGTCCCATCGAGCGCCGCGTGGGCATTGCTGAAATTGAGTTAGGGTATGATGAAACCACGGCTCGTCGGGAAGCCAGCCGCTGTCTGAAATGCTGGATCAACACGATTTTCGAAGGCAATCAGCGTCCGGATTGGGGAGATGAATGCATCTTATGCGGCATGTGTGTAGATATCTGTCCTGAAGATTGCATCAAGCTGCTATCTTTTAACAACCTTGATTTACCCACAGATGAATCCGCTCGCCGCACAACAATTGAGGCGCTGAATGAGGAATTCGATTTCAATATTATAGCTTTACTACAACAGGGGTCTGATATAACCGGTTTGGCAATAATGACTAAAGATGAGACGGTTTGCATCCGTTGCGGCCTATGTGCGAAACGGTGCCCGGTAAATTGTATTACGATGGAATCATTTGTCTACTCCGCATCTCCAAAGATAGCAGTGGAGGAAGCTTTATCATGAAACAAAATGAATCGGCTAATAATTCACGCAATGAGAAAAACACTAATGATTCTGCCGAATCCGGGCTGCAGGAAAAAGCGGAAGCTTTACCCGGGATTGCCATAAACCGTCGGGATTTTTTATTCAGAATCGGAGTGGGCGCCTTGTCTATCACCGCTGCTGGCAGTGGCCTGGTCACTCTGGATTTTCTCTGGCCCGATGTGGTAAAACAACCGCCTTCAAAATTTAAAGTAGGTACTCCCCAGGATTATCCTAAAAACTCGGTCACCATGTTGCCCGACCAAAATGTCTTTGTAGTAAGATCAGTGGAGGGGTATTTCTATGCAATGTCAGCGATTTGTCCACATCTGGGATGCATTACCAAATGGTGGAAAGACCTGGGTGAAATTCGGTGTCCCTGTCACGGAAGTCGTTTCACAATGAATGGCGAGCGAATTGCCGGACCAGCCCCTCGAGGACTATGGCACGTAAAAATCGAACTTAATTCCAGAGGAACTCTTTTGGTGGACAACGAACAGAATGTAGATAAAGATTATATTTTAAAAGTTTAACCACAGGTCCGGTTAATATGCAATCTCCTACAACAAAAATAACCAGATCCAAAGTATGGACATCCATCTTCCGCACCGGAAATCCGGACAGCCCTTATAAACGATCTTTACTGATTTTTAATAACCTCTTTCTTCATTTCCTGCCCACAAAAGTAAAAAAAGACTCATTGCGGCTTGGAGCAACATTTTATCTGGGTTATGCCAGCGCTATTCTCTTTCTAATCCTGGTAGCATCCGGGGTGCTTCTCATGCTCTATTACCGACCTTCGGTCCCTCAGGCGTATTATGATATGAAAGACCTCGCTTATGTCGTAACCTCCGGGAATTTTTTGCGAAATATGCATCGTTGGGCAGCTCATGGCATGGTTTTCATTGTGTTTCTACACATGTTACGGGTATTTTTTGCCGGTGCATATAAACCGCCCAAGCAATTTAACTGGATAATTGGAGTGTTGTTACTTTTACTTACATTACTTTTGAGTTACACCGGTTACCTGTTACCCTGGGACCAATTGGCCTACTGGGCGGTTACGGTCGGCACTAACATCGCTGGTTATACGCCGTTCCTGGGCGATGAAATTCAATACTTATTATTAGGCGCAAAAAAGATTAGCGCCAACACCGTGATACGGTTTTATGTATTACATATTGTTTTGCTACCCGGCCTATTGTTTCTCCTGTTAGGTGTGCATATCTGGCGGGTTCGAAAAGATGGCGGCATTACCCCACTAGTTCGACCTGAAAAGAATAAAACGGAAAACCAACAGAATTGATCTTAAGAATATAAAGAGGCTTGGATGGATCAGGAAAAAACAAAATTGGATATGAAACTATCAGAAGACCGCCAAGTGACAGACACGCAGCTTCGTATCGCGTTTATTAAAAAGGGAGAATCCGCAGCTGTTAAACATCAGCAGGAAGAAACGGTCATGAGCGTGCCGTCATTAATTGTAAGGGGAGTTATTGCACTGGAAGTCATAATGATCGTTATCGGCTTACTCTCCTACGCCTTCGATGCCCCTTTGGAAGAAATAGCCAATCCTGAGCACACTCCTAACCCGGCAAAAGCACCCTGGTATTTTCTCGGTCTTCAGGAATTATTGCATTACTTTCATCCCGTAGTAGCCGGAATTCTCATTCCCTTATTGTTAGTTATTGCTCTGGTCGTTATCCCATATTTCGATATCAACATTAAGAGAGAGGGTCTGTGGTTAAAAAATCCAAAACAGACTTTTATTTGGCTTACCGGTAGCGTGCTTGGAATTTCCTTTTTAACCGGTTGGTTTGATGCCTGGTCAATCGTTATACCAACGCTTATTATCTATATTCTGGCGGTCATGCCATATTTTATCAAACATTGGAAGGGTTGGATAGCGTGGGTGGCTCGCCGTTCCCTTCCGGAATGGATCATGATCTGGTTTGTAGCCGTGGTAACAATTTTGACGGTTATCGGCACCTTTTTCCGAGGACCAGGCTGGTCCTGGGTCTGGCCATGGTAAAATTTTAAAAATTATAAGTTGATTGTATTGAAAATTTATATGAGAGAAAAATGCAAAAGCAGCCTCGGGAATCAGTTAAAATATGGTTAATTTTTGCCATCACCAGCATAGTCTTTTTAATAGTCTTTGCTATTGCACCAACTAAGGATTTTTTTAGTGAATGGCGGCAAATTCAAAAAGATTACAATCAATATATTAAAACGCTACCAAAGAGAATTCCTGAAATTGATATTGGCTTGAGACAACGATGGAATCAGGATCTGGATAAAATAGACCGTTGTACCACCTGTCATATCAGCATTGATAATCCGGAATTCTCCGAGGCTGCGCAGCCATACACCTCTCATCCGGAAATTTATCACGATGTTCAGGAAATCGGTTGCACGACCTGTCACCAGGGTCAGGGCCTGGCAACCAATACCGCAGAAGCTCACGGGAAGACAAAATACTGGGAGAAGCCAATGTTGCCGGTTGAATATCTGGAGGCATCGTGTGGGAAATGTCATCAAAATGGAGACGTGCCCAAGGCTCCAATACTATCCAGGGGCCGTCGATTATTGGCAGATTTTAGTTGCGCAGGATGTCATAGATTGGGCGGAATAAAGCCAGCAACTTTTAAACCCAGTTTAGACGGAATCGGAAAGAAAACAAACCGAGCCTGGTTACTAAGGTGGCTGAAGAATCCTGAAGAAGTTCGTCCCGACACTAAGATGCCAGATTTTCATTTGCCCGAACAGGAGGCAAACATCCTAACAGATTTTTTGATGTCACAACTTGACTTTGCAGATAATATAAAACTTTCACCGATTCCGGAAAAATTATCTGCCAGGCTGAAAGACCCGGATTTTATCTCTCGCGGAAAGGGCATTTTCCGCAAAGCTCGCTGTGTAAGCTGTCACACTGTAGAGCAACGCGGAGGGAGCCTGGCACCCGAATTAGGGAACATCGGGTCCAAAACGAATGCAGTTTGGCTCTATAATTTTCTGGAGAATCCCAAGAGACTCCAACCGAACATACCGATGCCTCAATACGGTTTTAGTGATGAACAGAGAGCCGCGGTTGTGGCCTACATGGTGAATGATTTTCAAGATTGGGGTTGGTCACCCGATACCAGCGGACACACGCAGGACCCTGATTATTATGATAAAGGAAAAAAAATCTTTAAATCTTATAACTGCGGAGGTTGTCATCAGCTAAGCGGAATAGAAGGCTCCTCAGAAACCGGGCCAGATCTCAGACAAATAGCCGATAAGCCCTTATATCAGTTTGATTTCGGTCGCCTGGATTCCTTGCCGAAGACAAAAGCTAATTTTATATATTTGAAATTGAAATCGCCAAGAGCGTTCCGTGAAGATTTACAAATGCCCGAATTCAAACTATCCGAAGAAGAGTTGCAAGCCCTCACCACGGCATTACTCGCTCAATCTACAGAGGTATTACCGGAAAAATACCGAGTTTCGGAAAATGTGAAAGCAGCCCCCAACCCTGAAGGGCCCTTCGGGAAAATCCTGGACAAATATAGCTGCTTATCCTGTCATACCATCAATGGCAGGGGTGAAACGATCGCCCCGGATTTAACCCGGGTGGGTAGTGCATTACAGATGGATTGGACAACCGACTATTTCAAAATACCCTATTCCCTGCGCCCCATTATGACCGAACGAATGCCCAATCTTTTTATCCCTGAAGAAGACCTCGGCACGATCCGTCAATATTTTGAATTGGTACTGCGCAGTGATGCCATCGGTAATATACAAATTAATGTTAAAGATTCCTCGCTGATTGCCACCGGGAAGGAAATTTATAATACAAATGGTTGTTCTGCCTGCCATCAAATAAATAATAAAGGCGGCTATGTTGGACCACCCTTGGACCAGGCCGGTGAACGGTTGACCGCCGGCTGGACGTATTCGTGGTTAAGGTCTCCTCGAAAATTCAATCCTGAGACAATCGAGCCTCAACATAATTTTAGTGAACGGGAATTAAAAGCCTTAACTGGTTACATAATGAGTTTAAGAGGAGAGTCAAATTGAAGAAAATGGGACGATTCTATATATTTGCCTTCACAATTTCAATTTTTTTCGGCTGCCATGAAGACCAGGCGAATATTGAGAAAGAAAGTTCTTTAGCAATCGCTGATACTATTCAACAGGAACAATCCGATAGCGGTGAAACAAAAACAGATGAAGCAAAATCTACCCTGCTTTCAACAAGGATAAATTACAAGCTTTCTTACTCCGCCCGACAGGGTGAACGGCTCTACCATCAGTATTGTGCGGTATGTCATGGTAAATCCGGTGGTGGCGATGGATTCAATGCCTGGAATCTGCAACCCCGTCCACGTGATTTAACTGACTCAGCGTATATGAATGTTCTATCCGATGAACGGATTGCGGAAGCGATCCGGGAAGGGGGCGCCGGGGTTCAGAAATCCGAACTTATGCCGGCCTGGGGAAATACATTTACCAAAACCGAGATTAACCAACTGGTGTCTTTTATACGGACATTATCCAAATAAAGGATTTACAGGCAATCTGAATTTTAAATATTTCCACTGAATTGCCCCGAGCTTTAGCTCGGGGGATAAAATTTCGACTCATTATAATCTGATTACCACACTTTAGTGTGTAGGGCAAGGTAAGGTTTGAATACCCTGTGCAGAGTATGGTCAAAACAGGCTAAAGCCTGGCAAACTCTTAATTTAGTAGCATTTTCTCAATACTTCATCACTCAGTAGAAATTCCCGGAACTTTCAATTCAATCGCTATTGCTTTTCAATCTTGCCTTTAACTCATTTCGTCTCTCTTGGTAATCCTTTCCCTCTATCTTCTTTCCTTCATACGCTTCATCCAGCTCCGCAATCTCGCGTATCAGCTCTTCTCTACTCTGCCTGGATTCATAATCTGCATCTGTCGTCTCTAAATCTTCGCCTTCAGCTCCCGGTTTAGGTGACGTGCTCCTGGAGCGAAGCCAAACATAACCGCCACCGATGAGCAACAATCCGAAAAATCCGGCCAGAAATAAGGCACTTAAATTCAATGGCTTTCCGGTTAATCCGGAAATTTGAAACGAGATGGAAGACAATGGCGCCAGGCCGGCGGCAGCATACCGTGTAAATTTCGAATTGCTCATAGGTGTCTCCGTCAATTGCTCGCTGCTAATCTGCAATGCCGGATCCATTGGAAACACATCAAACGAAGCCGTGGATATTGTCACCGGCTTATCAATTTGCAGCATTTCATCGGGTGTGTCCAGGCGGTAGGAAAAGACCACTTCCTTTTTGCCGGGTTGAATTTCCATAGTGTCGTAAAAGCCATCCTCAATCTGCTCTACACAGCAGGACATCAGCCCTTTACCCAATTGTAATTGAGACGCGCCTTCCGGCAGACGATACTGTAAGGTGCGAAATTTTCCACCGCTGGTTGCCTGGTTCCCGACATAAGTTCTATCGCTGCGGTTCTGCAGCACCACCACTTCCCGAATGCTGGCAAATCCCTCCGCAGGGCTGATCAAAAAGTGATGTCTGACTGCTGTCAGAGCGGAATCGCTATGTGTAGTTTCGTAAATGGCCACCTGGCTGGTCGCCCGGGATTGGTCCTTGGTAAGTTGAACCACGTCACCGTAGTATTTCACATTTTGATAGGTCACTACCGGCTCATAAAAGGCGGTCGAACTTTGCGGGAGATTTTCAAACATAAATTTGCCTGCTTCATCTACTGTCGCAGAAGCTTTGAATTCAGAATCCAATTGATTATTCTGATAACGATTCAATTCTACCGTCATTCCGGAGCGCAATGAAAATCCTTCGGTTCCATTTTTGACCTTTCCGACTAATTTTCCTGCCCAAAGAGGGCTTGCCAAAAATAAAGGAATGAGTGTTGTCAAAATAAGTAATCGTTTCATATTTGAATCTCCTGTTTTCCATTAGTTTGAAGTGGTCGGCCACAATTTACACAAAATTTAAAATCGGCCTGAATCTTTTCACCACATTGCTGGCAATAATGCAATGATTTATGAGTAGCATCCGGTTGATTAATTTGCTGGCGATAGCGGCGAATCTCCGCCTCAATCGGATCATCATCCTGATTGCCATTTTGCAACTGATCGATTTTCTGTAATATTTGCAAAGCCCGATCTTGATAGTCTGCTTTCAAACTTTCATAATCTTCTTCGGACAAATTTCCCATCTGGTATTCGAAATCAATTTCTTTAATGGCTTTCAGCGTTTCATTTTTCGATTGTTGTAACGAACTTATCCGATTATCACCGGAATCCCCAGGAATCCCGGCAAAGCGGTATTTTGGTCGTCGCAATGGGTAGACGACATAATAGAGTATCCCAATGCTTATGATCGTGATTACAATGTAGGTCATGTGATTTCTCCTTCTTGAAAATCCTTTAATTCCTCAGCTAACCGTTGATTGTATTTTTCCTTATTTTGAGTGGACATATTAGATGCTGGTTCTTTTTCAGCGCGGCTCCAGCGATGCAGTCCTTTATAGAGCACCCCGCCCACTACCAGCAGGGCAAAAAACGGCATCACCCAGGCTAAGAGGTTGAATCCCTCTTTGGTTGGAGCGGAAAGAATCTTTTCCCCGAATTGCGCCACATAAGCTTCGATAATCTGTTCTTTGCTCTGTCCCTGATCAATCATGCTGCTAATTTCGTTGCGCATTTCGCTGGCACGCGAACATTCACAGGTGTAAAGCGCCATGCTGCATCCACAGGTACACATCAAATGTTTCTCAACATCGCTTACTGTGGTGGAGCCGCTGGCAAACAACGGTAGCATAAAAAATGTAATTGTGATAATAATGGCTGTATTTTTCATGATGTCCTCTGATTTCTGGTTCAGGGGTTCACGCTTTCGCTATCCAATTGCATTGCTTCTTGCTTCTTGTGCCGCAAAGCAGAAGCAGATTTAGTTTTTGGCTGTTGTCGGGAGGGCCACACGGCGATCAAAGTACCAAAAATAAGCACATAACCACCCCACCAAATCCAGGCGACCAGTGGATTAAGATGCGCTTTGATAAATACCGAACCATCCTCCATGACCGAGCCCAGGATCAAATACAGGTCTTCGCGGAAATCCGACAGGATCGCTACTTCCGTCATGGTTTGCTGCTGAAGCTGATGATAGTGTTTGGCAGGATTGACAAGCCCCAATTCTTTGCCATCCCGGCTCACCTTCACCGTGGCGCTGACCACCTGTGCATTGGCGGTCTGATACTCATCCACGCCCAAAAAATTTAGATCATAATTTTTGATGGAAAGAGTGTCCCCTTCTTGGAGTAATTTTTCCGTTTCCATATTGAAGGCCGATGAGCCGGTAATGCCGATAAAGATGAGCATCATTCCCAGATGGACGATGTATCCGCCATAGCGTCGGCGATATTTCAGCACCAGGTTTTTGAAGGCTAATAAGATATGATTATCATAGCGCATTCGCGCTTTCGTGCCGCGATAAAATTCAATCGCAATAGTGCTTAGCACAAAACCAATCAAGCTAAAGGATAGAAGCGGATACACACTGGGCACACCGAGGAGCAAGAGAGCGATTAACGTAATTGCAAACACAAGGGTGGGGATGCGGAAATTGCGCATAAAATTGTTGAGGCTGGCTTTTCGCCAGGCAATCAGGGGACCGATCCCGGTTAGAAAAATCAGCACGATTCCAATCGGCACATTGACCGTATTGAAAAAGGGCGGGCCGACGGTAATTTTAACCCCTCGCACTGCCTCTGAAATGACCGGAAATAGGGTGCCCCACAACACAGCAAACGCGGCACCCACCAAAATCAAATTGTTAACCAGGAAGCTGGATTCCCTCGAAAGAAACGAATCCAGATGATAACGACTGCGTAGTTCCTCTCGTCTGGTGATAATCAGATAAACCGACCAGAGTGTAACACCCAACAGGAATGCCAAAAAGACGTAGCCCAAATTGGATGCTCCAAATGAATGAACCGAGGAGATAATCCCGCTTCGGGTGATAAAAGTGCCCAGAATGGTCAGCAGAAATGTGATTACGATTAAAGAGACGTTCCAGATTTTTAACATGCTCTTACGTTCCTGGATCATTACCGAATGGAGAAATGCAGTTCCGGTTAGCCAGGGCATCAATGAGGCGTTTTCCACCGGATCCCACCCCCAGTAACCACCCCATCCCAATTCCACATAAGCCCATTTGGCGCCCAGCAAAATACCGATGCCCAGGAACATCCAGGAAAAGAGGGTCCAGCGGCGGGTGATCAAAATCCACTGGCTATCCAATTTTCGGGTGATAAGCGCTGCAATCGCAAATGCGAAGGGCATGGCAAATCCCACATATCCCAGGTAAAGCGTGGGCGGATGGAAAATCATACCTGGATTTTGTAATAGGGGATTTAATCCCTGCCCTTCGGCAATTGCAAATCCCAACCGTTCAAAGGGATTACTGACAAATACTAACAACGCCACAAAAAATACCAGAATTGTGGAAAGGGTGGCGGTGACGTGGGGCAGAAGCGAAGAATCTCGCTTCCGATTTTGAAAAATGACGATAGCTGCAAACAGCGATAACAACCAGGCCCACAATAAAAGCGAGCCGGCCTGCCCGGCCCACAGGGCCGAAATTGAATAAAAAGCGGATAAATTATTGCTAACATGTTCGGCCACATAACGGATTTGATAGTCTTTGCTTGCCAGCGCATACGACAAAAGTACGATAGCAATGCTGAGTAAAAAGAACGCGCTATAAAGTGCACGCCGACCGCTAATAATAAATTGTCCCTGGCGGAGGCGAATGCCTGCCACAGTTGACAACACAGTATAGAGCGAAAGCGCCAGCGCAAGGGTTAAACTAATTTGGCCCAATTCAATCATTTCTTGCTCCTTTAGTAACTTGTGGATTCTTGAGATGCTTCATATTTGGAAGGGCATTTAACCAAAAGGTGCCTGGAATTTATCACTTCGGTTTCCCCGGAATATTGTCCCTGAACCACTACATGACGGCCCGGTTTAAAATTATCCGGGATAATGCCGGTATAAACCACAGAAACCACCACCTCGGGTTGCTTTAAATCCTGTAAGATAAATTTGGTTTGCTGCTTTTCTGGTATCCATTGAATGGAACCGGGTTTTACAGTACCGGCAACCTGCATTGTTCCGGTGGGACTAATTCGTTCAGCTTCCCGGATCTGACGAACGTCAACATAAGCCATCATAGAATCATTGAATCCCTGGAACACCAAAAATGCAATTGCGACAACAATAATTGAAATTCCAACAACATATTTGCGCTTGTGCATAAGTTACCTCGGTTAAACAATTGGTCAGTCAACACCTGGGTTAATATATTTTGTGACGTTAAGTTGTTTCTCGCTCATATTCTTTCTTTTTAGACCGCTTGTCATTTTGTTTCCGGTTGACATCGTTCTCATTCGAGAGCGGGCAGGTAAGGCAGTCTTTATTAAGTTTTCCGCCCATACAACACCCAAAGCTTTGTCCTTTTTTCTCGGCACGTCGTACCACTACAGCGAATATTGATAGTAACAGAAAAAGAATGAGGCTGGTGATTAAAATATTGATCAAAACAGACATACTATACTNNCAGGAGGGTTGTGGAATAATCTACATTATGTTGAAGAATATTCTACAATACTAAAATCACAGATTTTGTAATTTGTTAGTTGATTCTTGAAAGTTTCGCTATGATGCGCTAAATTAATTTTTAATTACGGCAATTAAAATGTCAGCTAATGAACAAAATAAAGAAATAATAGATGAAAATTTCTGATAAAGCAGTGGCCGATGCAACCGGAAAGACCTGGGAGGAATGGTTTGGTCTCCTGGACAAGAAAGGTGGTCGGGAAATGACTCACAAAGAGATTGTGAGCATTCTCCATGATGAGTATAACCTCAGCAATCCCTGGTGGTGTCAAATGCTTACCTCCACTTACGAGCGGGCGCGGGGAAAAAAGACCGTCGGACAAACCGAATCCGCCGGATTTGAGATCGGGATTCAGCGCACCTTTCCTGTATCAGAGAGTGAATTATGGAAGCTCATCACCGAATCACCGGGACGAGATATTTGGCTGGGCACAGTGCCTGATCTGAAACTGAGTAAAGGATTTACATACCAAACTGCTGAAGGCACTCGAGGCGAGATACGCAGCTTCAAAAATGAAAGCAAGCTACGGCTCACCTGGCAGCAGCCGAACCGCCAGGCTGCGACAACGCTTCAGCTCAGCGTTCAGGAGCGTGGCGAGAAGGCGGTGATTCGTATCCACCAAGAAAAGCTGTCTAACGAGAACGAACGTGAGCAAATGCGACAACACTGGTCTGAAGTACTTGATAAAATAGAGCAAATGCTTAATGCCCCTCGAAAAAAAACATAGCTTATTCTTCCAATAACTCAGAAAATTCTTCATTGCTCACGAAAGATTTGCGTGCTAAATACGAATGCTCACTTCTTGTATCCCCTTCCGGTTCAAACCATTTTAAGTTTTGTTGCGTTATTTGCAAAGAAAGTCAATCAGGTTGTAATTCAGACTTTTTTGGTATTTAAGTTGTATATAATGTGCAATGGAGCAAGTAAGCTAGGTTGGGTTTATCGCTGGCTACGAAAAACTGTTTATTGAGACTATAGGAACCTGAATGAACCTCAAATTTGCCAAATAATTTCACCCCTATCAAACCTGAGGAAATTTATGAAAAATGTCAGCATGGTAATCCAGGTCGTGAGCGTCTTCATAATTTTCGCCCATGCGCAAACGCCGTTTTTCTCGCCGGCAAGATACCACTATGAAGTTTCCCGATTGCCCTGGTCCGTAGCAGTTGCGGATTTTAATCACGACGGGAACCAGGATATTGCCTCTGCCAGCAGGGCGGAACGAAGTGTAACAATAAGGCTGGGAAATGGCAATGGCACTTTGGGGAATGCTGAACATTTAGATGTTGGTATTAGCCCCAGATCAAATGTCGTTGCGGATTTTAACAACGATAACAATACCGATCTTGCAACCGCCAATTTACTTAGCAACAATATCTCTGTCCTCCTGGGAAATGGTGACGGCAGTTTTCAGGATTCTGTAAATTATAGTGTAGGAGAAAAACCCCGTTCTATCATTGCAGAAGATTTCAACAGTGATGGAAATGTGGATTTGGCAAATGCCAACCGGGACGATCAATCCATTTCAGTGCTACTTGGACATGGGGACGGCACTTTTAATAATCAGATTGTCGTTAGCACATCAACCGAAATTAATCCCCGCATGCTGGTAAGTGGGGATTTTAATGAAGACTACATTCCCGATATAGCACTGGTTCACGACGATCAGTCTTCAAATCCCCGTGCTAAAGCTGGCATTTTATTAGGAAACGGCAATGGCACTTTTGGCAATATTACCATTGTTGCGATAAATGTAAGTGGCACCTTTCCGGAAGCCACCGCCATTACAACAGGCGATTTTAATAATGACAGCCATTTGGACCTTGCTGTTGGTGTGGAATTAACCGGCTCCGATTTGATTGTGATACTCCACGGAAATGGCAACGGAAATTTTTCTCAGATGACCAGTCTCAGGATTGGCAACAAACCATTTGCACTTACCCATACAGACCTGAATGGAGATGATAATCTGGACTTGATTGTGGCAAATAGCGGTGATAATCGAATTACCATCCATATGGGAGGGGGCGACGGCACATTTAGTAATGAAATCGCTAATGGCGATCTCTTCGACCGTCAACAAGGCGTATATCACACCGGAGATATACCGCGCTGGGTAACTGTGGGCGACATGAACAACGATCAGAAGACAGACCTGATTACTGCGGATGAGCAAAGTAATAGTGTTTCCATCATCATCGGAAATGGCGACAGTACATTCGTAATCGCCCCCGGCTATAGTGTCGGTGCGCCGCCACAGGCCTTTCCCATGGATGGTAGTGTGAGCGATTTTAATAAGGACGGTATGCTCGATCTGGCTATTGCCAATTGGGGATTTCCCTATGACACCAGTGTAGTATCCGTCCTCCTGGGCCAGGGCGATGGCACCTTTCTGCCCAAAATGAATTTTACTGCTGGCATCAATCCCATCAATGCGATTTCACGGGATTTTAACAAAGATGGCGCCCTTGACCTGGCGGTGGGGAACAGTCGCGATAGCGTGGTGTCAATACTGATTGGCCAGGGTGATGGCAGTTTTGATCCGGCGATCGGCTACTCCATTGATCCCAATCCGCAGGGTTTGCTTTCTATGCCGGATATCGATGTGGGAGATTTTGACAATGATGGCAACTGGGACCTGGCGGTTGTGAACTATAATGAATACTATATAGCACTCCTGTTTGGCAACGGCGATGGCACATTTGAGCAACCGGTTGCCAAAGTTACCACACCGGACAGAGCATTGCGGGTGATTATTGGTGACTATGACAACGATAATAAGGATGATTTCCTGGTGCAGGCTAACGATCTATCCGGTGGAAGCGATCCCCTTTATTTTTACCAGGGTGACGGTTCCGGTGGATTCGCCTCACCGGTGCAAATCATCGTACCCGGTACAGAAATCCGTAATACCGTCACCGCTGATTTTAACAATGATGATATTGTCGATCTGGCCGTAGTTGATAAGGAGAATCAGTCGATATATATTCTGTACGGCAATGGCGACGGGACGTTCACTTATATTAACAGCATTTCTGCGTATTTGCCTCAAAATGCGCTACCGATCGATTTGAATGGCGATACCCATCTTGATCTTGCCGTAAGCAGTGCTCCCGGTTCGGAAATAACTCTTTTCATTGCAAACGGAGATGGGACTTTTAACAAATCCGATCCCAGCTACGGCACTGAAAACGGCGCTGACTTTTTGATACCGGGCGATTTTAACGGAGACCATGCCATCGATTTAGCCGTGACCGGGGGAATTTTTGGAGAGAGCGCTGTCTCAATTCTCTTGAACGCCAGCAACATCACCGGATTTACCGATGACAGAAATTCGAAGAGCAGCTTACCGGAGACCTTTTCCCTGGGAGCGAATTATCCCAACCCCTTTAATCCGACTACAACGATACCATTCGATTTGCCAGTCGGAGAAGTTTATCAGACGTGCCTGTCAATTTATAATATTCTCGGGCAAAAAGTTAAAGAATTGGTGAGCGGAGATTTGTCAGCGGGCCGATATCGTTATAGCTGGAACGGAACAAATGAACGAGGCGAAAGCGTGGCATCCGGAATTTATTTTTATCTGCTTCAGGCCAATAATAAAAAATTTATGGGTAAAATGCTGCTGGCAAGATGAGAAATAGGCTAAGATAATTTGATCAATTGATTTGAGCAGACAATTAAAATTAGTATATTTGACGTTGAATTGTGCACATTTTGTGCATATATTTTTCTATGAATTATCAATGGGATGCGAAGAAAGCAACGTCAAATTTAAGAAATCACGGTATTGATTTTGCTGATGCTGTCAGTGCTCTTGAAGATGATTGGGCATTAACGATTAAACATCATCAAAAAGATGATGAAGAACGTTTTGTAACGTTAGGAATGGATTTATTTGGCCGTTTAGTTGTGGTCGTTTATACCTACAGAAAGGACGATATTCGTATAATCTCAGCAAGGAAAGCAACAAAAAGAGAGAGAAAAGTTTATGAAAGAAAAAGAAGAATTT
>JABAHQ010004718.1_pt2 | contig 31543 bp, 34 predicted proteins | sample 7062091 | NCBI WGS metagenome assembly JABAHQ01 (sample SAMN14534359, study PRJNA622989) | marine sediment metagenome | biome: marine biome [ENVO:00000428]; feature: marine pelagic biome [ENVO:01000023]; material: deep marine sediment [ENVO:00002113] | place: India: Gulf of Kutch | collected... | reverse complement strand
GTTCGCGGCCAACGGCCGCTCCTACGGTGGAACTTGGCACCGTAGGAGCGGCTGATAGCCGCGAACATCGCGGACGGAAGTCCACTCCCACGGGAAACCGGCTCAATCGCCGAGCTTCGGCAGCACCCCGGTGATGACCTGCTTGCCGTCCACGACCTCGACCAGGAAGCTCTCGCGGTCCACGTCGCCCTTGTCGTCGTAGGTGATCTCCATCAGGACCCCGGGCTCGTCCTCGGGTGTGATGGTGGCACCGTGCAACGCGTCGCCGAACGCCTGACGATCGAAGCGGCCGATGCGCTCGGTGATCTCTTTCACCACGTGCGTGGCCACGTACCCCTTGATGGCGTTGTGATCCGGCTTGTAGCCGTAAGCCTGCTCGAAGCGGGCCGCGAACTCCTTGACCGCCGGCACCGGCGCGTCGGCCGAGAGCCCCACGTGCCCGCGCACTCCGTTCGCCGCGGATCCGGCGAGATCGATGACTTTCTGGTTCATGAGTGTCGTCTCGCCCACGACGGGCCGCTCGTAGCCTTGCTTGCGCAGCTCGACCAGGAAGCGGGCGCTCTCCTCTTCGTGCAGGTACACGAACAGTGCGTCCGCCCCCGATTGCTTGACCTTCACCACCTCGGGGGCGAAGTCGACCTGCTGCACCTCGGTGGAGATGTCGGCCGCAATGTCTATGCCGCGTTTCTCGAACTCGCGCACCGCGGCGTCGCGTCCTCCCTTGCCGAAGTCGTTGTTGACCCAGACGATGGCCACCGATTGCGCACCCACCCTGTCGTGCAGGTACTTGGCGAGCTTGGGCATCGAGGCCGCCTGTCCGAACGAGGTGCGGAAGATCCAGGGGTTGCCCTGCTCGGTGATCTCCGCCGCCTCCGAGCCGACGATCTGCGGCACGCCGGCGCGCTGGGTGACGATCATGTTGACCTTGGTAGAGGACGAATAGATGGGGCCGAGCACCACATACGGTTCCTGATCCAGTGCGCGGGTGATCACGGCCTTCGAGACGCCCGGGTTCGATTGCGTATCGTAGTGCTCGACCTCCACGGGCCGTCCCAGGATGCCACCTGCGGCATTGATGTCCTTCACCGCCAGATCCACGGCGTCGCGCCAATTCGTGCCGACCGTCGCTCCGCCACCCGAGAGCTCGATGGCGTCCGCGATGAATACCCGCTCCGCCCCCGCAGCGGCGCCGCAGAGCGACCAGAGCAGCGGCACCGCGAGAGCCGCGAGCAGGCTTGCCCGTTTCGTCGTCGTCATTTTCGCTCCTCCCTTGTTGGTTGGTGCAGCGATTTGCGAATCGTTGCACCGCCCCGATTATGATGGGCGGATGAAGATAGCTCATGTGGGCGGCGAATAAAATGGTGCCCCCACCCCGGTTGCCGCGAAACCTCATCGCCGGGAAGAGCCCGTGTCGGCCGTGGGATGCCGCCCTCGCCGAGAACGATCCCACTTTGTCGGCGGGAACGAAAATCCCGTCTTCGCGGCCGAACCCGAGCGTCCCCCGCCCTTGTGGTAACCTGACCGGTGACAACCTCAGGGCTTTCCCCAAAAAGGAGGAGGCGCCATGCGGACGCTGGTTTCGTTGGTGGCGTTGTTGGGCGTCGTGTCCGTGACGAACGCGGACGTCTACATCTACATGCAGGGACACAGTGAAGTAGTGATGAGGGAGCCGCCCGCTGAGATGGGTGCACTGGAGGTGGAACCATCCGCGACTGGAACCGGGCTGAGACCCTCGGAGATCCGGACGCTGGAGATGCTCACGCGGGCTCGGGAACGACGCGAGGCGGCGCGAGAGCAACGCCCGGCCCTCGCTGAGCCGGTGAGCGAGCGGCGGCGGATCTGCCGGGATCTTCATCGCATCATGAACGATCCCCAGGGGATGTCGCGAACCATTAATAGTCGGCAGGCGCTCTACGAGTACAACAAGCGGGGCTGCAGGGTGGACACCTCGAGCCTGAGCTACGAGCTGAATCCGGTGCGCAGATGAGCCCCGGCGCATCGGGCGGCCACCGGCCAGGCGGTCTGCCGTGGGAGAGAAGCGCCCCGCCCAGCCGGGGCGGGGCACTGCCGCCGGCTACCGTGGAAGCGCGCGCCTGAGGCGGTAGCGGCAGCCAGGAAGAACTTCTCACGTTTTCGGAGCCGGGTATCAATCCCGAGACGCCAACGATCTGCCCGGCGCTGCCAAGGTCGCGAACCGGCCGGCTGACCGCGCGCGCAGCCAAGTCGTTCGGGTGGGCCAGCGTCCCCAGCGCTCTGCTGTGGAAGAAGTGCTGCGTGCTCCGGAAGGCGGCCGCCCGCTCGGCAGTGCAGCGGCTGTGCTTTTGTGAGAAGCCACCGGTGCCCGCTCTCTCGTGCCCGTTCTCTGCGGCCAGCCCCAGGGCGCCTCCGGGTAGGGAAAGCGGGGTGCAGCGGACGTGAAAAGAAACCCCGCACTCGGCGGGGTTTCTCGGAGCCAGAGGGGTTGAGGCTCCACTTCCACGACGCAAGAAGAGTGGGACGTCTACATTGGCTTGGTATCGCTGCCCGTCGCGCGGGCGAGGCGGAGCGGGTTGCTCGAAGCGAGTTGCGTCTCCGCCCCCGGATAGGATCGCGCGGACGCAGGCTCGCCTTTCGTGTTCCGGAAGCCGTCGGACGTCGCCTCGGTGTCGATCTTGCCGCTGTAACGGCAGCCATCCTCGAGGGTGATGCGAGGCGAGAGGATGTCACCGGTAACCCTGGCCGTCGATCGGATCACGACGCGCTGTTTCCCCCACAGTCGACCTTCGACGTAGCCTTCGACCCGAATGATCTGGGCGTGGATGTCACCCGTGACACGGCCTTCGGGATCCACGAAGACGTTCTTGTCCGGCAGGAGCACATTTCCTTCCACGCGCCCGCGGATCACGATACTCTCCCCACCGGTAACGTCGCCGCGGATTACGATGGAGCGGCCGATGATCGGGACGTCTCGGGCGTCGCCGTGCCCTGCGTCCGTGCGCCCAATGCGCGCTTCGGATCCGCTCGCTTCCGACGTCCGCTTCTGCCACATGCTGAGCTCCTCCGGACGCGAGTGCCCCGCCGGACTTTTCCGGCGCCGGCGGCGTCGCCGGCCCCGGCTCGGTGCCCGAGCGAAGCGGGAATGCCAAGCGTACTCGGTGCTGCGGTGAAAACCGTGACGAGGATCACAGAAGCACACCCGGTGCGACTGAAAGCGCCCGGTGCCGGGGTGGTCTTGCGCGCGCTTGCGCGCCGGCTCGCCGGCGGGCGATCATGTCGGCGAGCGGCGACGGAGAACGCACGATGAATCGCGAGGAGTTCCGCCGGCTGATCACGCCGGTCACCGAGATGCTGGCCGGCAAGGCGGTGGATGGGCAGCTTGCCGAGGAGCTGAATCGGTCGTTTCCGCCCGAGGGGGAGGCTTTCCGCGCCATCGAGGCGGGGTGCCACCAGGCCATCGCCGACGGGTGGATGTGCGCTCGGGGAGGGGCCGGCCGACGCTTCGGACGGATCATCGAGCCCGGACCTGAAACGCACGGCTTCAGTGTCGACGTGGTGGACATCACGGACTTCAAGGGGCCGCACCATCGGCATCCCACCGGCGAGATCTGTATGGTCATGCCGGTAACGGAGACGGCCACATTCTGCGGCAACGGGCGGGGGTGGTGTGTCTACGAGCCCGGATCGGCCCACCACCCGACGGTCGCGGGCGGAGAGGCGCTGGTTCTCTACATGCTGCCCGAGGGCCGAATCGAGTTCACCGAGTAGGCCGGGGCCCGGGCCCCCGTCACCCGCACCGTTCCGCACCTCCGACGGACGCGCCTCGCGCCGTCCTCGATGTCCCGGGCGCTGGTGAGAAATGCGGGCCAGTACGCGCCGGGCGCGGTGCGCCCCTCACGCGGAGGCGACGCCTCGTCGCCGGCTTCGAGCGCACCCTTGAAACCCTCCCAGACGAGGAGGGCGAAGAAGAATAGGGCGGCCAGGATCACGGCGACACCGAGGGCGTACCGCCACCGCGAGGGATGGAAAGGGGTTCGCCTTCTGCGGGGGCTCATCGGTGCCAAGCAAAAACCCCATCACGCCTTGCCTGCCGTGTCCCGCCTCACCCTTGTGAGGCTTTTTTGTTCTTCGCGGATTTCCGGGAGATGGGTGGTTTCCCGGGGCGAGGCTGGGTCCCGCGGCACGCGCCTCTTCGTCGGTAGGGTGGGTTGAGCCGAAGGCGAAGCCCATCATGCAGCGATAGTGGACCCGTCGCGGCTGGATGGTGGGCTTCACTGCGCTCAGCCCACCCTGCGCGGCGCATACCCCCGGACCCATCAGCGTTTGTCGGCGTGACGGGAACGGTTCTCCCCCAGGGCTTGAGGTGTTTTAACGTCCGCGCCTAAAGCACCCAGCCGCCAGGTCGATGGCTGGATAACGATGCGACGCCGGCCCGGCCGTGCCGTCGCCACGGAGGACCCATGATGACAGAAATCATACCGTTGCTGGTGGGTACCTGGCAGGCGTTTTATGAGTGGGCGGGCGAGCAGCCCATCTTTGTCCAGATCCTGTTCGCCTGGGGCGCCATCGAGCTTGCGAAGGGGCTGCTCTATGCGCCGTTGGCGGGGCTGCGCGCCTACGCCAGCCGGCGTCAGTACAAGGTCTCGATGAAGAAAGCGGCCAGCCTGTCCAAGCAGAAACCCGATCGGGCCGCCCCTTCGCGCGAGATCATTCGCGGCGAGCGCGGCTGGATCGGCTAACTCGCCCACCGGCGCAAAGGCGGGGTCGCCGGGGCGGGGGATATCCGGGCCGGCTTGCGGTATCGGCGCGCGGCGGGCTCGGGTCAACTCACCGGCACCGCGAGCACGGGGCACGGGGCGCGGCGCAGGACCTGCTCCGTGGTGCTGCCGAACACCGCGTCCAGAAACCCGTTTCGGCCCGAGGTGGCCATCACGATCAGATCGGCGGGCAACGACTCGGCCGCGGTCATGATCGCTTCGAGCACCGGCCCCCGCTCGATGACTCGCTCCGCCCATCCGGCCGCCGCCGGCACGTCGACGGATGGCGGCGTCCGCTCGTCGCTCTGCACGTGCAGCAGCATCAGTGCGGCGTCGAAGGCGCCGAGAAGCCGCGCCACATCGGCCGCGGCGTTCACCGCTGTCTGGGGCGCAGGATCGTGGTCGACCGGCACCAGCAGGTGCGCGAGCCTCACCGACCCCTCGGGCGAGACGAAGCCGTGCGCCCCCTTGGCGATAAACAGGGTGGGAATGCGACTGCGCCGAGCCGCGGGCTCGGCGACGGAGGGCTTGAGCCAGCGCGGCAGGCCCATCCGGCCCTCGGTGGCCAGCACCATGAGGTCTGCCCCGTGTCGGGTCAGGTAATCCCCTATCGCTTGCACCGGGTCCCGTGACTCCACGGTGAGCTGGTTGACTGTGACGCCGAGCTCGGTGCGCACGGCCTCGCGCGGGGCGTCGGCCCCTATCAGACCCCAGCGGTGCAAGGTTCTTCGCACGCCGGGAAAGCCTCCCCAGTGCCTGGTATCCAGTGCGTCGGGCACCGCGTGCAGCATGCCGATGCCGGCGCGGCAGCGGACCGCGATCATGAGCGCGTGCTGGAAGGCGGCAACGCTCTCGTCGGAGAAGTCCGACGGATGAAACACCCACTCGATCTTCACATTCGGGGTACCTGGACAGGACGTCCGGCCACGCGGCGCGGCGCATTATGGCACGTCGGGCTGCCTGCGCGTGATAGCGGCGAGCGGTGAGATGAGAAATGCGGCTTAGCCCGCAGGCAGATCGGCGTCCGCAGCCGCGGGCTGGTGAGAGATGCAGACTAGGGTAGCGCCTGGGGATCGTGCTTCTGCGCTTTTTCCTCGTGCATCAGCCGCTGGGCTTCGGAAATCATGCCCCGGAGGTCGGCGGGTCGTCCCGGCTCGTACTCCACCATGCTCACGCTGTACTCGAGTGCCATGTTGCGGCCCGGTGCCAGCGCCACGGAGGCGGTGGCGGTGGCGAGCGCCTTGAGTGGGCGGGCAAGGCCCTGGGGAACTGTCAACATGGCGAGGGCGCAGAACTCGTCGCTGCCCCAGCGGGCGATGACGTCGGAGCGCCGAAATGCGCGTCTCAGTCCCTGCCCCATCGCCGCCAGCGCCCGATCACCCGCGGCGTGTCCGAGCTCGTCGTTGATCGCGTGCAGGCGATCGAGGTCGAAGAAGAGCAGCACCGCCTCGGTCTCCAGCCGATGGAAGAGCGCGAGCAGGGTCTCAGCGACCAGGTAAAACCCCCGACGGTTGTTCAGGCCGGTGAGAGGGTCGGTGACGCTCGAGCTCGTGGCCGCGAGCTCGCCCTCCACGACCGTCGCCAGATCATGCAGCACTGCACGATCCTCGACACTCAGGCTGCGCGGGCGTCGGTCCATGATGCACAGCGTGCCCAGCCTGCTGCCGTCGGGCGCTCTCACGGGGCAGCCGGCGTAGAAGCGAATCTCGGGGGTGCCCCGGACCAGGGGATTATCGGCGAAGCGCTCGTCACGGCGTGCATCGGGCACCACCAGCACCTCGTCGTCGAGGATCACGTGGGCGCAGAAAGAGACGTCGCGCGAGATCTCGCAGAGCTCGATGCCTTGGCGGGATTTGAACCATTGCCGCTCGGAATCGACGAGCGTGATGAGCGCGACGGGCACGTCGTACACTCGCCTCGCCAGTCGCGTGATGCGGTCGAAGCGCTCCTCGGGCGGTGTGTCGAGGATGTTCAGGCCGCGCAGGGTCTCGACGCGGGCGCGCTCGTCCATGGGGAAGAGCGGGGCGATCATGGTGGTCTGCTCCGACGAACCGACATATTCGCTATCGGCCCCGGCGGCGTTTCCTTGATCAGCCGGTCGAGTAACTCCGCCCTGCCGAGTCCAGCGCCTCGTGCGCCGCGAGCCACGCCTCCTCGGTCTCGTTGAGCAGGCTCTGCAGGCGCGCCCGCTCTTTGAACAGCCCTTCGAGCTCCGCCGCCCCGTGTTGCTCGTAGACGGCGGGATCGGAGAGGCGGCCGTCGAGCCGTCTCTTCTCCGCTTGCAGACGCGCGATATCCTTCTCCAGGCGCGCCACCTCCCGGCGCAGCGGCTGGAGCCTGCGGCGGTGCGCCGCGCGCTCGCGGCGGGCGTCCTTGCGGGTCGTCGCCTCGGGTGCATTCGTGATCGCGGGTGCGCGCGACTCGGGCTCGCGACGGCGCATGAGCCAGCGCGTGTAATCCTCGAGATCCCCGTCGAACACGCGCGCTTGGCGGTCGGAGACCAGCAGCAGGCGATCGCAGGTGGCCCGCAGCAGGTGGCCATCGTGCGAGACGAGCACCATGGCGCCTTGGAACTCCTGGAGCGCCAGCACCAGCGCGTGCCGCATCTCGATGTCCAGGTGATTGGTGGGCTCGTCGAGGAGCAGCAGGTTGGGGCGCTGATACACGATGAGCGCCAGCACCAGGCGCGCCTTCTCGCCGCCCGAGCGCGGCGCCACCGGCTCGAGGGCCGTATCGCCAGCGAACCCGAAGCCCCCGAGAAAGTCGCGCAGACTCTGCTCGCGGGCGCCCGGATCCCGCCCCCGCAGATGCTCGAAGGGACTCGCGTCGATGTCGAGCTGCTCGAGCTGGTGCTGTGCGAAGTAGCCGATGCGCAGATCCGGCGCTTGCTCGCGCGCGCCGCTACGCGGTGGCAGGGCGCCGGCGAGGAGCCGCAGCAGGGTCGACTTGCCGGCTCCGTTGGGCCCCAGCAGCCCGATACGATCGCCCGGGGCCAGCGTCAGGCGCACATCCTCGAGCACGTCGCCGGCGTCGTAGCCGGCGCGGGCCCGTTCCAGGCGCAGCAGCGGGTTGGGCAGCTTGGGCGGATGGAGTAAAGAGAAGCGAAAGGGGGAGTCCACGTGCGCCGGGGCGATCAGCTCCATGGCGGCCAGGGTCTTCAGGCGGCTTTGGACCTGGCGCGCCTTGGTGGCCTTGGCCCGGAATCGGTCCACGAAGCGCCGGATGCGGGCGACCTCGCGCTGCTGCTTCTCGTGGGCGGCCTGCTGGTGGGCGAGACGCTCCGCGCGGCGGCGCTCGAAGGCGGAGTAATTGCCCGCATACAGCTCGATGGCGCTGTGCTCGATGTGCACCACGTGGTCCACGACATGGTCCAGAAAATCGCGATCGTGGGCGATGAGGAGCAGCGTGCCCGGATACGCCCGCAGCCACTCCNNAGCAGCAGATCGGAGCGGCACATAAGCGCTTGCGCCAGATTGAGACGCATGCGCCAGCCGCCGGAGAAGGCGCGCACCGGCGTGTCGTGCTGCTCGGGGGTGAAGCCGAGGCCATCCAGCAGGCGCGCCGCCCGTGCCCGCGCCGTGTACCCGTCGATGGCCTCGAGGCGCGCGTGCACCTGCGTCTGGCGGGCGCCGTCACCGGCGCGCTCCGCCGTCTCGAGCTCACGCTCGAGCGCGTGCAGCTCGGCATCCCCTTGCATGACGTAGCCGACGGCCGGCGTGTCCACGGCCGGTGACTCCTGCGCCACGTGGGCGATGACCATCCGGGTGGGATGCGTGAAGCGGCCGGTATCGGGTTGGAGCTCTCCGCGCACCAGCGCAAGCAGGCTCGATTTGCCGGCCCCGTTCGCGCCCGTGAGCCCCACCTTGTGACCGGGATGGATGGCGAAGTCGGCGCCCGCGAACAGCAGACGGCCGCCGCGGCGCAGGGATAGATTGACGAAGCGCAGCATGGTGGCGCAGTGTAGCAGCTGTGGGGACAGATCTATTTTTCGCGGCGGTCTACCGGAGTCCGCTCTGTCCGACGAAAAATAGATCTGTCCCCTTTCGGTAAAGAGTAATGATCGACATCAAGGTTTCGGAAGACTTCGCCGCGGCGAGGGTCGCGGTGGCGCTCGGCTGCGTGCAGTGCGTGGTGACCGTGACCGAGCGCGGCGAGGCGCTCGATCAGGCGCTCGCCGCGGAGGTTACGCGCTGGGAGACGCTGCTCGCCGACATGCCCGTCGCCGAGGTGCCGCCCATCGCTGCGGCGCGCCGCGCATACAAGGCGCTCGGCAAGGATCCGAGCCGCTACCGCGTCTCCTCCGAGGCCCTGTTGCGGCGCATCGGCCAGGGCAAGGGTCTGTACCGCATCAACAGTGTCGTCGACACCAACAATCTGGTGTCCCTGTGCAGCGGCTACTCGGTCGGCTCCTACCGCGCCGAGACGCTGACGCCGCCGGTGGTCTTTCGCAAGGGGACGGCGGGGGAGAGCTATCAGGCCATCGGGCGGGGCGCACTCAACCTCGAGAACTTGCCGATCTTCGCCGATGCGCAAGGCCCCTTCGGCAGCCCCACGAGCGACAGCGAGCGCAGCATGATCACTGCGGACACCGAGGCCGTCCTGATGGTGATCATCGCCTTCGGCGAGGCACCCGACCTCGAAGAGCACCTCGCCTTCGCGGCGCAGTGTCTCGAGAGCTATAGCGCGGCACGCGACCCGGAAACCGCCGCGATCACGCCCTGATCACGGTCTCGGGGGGTCGATACCGCGCTCAGCGAACGATGCGCACGCCCGTTGCCCGCGGGCCCTCTTCCCCGGATTGCTCCACGAAGCGCACGGCCGTGCCGACATCGAGGCTCGTGAAATCGCCGAGCACGTCATCGCGCTCGAAGCGAACAACCCGCCCGTCGACGGTTTCGATGTGCCCGTAGCCTTCGTCCGGGTAGAGCGCGCGAATGCGTCCTTCCGGGGGCGACTCACCGCGGGTGGCGGATGCGCTCCCTGCACGCTGGCGATCCTTGTACTCCTGGAGCTGGCGGCGCGCCGCATCGAAGGCATCGCGGATGGCCGCGTAGACATCCTCGCGCCGGTGGCGTTTTGCCGGATCACGGCTGGCGACGAGCTCCTCGCCGGGCACCGTGAGGTCCACGCGCACGTGGTAGAGATTGCCACGCCGATGGTGACGGTGGGGCGCCTCCACGACGACCCGGCAGCTCGTGAGATCCTCGCACAGGTCCTCGAGCTTGGTTGCGAGCTTGCGCACGCGCTGCTCGATGGCAGGGCTCGGTTCCATGTCTCGGAAGCTGAGCTCGAAGGCCGCCCGCATGGCTCACTCCCCCTCCGACGAGTCCGGCCAGTCCTCCTCCTCGGGATGCAGAAACTCGTCATCGGGCTCGATGTCCAACTCGTCCTGATCGAGCACCTCGTAAACCGCGGTCCAGTCTTCCTGCGGCTCCGCGGGCTCCAGCTCCGGCGCAGCGCTCATGTCGTACTGCCCCAGCGTTCCGTCCTCGTACTGGATGTCGATTGTGCCGCCTTCCTCGTCCAGGGCGACGACCTCGAACATCTGCCCATCCGGATCGCGATACCAGTTGCCGACCGCCAGGTCATCCGACGTCATGCTCACCTCCGGATCGTCAGCTCAGGCATCATAGAATCTTACTCACTCTATTGGCCCCGATGACTATGAATTTCAATGGTATCGGCCGCGCCGCGAGGGCGCGGCGGCACGAGGAGGCTCTCATGACCCGACCCGAGGAGGACGAGTTGGAGCAGCGGCGCCGGGAGCTCGAGCGCGCGCCCCACGCGCAGGACTGCGCGGTGCGCGAGCCCGGCGTGCATTGGAAGGACTGCACGTGCTGGAAACGCAAGGCGTGGGAGGAGCTGCACGCCGAGGAGCGCCGGCGCCGGGAGGGCGGATAACAAAAAAGGCTACCTAAGGGGGGCTGAGCTACGTAGGGTGTTGCGGCCCGTAGACGGGGAACGCCCGGGTCAATGCGCGGATCTCGGTCAGCGCCCTGCCCTCGGCGGCGGCGTTGCTCTCGGGGTGGGCGGCGAGGCCGTCGAGCACGTCGGCGATGAGAGTGGCCACACGGCGGAACTCGGCGACCCCGAAGCCGCGGGTGGTGGCCGCGGAGACGCCCAGGCGAATGCCGGAAGTGACGGTGGGCTTCTCGGGGTCCCCCGGGATTGCGTTCTTGTTGCAGGTGATGCCGGCGCGGTCCAGGCTCTCCGCAGCCACCTTTCCGGTCAGCCCCTGCGGGCGTAGGTCGAGGAGCAGCAGCGGCGTGTCCGTGCCACCGGCGACCACCGGGTAGCCGCGGGCGGCGAGCACCTCCGCCAGCGTCCGCGCGTTGGCCAGCACGGCCCGTGCGTAGTCGCGAAACTCGGGCCGCAACGCCTCCCCCAGGCATACCGCCTTCGCGGCCAGGGCGTGCAGCAGCGGGCTTCCCTGTACGCCCGGGAAAACGGCCGCGTCGATGCGCCGGGCGAGGGTCACGTCGTTGCTGAGGATGATCCCCCCGCGCGCCCCCCGCAGCGACTTGTAGGTGGTAGTGGTGACCACGTCCGCGTGGGGGAGGGGATCAGGGTGCGCGCCACCGGCCACCAGGCCGGCGAAGTGCGCCATGTCCACCAACAGGTGCGCCCCGACCGCGTCGGCGATGGCTCGAAAGCGCGCGAAATCGATGGCGTGCGGGTAGGCCGAGCCACCCGCGATGATGAGCTTCGCGCGATGCTCGTGGGCGAGCGCCTCGACCGCGTCGTAGTCGAGTAGGCCGTCCTCGGCGCGCACGCCATAATGGGCGACGCTATAGGTTCGACCGCTCATGTTGACCGGCGCGCCGTGGCTCAGGTGCCCGCCTGCGTCGAGCGCCATGCCGAGCACCCGGTCTCCCGGCTCGAGCAGCGCGTGGAACACCGCCTGGTTGGCTTGAGTGCCGGAGTGCGGCTGCACGTTGGCGAACCGGCACCCGAAGAGGCGGCAGGCGCGCTCGATGGCGATGCGCTCGATCACGTCCACGTTCACTGCGCCGCCGTGATAGCGCCGCCCGGGATAGCCTTCCACGGTCTTGTTGGTGAGCACCGAGCCCTGCGCCTCGAGCACCGCGCGGCTCACGATGTTCTCCGAGGCAATGAGCTCGACGACCTCGCGCTGGCGCACGAGCTCCTCGTCCACCGCGCGTGCGATGTCCGGGTCGGCCTCTGCCAGCGCCGCCGTGAAGTAGCCCGCGTGCACGGGCGCCGGGGCTTGCGGTGTCCCGGTCGCGCCGCTCACGGCGCCGTCTCCACGGTGCGCAGACAATCGTCGGGCAGCGGCGCGATGGGGCTCCGATCGCGATGGTGCTTGTAGTCCGGGCGCTGCTCCTGGGTGTAGGCGTTGGTGATGGGATTCACGATGAGCGAGAAGATGCGCCGGTCCCAGGGGGAGAGGTTCGGCGGCGAGCAGTGCACGAGACAGTCGCCGAAGACCAACGCCGTGCCCGCCGGCCCCTTGGCAGCGAAGAGCTCCCCGTCGCGCGCGAGCCGCTCCACCACCTCGCGCTGCACGCACCACAGGTCGTAGCTCGTGGTCTCGGTGTCGAGGAAGGCGGGCTGCGGGCCGTGGCGGTGCGAGCCGGTGATGAAATGCAGGGGGCCGTTGAACTCGGTCACGTCGTCGAGGAACACGTGCAGATTGAGCGCCAGCGGCTCCGGCACGCCGTCCTCGTTGTGATGGGTGGCGAAGTCATAGTGCCACTGCCACGTCTCGCCTTCGAAGGCCGCCTTGACGTTGACCTTTACCTGCTGCACGTAGATCTGCGCCGTGCCCAGGAGCTGCGCGGCGGGCTCGACGAGCCGCGGATGGCGCACGAGCGCTGCGAAGACCGGGTGGCGCAGGTGCAGCCCCATGGCGGTGCGCACCGCCCCGCCGCGCTTCTCGCGGATGTTGGCGGGCGTGTCCTGCGCGGCGACCTCGTCGAAGGCCCCGCGCAGCGCCTGGACCTCCTGCGCCCCGAACAGACCCGGCAGCACGAGGTAGCCGTCTCGGTGGAAGCGTTGCACCTGCGTTGGCGTGAGCTTCATGGCTCCCCTCCTCCCCCAGCCCGCATTTCTCACCAGCCCGCGGCTGCGGACCCCGGTGAGAAATGTGGCCTGGCTCCGTACTCAAAGAAAGACTGCCACAAATAAAAGCTCTCTCCGAGCGCTTCGTAGGGTGGGCTGAGCCGCAGGCGAAGCCCACCATGGAGCAGCGGTGGCTCGTCGCGGCCAATGGGTGGGTTTCGCTTCGCTCAACCCACCCTACGCCCACCCTACGGCGTTTGCAGGCCCCAGAAGCGGGCGATGCGCCGGCTCGCGCACAAGCCCACGTCCTCGACGTAGTCCTCACCCCACCAGGGCATGAACCACGCGAGGAATCCGCCCCCGGAGTCCACCCCGCACTCCGTCTCCTCGTCGATGGGGACCGCGTGCCCCAGGTCCTTCACCTCCCATAGCTCCACCACCGCCTGCCCGCGGGTGTCGCGGTACACGCGGTGCACGTAGCCCTCGGTCTCCTCGGTGGCGTCGGGCTCCTGATCGGCGCCGTGCACCGCCGTCCATTGGCGCATGAGGTCGACGGCGTTGATGGGATCGACGACGGTGTCGTCGCTGCCGTACCAGATGGACACCCGCGGCCAGCGCTCTCCGGCGTAATCGGAGGCCGCGCGCACCCGCCGCGCCCACTCCTGGGCGTCCTCCACCAGGCGGTTGCCCTGGCTCATGCACACGGTGGCGGCCTGAACGCTGGCCATCGTGGTCCGGGTGGTGACGCAGCGATAGGGCAGTCCGGCGATCACGGCGCCTGCGGCGAAGCGCTCGGGGTAGGTGGCCAGGAGCACGGCGGCCATGGCGCCGCCGGCCGAGAGCCCGGTCACGAAGAGGCGCGAGGCGTCCACGGGATAATCCGCCTGCACCTCGTCGACGAGGGCCATGACGGCTGCGGGCTCGCCGCGGCCGCGCTCGCGGTGGCCCGGCAGCATCCAGTTGAAGCAGCGCATGGGGTTGTTGGTCACGCCCTGCTGCGGGAGCAGCAGCAGGAACCCGAGCTCATCGGCGAGCGCGGTCCAGCCCGTCTCGTCGTCGTAGTCGCTCGCCTCCTGGTTGCATCCGTGCAGCGCCACCACCAGCGCCGGCGACGCGGACAGGGGTTCCGGCACGTAGAGGGTCGCCTCCAGTCCGTCGAACAACGAGCGGTACTCTCCGGCGTGGGTCGCCGGCGGAGCGGCGAGCTGCAGCGCCAGCCAGGCACCCAGGACGATGCGCGTGCGTGTCCGGCTCGGGGTGCGGAGATGACGGGCTGCTCGCACCGCCATCCCGGATCTCCGCGCCGGCTCAGCGCCCTGCATCGGTCCGCATGCCTCGCATCAGTTTGCCGATGGTCAGTCCTTGCACCATCACCGAGAAGATGACGACCACGTAGGTGACGACGATCACAATCTCACGATGCGGTCCCGCCGGCAACGACAGGGCGAGGGCGACCGAGATACCGCCGCGCAGGCCGCCCCAGGTCAGCATCTTGATCACGTCGGTCTTGCCTTCCGCGGACCGATCCAGAGACAGGACCGGGATGCTCACCGCAACGGTGCGTGCGAACAGCACGACGGGTATCGCCATCAGTCCCACCATCAGGTACTCGGGCGTGAAGGTGAGGATCAACACCTCCAGTCCGATCAGGACGAACAGCACCGCGTTCAAGATCTCGTCCACCAGCTCCCAGAACGTATCGAGGCGCTCGCGCGTGTGCTCCGACATGGCGAGGCGCCGCCCGTGGTTGCCGATCCAGAGGCCGGTCACCACCATCGCGATGGGCCCGGACACGTGCAGTCGAGTGGCGAGGGAATACCCGCCCATGACCAGTGCGAGGGTGATCAGCACCTCCACGTGATAGTTGTCCACGCGCCGTAGCATCTGGTAGCCGACGAAGCCCAGCAGCAGCCCGTACGCTATTCCGCCGAGGGCTTCTTCGGCGAAGAGCGCCGCGACCCGACCTGCCGTGGCCTCGTGCCCACCCGTGGCGATACCGAGCACGACCAGAAAGACGACCACTCCGACGCCGTCGTTGAACAGCGACTCCCCGGCGATCTTGGTCTCCAGGCTCTTGGGTACGCCTATCGCCTTGAGGATCCCAAGCACCGCGATGGGATCCGTGGGCGATATCAAGGCCCCGAAAAGGAGGCAGTAAATGAAGGGCAGCGAGACGTCTACCAGCATCAGCGCGCCCCAGGTGAGGGTGCCAACGATGAAGGTGGAGACGATGGTGCCCATGGTGGCGAGCAGTCCCACGATCCACTTCTGCTCCGCCAGATCGTTGATGTCGATGTGCAGCGCCCCCGCGAAGAGCAACAGACTCAGCATCCCCTGCATCAGCAGTTCGGGAAAATCGATGCTGCGCACAATCGCCTCTGCTTGCTGCTCGAGATTGGCCAAGCCCAATTTGCCCGCAGCGAGCAACGCCAGCGAGAAGACGAGGGCGATGAACATGAGCCCGATGGTCGTGGGGAGTCGGATGTAACGGTGATTGATGAAACTGAACAGCGCGGACAGGGTGATGAGCGCGGCGGCGAGATCCAGCATGTTAGGTGTTGTTCCCTGATGGAGAGTGGTTATCCTCCACCGCAGTGGGCGCCCCTGTCCGGCGTAGAGGGCGCTCGACGCAGCGGAACTCTTTGCCAGTTTCGCGGCCCACACATCATAGGCTTGCACATGCCCGGGAGGAAAAGATGAGAACGAGCTCGATTCGGCCGCGGGCCACGGCTCTGGCACTGGCGGCATGGGCCGTGGTCGCGCTCCCCGCGCAGGGGGCCGGCAGCTGGACGGTGGGCGCGCCCATGCCCTCGGCGCGCACCGAGGTCGGGGTGGCAGAGGTGGCAGGCCGGATCTACGTGATCGGCGGTTTCGGTGGCGATCGGGCCACCGAGATCTACGACCCGGCGACGGACCAATGGTCGCGCGGCGCGCCCCTGCCGGCGTCGTTGAACCACGCGGCGGCGGTCGGTCTCGACGGCACGCTCTACGTGGTGGGCGGCTATCTGCCCGGTTGGCGCCCGGTGGACTCGGTGTACGCGTATGACCCCGCGGCCGATCGCTGGCGCGAGCGTGCGTCCCTTCCCACGGCGCGCGGTGCCCTGGCGGCGGTCGTGGTCGACGGGCGCATCCACGCCGTGGGCGGGGTGGGCTCGAACGGGCGCAACACGGCGGCGCACGAGGTCTATGATCCGCAAGCCGATCGCTGGACGGCACGCGCGCCGTTGCCGACGCCGCGCGATCATCTGGCTGCCGCCGTGATGGACGGTCTCGTGTACGCGGTCGGCGGTCGCCTCGAGGGCAGCTACGCGCGCAACCTCGCGGCCAACGAAGTCTACGACCCGCAAAGCGATAGCTGGGCCACTGCGGCGCCCATGCCCACGGCGCGCAGCGGCATCGCGGCGGCGGTGCTCGAAGGGGAGGTGTTCGTGTTCGGGGGCGAAGCGCCCTCGGGCACCTTCGACCAGGTGGAGAGCTACGACCCCGAACGCGATCGCTGGAGGCATCACGCACCCCTGCCCACGGCCCGCCACGGGCTGGGTGCGGCCACGGTCGGTGGGCGCGCCTACGTCATCGCCGGGGGCACGCGCCCGGGCGGCTCGGTCTCGGCGAAGAACGAGATCTTCGCGCCGTGAGCCGGCGCAACAAGTTTGTCATCTCCCTGTCTTAATCTCTCTCAGGGCGCGGGGTGCTGGTAGGGACACCAGCCGACAGGACGTCACCCGGCGCACCCCGCCCTCCTGCCTTGACGAGGCTTTACGACGTGGTCTCGGGCACGGCTTCTTTCCGCTCCCCCGAAATCGGTGTCGGATACGATTTTTCGCTGAAAGATAGGAAAGCCCTCTCTGACACCGTTTTTTGCCGCTTATCGGGCACAAAGGCGTTGGCGGCGGGCGTGTCTTTGCGTGCCACGAGCATGTAGTTGACGGCCATCCACGACGTCAGCCTGAATCGTTTGGTCAGTGGATTCACGGCGACACCCCGTCGCTCGACGACCTCGATGCCGTCGCGCGCCAGCAATGCCTCGAGCTCGCGGGGTTTGGGAAAGCGCCGCCACTGGTGGGTCCCCTTCGGCAACCACCCCAGGACGTACTCCGCGCCCAGGATGGCGAAGAGATAGGACAGCGCCGTGCGATTGATGGTGGAGATGACGGTGACGTCGTAGCGGGCACCCCTTGCCGCCAGGGCCTCCGCAGTCGTTGTTTCGTAGCGCACGGGTACCCCGCTTTGCCGTGCGTGGAGGGAGGCCACGGCGATATTGCGCTCGACGACGTCCACGCCGTGCACGTCGGCGCCGAGGCGGGCCACGGCCTCGCTCAGAATTCCCGCCACCGCACCCAATGTCGAGCACGCGCAGCCCGGCGAGCGGCTGCGCCTGTGCGGGCTCGCGGTGGAGCGCCCGGCACACGGCGTCGCGAATGAAACCGACGCGCAGGCCATTCAGCCGGTGCAAGGGCCAGAACGGACCGCTCCCGTCCCACCAGGTGTCGGCCAGGCGCTCGTAGTAGGCGACTTCGTTCGGGTCGATGCTTGCGGACTGCGCCATCTCCAACCTCCAAGTGTCTGATTTCTGGCAATAACCGCCGCGTCTGCTTTGGCCGGCATGCAGCTTTGCGGCTTGCGCCCCGACTTTACGTAATGTAAATTTTCTGGACAACATTGAGACAAAATTGAGCCGACAGCGCAGTGCTGTCAAAGCATGGACGCCGCCTGCTCGCGGAGCTCGCGGCCACACAACCTGGAGGTCGACCAGATGAATGCCCGGATCCTGCTCCGAATCTTGCTCGGGATACTGCTGACAACAGCGCTCCTGGCAACGCTTGATTCGCCCGAGCCCGCCACCGGGAACGGTGAAGTCGCCTACTCGGCCTTCCTCGAAGACGTGCGCGACGGAGAGGTGCGAGAGGTTGTCATTCAGGGTCAGGACATCCAGGGCGTGCGCGCCGACGGCACCCGCTTTCAAACCTACGCGCCGCACGACCCGGGGCTGGTGGGGGACCTGCTGGAGGCTGAAGTCACAGTGAAATCCCGCCCACCCGAGGAGCCGAGCGCGCTGGCGCGCGTGCTCGTGAGCTGGTTTCCGCTCCTTCTGCTTCTCGGCGTGATGATCTACTTCCTGCGCCGGCGTGGCGGACCCATGGGCTCGGGTCTGACCGGCTTCGGCCGCTCCCAGGCGCGCCAGCTCGAGGAGGGTCAGGTCCAGGTCACGCTGTCCGACGTGGCGGGCGTCGAGGAGGCCAAGGAAGAGGTCTCGGAGCTGGTCGAGTTCCTGCGCGCGCCGGACCGATTCCGACAGCTCGGCGGAAACATTCCGCGCGGCGTCCTCATGGTGGGCCCTCCCGGCACCGGCAAGACACTGCTCGCGCGGGCCATTGCCGGCGAGGCACGGGTGCCTTTCTTCACGATCTCCGGCTCCGACTTCGTGGAGATGTTCGTAGGGGTGGGCGCCTCGCGTGTGCGCGACCTGTTTCGTCAAGCGAAGAGCAAGGCTCCGTGCATCATTTTCATCGACGAGATCGATGCCGTCGGCCGTCACCGCGGCGCCGGGCTGGGCGGCGGTCACGACGAGCGCGAGCAGNNGGTGGAGATGGACGGCTTCGAGGGCAACGAAGGAGTCATCGTGATCGCGGCGACGAACCGCCCGGACGTGCTCGACCCTGCGCTCCTGCGCCCGGGCCGATTCGACCGGCAAGTCGTCGTCCCGCTTCCCGACGTCATGGGCCGGGCGCAGATCCTGAAGCTGCACATGCGCAAGGTGCCCATCGCCCCGGATGTCGATGCGCACATCATCGCGCGCGGAACGCCGGGCTTCTCCGGCGCCGATCTCGCGAATCTGGTGAACGAGGCGGCGCTCCTCGCTGCGCGCTTCAATTCGCGGCAGGTCGACATGCGCCTGTTCGAGCAGGCCAAGGACAAGCTGCTCATGGGAGCCGAGCGTCGTTCGCTGGTGATGACCGAGGAGGACAAGCGGCGCGCGGCTTATCATGAGGCCGGCCACACCATCGTCGGGCGCCTGGTCCCGGATCACGATCCGGTGCACAAGGTGAGCATCATTCCACGCGGGCGTGCCCTGGGGGTGACCTTGTTCCTCCCCGAGAGAGACAAGCTGAGCGCGAGCAAGCGCGCTCTCGAGAGCCAGATTGCAACCTTGTTCGGCGGTCGTCTCGCCGAGGAGCAGGTCTTCGGCGCGGACGCAGTGACCACCGGTGCTGAGAACGACATCGAACGTGCGACCCAGATCGCACGGCACATGGTGACCCGATGGGGATTCTCCGAGAAGCTCGGACCGTTGTCGTACAACGACGAGAGCGACGAGGTGTTTCTGGGACGCGCCATGGCGCAGCCAGCGCGAGGACCGTCGTCGGAGACCGCGCGTGCCATCGACGAGGAGGTACGTGCCATCGTGTTACGCAACTACGAGCATGCCAGAGGCATCCTGAGCGCCCATACAGACACGCTGCATCGCATGGCGCAAGCGTTGATGGCCTACGAGACACTGGCGGTGGATCAAATCGACGACATCATGGATGGGCGCGAGCCGCGCGCGCCCTACGACAACGACCCCGACGGGGGGCATGGTGCGCCCCGCGGCTCGCGGGTCCCGGGGGCTCGCCGCAAGCCCCGCCCCCGGCCTCCGGTTGTCGGACCCGCCGCCGGGCTTCCCGAGCATTCGTGAGCGTTCGGGAGAGGCGGCATGCAAATGCTGGGGACTGATTCGGCCGTCGACTCGCGACCTTCGGTCGCGCAGCGGCGCGCACTCCCTGTCGGTGAGGAGCTGGTGCGCGAGCTGCGCACCGATCACGCCGGGGAGTGTGGCGCCGTCGTCATCTACGAGGGAACTCTGGCCGTCACGCGCTCGCGGGCGGTGCGTGAGTTTGCCGCCGAGCACCTGGCAACCGAACGAACCCACCTGGCGTTCATGGAATCGCTGCTTCCTCCCGAAGAGCGTTCGCGCAACCTTCCCATCTGGCACGTCGGCGCGTGGCTCGGTCGAGCCCTCGGCCGCGCCTCGCGTGCGATACGAAGCGGCGACACGTGGCCGTGATGCAGATACGGCGACAAGCGACTCACGCCGCGCGGCGGTGCGACCTTAGAGGTCCCGGGACATCCGCACGGCGGACGAGATGAAAGGCATACGTGATGCCGCGCTCGGCCAACTCGCGCTGCACCTCGCGGGCGCCTTGCAGGATGAACGTGTGGTGCCGGTCGGAATTGTGGGCACGGCGACCTCCCAGGCCCTGACACACGACGAGCGGCAGCCTGTCCGAGACGGCCGCACGAAGGGCCACGTCGAGCGCCGGATTCTCATGGGCACGCACGGCATGATGCATCCAGTACAGGACGAACGCGCCCGGAGCCGTCCGCGAGCCCCCTCGCACGACGTGGGTGCGCTCGGCGAGATGCGCCGGCAACGACGCGCGCGCGATCATGCCTCCTCACCCCGCCGCGCTCCCGGTTTTCTACGATGCATCGGAGGACGCCGGCGACTCCCGTGCTTGCGATAAAGCCGGTCTGCCTCCGCCCGTGCAGCCGCCGAAGCCTTCACCACGTGCATGCGTCGCCGCGCCTCCTGGTAGGCTCGGGCATGCTTGAACCAGACTGCTTGCACGCTGGTGCGACCTTTTCGTGAGAGCGATATCTGGGCTGGGCCCAGGTGTGAGCGGCGGCCGGAAAGACGTCGGGCGACGCTGCGCCAAGGTGGAAACCCACTGCACGCAGCCTGCAGAGCGCCAGGGCCAGGCCATCCTCGGCGACGACAGGGCGTTGACGCCGGCCCTTGCGGATGGAGCGGAGGTGACGGACATTAGCGGGTCATTTTGCGGCGCCCGATGGGCAACGCCCCTGCCGTTGGGTGCGCCGGGCAACGAAAACCGGCTTGCGAGCATCATGGATTTACGACGACCCGCGGGGAGCGGCGAGGCCTACGAATCGCTACCGTCCGGCCTGCGGACGCCTCTACCCAACCTTTCGCTACCCGTTGCCCCGTACGCCGCCGGCTCAATCGGTGAAACCGGGGAAGCTCCCCGGACAGGACATAGAAGTTGGGAGAGGAAAGAGACAATGAAATACAGCACAGCTCCGGCTATCGCCGTAGCGCTTGCGTTATCCGCGGACGGCTTTGCAACATCGGACACAAGCCATTTTCACGACAAAGGCAACTTTCCGTCCACACACACTGTTCAAGCGCAACAGCGCCAGCGAGAGACACTGCCGTTTTCTGATCAGCGGGACTTCGAGGAGGCCAAGCGCGGTTTCATTGCGGCACCGCCCTACAGGCAGATCATGGCCGACGCCGGCAACGTCGCCTGGGATATGGGCAGCTACGAGTGGCTGCTGCAGGGCAAGGACTTCGACAGCATCCACCCGTCGCTGCAGCGCCAGGCTATTCTAAACATGGAATATGGTCTCTATGAGGTCTCGCCCGGAAATATCTATCAGGTTCGAGGTTTCGATCTTTCCAACATCAGCTTTATCAAGGGTCAGACCGGTTGGATTATCTTCGACCCGCTGACCGCTAGGGAGACGGCGGCCGCCGCCCTAAAGTTCATCAACGAGCAGCTCGGGGAGCGACCGGTGGTGGCGGTAGTGTACTCGCACTCCCATGCCGACCATTTCGGCGGTGTGCGCGGCGTCGTCGACGAGGCGGACGTCCGCGGCGGTAAGGCGAAGATCATCGCGCCGGTCGGCTTCATGGACCATGCGGTGTCGGAGAACGTCTACGCCGGGAACGCAATGAACCGGCGTCTGTTCTACCAGTACGGCACCCTGCTTCCGCGTAGCCCCTTCGGGCACGTGGATCAGTCCATCGGTAAGAGTGTGGCGGCAGGCAATACCGGTCTCATCCGACCCACCGTCGTCATAGAGAAGGACATCGAGGAGCTGACGGTCGACGGCGTGCGGATGATTTTCCAGAACACGCCGGGCACCGAGGCGCCCGCGGAAATGAACACATACTTTCCGGAGTGGAAGGCTTTCTGGGCTGCCGAGAACATCGTCGGCACGATCCACAACATCTACACGCTGCGCGGCGCGCTCGTGCGAGACGCGCTCGAGTGGTCCAAGCAGATCAACAAGGCGCTCTACCTCTTCGGGCAGGAGGCCGAGGTGATGTTCGCCTCCCACAGCTGGCCGCGCTGGGGTAACGCACGAATACAGGAGGTGATGCGGGCGCAACGCGACACCTATGCTCATCTCAACAACGGAGTGCTGCACCTGGCCAACCAAGGCGTGACCATCAATCAAGTCCACAACGTTTACCAAGTGCCCGAAAGTCTTCGACAACAGTGGGCGGCGCGCAGCTATCACGGCTCGGTGGAGCACAACAGCCGCGCCGTTATCAACCGGTATCTCGGCTACTGGGACGGCAACCCAACCACGTTGATTCCGCTCTCCCCTGAAGACTCCGCACCTCTCTACGTGGAGATGATGGGCGGTGCGAAGCCCATCATCGCCAAGGGCAGGGAACTCTATGAACAGGGCAAATATCGCCACGCTCAGGAGATCCTGAACAAGCTAGTGTATGCGCAGCCGCAGAACCAGGCGGCGAAGGATCTGCTGGCCGATGTGTTTGAGCAGATCGGTTACCAGCAGGAGAGCCCGAGCGTGCGCAACAGCTTCTTGGCAGCCGCCTATGAACTNNCACTGACCTGTGGCTCGACTTCCTGGGCATCCGTCTAGACAGCAGGAAGGCAGAGAACAAGGTGTTCAAGATCAATCTGGTGACGCCTGACAACGGCGAGAAGTTCGTGATCGAAGTGAGCAACGCGACGTTGACGAACATTCAGGGCTTCGAGGCCGACGACGCTGATTTGACGATCACGGTCAACCGTGCCGATCTGGAGAAAACGATGATGGGCGCGGTATCCTTCGACGACCAGATCGCGTCCGGCAAGGCGAATCTCGAGGGCGACCGCGAGGTGTACGAGCAGCTCAAGACCATGCTCGTATACTTCGATGTCGGTTTCGAGATCATGCCGGGCACGGGTCAGCGGTACGTTACTCCGGATATGATCCCCTTCGAGCAAGCGGCACCGGCGGATACATCAGGGGGCTGAGACGGTCTATGACGCCGCGGTGGAGAAAGGTTGTTGACTGATCGTCCTAAACTCGCTGACGCTCGCCATGCGACGTGCACGCAACGCGAAGGAGAGCCACCGTGTTGTCTAGACGCATCGAGCCCGGACCGGGCCAGGAGTCCGCCTGGGACTACCCGAGACCGCCGCGCCTGGAGAAGGTGACCGACCGGCTTCGCGTCACCTTCGCCGGCGAGACAATCGCGGAAACCGACGGAGGGTATCGCGTTCTGGAGACCAGCCATCCGCCCGTATACTACTTTCCGCCGATCGACGTTCGGCGCGAGCTCCTCGTGCCCGCACCGGAACATTCGTTTTGCGAGTTCAAGGGTATGGCCCGGTACTGGACGCTCGACGTGAGAGGGGTGCTTTCCGAGAGAGCGGCCTGGAGCTACCCGGATCCGACCGGACGATTCCGGGCCATCCAGGACTTCTTCGCCTTCTACGCCTCGCGGGTCGAGGGCTGCTGGGTTGGAGGCGAGCGCGTCCAGGCGCAGGCCGGCGACTTCTATGGCGGATGGATAACCTCTCGGATCGTCGGGCCTTTCAAAGGCGCACCGGGCACTCTGGGCTGGTAGCGAAACGAGGGCGAAGGCAATGATCAGAGTGTTCAGCTCGACGCTCGGCCGGATTCACGGCGAGAGGCTGCGGCGCGAGGCCGGCTTGATCGGCTCTCTCTTGGAGCGTACGGGAGTGAATGTCGCGGTCGGAGTCGCAGTCGGACTCCTGTGTGTGGCGCCGCGGCTTTCGGCTGAAGAGGACATCGCACTTTGGAGCGCGCTGCGATCGGGGGGTCACGTCGCTCTGCTACGACACGCGATCGCGCCCGGCACCGGCGATCCGCCGGAGTTCACGCTGCACGACTGCGGCACGCAAAGGAATCTCTCGGATGAAGGCCGCGATCAGGCCGCGCGCATCGGTGCGCGCTTTCGAGCGAACGGAATACAGACGGCACGGGTGTACTCGAGCCAATGGTGCCGCTGCCTGGAGACGGCAAGATTGCTCGAGCTGGGTCCGGTGGAGGAGCTACCCATTCTGAACTCTTTCTTCGGGCGCTACGAGCGCCGAGCGCGGCAGACCCGGGCGCTCGAAGAGTGGCTCACCGGCCGAGACCTCGACGAGCCGTTCGTTTTGGTTACCCACCAGGTCAACATCACGGCTTTGACCAAGGTTTACCCGGCCTCGGGCGAGCTGGTGGTCATCCACCGCTCCGACGACGGCGAGATCTCCGTCCTCGGGACCATCGCAACCGATTAAGCCGCCGATGTCGCGGTCAATGACACGCGATCTCAAACCCAGCCGGGATGTCCTTGGTCTCATGGTTTTCCTGGCGCTGTGTTTCGCGGTCTCGGGCATTGGCGGCGGCGTCACGGCGACGAGCGTCGACACCTGGTACCAGACGCTGCAGAAGCCATCCTTCAACCCGCCCGATTGGGTCTTCGCGCCGGTCTGGACCGCCCTCTACCTACTGATGGCGATCGCGGGATGGCGCGTATGGCGTCGTGCGCGCGCCGAGCCTCGCCAGGCGGCGCTCACGCTCTTCGGGGCGCAGCTCGGGTTGAACCTCGCCTGGTCGTTCCTCTTCTTCGGATTTCAGCGCATCGGTCTGGCGCTGCTCGATATCGTGGTCTTGCTCCTTGCCATCATCATAACCACGGTTCTGTTCTGGCGGATCGACCGATTGGCGGGAGCATTGTTCGTGCCCTATGCGCTGTGGGTCGCCTACGCGACCGTACTCAACGCCGCGCTCTGGTCGCTCAACTGAGCTCACCGATAGAGGCTGACCTCGGAGACTGTGAGGTCGGCCTGAAAGGCGCGTCCAATGGCGACCAGCCCGATGCGCCGAAGCCGCGTGACATCCAAGGATTCGTCAACCCGATAGGGCGTGAAGGTCGCGAAAGGCAGGTCGAGCGTCTTCCAGTCCATGCCTGCGCTGAAATGAGCCCGGTAGGACTGCCAGGGACGCACATTGTCCGGGGTGCGAAGGTGAACGGAATACTCCTCGCCGTTGCCGCGAACGACGAGACGCACCCCGGTGAAGTCGGACGCATCGAGGGTATCCCCCGAAGGCGCCAGATCGAGCGCGGCCTGGATGAAGCCGCCGTTGTTCTCGAGCCGAACATCGCCGGTCAGACGCAGGCAGGGACGGCCATCGATGACGTCGTGGACGATGAAGGCCTGGGAGACGCCGCCCATGACCCGGTCGCTGATCGCACGCCATTGCGTGCCCAACTTCGAGATGAGGGCCTGGCTCGTAAAGTCGTCGATCAGCATGCGGCCAGTTTGCGCGCCGGCGTCCATGACGGGCAATAGGATCGGACCGAGAAGCCCGAAGGCCATGAGAGCCTTTGCGCAAGATCTCCTGCCGACATCCGGCGGCGCGCCGCCAGGCGAGCCATCTGGTTGCACCGCGAGCTTCGATTGATGGGTTGTTTGCCGTTTGGAGGGCGGCTCCGCCGCGGGAGGAGATAATGGGCCGGGTGAAAGTCGGTGAAGGATGGCTATGTCTGCTGCGCTCGATGCCGTAGGTCTGGTTGGCGTGGCCGCCGTCTTCGGAGCCATGGCTTTCTTTTCGTTTGTCGTCGCGCCCCTCATCTTCATGAAGCTGGAGGCGGCAACGGCCGGGCGTTTCGTGCGCAGCATCTTCCCCTGGTACTACCTGGTGATCGCGGTGCTCTCCGTAATCGCCGCCGCTTCGCTGGCGGCGCTGCGCCCCATCGAGGCGGCGATCATGGGGTTTGTCGCCATCGGCGCCGTCGTCTCTCGCCAGCTCCTGATGCCGCGTATCAACCGTCACCGGGATCGGATGCTGGAGGGCAAACCCGGGGCGGAGCGGCGCTTCGCACGCCTGCACCGTCTATCGGTTTGGATCAACGGCGCGCAGTTGCTCGGCGCCTTGGCCGTGTTGGTACGGATCGGTCTGTCTTAGCCCGCATTTCTCACGTTCTTCGCGGATTTCCGGGAGGGGGGAGGTTTTGCGTGCGAGGCTGGGTCCCGCGGCACGCACCTCTCCGTCGCAAGCCCCGAAACACGCTGGCAACTTCGAATGCAGGCGGGGCCGCGCCGTACCCGCTCGGCGCTTGCGTGGGCTTCGTTCGAGCGTGCGTGGGCTCCCATGGCGTTCGGGCCGATTCTCGGCCCCGCCCTGCGGGCCTTGCGACTGCGCGGCACATACCCCGGGACCCATCTCGTACGGCTCTCGTCGGCACGGTTTCCCGGAAATCCGCGAAGAACCGTTTCTTACCAGTCCGCGGCTTCCATCTCCCGGCGCAGGCGCACCGCCTCGTCCGAGGCGTCGACGGTCACGTCCCGCCAGCGCACCGTCTCCCCTGCGCGCACCGGACGGTTCAGGGTTGCTCCGTGGGCGAGCCCGATGGGTAAGGCGTCGTTCTCGAGCGACTCCACGGCCGGCAGGACCTTGCCCCAGACGGTGTATCCACCCTCGCCGTCGAGCACTTCGCCCGCCGCGAGGTCGCGCTTGGCGGTCGCGGTCACGTCCGCGACGAAACCCTGCGTCGTCCCCGTGGGCTCGCCGCGCAGCGCCGCGCTGGCGATGCTCACGCCGAGCTCGAGCCCGATCAGGTGATAGGGCCGGTACAGGGCACAGTAGCGCCCGCTCTCGTCGGTGGCGAGGCCGTACTCGCCGAAGCACCGCGCGACGTAGTCCGACGGCGCCTCGAAGGTCACGTACACGCCCCAGCGCAGATCGTTCGCCACCTCGCGGCCGTCGCGCTGCACCGAGGAGACCACCTCCACCGTGCCCTTGCGCGCGAGGACCCCGGCGTCGATGCGCGGCTTGAGCGTGGCCGCGAGCGCGTCGGTGCCGCACGGCGGGAAGGCGAGGCCGGTGGGCGGCGTCAGCCCGGTCGCGTTGGCTACCGCCGCCATCTCGATGGCGGATTTGGTGCCGTCCAGGAACGAGTTGAACATCTTCGGATTCATGCCGCCGCGCGCCGCCTGCTCGGGGGTGAGCCCGTAGTATTCCCACACCGTGTCGGGTGTGGATGCATGGTACTCGGGCAGGTACTTGGTGCCCTTGCCCGCGCACACCACCTCGAAGCCGGCGGCGCAAGCCCAGTCCACGAGCTCGACGATGAGCGCGGGCTGATCGCCGTAGGCCATGGAATACACGACCCCCGCCTCGCGGGCGCGCCGGGCCAGCAACGGACCGGCCAGCACGTCCGCCTCCACGTTCACCATGACGATGTGGCGGCCCGCCGCGCAGCAGGCGAGCGCGTGGCGGATCCCCGCCTCGGGCACGCCCGTCGCGTCCACCACCACCTCCAGCCCGTCGGCCTCGATGAGCGCCTGCGCGTCCTCGGTGAGGTGCGTGGCGCCGCTGGTGCGCGCCTGCGCGAAGGTGGGGGCGGCGAACTGCGCCTCGGGCCAGCCCGTCTCGCGCAGCGCGCGCTGCGCCCGGGCGATATCCAGATCACACACGGCCATGACATGCAGCCCCGGGGTGCGTGGGGCCTGCGCGAGGAACATCGCGGCGAACTTGCCCGCGCCGATGACGCCCACCCGAACGGGACGATCGGCGGCCTGCCGTTGCTGGAGAAGATGGTGAAGACTCATGGGTGGATCCTAATGGCTGCCACGCCGAAACGATCCCGGCTTTTCTCTCAGGCTGCGGTGTTGCCCCCGTCCACCGGCACCGCGGCGCCGGTCATGAAGCTCGCCCCGGGGGAGGCGAGAAAGCGGATGACCTGTGCCACCTCGTCCGGTGTCGCAATGCGTCCCAGGGGCACGGCGGCCGCATACTGCGCGCGTCCTTCGTCCGCGGCGAGGCCCTGCTCGCGCAGCTCTTGCTCGATCATGGGCGTGTCGGTGTCGCCGGGACACACGGCGTTGATGCGGATGTTGTCCCGAGCGTGATCGAGCGCCATGGCCTTGGTCAGCAACACCACCGCGCCCTTGCTGGCGCAGTAGGCCGCGGCCCGCTCGCCGCCCACGAGGCCCCAGTCCGACGCCACGTTGACGATGACGCCGCCGCCTTGCGCCTGCATCACGCGCACCGCGGCGCGGCTCAGATAGAACACCGCGTTCAAGTTGACCGCCATGATCGCCGCCCACTGCGCGTCGGCGGTCTCGGGCGCGCTCGCCCGATGGATGATGCCGGCGTTGTTGATCAGCACGTCCAGCCCGCCGTAGTGCGCCGTGGTCGCCGCCACCAGCGCCTCGCACGCATCGGCCGCTCCGAGCTCGGCCGTGCGGAATTCGGCTTGGGCTCCGGCCGCGCGCACCGCCTCCATCACGCGCGCCGCGCGCGCCGCGTCGCGCCCGCTCAGCATGAGGCGTGCGCCGTCGGCGGCGAAGGCGTGGGCTGTGGCGGCGCCGATCCCCGAAGTGGCGCCGGTGATGAGCACGACGGGGCGCGCCGGTGTGGCGTGCTCGCTGTTCATGGAAGCATCATTGTCGGTCGCGGCTGCTGCGGGTGCAAATCGCCTCCTTCACCGCCCGACCCCCAAGAGCGCCGACTCGAGACTGTACTCGTGTAATGCGCGCGTGCCAGTATCTTCATTCCACACACGTCGGAGTGGTCATGGCATGGTCAACGGTCATGGATGTCGCGTTCTTCTCGGTCTGGTCATCTCCGTGTCGCTGACTCTGACGGCGCCCGCCGCCGGCGCCCGGGATCCGGTCGGCCAGGTCGCGCGACTGGAGGGCGATGCACTGGTGACTCGGGCAGGCGCCGAGACGACCGATCTCCTCGAGCCCGAGGCACCCGTGTATCTTCAGGATCGCATCGAGACGTTGGCGGGCTCGCGCATCGAGCTGCGCTTCGAGGACGACACGGTGGTGTTTCTGGGTGCCAAGAGCACCCTGCGCATCACCGAGTTCGTCCTCTCCGCGGGCGGAGAGCGTGACTCGGCGGTGCTCGATCTCATCACCGGCATCTTCCGCGCCATCGTGACCCGGGTGCTCCCCGACGCCGCCTTCGAGGTGCGAACGCAGCGGGTGGTCGCCGCCGTGCGCGGCACCGACTGGATGGGGGAGGTCAGCGACGACACTTTCTCCGTCGTGGTGCTGGACGGAGCCGTCGCCGTGCAGCGCGCGGACGAGGAGGTGGTGCTGCGTACCGGCGACGGCGTGGACGTGCGGTCGGGCGAGCCTCTAAGGAAGAAGCGTTGGGGCCAGGGGCGCATCGACGGCATGCGCGAGCGGATGTTTCACCGCATGGAGTCCCGGGGCATGGGCATGGACCCCTCTCGGATGCGCGGACCGAGATCGAGCCGGATGCGATCCGAGCGGCCCGGATCGCCCTGATCGCCGCCCTTGGCTGCCGCCCGCGCGCGTGCCGCGCCGCCTCCGCTCCGCCGCCGCCGCGACGATCTCAAGGTCGCGGTGCTCGTTGCCCTGATCAGTGTCGGGCTTTATTTCGTGGCCTGGCACCTCGGTCCCATGCGCAGCCTCGAGGGCTACACTCTGGACCTGCGCTTTCGCCTGCGGGGGGCGCAGGCGCCGGGCGACGAAGTCGCGCTGGTGCTGATCGACGATCGCAGCATTGCGGAGCTCGGGCGCTGGCCCTGGAATCGCACGCTGTTCGCAGACGGGGTGGATCGTTTGGGGGCCGCGGGCGCGCGTGTGATCGTGTTCGACCTGCTGTTCGGCGAGCCGGACGAGAGTCTGCCGCCCGATGTGATCGAATGGGTGCGTCGCTCGGCCGCCGGCTCTCCGCCCCCGTGGAAGGCCGTCGATCCCGGGCGCCTGAACGCCGATGGGCACTTGGCGCAGGCGATGGCGCGGGCGGGGAACGTGCTGGTGCCCTTCGCCCTGTCGGCGGATGTCTCCCGCGCGAACCCTGGTGACCCGATACCGGAGCCGGTGCAAGCCTCCGCCTATCGCACCATTCATCGAAAGGGAGGCGCTCGGCCTGCATTGCCCCTCGCGGGGCAGGCCGTGCGCGCCCCGGTGCCCGAGATCGCCCGCGGCGCCGCCGCGCTGGGACACGTGAACGTGCTCCTGGCCGCGGACGGCGCCGCGCGCTTCGCGTACCCCGTGGCACAGGTGGGCGACGCCTACTATCCGTCCCTCGCCGTCCAGGCGGCACGCATGTATCTCGGGTACGCACCGGAGGAGGTGCGCCTGGAGCTCGGGCGCGGTCTTCGCCTGGGTGCACTCGACGTGCCCACGGACGAAGCCATGCGCACCGTCGTCAGCTACTACGGGCCCGATGGGACGTTTCCCGCCCACTCCTTCACCGACCTGGTGCACGGGCGGGTCTCGCCCGATGCGCTGCGCGGGCGCATCGTGCTCATCGGCGCGAAGGCCCCCGGCATCAGCGATCGCTTCCCCTCGCCGTTCTCCGCGACCTTGAGCGGGAGCGAGCGCATCGCGACGGTCATCGAAAACCTCCTGCGCGAGGACGTGCTGGTGCGGCGCCCGAAGCTCTGGGCTATCGATCTGGGCATCGCGCTGCTGGGCGCGCTGCTGCTGGCGCTCGTGGCGCGCTCTCTGTCCGCCTATACCCTGGTGGGCGTGACCGTCGCGCTGTTGGGTTTGCTTTTCGTCGTGGACTATCTGGCGCTGGTGCGCGCGGGTCTGTGGCTCGACCTCACGCTGCCCGCCACCGTCGTGGTCGCGACCTACGCCGCCATCGCCGTCGCGCACTACCTGCACCAGGTGCTGCTCGAGCGCACCGTCCGCCGCGCCTTCGGCCGCTACCTGCACCCGCAGCTCGTGCATTCGCTCATCGCCACCGGCTTCGAATCCGAGCCGGGCGCGCGCGTCGCCACCATCCTGTTCACCGACGTGGCCGGGTTCACCTCCACGGCGGAGCGCATGACGCCCGAGCAGGTCGTGCGCGTGCTCAACGAGTATTTCACCGCCATCACCGCACCCATCGAGCGTCACGGCGGGCTGATCACGCAGTATCAGGGTGACGCCCTGCTGGCGGTGTTCAACGTGCCCTTCGAGAATCCGCGACACGCGGTCAACGCGGTGCGCGCGGCGCTGGAGATTCTGGCCATCGTGAATGAGAGGACCTTCGGCGACGGGGTGCGCCTGCACACGCGCATCGGGATCAATACGGGGGAAGTGGTGGCGGGCTCGGTGGGCTCCGAGTCGCACGTCACCTACACCGTGCACGGCGACGCGGTAAATCTCGCGGCGCGTCTGGAAGCGCTGAACAAGGAGCACGCCACCTCGCTCCTCGTCTCGGAGACGACCGCTGCGCATCTCGGCGGCGCGTTTCGCTGCCAGCCCATCGGAGAGCTGCCCATCCGCGGCAAGCAGCAGCCCGTCGTGGTCTACCGCGTCTCGGAAGGGGGGCCGGCCCCCAGGGTCTGACCCCATGAAACAAAACGGTGACCGTTTGGAAATCGTTTCGAAACCCGCCCTCGCTAGCATGGTGCCCGTAATCACAGGTGCGAAAGCGCGCTCGATGGGAGGTGTGCCATGTACGACTACGTGGATGAGCCCTCTGCCGGCTGGGAGGCGGAAGCTGCGGGACCCGATGCCGGGGCTGCCTGGGAGCCCGACGACGTGATCGAGCCCGAGGCGTGGACCCTCGAGGATCTGGAGGACTGGCTCCCCGCCTTCGCCGACTGACCCGTAAAATCGGCCGTCGGCCACGAACGGGTGCCCATCGTAGGAGCGGCCGTTGGCCGCGAACGGGTGACCTATCGTAGGAGCGCCCGTCGGCCCCGAACGGGTTTGCCCTCGACTGGTTCGCGAGCAAGCTCGCTCCTACGGTGCCAGAGCGGCCGTTGGCCG
>JABAHQ010006837.1_pt1 | contig 31568 bp, 31 predicted proteins | sample 7062091 | NCBI WGS metagenome assembly JABAHQ01 (sample SAMN14534359, study PRJNA622989) | marine sediment metagenome | biome: marine biome [ENVO:00000428]; feature: marine pelagic biome [ENVO:01000023]; material: deep marine sediment [ENVO:00002113] | place: India: Gulf of Kutch | collected... | reverse complement strand
CTTCAAGCCCCTTCTGCTCCTCGAGGCTCTGCATGCTCGACGGGCTGATCGCCTCGCGCAGCTCGAGAGCGGGCGTCCGCCCGGGAACGGCCGCCGGCGCCAGCGGGACAGACGCCAGGGTGAGAATCCCCGTCGTTGCGATCGTGCGGCACCACATCTCGAACCTCCGGCTCGTATGGGCTGCGTTCTCGTCTGGTGAGTCGCCTCGCCCGGCGCACCGGTTCAAACCGGCCGGAGGTGAGGCGCGACGGCGCCCCACGCCCGAGGATAGCTGACACGCCTGGACCCGCAACGTGCGCGGGCTCACTGCTCGATTAGCTCGACCCGGCACGCGGCGCAACCCGGCGCCCTCGGCGCCGCGCGATCGCTTCCGCACCCGGCCCGCCGCGTGCCTTACCCGGGGCCGCCTCCCCTGGCGGTCGAGAATGGACCGGCGCGCTCCGCTACGGTGCGTGCGTCGCGCCCCCGCACTTGCCCGTCGCCCGCACCATTCCCCAGCCGAACACTGGGTCGCGCCCGGGCGCGCCGAGATCCGCCGCCGCCTCCCGCAGAGCCCGCCGAGCGGCCGCCCCCGAGCCCGCCCTCCGCGCCGCGAGCGCGGCGGCGGCGGTGACGTAGGGCGCGGCGTATGAGGTCCCCGACACGTAGCGCCCGCCCTCGACGTGCGCCACCCACAGGTCGACCCCGGGCGCGGCGAGCTCGATGTACTCGCCGCGATTCGCCCGGCGGTAGACGGCGCGCCGCGCATCGAGCGCCGTCACCGCCAGGACCTCCGGATAGGCGGCGGGATAGACGGGCGCGCCCTCGGGCCCTCCGTTCCCGGCCGCGGCGGCGATGGCGACGCCCGCCGCGTGAACCCGCTCCACCGTGGCGCGAAGGATGAGATTGTCCGGACCGCCGAGGCTGACGTTGATCGCCGCCGCCCCGGACTCCACCAGCCAGCTTATGGCCCGCGCCAACGCCTCGGCCGTGGTATCGAGGGTTCGGGCCTCGCGCTCGCGCACCACCTCCGCCGCCAGCAGGGTCGCGCGGGGCAGCAGACCGGCGAAGCCGCCGCTGCCCGGCTGCCCCACGAGCAGCCCGGCGACGGCCGTGCCGTGCGCCGCGGGCCCACGCTGCACGCCCGCGCTGAGGAACGAGCGCGACTCGATCGCCGCGCCTCCCAGGCCCGGGTGGCTCGTCGCCACGGCGGTGTCGAGCAGCCCGATGCGCAGCCCCTCTCCGCACGCCGGCCCGGCGGGCCAGCCGAGCAGCTCGCGATCGTAGCGCCGGGGCCCGGACTCGGCGTCCTGCAGGCGGTAGCGATGGTTCGCGTCCAGCCATGCCTGGGGCAGCGCCTCGCGCAGGCGCCGGAGGGCCTCGCGCACGCCCATGCCGTCGGGCGTGCGCAGCGTCGTCACCACCAGCCCCAGCCCCCGAAGCACGTGACGGCGCTTGAGCCCGAAGCCCATGGCCTGCGCCCGCTGCGCGAGCGCCTGCGCGGCCGTCATGTCGGGGCTCACCGCGACCACCTCCCGGGGCTCGATGGACTCCGGCTCCGCGCGCGCCTCGTCGGCCGGCACCGTCGGCGGCGCAGGCAGGCCTCGGGTCATGAGGCTGCCGCCGGAGCGAGGGCGATAGTCTCGGGGGTCGACGCTCGGCGGGGGCTCGGGCGGGGACGCCGGGCCGGTCTCCGGGGCGCCTCCGGCGCCTCCCGCCTCGGAGGCGAAGCCCCGCGGCGCGGTGGCACCCGGAGCGAGGGTCGGCTCCTCGGCGCGCGCCGCGCAGATCTCGACGCCGAGCAGGAGATTGCTCAGCCACTCTCCGTGGTCGGCGCGCTCCACCGCCGCGTAGTAGCGCTTGCCGGTCTCGAGGCGCGAGTCCGACGGGACGCGCACCCGGATCCGCCGGTCGGTCCAGTCGACCACTGTCAGATCGACGTGCACGCCGTTGCCGCCCAGCGCCACGCCCTTGCCCTCCGGCTCGCCGAAGGCGCGCCCGACCAGGACCAGCGTGTCACCGGCGGACACGCAGTCCGCGGGCTCGTAGCGCTCGACCTTCGGCTCGGGATCGGGGAGCGGCACCTCCCGCAACGGCTCGGTGAGCTCCGGCCGGGTCGTCCCCGGAAGGCGCAACGGGGCATCAGCGGCGTCGGCGCCGCAGGCGAGCCCCGCCGCCAGCAGCGCACCGAGAATGAGCGGGACGCCCGCGGCCCTCACTGCCGGCGAACCTCGCGCACGATCGCCTCCCGCCGGCGCAGGCGGGAGGCGGCACGCTCGACGGCGTCCGGGCCCCGCTCCTCGAGCGCCAGGCGGTAGACGCCGAGCGCCCCCGGACCGCCCACGAGGTACGCGCCGACCTCGTTGAGGAGCGCGCGGATCTGCGCCTCGGTGGCCTCGGGCGCGAAGCGCACCTGGAGCACGGCCTCGGCGGGACCGGCCCCCTGCAGTGGCCGGTAGGTCTCGGGGCCCGTGGCCTCGCGCACCAGCAGCCCGGTCTCGACCGCGATCACCAGCGCCGCCGCCGCGGCCAGCGCCGGGCGCCACAGGCTTCGGGGCCGGACCCTGCGCCGCTCCTGCGCCACGGTGCGCCGCAGCCGGCGCCGACCGAGCTCGCCCGGACCCTCGGCGGCCTCACCACGCTTGAGCGCGGCGCGCAGCTCACGCAGCCCCTCCACCTCCGCTCGGCACCGGTCGCAGCCGGCGAGGTGGGACTCCACGCGGGCCCGGTCCTCGCCCTCCAGCGTCCCGTTCGCGTACCAAGGCAGGAGCTCGTCCGGATGCCCGCCGGCCGACGTGTCGCGGATGGATGACTCGTGCTCGATCATAGTGATACGGCCTTGCGAGGCTCCGCTCGTGATTGTGTCAATGAGTCGCCGGCACGTCCGGGGCCGTTCATTCCGAGCCGCCGCCCGGCGCGGCCTCGGGACCTTCGACCAGACAGCGCTTCAGCGCCCGCCGGGCATGGAACATTCGCGTCTTGACGGTCCCCTCGGGGCAGCCGACGAGCCGCGCGATCTCCGGATAGGAAAGGTCTTCGAAAAAGGCCAGGTGCACCACCTCGCGGTGGGCGTCGCTCAGCCGGTCGAGGCAGGCGCGCAGCCGCCCGGCGTCCTGCGCCGCGGCGATGGAAGCCCAGGCCGGCTCGGCCTCGTCGTCCGGCATCGCGGGATCGAGCTCGTCCTCGCGACGGCGCCCGCGACGCCGCATTCGGTCCAATATCTTGTGGTGCGCGATGCCGAGCAGCCAAGTGCGCACCCGCGCGCGTTGCTCGAAGCGACCGGCGCCGCGCCAGACCTCGAGCATCGTCTCATTGAGCACGTCCGCCGCGTCGGCCGGCTCACCCAGGCGTCGCAGCGCGAACGTGTAGACCACGCCCTCGTAGGTCCGGTAGAACCGCTCCAGCGCCGGCTCGCTGCCGTCGGCGATCGCCGCGAGGAGGGTCGCGGCCTGCCCGTCGTCGTGCTCGGCCGGGGCGCTCTCGGAGCGGTCTCTCAGGGCACCCATACGTCCCGCAGCGGGCTGCGCGCGACCACGCGGCCGTCCTCGCCGATCGCCACCACCCGCCAGCGGTAGCGCCGTCCCTCGCGCAGGCGCGTGCGCGCCAGCCCCGACAGCGCGGTCTCGGTCTCCTCGCCCGTCAGCAGCATCCCCGTGACCAGGGTCCGGGGCTCGTCCCGCGCGGCGCGTCGCTCGGCGTCCACCGTGCCGAGCTCCGGCAGCGCGTAGTCGACCTCGTCCGGGGCGCGGCCGTAGACCTCGAGCCGGTAGGCGTTGGCCCCTCGGACCGCCCGCCAGGAGAAGGTCGTCTCCGGAGACCAGCGCTCGCCGTCGGGCGGGCTCGTCAGATCGATGGGCGGCGCCTCGCGCGGCGCGCGCTCGCCCCGCAGCACCGCGTAGCGGATCACGAGGGGGGCGAAGCCCACCTCGGGCTCGGTGACGCGGAACCGCAGCAGGTGGATGCCGGTGCGCTCGGTGGGCAGCTCCGGGCTGTCGAGCGTCACGCGCGTCCCGCCGAGCAACGGCTCGTGCACGGTGCGCAGCCGGCGGAACACCGGCTCGCCGGAGGTCGAGGCGGGATCGGCGAGCTCCCAGACGCCCTCCAGCAAGCCGGTCCCGGTGAAGCTCGCCTCGAGCTCGGCGCCGAGCGTCTCGTCGACGCTCACGACGCGCGCCGCGGAGTCGTCGTCGAAGCGCAGCGCCAGCCGCTCGATGGCGAACTCGCCGCCGGCCGAGCCCGTGAGCGCGAAGGTCGGGAAACCGGTCTGCGCCCCGAATCCATCGTCGAACGTGCGCTCATAGACGATAGCGCGCGCGCCGAGCTGCCGCGCCCTGATCACGACCGCCGCCGGCAGCCGGACGGTCTCGGTGAAGGTGAATGTCGTCGTCGCCCCCACGATGGCCTGCGTCTGACTCAGAGTCGTGGGCACCGTCTCGAGCGTCTGGTCGCCCGGCGAGGTCACGAACTGCCCCTGCGGGGAGGCGACGGTCGGATCGGCGTTTGCGTTGTCGCGGATCACGGTCCAGGTGATCGTGCGCGTCACGCCTTGGCTCACCGGGACGTTGCTGGTGGCCGGCGTGGTGGTCACCGAGGTGATGACCGCGAGCGCCTCGGTGGAGACCACCGCCAGCGCCAGCATGCCGACCGCTTTTGCGAGGATTCTCACCGTCATTCTCCCCCCGGTTCGATCAATAGCGGGTGGGCCACGACACGTTCAGCCCCGCGAACACCTGATACTCGTTGGCGCTCACGCCGCCGAGCCCGTCGTCGTCCACGTCCTGGTAGAGCCCGTTCATCAGCACGCTCACCCCCGGTCGATTGGCCCGGGCCTGGACGACCGTCCAGGTCAGGGACCCGTCCAGGACCATGGTCCGGTTATCGATTACGTCGTCGGAGCTGTAGTCATGGTTCACCGTGAGATTGAACGAGGCGTCGAGCTTGCGCGGGATCACCCCCAGGCTCGCCCCCAGGGTCCCGGTGACGGTGTTCGTCTCGATGTCGTTGTCGCGGTCCTCGAAGGTGTTCCACTGCAGCGAAGGGGTCAACGTCAGGCGCTCGCCCAAGGGGAGGTTGGCGCTGAGCGCGGTGCTGTTGTTGCGGGTATCGGCCTGAATCTCGGCGAAATCGTCGAACACCGAGAGCGTGTGCTGCAGGCTCCAGGACCACGGGCCCGGATTGAACGCCAGGCTCACGGTGCCTGCCCGCGCGCGCTGATCGGTGACGAGCCCGACGAACCCGGCCGGCGTATCCTCGTGCTCGGTCTCGGTCTGATTGACGCCGAGCCCGTAGCTCGGACGGGCGAACAGCCGTGACAGGCCCGCGGGCTCGCGCTCGGGCGCCGGGGAGTAGCTGAGCTGCAGCGCCGCCGTGTCGGTCTGCAGCGTGGGCAGACCGGGGTCGTCCTCGACGTTGTCGGTCTCGCGCGCGAGCGTCAGGTCGCCGCTCACGTTGCCCCACTGCAGCCTGCCGGACAGCCGATCGAGCGTCACGTCCGAGGGCAGCCCGGGATTGGCCAGGCTGAAGAAGAGCAGGCCGATCTGCTGGTGGTCCAGGGATACCGACCAGTTCAACGGACGCTCGCCCACGGTCTTCGGCTTGCCGGCGTAGGTGGCGAGCAGGGCGTACGCCTCGTCCTCCTCCTCGTCGAGCAGCCCGCCGTCGCCGTCGAAGTCGTGGCTCGACCGCGCGAGCTCGCCCCGCAGGCGCAGCCGCTCGTCGAGGAGCTGACTGTCGGCGGCGAGGCTCCAGGCATCGCCCTTGGTCTCGGGCGCGACGGCGCCCACGGCCTCCCCGCCGCGGGTCCCCTCGCCCTGAAGATAGATCCCGGACAGCAGCAGCCGCTGCGGGTCGCGCTCGAACGGGCTGGCGGTCAGCACCGCGCCGTCCGTGCGGCGGTCGGGGTCGTCGATCCCGAGGCCTTCGTCGAAACCGGTCAGCGGCTCGGTGCGCTGGCTGAACCCCCGCAGCCTGGCGTGGAGCACGGGGGCGCTCAGGCCCGCGGAGACGCCGCGGCGATTGAAGTCCTGCATCACGAGGCTGCTGTGGTCGAGGGCATGCTCGCCGACCGTGACCTGCGCGGGCCCGCGCTCGCCGCTCATCAGAAAGGTCGCCAGATCGAGCTCCCGGTCGTTGGGGGTCTGGTCGGACCGGCTGTTGTAGATGAAGCTCGCCCGGCCGCCGGCCGCCCAGCCCGGATTGGCCACCCGGCCCTGCAGGCTGACACCGCCCTGCGCCTGGGTCTCCTCGGGCTCGACGGGCAGATTATTGTCCGCCACGCGATTGTATCCCGTGACGTCGGTCTGGGTTCGGAGGCTCGCCTCCTCGAAGGCGGCCGTCTTGCGCACCTGCACTTCCCAGAGGCCGCGCTCGATGACGCTGCCGTCCGGCGCGTACTCGACGATCCGCAGAGTGTGCGGCCCGTAGTCGAGAGCCTGAGGCGGCGTGAACAGGGCGTAGTCGCCCTCCCGCTGCACGAAGCCCGTGACATCCACGCCGTCGAGCTCGAGCGCCAGCCGCTGCAGGACCTCGACGGGCACCGACGGCGGAATGTAGATCCGGAAGGCGCTGTCGGGCTGGCGGTAGTCGCGACCCTCGGCGGGCGGGCGCAGCTCCGGCTCCCACTGAGCCGAGGCGACCCCCATCGAGAGAACGAGCAGGCTGTACAACGCGTATCGGAGCGGCCGGCTCGTGCGCCGCATCCTCACCTCCACGCCCGGTGGCCCGGGCTCTTGTTGTTCTGACCGACGGCGGGGCAGCGGGGCCCGCCTCAATTGACTATTAACTATAGCCGAGGGTGCCCGGCGATGCCCGCCTCGGCGGGCCGGATTCCCCGGTGCGGCGCCCGGCCGGCGGCCTCGGGCCCCGGCGGCCCCGGCGGGGCACCCCCCATCCGGACCCCCTGACCGCGCGACCGGGCTCCGCTGCGCCCGTGGGTCGAGCACCGGGCGCCGAGGGTTCAATCCCGCAGCGAGATCGCCGCGGGTGAGCCGCTAAGGGCCGCCCCAGTCGTGCTGCTCGATGAACCGCGGCAGCACCTCGGGCATCTCTTCGCGCGAGAAGAAGCGATCGGCGCGGGCCAGGCGCATCTCATCCTGCAGATCCTCGTCGCCGCCGAAGCACAGCACGGGCGTGTTGATCTGATGCTCCATGCGCAGTATCCGGATGACGTCCAGCGGATCGAAGGCGTCGAGCTCGTCCAGGTCCAGGACGATGAACCGATAGAGCAGGACGTCGTGCCACTCCCCGACCTCGTCCAGGGCGGTGACGGTGACCATCTCCCAGCCCTCGGGGACCTTGGCCGCCAGGGCCTGCCGCATGGCGGGGTCCGCGCTCATCAGGATGAACCGCCGCTCCAGTCGTCTCTCGACGGTGGGCTCAGCCATTCTCACGGCTCCGCACGCGATCGGCGATGGCCGCCAGGCGCGAGGACCAGCGGCGCGCCGAGTCGCGGCCCATCACCGGACGCACCGCCGCATAAAGGCTGGGCGCCGTGGCTTTGCGCCCCTCGCAGCGCTCGAGGCCGGGCACGCCCGGCCAGACCTCTACACGCTCGATCACGCCGTGATCAAGCAGCATCCGCACGCCGCGCCGGGCGTCGCCCTCCTCGGTCAGATACATCCCGTGGCGCAGCTTGATGCCGCCGGGGATCGGACGGGCGCCGGGCGCCGAGTCGAGGTCCGTCGTGTCACCGCGGGCCTCGGCGGCCGCCGAGAGCTCGGCGGGCGCGCAGGCATCATCGCGCAAGGACCACTCGAGGCGACGCTCGACGGCCGCCCGGAAGGCGTCTCGAATGGCCTGCTCAGGCGGCGGCTCCGTCTCCCGGGACCACGCGGTCATGGTCGTGCCGAGCGCCTCGCGCAGCCACCGGCGAAAGCCCTCCGAAGGGCTCGCGACGAGCCGCGCGAAGAGCTCGCCGTCGAAACGCAGCAGGAAGCTGGCGCCGAAGAGGTGGCAGGCGTTCACGGTCGCCGCGCCGCTGCCGAGGATCTTGCGCTCCCCGAGCCACAGGTCTCCGCGCCCGTGGGGGGCGACGTCCAGCCCGAACCGGTGGAAGACGTCGGTCGCGGGCCTCAGGCACGTCTCGAAGAACGCCGCCCGCCGCGGCGCGCGGTCGCGGGGCATGATCAGAAAGAAGCACAGCTGCTCGGGATCGACCAGCGCCGCCCCGCCGCCGACCGGGCGGCGATAGACGCCGATCTCATGGGCGCGGCAGGTCTCGAGATCGGCCTCGTGCCCGCCTTGGCTGGCGCCGAGCGAGAGATGGACGCGGTCGCAGCGCCCCCAGAGCACGACCGGCTCCGCGTCCGCGGCCTGGGCCTCCGCCACCCCCTGCGCGGTGTCGTACAACGTGCCGGGATCGATGGCGCCCAGCTCGATCCAACGCGCCTGCATCGGCGTGGGGCTCACTCCTCGCCCGGCGCGCTCGCCTCCGGGCCCTCGCCGCGCTCGGCCTCCCCCTGCTGCTCGTCCTCGAAGAACTGCCGGAAGTAGAAGTCTCGACGGGCGAGATCCCGATACAGCGCGACGCGGTCCTGCATGCCCTTCTCGAGGATGGCCGCCAGCGCCCTGGACTGCTCGGCGTCCACGATGTGGATTCGACCGACGAGATCTTCGTCGGGATCGAGCACGTGCATGGCGATCTCGTCGGGGTAGTCCACGTAGACGAGCGCCGACTCGCACTCCGGATCGAGCGGATCGAGCGGCTGGAGCACGATCTTGCCGAGCCACGCGAGACGCGCCACTTGGTTGAACTGGTGGATATCGAGCTTCTTGCCCTTCTTGTACTTGTTCAGCTCGTTGCGGATCTCGTTGAGGTTGGTGACCTTGAGGGATCTCATGGAGGCGCCGTCACTACCGGAATAATAATGATATTCTCCGCAATCGGCCGGAGCGATTAAACCCCGGCGCGAGCGGGGATTCGAGGCCGGGCGGCGTCATGCCGGGCAGGCGCGCGGCCATCCGCCTCCGCGCCGAGGCCATCGTTCGGCTGCGGAGCGCCCTGGAAACGCGGCCGGATAACCGCCCGGGACGAGACGTCCCGGGCGGTCGGAGGCTCAGCCCCAGACGTCCTCGCCGCCCGCGACCTCCTGCAGGACCTTCTCGATCGCGTCCGGGCTCGGCATCAGCTTGAAGAAGCTGTGGGCGCCGACCATGCGGGTGTCGGGGAAGTGGACCGCCATGCGGAAGCGCATGTGCAGGGCGACCACCTTGCCGCCGTCGACCATGATCTCGTAGGGCAGATACGCGGTCTGGCGCAGCTCCTTGTGGTCGACGATCCCCATGATGAAGTCGTCGTCGGCATGCTTGTCCCCCCCCGCCTCCACGGTGTCGCGCGAGACGCCGAAGATCGTCTGCTTCTTGCCGGGGATGTCGATGCGGTAGACTTGGGTGATCCCGCCCACGCCCTTCTCGAGATTGTCCTCGACGACGCGCAGCGCCTCCTCGTAGCTGCCGTGCCCGGCGAGGTCGTAGACGTCGTCGAAGTACTCCATCCCGAAGGTGTAGTGGTATCCACGGAGATCCTCGGCGGTGAGCCCTTCCGCCCCGAAGACCTTCTGCCGCCCGAGGGCTTGGCTGAGCCGATCGGCGATCGGCGCGAGATCGCTCTTCAGGCGGTAGGCGTGCGTCACGTAGACCGGGTTCGTGTAGGCGATCTGGATCTCGTCGTCCACCTTGGTCACCGAGGCGCGTTGCGCGGCGGCGAAGCCACCCCGCGCGGTCTGCGCGGCCGCCTCCTTGAGCGCGTCGCCGGTGAAGACGACGACGTGAGCGTTCTCGTACGGCGAATACTCGCCGACGACCTCGAAGCCGCTGAGGGTCAGCGCCTGCTTGACCGACTCCACGCTGGCTTGCACCGTGCCGCTCGAGACCTTCGCGAGCACGAACGGCTTGAGCTTCTCCTCCTGGGCGACCGCCGTGCCGGCGACCGCTCCGAGCGCCACCAGCGCGCCCAGCGCTGCACTGGCTTGTTTTAGTATTGCACGCATAGCTCCCTCCCCTGTCGATACACGCTGACGTGACGTCCCCCATCCAAAAGGCAAGGGAGGGGGCGCGCCCCTCCCTTTGCGGACCTCGAAGAGGCCCGACCTGAACGACCTCACGGAGGTTCCCCTCGGCCTCCGCGGAGTCGTCAGAACTTCCAGGCCCAGTTGGCCGAGACCCAGAACTGGTCCATGGAAAGCTCGATGTTCTGGTTGGCGTTGGCCGGGCTGGCGTCGTCGATCGACTCCTCCAGGGCGTACATGAAGCCGAAGTCGAGCTCGTTGGCCGTGCCGATCTGCTTGGTGAAGCCGAAGGTCACGTGATCCTCGATCACCCCGGGCGCGAGGATATTGAAGAGAATCTCGTTGTCGCCCGCGTCGGTCGGGATCGGCTGCTCGCCGTGGCTCACGCCGACGCGCCAGGCCCAGTCCGGACGCCACTGCCACTGGTAGCCCAGCTTGACGATGGTCATCGCGTCCCAGCCGAAGCCGGGGCCCTTGTCTCCGCCCAGGCAGTAGGGGCTGGTCGAGGCAGGATTCCCGCCGGTAACGTGCCCGAAGCACCGATTGAAGGCGTTATCCTCGTTGAAGCCCCGGCCGACCGAGTCGATGCTGCTGTAGTCGATCCACTGCACGTCGGCCGCCAGCACGTGCCCGGAGCGCGGCCGCCAGGCCAGGCCCAGGGTGGCGTTCTGCGGGATGTCGAAGCCGCCCTGCTCGGCGAACAGGCCCTCGTACTCGCCGAACTCGTCCATCCAGATCGGGGTCTGGTAAGACGCCCCGACCGTGAGCTGGGGGCTCAGCTCGGCCATGATGCCCAGGCGCGCGCCGGCGCCGAACGAGCTATCGTGGTTGTTATCCGTGAGCTTGTTCGGGTTGGTGGAAAACGGCGCGAACGCCCCCAGGCCCCGCGCCTCGAAGAGCTGATAGGCCAGGATGGCCGAGACGCCCCAGGAGGCCTTCCCGCCGGCGAACTTACGCGAATAGGTCGGCGCCACGAAGAGCTGGGAGAGGTCCACCCCGGCGGTGCTGCCGCCCGGCGTGCCCGGCTGCCCGCCCCCGAACGTGCCGGGGAACGAAGGCGCGCTGCCGGGACCGGGCGGGAAGCCGAAGAAGGTGAAGTTGAACGTCCCGAACCCGCCGTCGTACTGCGTGTTCATCCCGCCGTTGCCGTAGACCGACACGCCGATCGAGCTGTCGGGAGTGAGCATCTTGTTCCAGCCGAACTGCGGAACCAGGAACGCTTCGTTCTCGCTCTCCTTGCTCTGGGCCGCAACGGTGCCCGTGTTGGCGAAGGTCGGATCGGTGTTGGGCCCCACCGTGAAGAACCCGGTCGCCGCGGATGCCGAGCTCGCCTCGTATTCGCGCATCGGCGAGAACAGCGAGACCCCGACGTCGATACGCTCGCCCACATGCACCATGCCGGCCGGGTTGGTGGCCGCGATCAGCGAATCCTGCGGCAGCGCCACGCCGGCACCGGCCATGCCGCCGGATTTCGTGCCGTAGCCGTGCTGGAAGTAACCGTTGGTGGCGTGGGCGGCAAAGGGAACCGATAATGCGCAGGCGACGGCCGCAGCCGTGGCGGAGTGCTTGAATCGACTCATACCTCGTATCCTCCCGGTTGGCAGAGGGCTCTCGGAGTTGCTCGGGCAGGCCAGTGCTTGCTGTTATCTTTCTGTATCTAGTTCTCTTTAGATGTCGCGTCGGCGCGCTCTGTTGTCTTTTTGCAACAGTTGTCGCCGAACCGCGCCCGAGGAAGCATGGAACCGCATCACGGCTTTGTCAACATCATATCGTTATTTTATAAATCCCTAACGGCTTTAGATCGAATCTATCAGCGATGACTGTCCGACCCCGGGCTTCCAGGGCGAGCTCCCAAAGCTGTTCAGGCTTTTCAGGCTCTTACCGGTAGGGGATATTTGTGCTTCAATCGGCGGGGCGAGGAACCGAACGGGAGATGGCGCAATGAGAACAAGAATCCGTCGTGCGACGACCGCTTTGGTTGCGACAGGGGTCGCTCTGGCCGCCGGCGGCGCGCAGGGGTCCGGCTTCGCGCTCGTCGAGCAGAGCGTCAAGGGCCTGGGGAACGCCTTCGCCGGCGGCGCCGCCGTCGCGGAGGATCCGTCGACCGTGTACTGGAATCCGGCGGGGCTGACCCGGCTCGACGAGCCGCGGTTCAACTTGGCCGCCTATGTGATCTCACCGTCGTCGGAGTTCGACAACCAGGGCTCGACCGCCTCGCCCGGGACGCCGCTCCAGGCCCCGCTCACCGGTGGCGACGGCGGGAACGGCGCGGTCACGAATCCCGTGATCAACGTTTACTTCTCGACGCCCCTCAACGAGCGCCTGACGTTCGGCCTGGGGATCAACACGCCGTTCGGCCTTGAGACCGACTATCCCGATGACTGGGTCGGTCGCTACCACGCCGTCGGGTCGAGGCTCACCACCTTCAACGTCAACCCCTCGCTCGGCTACGAGATCAACGACCGGCTGTCGGTGGGCGGCGGCGTGAGCGTGCAGTACGCCCACGCGCGGCTGACCAACAAGATCGATTACGGCACGATCTGCCAGGCCGCCGAAATCGCCGGCGCGGTTCCCGCGGGCACCTGCGCCGCCTTCGGCGTCACTCCGCAGGGTTCGGACGGTGGGTTCGCGGTGCGCGGCGAGGACATCGGCTTCGGGGCGAACCTCGGCGTGCTGTACGAGCTCGATGAGAGTACCCGGGTGGGCGCGCACTATCGCTCGCAAGTCCAGCAGGATCTGGAGGGCGACGCGGACTTCACGGTCCCTCCCGCGGTCCAGGGGATCCTGGGCGCCGCCGGCGTGCGCTCGCGCACCACGCCTGCCGCAGCCTCCATTGATTTGCCGGACACGTTCTCGGTGAGCGGGTACAAACGTTTTGGCGACTGGGCCGTCATGGCCGACGTCACCTGGACCAATTGGAGCCGGTTCGACGAGCTGCGCATCGAGTTCGACGACAGCACGGCCGACCACGTGCAGCCCCAGGGGTGGGACGACAGCTTCCGCTACTCGGTGGGCGTGAGCTACTTCGTGGACAGCCGCTGGACGCTGCGCGGCGGGGCCGCCTACGACGAGACCCCGATCCCGAGCCCGGAGCTGCGCACCCCGCGGATCCCGGCCACCGACCGGACCTGGGTCACCCTGGGCACGAGCTACGCCTACTCGGACGCCCTGTCGGTCGACGTGGGCTACGCCCATCTGTTCGTCGACGACAGTGAGATCAACAACACCGACGGGACCACCGGTCACCGGCTGACCGGCGAGTTCGAGAACTCCGTCGACATCTTCGGCGCACAGCTCGCCTGGCGGTTCTAATCAACCCCGCCGGGCCCGGCCCTCTCACCGGGCGCGGCGCGGTCCTCTCGCGTCCAAAATGATTAACGCAAAGGGCGCAAAGACGCAAAGGACGCCGAGAAAACCGATGCATGGCCACGGGCTTCGCTGCCTTCGAATTCGGCCTGGCGTAGACGGGACGTTCAGACGGCTCCGGATACGAGTGATACGAACGTGTAGGTCTGTTTTACACGCCGGCTCGGTATGGGTTGCGGCGGCGAACTCGAGCTTTCCGTTTTTATATTTCTTCTTCGCACCCTTCGCGACTTTGCGTTCTTTGCGTTGAAATCCACCGGCTGGCAGGACCACCGAGGCGGATTGACCACCACGCCCCCGATGTGAGAAGCGAGAGTGAGCGTCGGGTCCGGCGCTGCACGCCTCGACCCGACCTACGCACCGCGAATCAGTCCTCTTCGACGTCCTCGGCGTGGAGGGTGCCGACCTCCTCGCCCGCCATCTGCCGCTGCACGACGCCGACGTCGCGATCGTCGAGGGCGAATGGGAACGAGCGGATGTCGGACGGGCTCGAGTCGCCGTAGGGACGGTTGCAGGCCGAGACCTCCTCGTCCGATTTGCCGGGGCAGCCCGAGGTCTGGAACGGCTTGCCCGAGCCGATCAGCTCCTCGAGCTCGTCGCTCGGCACGCCGAAGCACACGATCTGGCCGCCCTCATTGAAGCGCATGTCCTCGATACGCCCGCCGGCGTAGTCGACGACGAACCGCCCGAGCTGCACGCGCCGCCACTGGTCCTGCGGGACCGGGTCCCAGTCCTCCATCATCGAGCCCTGCTCCGGGAAGAAGGCGAACATATGGTTGTGCCCGCCAAGGTCCTTGATGCGCTGGCAGACCTCCAGGATCTCGCGCTCGGTCTCCCCCATCCCGCAGATCAGATGGGCACCGAACTTCTCGGGCCCGAAGATCTCGGCCGCCCACTCGATCGCCTGCCAGTACTTGGCCCAGGTGTGGGGGCTGTCGACGGTCTTGCCGCGGGTCCGCTCGAAGATCTCCGGCGTCACGGCGTCCAGCGCGACGGTGAAGATGTCGGCGCCCTTGCGTTTCAGGTTGACCAGATCATCGTGCCTCATGGTCGTCGGATTGGAGAGGATCGAGACCGGGATGTGCTTGACCTGCTCGGTCCACTGCTCGAGCAGCGTCACGGTATCGTGGTCGGAGCCCGGATGCGTGATCATCGAGATGCACATCCGCTCGAACAGCCCGCGATCGGCGTTGTCCTTCACCCGGGCGATCACCTCGTCGTAGCGGACCGTGGGCCAATCCACGCGGATGAAGTTGCGATCGGCGTAATCGCGGGCTTCCTCACGATGCCGGGCGAGGCCGCAATAGGTGCAATTCGCCCGGCACCCCTCCGGGTAGGTCACCAGCAAATTCAAACAGTGCGTGCACCCGGTACGGTGCATGTTCCCCGGGATCAGGCCCAGCGTGATCGCCGCCGCCGTCGAGAGCTGAACGTACTCCGGCGAGCGCATGTCCGGGGTCTTGATATGATAATTCGGCCGATAGAACTGCAGCGGCACGACGTTCTCGGCTGTAGCACTCATGGCGCTAACCTCTTTCGTCTCGCTTGGAGGCGCCGCGGGACTCGCCCACAGCGCTCGATCCATTTTTAATACAAGACATTGACCGCCAAGCCGCAAACGATGCCAAGATCACGCCAAGAAACCCATATTAGAAAACAAAAAGATATCTTCATCAAAAACTAAAGAAGATATTCTCTTATCCTTCCTCGCGCTCTTGGCGTCTTGGCGGTTAGATTCTTCACGCTGCGAAGTACTCGTCGAAGGCAATCCAGCCGCGGCGCATCACCCCGTCGTCGCCCGCCGCGGGCGTCCGCCAGCGCCGGTCCAGCCAGGCGCGGCGCTCGACGGCGCGCTGCAGGCCCACCTCGTATTGATCGCGGACGTCCTCTTCGAAGTCTGCGAGCGCCTCCGGGTCGCGGTCCCTCACCGCCGCCACGGCGGCCCGTCCGGCGCGCTCACCGGAGACCACGGCGGCGGCGATGCCCGCTCCGGTGACGGGATGGGTGAGACCCGCGGCATCGCCGACGAACAGCACCGAATCGCGCTCGACGAGCCGCTCGCGCAGCCCCTCCACCGGAATGGCGCCGCCGGTGCGCAGGAGGATCTCCGCCCCGACCAGCCCGTGCCCTGCCAGCGCGCGGTGAAGCCGCTCGAGCGGGGCCTTGAGGTCGCGCTCGAAGCGCTTGTCGGCGCCCACCCCGACGTTGGCGACCTCGCCCTTGGGAAACAGCCAGCCGTAGCCGCCCGGGAACTCGTCCGAGAGCCAGATATCCGTGTCGGTGTAGGGCGCGCGCAGCGGCACCGTGTATTGGCGCGTCTGGACGACGCGCAGCGGACGCAGCCTTAGGGCCGCCGCAACGGGGGAATGCGGACCGTCGGCCGCGACCAGGAGTCGATAGCCGACGCGCCGCTCTTCGCCGCTCTTGAAGCGGATGAGCGCCACGCGCCGATCGGCATCGAGCCCGGCGAGCAACCGATCGGTCTCGAGGATCGCGCCGGCATCCGCCGCGCGGCGCGCGATCGAGCGGTCGAAACGCGCGCGATCGATCATGATGCCCGGAAACGCGCTCGCCTCGACCCGACCCGAAGGCAGGGTGCTCTTCATCCCCGTGATCGGCTGCACCCGCACGCCGTCGCGGGCATAGGCCCCCATGGGGCTGGGGATGAACTCGGCGCACTGGATCGGCTCGCCGACCGTGTGGCTGCGCTCGATGCCGAGCACGGTCAGCCCGCCCTCGGCCGCGGTGAGCGCGGCGCTCGCCCCGCCGGGCCCGAGCCCGACCACCAGGACATCATATTCGTGCGTCGCGCTCATTGATCAAGCAAGATCGTTAACCGCCAAGTCGCCAAGGACGCCAAGAAATCTATGCCCAAAAACAAAAGATTCTTATAAAAAACAGATATATCTCTCTCATCCGTCCTTGGCGGTCTTGACGTCTTGGCGGTTAGCGCCGTTCTCCAATGCATCTTCGATCGCCGCGACGAAGTCATCCCGCGTGAGCATGAGCGTCTCGACCGGATATCCGTCGAAGAATCGATGCACGCGTTCGGCGACCTCGGCAAGGGGCACGTCCTTCAATGCCGCCTCGAGGTCCCAGACCATACGGCGCGGATTGACGAAGAAGTCGCCCGTGATCATGACCTGCTTGACGTGCTCGCGCGCGCGATCGATCCACACCGTCGCCCGCATGAGCCCGCCGCCGGCGCGATGGAGGCCTTCCAGCATCGGCGCCTCGCTCTGCGGCAGGTCGCGCTCGAACACCCACCCCGGGGTGTCGATCTCCTCGAGCGCGGACTCGTACAGCGGACGCTCGGCGTCCGAGAGCCCGGGGCTCTCCTCGAAGCCGATGCCGAAGGCCTCGGCGAAGGCCGCCGTCATCCGGTCCTTGATCTCGTCGACCGTCGGCGCATAGCCCAGCAGCTCGCGCAGGTTGACTACACGCTCGCGCGCCGTGGCGACGGCCTTGTCCGAGAGCTTCTCGGCCGGGATGCGCAGCACGCGCAGCATGCGCGCGACGTCGAAATCGACGAGCAACGTCCCTTGGTAGAGAATCGACTCTCCGTCGAACGTGCCGCCCGTGCCGGAGAGCTTCCGTCCGGCCACCTCGATGTCGTTGCGGGGGCGGAAGCGCGCGTCCACCCCCAGCCGACTGATGCCCGCGGCCGCCGCCTCGCACACGCGCCGCGCGATCCGCGCCATGTCCGCGGTGCCGAAGGTGCGCTTGTCGACATAGAGCTCCCAGCCGATCTGGGTCTCGTCGAAGTAGATCGCACCGCCGCCCGTCACCCGCCGCTGCACGTCGATGCCGTTGGCGCGACAATACTCGACCCGCAGCTCTTGGCCGGCGCTCTGATGGAAGCCGAGCAGGGCGGCGGGGCGAAAACGCAGGAACCGCAGCGTGTGCGGGATCGCGCCCGCCTGATGGGCCTCGAGCATGGCCCGGTTGATGGCGATGTTCTCCGCCGCCGGGCGCAGGCCGGTGTCGATCACCCGCCAGGGCTGGGCCGCTGCCCGGACCATCAGCCGCAGCAGCCGCCGGTGGTGGGGACCGCATCCGTCGGGCTCACGACCGGGATGCCGCCGAGCGCGCCTCGACCCTGACCCGCCGCGGCGGCGCGCTGGCGCCGCTCGTGCTCGATGACCGCATCGATGTCGATCTCGATCCCCGAATCCCGGCCGTCCAGGGCCATGACCTCGTCGCCGACCGCGATGGAGCAGCACGCCGGGGTCACGCGCGCCTGGCGCTCCATGCGGACCGCCAGCTCGACCATGCCGTCGGCCGGGTGCGCGATGCCGTTGAGCCCCGCCAGCACCGCATAGGTGTCGATCTGGCTCTTCGCTGTCCCGGCGGGGCGCGCGCAACCGAGCAGCAAAGGGATATCGGGCAACGCCTCGCGCGCGTCCATGAAGAAACGCCCGACCGCGCCCGGCTCGGGAGTGACGAACGGCCGGCGGGCGGGCGCGTAGTACGGCATGACCACCACCAGCACCACCGCGTCCGGCGTGTGGCGCTTCAGCATCTCCAGAGCGTTCCACTCGCCGAGCAGGTGGCCGTAGTGCAGGCCGACGACGATGTGCGGCACCACCTTCATGGAGGTCCTGCGCACCAGCGTCTCGAGCGTGGCCTCGAAATCCTCGACGCCGCGCTTGAGATGGTAGACCCGGGTGATGGTGTCCTGCGCACCGATGACGTCCATCATCGCCGCGTCGATGCCCGCCTGCTCCATCGCCGTGGCGGCCTGATCGTCCACCAGGGCCGTGTGCGAGGCGATCTTGAAGCCCGGGAACTCGTCCTTGATCCGGCGCACCGTCGGCCAGAACGGCGCGTACTCCACCTCGTTGCGGAGGTTGGACCCCCCTGTGAGAAGCATGCCCTGCGCGCCCTGCTCGATCAGCTCGTTGACGGTGCGCCACAGCGCCTCGGGCGTGCGCGCGGGGATCATGGGCTCGAGGACCTTGGCCTTGCAGTGGTCGCACTGCAGCTTGCAGTCGCCGCCGGTGATCGACACGGCCGGCCACGCGCTCTTGCCGCAGTCGCGAATCTCGTCGGTCGCGAAGGCCTTGAACGTGGGCGTGTAGAAATTGATACCGGTCCGGCTCGCCCCGCCGAAGGCGGCCCACCGCCGCTCGATCTCGTGGATCAGGCGCTCGTCGAGGGCGACGTCCTCGAGCGCCTCGACACGCCGAACCGTCTCGTGCCATTCGGTCATAAGCTGCCCCCTGGTGACGCCTTCCGTCGGGAACGGTCCCGGGGCGCACCGGGCGCCTTGTCCCGTGCGCTCGGAGGTCGGCCGGACCGTCAGCAGCCGCCGAAGCCCTCGGCCTCCATCTTCTGCTCGAAGGCCTGCAGCGCGTCCTGGCCCGTCGTGAGGTCGCCGACATCGGAATCCCAGTCGTCGGGCTTGAGCTTCACGAGCCATCCCTCGCCGTAAGGATCCTCGTTGATCAACGCCGGCTTGGAGGACACCGCGTCGTTGACCTCCACGACCTCACCCGCCACCGGCGATTTGGCCGGACCGACCCATTTGCCCGACTCCACCGTCGCGCAGGATTTGTCCTTCTTGACGTTCTTGCCGGCCTTCTTCGGAGTGAAGGACACGATCTGGCCCGCGAGGTTAGCGGCGTAGGACGTCAGGCCCACGGTGGCCGTCCCGTCGCTTTCTTGGCGAACCCAGACGTTATTCTCGACGTTGTAGTGCAGGCCGTCAGGAAAATTACACCCGCGTACGGTGCCCATGAGCGGTCCTCCTCGGAAGCCGTTTCCCCAAACAAATGAGGCTGACCGCCGCCGCGATCAGCCCACCCCGGACCTCATCAAAACGTGATTACGTGGTCGCAGTTGAGGATCTGATCGGCCAGCCCCCCCGCCCCCAGCACCTCATCGACCTCGTCGATAAGATCTTCATCGGCCTCGATTCTATACCCCGGCAACGCGGGCTTGCAAACGTGGAGCCGGACACCCACCCGCTTGGAATCCCGAATAAATTCAATGATCTTTTTCCCTCCCTCCATCGGGGCGAGCTCCTCGGGAACGCCCCGCTCCATGAGCTTGACGCCCTCCATGGTGAAGAAGATCGAGACCTCATTGTCCATGGACGCGAGGACCGAGCCGAGATAAAAGGGCGTCGCGCACCGGTGGGGCGTGCTCGGCCCGCTCGTCATGAGCAGGATGATCCGTTTCTCCGCACGGTCCTCGAGATAGTGATCGGAGCTCATGGGGTCATCCCAGGCGCTCGCAGTGAATGTCTTCCTGCTTGGCGCGCTCGCAGTAACCGCGGTGAGCATCGTCCCCGGTCAAGAACCCCTCCAGGGCGGCGTCCGCACCTTTCGAGGGGCTCACGCGCGCGATCCAGGCGTTGTACGGGTCTTGGTTCAGCAATACCGGATTGTCCAGGACCTCCTGATTGCCTTCCTCGATCACGCAATCGAAGAAGTTCGGCACCGGACCCGCCCACTTGCCGCTCTCGATCGTCGCCACGGGCTTGCCGGGCGGGCGCCGCGTGCCGGGACGGCGGACCCGAACGTGGATGATGTTGCCGGCGATCGTCTGCGAGAGATCGGTCATGCCAACCGTCAAGCTCCCGTCGTCCTCGCGCCGCACCCAGATCTGATACTCCCGGTCGTAGTACAGCTCCGGATGGAACTCGCAGCCATTACACTCCATATGCCCCTTCCCGCGGGCGGGAACCGCGGCTCGTGCCGGCGGGGCCCGGTCCCGCCTGGCATCCTCTGCTCTTGTAACGAAAAAGCCACAGCTCGCGCAACGTTACGTCGCCCGGCTGTGGCCCGTTCGCCGCGCCCTCGGCCGTCCGCCCCGCTCGGGCCGGGCCGCTAGATTGCGCCCCGTTCCTTCAGGAGCCCGATCGAGTCGCTGATGTTCTCGTGGATGCCGAGCTTGCGGGGGGAGAGACCCATGGCGAGCCCAAGCAGCTGAGTAAAGTAAACGATCCTGGGCTCGGTCTTGATCCCGAATTCCGTCTCAGCGCGCACCTGATGCATCTCCAACCCCGAGTGGCACGTCGGGCACTCGGTGGCGACGATCTCGGCGCCGGCGTCCTCGGCCGCCTGCAAGAGGTTCAGCACCAGCTGCGTGGACGTGTCGGCGTCGGATAACGTATGCGCGCCGCCGCAACAGGCCGTCTTCAACGGAAAATCGACGTTCACCGCCCCGGCCGCGGCCAGCAGGTCGTCCATGAAATGGGGTTTGTAGCTCGACTCCGAGCCCGGACCCTGGTCCTTCTCCGGGAAAATCTGGCGGGGCCGAGTGTACATGCAGCCGTAGTAGTTGGCGATCTTCAGACCGTTCAGGCTCTTGTTGATCTTTTGCTTGATTCCCTCCGGCCCGAGCTCCTCCATCAGCCACTCGAGCAAATGCACGGTCCGCACGTCGCCTTTGTAGACGGGGTCGTCCGACTTCCGGGCGAGATCCTGAACCGTGTCCATCGTCTTGTCCGACGTGGCGGTCTCGAACTCCGCCTTCTTCAGGTTATGATAGCAACCGTTGCAGGGCGCCATCACCGTATCGGCCCCCATGCGCTCGCTCGCGATGGCCATGTTGCGGGCCGAGAGATAGGTCTGCAGCATCGGATGGACGTTCTTCACCTCCATCGCGCCGCAGCAATTGTAGTCGCGCAGGTTCTCCATCTCGAGGCCGAGCGCCTTGACGAGCACTCGCGTCGACTTGTCGTAAGGCCCGCCGGTGCCCTCGAGCGCGCAACCCGGATAGTAAGCCACCTTACCCATTTACGCTGCCTCCCCCTGAATCTCCCGACGCTTCTCGCGCGCGGCCTCTTTCTGCTCGCGCACGTATTCCTTGAGCACCTCGCCGGTCTTGCCCCAATCCTTGGTCTTGAATCCGAAAACAAAATGCAGGCCCATTTGAATGCCCATGCCGATGGGCATCCTCTTCGCCATGCTCGTCCCGATCTTGACCAGCCAGCTCTGCGTCAAAGACTGCTTGGTTTTCTTGAAGAAGTGCATCAGGACGTGCGCATCCTCGATCCGTCCGGTCTTCTCGACCTGCTCCCAGAACTCCTCGTCGAACACGGTGGATGGCTTGGTCTCGGTGATGCCCTCGTCCTCCATCCAGTGAGCGAGGGCCTTCATCACGCCCTCGGGGCGCACGTCCTTCGGGCAGATGTTCGTGCACTTGTTGCAGGAGACGCACTGCCAGATGATGTCCTTGTCCTTGATGAGCTCGTCCTTAAGGCCCAAACGGGTCAGGTAGATCCAATAGCGAGGATTGAAATCGATGTTCTGCGCATACACCGTGCAGGAATTCGTGCACGACCCGCACTGCCAGCAGCGATGCACGTTCTCCCCGCCCTCGTACGTCTGGATCATCTGCTCGAAATTGTCCTGGTAGTCGAGGATCGTCCGCGGCTTGATCATCGTGTTCCAGTGACCGGAGACGTCGACGCCGTCGACCACCAGATTCTCGCTCTCCATGAGCCGGTCGGACTCAATCAGTGACTTCTCGTGAATTGCCATGGATCTCTCCGCGTCTCTGTCAAAGCCGCGATAAAGACGGTTGCACCACGCTTCAGTGCAACCCCTGTCTCTTCAGCCGGGATTTGCCCGCCGGCCTCGCCGGCTCGATCCCGAGCAGCTTGGCGATGAATTCGAGCGGGTCGCTCTTCGTGCCGAGCTCTGCCGAGAACATCCCGACCCCGCTCGCGATCCCGTGCATGTAGATCGCGTACGCCTGGGCCTGCACCAGATCCACGAGGAAGTGCAGGTCTCGATAGAAGCCACGGGAGGTCAGCTCCTCCGCGAGCCATGCCCGCGCGGCCTCGAAGGTCCCCGGAGCCGCCTCCAGCGGGATGACACGCATCGAGTCGTTGTTGCGGATGAGCTCCCGCAGCGCCCCCGTTTCCGTGCCCTTGTCCCACACCCAGCGCGTCATCAGCGGATATCGCTCCGGCGCGCGAAAATGCAACAGCTCGGCGCCGAGATCCCACGCCGCACGCGACTCCTTCTTGCCTTCCACCGGAAGAGCGGCGGCGAACGCCTGCATCCGCTCGGCCAACGGCGCCCCGCCGAACAGTAGGCGCTCCATCGCGGCCACGACCGCCCGGTGCTCGGTACGAGCAAAGACGTCGGGCAGCTTGCGGCGCGCGGTGAAGACCGTCTCGGTCACCGTATCCAGCACCGTCTCGTCGATCTCCGGCAGCCGGTCCTCGGCGAGCACCCGTGCGAACAGCTCGTGCTTCCTCGACAGCGAGCCCACGAAATCGACGAGCCGACCTTCGCGCTCATCGATATTGGCAAGCAGTTGGTTGAGCACGTGCTCGCCGATCTCCGGGTCGAAGCCGACCGAGAGCTCCGCGGGCTCGATGCCGTCCCGAGCGGCTGCGTCCTCAGCTTGCCTGCCGAACCAGAGCATTCAAATCCGCCATCGCACGCGCGGCCGCGGTATGGCCCTGCGTGATGCTGTCGTCGATCGATTCGGGTCCCGTAGCCGCTCCCGCGACGTAAATTCCCCGCCGCGTTGTCCCGCCCGGATTCGTGTACTGCTCCGCGCGATCGATGAAGCCGTGCTTCTCGAGGCCCACGCCGAAGACCTTGGAGATCTCCGGATTGTCCTCGTTGGGATCCATGCCTATGGCGTGCACGACCAGGTCGAAAGGAATGACGATCGGCCGCTTGACGAGGGTGTCCTCACCCTTCACGTGCAAGCGGCGCCCATCGCTCGACGTCGTCACCTCGGCGATACGGGCCTTGACGAATTTCGTCTTGAACTCTTCCTGGGACTTCCAGTAGTACTTGTCCTCGTACAGGCCGAAGGTCCTAATGTCCATATAATAGATGAACACGTCGGTCTGCGGTGAGAGCTCCTTGATCTCCATCGCGAGGTTCGCGGACACTGTGCAGCAGATCTTCGAGCACCACTCGCGCCCGATCTGCCGATCACGCGAGCCCACGCACAGCAGGATGGCTACGCGCTCGGGAATCCGGCCGTCCGACGGGCAAAAGATCTTGCTGCCGGCGACCATCTGCTCCATCTGCGTGGTGGTAAGCACGTCCTCGTACGTCCCGAACCCCCACTCTGGCTTATTGATGGAGTCGAAGTGAGTGAAACCGGTGCCGAGGACGACGGCGCCCGCCTTGACCTGCTCCCCGTTGGTCAAGGTCGCCGTGAAATCGCCGGTCTCACCGTCGAGCTGGGTGACCTTCGCGGCTTTGTGGACGGTGACGTTCGAGTCGTCCTCGACCCGGCTGACCATCCGCCCGATCGCGTCCTTGGCCCACTCCCCGGAGGGCACGAGCTTGGCATAGCCGGACAGGATCGGCGCACCGCCCAGCACGTCCTCCTTCTCCACCAGCGCCGCCTTGTACCCGGCGGCGGTGACGCTCGCCGCCGCCGACAGGCCGGCGGGGCCGCCTCCCACTACCAGTACCGTCTCTTGCATTTACGCCGTACCCCCGTAAGCCAGCTCCGGATTATAGAGATATTCGATATTGCCCTGCTCGACTTCCTTGAGGTACTCCTGGAACTTGCGCTTCGACTCGTTCCAATCGATGCCGATCTTCTCGACGACCTCCTCGCAGGGCGAGGCGTGCCACTGGAGTTGCACGATCTTAAGCGGATCGGCCCCACACGCCAGGGCGGCGAGCTGCACGTCGGCCATGATCCCGATCTGGAAGTCCTGGCCGTGCGACTTGCCGATCCATTGGTTCTTGTCCATGGTCGTCACGCAGCCGGTGTCATTGGCGATCAAGACATCGGCCTTCGCCTCGTCCTTGGCCACACGGATCTTGCGGTCCATGGTGAACGAACGGGTGAACTCGCGCTCGGAGATGATGTGCCGGAAACCGAAGCCGCAGCAGTCGTACCAGGTCGAGTAGTCGATCACCTGCGCGCCCAGGGCCTGCGCGATCGAGGTGCCGATGGCGGTGCGGTTACCGCCGAGGATGTCGGAATCGTAGATCGCATCCTCGTGCACCATCTTATAATAGTGGCAGGCCACGTGGTTGGCCACTCGAACGTGCGACATGTCGTACCTCTGCAGCTCGGAGGCGATGCGGTTACGCATCACGTGGACCCACTCCGAGTAGTGCACGATCTCCTCGGGGATCACAAGCTTGCCGTCGACCAAGCGGCCTAGCTTACCGAGAATCTTCTTGACCTTCTCCCGCAGCTCGGCGGATTCGATCAGATACTTGCGAATCTCCTTGTAGTTGCCGAAGGAGGTCCCGCAATGCACCAGAGGGAAGAAATGTCCCTCGTCGAAACCGTGCTGCCTGCCCGAGATATACGCCTGGTGGAAGTTGCGCAGGAACACCGCGGCCAGCGACTCGACGTTGCCGATGCCCGAGCCGTGATAGTTCCAGGCCGTGCAGGAGGTCTGGTCGGTCTCGTCGAGGTAGTCCTCGCCCGGCGTATATCCGAAGTTGTTCATGAACCACAGGAGAGAGGTCGGATAACCGGGGATGTTGCCGCACTGCCCGCATGACTTGTGGTGCCAGAGCCGCTTGGTCGGAATGGGCTTGTCCCACCCGAACAGGGTTTTGACCATGACCGGCTCGTGCGCGTCGGTGATGCGATGCACGATGATCTCGCCGTCCTTCTCGAGTTCCCACATGTGCTCGCGTGCGTCATCCATACGCTCGCCGAGGTCGACGGTGCGCCGGTCGACGTGCTTGCGGACCCAATCCGTGGCCTTGATCGCGTCCTCGCGCGACAGGTCGGTCGCCTGGAAGAACGACCCGTGGCCGGCGACGCCTTGCCCGTCGGTATTGTGAAAACCCGGCTTCATCTGGCCGGCGCCGGCGCCTTCCGGCGAGGTGTTGTGGTTACCGGGCTTGTGCTCTTTGTCGGCCATGACTGCTGACCTCCTGCGCTTGGATGGGGTCACGGGCCCGGCGCCTCGCCCGGGCCGCCGCAAATCTTCAGTCCTCTTCCTGTTCCTCGAGCCAGTCCTCGTATTCTTCTTTCTTCTCGTCGATGAAATCCTCGATCACGTCGAAGAGGTTCTCATCCATCAGCTCGAGCGACTTCAGGACGCCGGTCATCTCCCAGATGGTGTACATCTCCACCGACGTCTTGAGCGAAACCTCCCACGCCACGTCCGTGGTCTGCAGCGTCTTGACGGGGATCGCCTTACGCAGCGTCTTCAGGTCACCTTCGATCTTCTGAATGTTGGGACCCCAGTCGGGGAAGTGATCCGGCTGGATCATGTCCGGCGAGAGCTGATTGCCTGTGGTGATGAGCTTGAGCATCACCCGACCGAAGGGCCGCAGCACGTCCTTGGCCGACTGCATCTCGTGCTTGATCGCCACCTCGCGCATGATGGCCACCAGCCCGCCGGGCGAATTCTTGAACGGGCAGCGCGCGGCGCAGGTCATGCACTGCGCGCAGGCCCAGATCTTCTCCTGCATCGCGTCGTAGATCTGCTCGAGGTTCTCCGTCCACAGCAGCTGGACGATCTCGCGCGGGCTGAAGTCGTAGTACTGGGCCGACGGGCAGGTCGCCGTGCAGATCCCGCAGTTGAGACACCCGTTGAGCTCGTGGTCGTAGCGGAAGTCGCCCCGGATGTCCTCGTAGATTTGCTGCATCTCCGCGTATGTGGCCATCGGCTACCCCTCTGCGACTTGGATCCCGTCCCCGGGCCCTNNCGCAACCCTTTGCCCCTCGCAAGCCTACCAGAGGCCCGGGTTCCAGGCGTCCCTGCCCCCCCACGGTCCTTCGGCGTCAACGCTCCGCCGTCAGATGAACAGGCAGATGTCCGATTCGCCGGCGAAGGCGAAGAACGTGGCTGCCCCGCCGTAATCGATCCCCTCGATGAACTCCGCGGGCTTCATGTCGAAGAGGTCCACGGTCATCTGGCAGGCGATCATCTTCACATCCGCCTCCAGACACATCTCCCGCAGCTCCTCGATGCTCGCCACGCCCTTGGACTTCATCTTCTTCTTCATCATCGCCGTCATCATGCCCTGCATACCGGGCAGCGTCTGCAGCACTACCGGCATCGGCATCGGCATGGGCATCCCCGGATTGCCGATCGAGGTCACCTTCAGATTGGGCTTCTTACGCAGCAGCTGCAGCCCGTAGAAGGTGAAGAAGATCTGGGTCTCGTACCCGAGCGCTGCCGCCGTCGACGCCAGGATGAACGGGGGATAGGCCCAGTCCAGCGACCCCTTGGTCGCGATGATCGCAAGCTTCTTTTCCGCCTCTGACATGTCTCACACCTCCTCCGTCATCCCCCCGGTGCCCGTATATAGTTGGTATCGTTATATAAATGCCGCCCGTGTGTTGCCGACCAACCGATATCAGGGGGAAGCCAAGCGCCAGCACGCAGGATTACGCCTTCTTGCGCAGCAAAAAGTAGAACTTGCCGCCCTCTTCCTTGGAGTCCACCAGCTCGTTACCGGTCTGCTTCGAGTAAGCCTCGAAGTCCTTCACCGAGCCCGGATCCGTCGCGATCACATGGAGCGTCTGACCCCCCTCCATGCCCGCCAGCGCCTTCTTGGCGCGCAGGATCGGCAGCGGACAATTCAGCCCCGTGGCATCAAGCTCTTGGTCCCACTCCGCCATGACTCACCCTCCTCTTAATAACCCTTTTATCGCAAGGGTTAAGCCCCGCGAGCGCGGAGCCCGGTGGTAGATATTAGAATTACGCGCAACACTTATATGATATGACCTATACGAACGCAACCCTGGCGTTTCGGGGGTGGAATCACCCCTCCGCCGCCAAAGCATCCGGCACGACGATCGGTTTCCCCGCCGCGACCCAGCGCTGGATACCGCCGGAAAGATTATAGATGTTGTCGTGACCCCGCGCGGCCAGGAACCCGCAGCCTTGGGCGGACCGCGCGCCGCTTCGGCAGTAGAGCACCACCGGGCGCTCGCCGCCGAGCTCCCCTGCCCGCAGGGGGAGCTGGTGCAGGGGCAGCTGCTCGGCGCCCGGGATCACGCCCCGCGCCGCCTCGGCCGGCGTCCGGACGTCGATCAGCCGGGCATCGCATCCCGCCTTGACCCACTCTTCCCAGGCGGCCATATCAATCTCCCCGAACTCGCGCACGCTCGATCCTCCTCACGGATTAGGCACTCCTGGACCGGAGTAGTTCAGTTAATCAGAATATTCTTTTTTATAGACTGAGTCCGAGTCAAGGGGCGGGCGCGGTCCGGGCGGGCTGAATTGTGGGCGCGACGGGACCGTGCTAGCTTATGCGCCGCTCGCGAGAGCCCTAGCCAATAGGGGGAAAGAGTCTTGGACAAGAAGGACTTCGCCGAGAACACACGCTACGCCGTGACGCTGCGCGAGGAGGAGACGGGCAAGCTGCGACCGGCCAACATCTATGTCTATCGTCTCTACGACGAGTTCATGATTGCCCGGATGACCGATCGCGAGGGGTATCTGCGCAAGATCGCCTACGAGAACGTGGCCAAGATCGTGCGCGTGATCCCCGTCGAGAAAGGCATCCAGTTCCGGGTTCCCGAGGCGCTGCTGGCCAAGGACGCCTGGAAGGGCCGGACGCGGATGACGCTGTACTCTTCGGCGCCCAGCCTCGGGAAGTAAGCGACGGGCAACGCCCGCGGCCGCGCCGCTCATGGCCCGGCGCGGCCTTCCGTCGGCGCCGGGCACGGTCGTCTGATAGCATGAACTCCGCCGGCGTATCGCAGTCGTAGTGAAGACTTGGTCCGCGGGGACCCTTCCTTTGATCCTACGTGCTCTCTTGGTCGCCGCCTGGGTTGCGCTGGTCGCCGTCGGCGGCGGAGCCGCGACGGCCGACGAGCTGCCGGCGATCGGCGACCCGGCCGGCGACGCGCTGTCCCCCGAGCAGGAGCGGCGGCTCGGGGAGGTGATCATGCGGCAGGTCCGGCAGCGCCTCCCGCTCGTGGAAGACCCCGAGCTCCGCGGCTATGTCGAGTCGCTCGGCGATCGCATCGTCGGCGCGAGCGACCGCCCCCAGCAAGGTTTCGACTTCTTCCTCGTCCAGGACCCGATGATCAACGCCTTTGCCCTGCCCGGGGGCTTCGTGGGGGTCCACACCGGGCTGATGCTGGCCAGCCGCAGCGAGAGCGAGCTCGCCGCGGTCGTCGCTCACGAGGTCGCCCACGTCACCCAGCGCCACATCGCCCGGACCTATCAGGCCGCCGGCCGGCACAATCTGGCCGCGATCGCCGCCGTTCTGGTCGCCATGGCGCTCGGCGCCGAGAACGCCGAGCTCGGCCAGGCCGCGCTCGCCACGGGGGCGGCGGCCAGCGCCCAGGCCCAGGTCAACTTCACACGAGCCAACGAGAAAGAGGCCGATCGCATCGGCATCCAGATCCTCGCCCGCGCCGACTTCGATCCCGACGCGATGGCCAGCTTCTTCGAGCGCCTGCACGAGCGGACCCGCTACTACGGCAACCGGCTGCCCGAGTTCCTGAGCACCCACCCGGTGACCGCCTCACGCATCGCCGAGGCCCGGACCCGCGCGACGGACTACCGCGGGAGCGGGCGGCACGAGGGGCTCACCTATTATCTGATGCGGGCCAAGCTCCGCGTGATGACGGCCGATGACCCCGCCGAGGTCCGGCAGGCGTTCGAGGCGGCGCTCGAGCGCCAGGGCGAGGCGGACGACACCGGGCCGGCCGTCGCTCAACGCTATGGCAAGGTCCTGGCCCTGCTCGCCGAGGGACAAGCGACCGCGGCCCGTGATGCGTCACGGGCCTTGATCGAGGAAGCGGGCGAGCGGCTGGCGTTCCAGCTCGCGCTCGCGCGGGCGACCGCGGCCGCCGAGGGCCCCGAGGCGGCGCTTGCGGTTTACGAAGCCACCCAGAAGCTCTATCCCGGCGACCGGGCGCTCGCCACCTACCACGGCGAGGCGCTGCTGCGCGCGGGCCGTGCCGAGCAGGCTCGACAGATGCTCAACCGCCAGCTCCAGCGCTATGGGCCCGACGCGCACCTCTACGAGCTGTTGGCCCGCGCCGCGGGCGACGCCGGTCACCCGGCGCGGGCGCACGAGGCAATGGCCGAGCACTATCGGCTGCTGGGGGAAACCCGCGCGGCCATCGAGCAGCTCCAGCTCGCCCTGCGGCTGGCCGCGGATGACTATTATCAGAGCTCCCGGATCGAGGCCCGGCTGGGGGAGCTCAAGCGCCGCGCCGAGCTTGAGAAGTCGCTCGAGCTGCCCTGACCTCCCGGCCGGTGCCCCGGCGCAGCGGGCCTGCACCTCGCGTTGCGTTTCCCGGGTCAAGGTCTACACTCGGGAAGCATAAATAATAATAACCCTCGTGACGGGTGGTGTCGTGGCAGCGTCGCGGCGCAGGAAACCTCTCTGCCCCGTCGAGCCCGCGAGCCGACCCAGACGCGCCTGGTGCGAGCACCGGGCGCTCGTGCCCGCCGCCAGGCGGCGACGCGCGACCGGCGATGCCGGGTCGGCCTGTCCGGAGGGGGAGGAGGAGACGCCGCGTGCAGCCACATCGTCTTCCAGTCCGGCCCCGGGCCCACGCCCCTCAGGCGCCGGGCGCCAGCCGGGCAATCCTGGAGGTGATCATGAGAATGAAACCGCTGTCCTTACTGGCAGGGCTGCTGGCCGCAGGGCTCGTCGCAGCGGGCTGGACACCCGCGTGGGCGGTGGAGCCCCAGGCGCACTTGCAGGAGATGCACCAGTACTACCAGCAGCAGTTCCCGGGCATCCCGCTGGAGAAGCTCGCCAACGGGCACTACGCCCTCGACCCCGAGCTCCGCGCCGAGTGGGAGATGATGAAGGAGTTTCCCCCATGGGAGCCGGGTGTGGAGGTCGGCGAGCAGCTCTTCCACGAGCGCATGCCCGACGGGAAGACCATGGCCGCCTGCTTTCCGGACTACCGGCAGGGCATCCGGCAACGCTACCCCTACTTCGAGCCGGAGACGGGCGAGATCGTCACTCTCGAAGGGGCGATCAATGACTGCCGGACCGGCCACGGCGCCGAGCCCTTCCGCTGGAAGAAAGGCAATATCGCCGCGGTCTCGGCCTATCTCGCCTATCTCTCGCGCGGCAAGCGCATCAATGTCGAGATCCCGGACGACCCGCGCGCCAAGGCCCTGTGGAACCAGGGCCGCAAGCACTTCTGGGCGAAACGCGGGCAGCTCAACTTCGCCTGCGCCGACTGCCACTACCGGATGGCCGGCATGAAGATCCGGGCCAATCTGCTGAGCACCGCGGTCGGCCAGGTCACCCACTTTCCCGTCTACCGCAAGAAGTGGGAAGCTCGGGGCGCCCCGGGGCCGCTGGCGGGCTTCGGGACCCTGCACCGGCGCTACAGCGGCTGCAACCGCCGGGTGCGGGCCGCCGATTTTCCGGCGCAGGGCGAGGAATACAAGGCGCTCGAGTACTACCACACGTTCCTGAGCAACGGCCTGCTCATCAACGCGCCCCAGCAGCGCTTCTGAGCCGTGGCGTCGCCTCACCGGGCCCAGGGCCCGCCGTAACCCCCGTCGCCGGCCGCCGGAGGGTCTCCGGCGGCCGGCGGCGGGGCCTCGCGCGCTTGAGCCACCCCGCCATGTGCCCTAGACTCTCGGCCTAGCCGGGGCGCTGGGATGCGCGAAATATAAGAAGAAATTAATATTTATGTCGCATAACGTATTGATTAATTTGGAAAATTGCGCTTGTCATCCTATGGGGTTTCTGTATCCTATGGGACCGGAACGACGAGCCGGTTTGCGCCCCGGGACCGTGCCGGCGTCCCGTCTGGGCACACCCGCGCTAGCTCGTCTTGAATCAGCTCCAAGAGCCGGGGGGTGTGCCGTGTGTTAATCACCACGTCAAAGCAGGAGGACATCATGCGGAAAGCTGCAACAACCATAACGACCGCCGCATCTCTTGCCGCGCTGCTGGGAGGCATGGCCGCGCTCGCGCCCACCGCGGCGCCGGCGCAGGAGAAATCCGTCGTGCAGCAGGGCAAGGAGCTCGCCTTCAACAGAAAAAAGGGCAACTGCCTGGCCTGCCATCAGGTGGAGGAGGGGTCACTGCCCGGGAACGCCGGCCCGCCGCTGGTGGGCATCCAGGCCCGCTTCAACAGCAAGGAGGAGCTCTACCAGCAGATCTACGATCCCCACAAGGTGAATCCCGACTCGTTCATGCCGCCCTTCGGGCGCCACAACATCCTGACGGACGAGGAGATCCGCAAGATCACCGAGTACGTCTGGACGCTGTGAACCTCGAGTTCGTCGCACCGAATCCAATTCGTTACGCAGAAGGGGTAGCCATGAACCACAGCATGAAGCGCAGGACGTTTTTGAAGGGG
>JABAHQ010000333.1_pt3 | contig 31741 bp, 27 predicted proteins | sample 7062091 | NCBI WGS metagenome assembly JABAHQ01 (sample SAMN14534359, study PRJNA622989) | marine sediment metagenome | biome: marine biome [ENVO:00000428]; feature: marine pelagic biome [ENVO:01000023]; material: deep marine sediment [ENVO:00002113] | place: India: Gulf of Kutch | collected... | reverse complement strand
TGGAGCTTCACCCTACATGCCCCATCCGGGCTCATGGGTCGATATCTGCAAGGGGGCTGTTATTTCCCGAGAGCCACACAGTGCATATGCTTTCCTTGTCTGAAAAAGCGGGTTGCGCCAACCAACGGGCTAACACGCAGTCTGTAGACCAGTGTCCAGAATGGTCGCAGACGCCCCGGACAATCGCCGTAACAAGCGCGAGAGACATGCCTGACCAGAGCTGATCATCGCGCTCGAGCGCGACATCGAGCTGCCCTGGACGCCATTGCGCCGGCGCAGGTACCTCAACGTCGCCCTTCTCATCATCGACAAAAAGTGTTTGAAAGATAACGCCGAGAACGGACTTTCCCGGACTGAAAGTCCGCCTGTCGGTGGTTCGATTCGGCCCCTGGCCGCCACGAAAAAACCAGCCGAATCAAATGAGCAGGGGCCCGAGCGGGCCCTTTTCTTGATCGCACGCCCTTGCGACATGCCCTACACCCCAAGCCCATCGAGCATGTCAGTACGTTGCGCGACCGCCTGAGATGTCGAACACTGCGCCTGTCGAAAACGAACACTCCTCGGAGCACAACCAGGCCACCAGCCCCGCGACCTCCTCGGTCTTCACGAAGCGGTGCATCGGAATCTTAGCCAGCATGTAGTCGATGTGCTCCTGCGACATCTGCTCGAATATCCGGGTTCTGGCGGCGGCCGGCGTCACGCAGTTAACGAGCACCCCGGTTTCGGCGAGCTCCTTCCCAAGGGACTTGGTCAGTGCGATGACGCCTGCTTTCGCGGCGCTATAGGCGCACGCGTTGGGATTGCCTTCCTTACCGGCGACCGAGGCGATGTTGACGATGCGTCCGTAACCGGCGTCCAGCATGTGCGGCACCACGGCACGACAGCACAGGAACACGGAGTCCAGGTCGGTCGTGAGCACCCGGCGCCACTCGTCGACAGGATACTCCCACAGCTTCGCGTTGAGCCCGGCGATCCCGGCGTTGTTGACCAGAACGTCGATAGCCCCGAGGTCGGTCACGGCCTGCTCCGCCGCCGCTTGCACCGAATCGGAGTCTGTAACGTCGACCGGCGCCGCCGAGATCTGTCCCGCGGACGCAAGCGCTCGCGCGGTCGCTGCAGCCAGCGACCCGTCCTCGTCCCACAAGCGCACAACCGCGCCCGAAGCCAACAGTCTCTCCGCGATGGCGCGCCCGATGCCTTGGGCTCCACCCGTGACCACAGCTCGGCGGTTGCGCAGATCCAAGCGGTTCACTGCTCACCCGCCCAGTCGATACATTTCTGGCGCTGCTCGCCCAAACCCTCGATGCCGAGTCGCAGCTCATCACCCGCCCTGAGATATACGGACTCGGGTTTCTGCCCCATGCCGACCCCCGCTGGCGTCCCCGTCTCGATGAGATCCCCCGGATAGAGTGTCATGAAACGGCTCACGTAGCTCACCAACGCGGCTGCGCCGAAAACCATCCTGCTGGTGCTGCTGTCCTGATAGCGGCGTCCATTAACCTCGAGCCACATCCCGAGATTCTGCACGTCCGGGACCTCGTCTCTGGTCACCAGCCACGGCCCGACCGGAGCGAAGCTGTCACAACTCTTTCCCTTGGTCCACTGGCCGGTGCCTTCAAGCTGGAACTGACGCTCCGAAACATCGTTGCAGATGCAGTACCCGGCCACGTGCTCGAGTGCGTCCTGCTCCTCCACGTGCTGGGCACGGGCGCCGATCAATAGCCCCAGCTCCACCTCCCAATCGGTCTTGCTCGCACCCTTCGGAATGACGATGGGATCATTGGCGCCTGTTGCGGCCACCGCCTTAATGAAGATGATCGGCTCGACCGGTAACGCCATGCCCGACTCTTCGGCGTGGTCGGTGAAATTGAGCCCGATGGCCACAATCTTACCGATGTCGGCCACAGGAGGTCCCACCCGCACGGCCGGGTCGATCTCAGGCAGCGTATGGGTAGGGATCGCGGCGAGCCCAGCCAGAGCTCGTGGCGACAGCACCTGCCGATCGATGTCGGACACGTGCCCCGAGAGATCCCGTATGACACCGTTGGTGTCCACCAGCCCGGCCTTCTCCTGGCCCGCCGGCCCATGACGTAACAATCTCATGTGATCTCAACTCCTGGTGCAGGACGCCGTTATGGCTAGTGGACACATACAAGAATTCAAATGCTCCAACCACCATCGATGACGTGCACGGTGCCGGTGGTAAACGCCGCCTCGTCCGACACCAGATAGACGGCCAATCCCGCCACTTCCTGCGGTGTACCCAGCCGTCCCATCGGCTGGCGCGCGATGAAGTCGGCGCGCGCTCTCTCCGGGTCGCCTTGCGCCCCGATGCGCTCCTCGAGCGACGGCGTGTGGATGGTCCCGGGGCAGATCGCATTGCAGCGGACCCCCTGGCCCACGTAGTCGCATGCAACAGACTTCGTCAAACCGATGACGGCGGCCTTGGTGACACCGTAGACAAAGCGATTCGGCGCCCCTTTGATGCTGGAGACCACGGAGGCCATGTTGACGATGCTGGCACCACCGTGGTCGATCATCGTCGGCAGATAGGCCTTGATAAGACGATACATCGAGCGAACGTTCAGGTTGACGGAGAACTCCCATATATCATCGGTGCAATCGAGCATCGTACCGTGATGGACGTAGCCGGCGCAGTTGAAGAGCACGTCTAGCGCGTCCGTCTGTCTGGCGATAGCCTCGACCGCGCCGTCGTCGGTGACGTCGAGGTGCTGTACCTCGATCGAGGGGCTCTCTTGGGCGAGCGTATTCAGGGTTTCGTCGTTTATGTCAGTGGCGAGCACCGAGGCGCCCTCGCGGGCGAACGCCAACGCCGTGGCACGCCCGATGCCCTGCCCGGCGGCGGTTACCAGGGCGCGTTTACCTGCGAGTCTCCCAGCCATAAGTACCCCCAATTAAGCCAATCGCGGTTATGCAACGGGTCAGGGCCGCCTGATGCTCCAAGTCTCGTTGATGCGGCTGCCCGCTTGGCGTAGGAGCACCGACACCGGGCAACGACGGGCCAGCGCCTTTTTTAACTCTTCCACTCGCTCCTCGCCGGCGTCGGTCACGATGTCGACATCCAGGTCGACTTCGGGGAACGGCACTGTGACGTCAGCCTTGCCAAAGACTCCTCGAGTATCGAAGTGAGCGGTGAGCTTGAACTCCATGCTCTCTATGCCGATACGCATCTCCTCGGCTAGCAAGTTGGCGATGACGTTGGTGCACGCAAGATACGAGGAGAGCAATGTTTCGAGCGGGGTCGCCGCCTGGTCCGTGCCGCCGCGCTCCGCTGGCTCATCGACGACGATACGATGCTGTCTTGCCGTAAGCTCGGTGCGAGCATGCGTCGGGCATGTTCCGGTGACACGGATCTTGAACAAGTCGGGCATGGAGATAGGCATGGAACTCTCTATGTCTTTTGTTCAAACCGTAAGATACGTTTTGAGGAGCGCTTCGTTGTCCCGCACCTCCGCAGCGGCACCGGAGAACTTGATTTCGCCTTTCTCCAAGATGTACACACGATCACTCAGCGCCAGCACGAAATCGACATTCTGCTCCGCCAGGATTACGGAGAGCCCCTCCTCACGCAAGCGGCCGATCTGCTCGCGCAGCATCGCAACCACCAACGGGGCGAGTCCTTCGGAGGGTTCGTCGAGCAAGAGTAACTGGGGGTTGCCCATGAGGCTACGCGCGATCGTGAGCATTTGCTGTTCCCCCCCACTCAGGTATCCCCCTTTGCGGTGACGTAGTTCCTTGAGAACCGGAAACAGTTCGTACACTCGCCCCTCGTTCCACTCCCGACCATCTACTGCCGGACGGTACGCGATGTCCAGATTCTCCCACACCGTTAGCTCCGGGAAGATGCGGCGGTCCTCCGGGACGTAACCCAAGCCGAGCCGGGCGATCTTGTGCGGCGACAACCCCGCGATGTTGCGACCCCGCCAGCGCACCTGCCCGCGTCGCACGGGGGTAAGGCCGATGATGCTGCGCAGGGTCGTGGTCTTGCCGACCCCGTTGCGACCCATGAGAGCCACGATTTCGCGCTCGCCGGCGGCCAGCGAGACGCCGAAGAGAATCTGACTGAGGCCGTAGGCGGCGTATACATTCTCGACCTCAAGCAGCGTCACCCGGTACCCCCCAGATAGACACGCTGCACGTCCATGTCGGCGCGCACCGCGTCGGGAGTCCCCGAGGCGATGAGTTCGCCGTGGTGGAGCACCGAGATGCGATCCGCAATCCGAAACACTACCTTCATGTCGTGTTCCGTAAAGAGCAGCGTGAGTTGCCGGGCGGAGACGATGCGATCCACCAGGCCGATGATATCGGCGGTTTCCTGGGCCGACATGCCTGCTGTCGGCTCGTCCAGGAGCAGGAGTCGCGGCTCGGAAGCCAGTGTGATGGCGAGCTCAAGCTGCTTCTGCTTGCCGTACGCGAGCAGTCCCGCGAGGGTGTCAGCCTCTTCCTCGAGCCCGACTGCCTCCAGGTCCGCCATAGCCTCCGTACGATACAGCTCGGCGCCCGAGGCAAAAATATGAAAGTGTCGCCTGTGGTGTGCGATATGCGCAGACTGCACGTTCTCGAAAACCGTCAGGCGCGGAAAGATATTGATGCGCTGGAAAGATCGCGCCAGTCCGAGCCGCACGACCGCGACCGGGGACTTGTGCGTGATTACCCGATCTTCGAAGTAAATGTCTCCGAAGTCGGGTTGCAGTTGTCCGGTAATGAGATTGAACATAGTGGTCTTACCCGCTCCATTCGGCCCGATCACCGCGTGCTTCTCACCAGCAGCGAGCTCAAAGTTGAGGCTCTGGACGGCTACGAAACCGTCAAACGACCTGGTCAGCTCGCTTAGTCGCAGCATCGCTCTCATTCTGCGAGGTCGTAACATGGAATGGGCGAACTCGAGCCAGCCCCGCCAAACCGCTCGGGGCGAAGAACAGAACCGCTAGCAGTATGACTCCGAGCACTGTGGGCCAGTACTCGGTATAGTCGGTGATGAGCCTGTCGAGCACGATCAGGGTCGCGGCTCCGATGGCCGGACCGAAGAAGGAGTGCATTCCGCCCAGGATGGTCATGATCAGGACCTCCGCCGACTGGGTCCACCACGCGGTCTCCGAAAACACGCTGCGATTGAAGAGCGCGAACAATGCTCCGGCCACGCCAGAGAAGGTGCCGGAGATGACGAACGCGAGCAACCGCATACGCCGTACGCTAACCCCGATGAATTCGGCCCGCTGCGGATTCTCGCGTGTGGCCGCCAGAATGCGACCGAAGGCCGAATTGGCGATAACATGTAGCATCACCACGGAGACCGCCACCACGACCAGAGTGAAATAGTAAAAGGTGGTCGGGTTGCTCAGAAACTCCGGGACCTTGACGCCGATGAGGCCGGTGTCACCCCCGGTGACATCGTCCCACTTGAACGCCACCGCCCACACCAGCTGCCCGAATGCGAGGGTCAACATGGCGAAATAGATCCAGGTGAGCCTTACGCAGAACGCACCGATGATGAGAGACGCTACCGCGCTGAAGGCGACGGCTGCCGGGAAGCTGACGAGGAGCGACCAGTCGAGCCTGGTGAGAAAAATGGCGCACGCGTACGCGCCCGTAGAGAAGTAGGCGGCATGGCCGAAGGAGATGAGCCCAGCGTGGCCCAGCACCAGGTTGAATGCCATCGCGAACAAGGCAAAGATGAGGATTTCGGTGCTGAGATAAGTGATGTAGAGATCACCGCTCAGCGGCACCACAAGGAAGTACACCGCGACCGCTAACCCGGCCCACTTCCAGATGCGCGACAGACCCGTCATGCTGAACTAGCTCGCCTCACGATGGCCCAACAGGCCCCACGGACGGATCATCAAGACGATCACCATCATGAAGTAGATGAGCACCAGCTCAAAGTCGGGCACCAACATGATCCCGAAGGCATTGAGCTGGCCGAGGATCAGCGCCCCAAGGAACGCGCCCCACAAGTTTCCCAACCCGCCGACGATGACGATGATGAATGCCTCGACGATCATCTCCGCGTCCATGCCGGGATAGAGCGAGATGGCGGGGGCGGCGAGGGCACCCCCGATCCCCGCCAGTGCCGACCCGATCACGAATACCGTCGCGTAGATCATGGGCACGTTCAAACCCAGTGCCGCCAACATTTCTCTATCCTGGGTCGCAGCCCGCACGATCCGCCCCCAACGCGTCCTGTTCACCGCGAACCACAGTCCCAGGACAGTGACGAGACCCACCCCGCACAAGAACAGACGATAGCTCGGGTAGAAGGTGAAACCCAGGTCAGTGGCGCCGTCGAGACCCTCGGGAAAGGAGACGGAGAGTACGTCAGTGCCCCAGAGCACCTTCACCATATCTCCCAGGATGAGCACCAGGGCGAAGGTAAACAGAAGCTGGTAGAGGTGGTCCCGATCATAGAGCCGTCGGAGCATGAGCCGCTCGATGAGCAGCGACAACAAAGCCAACGCTACTGCCGCTGTCGCCACCGCCACCCAGAACTTGCCGGGCATCTCGCCGAGCTGATTCACCGCGGTGTAGGCGACATATCCGCCCACCATGTAGAACGCACCGTGCGCGAAATTCAGGACACGGAGGACGCCGAGGATCAGGGTCAGGCCCGCGGCGATGACAAACAAGTTCATGCCGAGCGAAAGCCCGTTCATAAACTGAATGAATAAGAAGACAGGGTCTCCAGAGAGCATGAGGGTATCCGCGAAGAGGCTCTGTCAGTCGCTGTCCATCTGCACCGATCCGTCGGGGCCGACTTTCCCGACGAGGAAAAGGACGCTCGCTCGCGCAACGGGGGCGAGCTGTCAAGCACTCGGGGAGACACCGCTGCGTCCGTCCACCACCGAACGGCCCAAAGGGCAGAGCACAGCATGGACCCGACTTCGGCATGAGAGTCGGGCCCAAAGGACCCCGTTTTCCCCGCGACTCGGTCTATGGACGCGCTTCAGTCCATCAACTCATCCGCCGGTATGTATTCGACAGGATTCATGATCTTCGATGAGTATCCGGGGATGACCGGCGAGTTCGTCATCTGGCCCCAGAATTGACCGCGGTTCGCCTGGTGGTCGGAGGCTCTGATGGTCTGCCGGCCGATAGGGGTCTCTATAGAGAGCCCCTCGAGCGCTTTGATCACAGCATCCGTGTCGGTGCTCCCCGCCTTTTTGATGGCCTCTGCCAGGAACTGCATGGCGATGTAGCCGGTGATGGGCCAGGAGTCGGGGTACTTATCCCCGGTGCGCTTCTTCACCTCCTCGACGTAGACATTGTGCTCCTCGGTGGCCGGGAAGTAAAAGACCTCGTACGAATTCGCCCATATGCCGCTCGGCATGTCATCACCCATCTGCTCGGCCACCTCCGGCGAGGCGATCTCACCGGCGCTTACATAGGTGACCCGGTCGAAGAACCCGAAGGTCTTGCCCTGCTTCGCGAAGGCGGGGAACAAAGCGCCCCACACACCGCTGAACACCCCGTCGCAGCCCGCCTGCATCATCTGAGTGATATAGCTCGTGTAATCAGTCGTTCCCTGCTTGGGCCACACCTGAATAACCACCTCCGCCTCGGGACGGATCTCAGCAATGTGCTCAAGGAATGCATCACTCAGGCTATGCCCGTATGAGTAATCCATCAGGATGGTGCAGATTTTCTTCATGCCAAGCCGATCCGCCAGTACCGCGGCTGATTTTCCCTCTGTGTTGGTATTGGCCGCCGCCCGGAAGACGTATTTGTGAAAGTGCTCCTTGTCGGTCATTTTGGTGGTTTTCGGGATAGCGGCGATATAGATGACTTTTTCCTGCTTCGCCACTTCGGATATAGCCTGTCCGACCGATGAACTCACGCCCCCGACTAGGAACTGCACGTCGTCCTTGACGATTAGATCACGCGCGGCTGAGGTGGCTTCCGCCGGATTCAATTTGGAGTCGCGGTGCGCGGTCACCACCTTGCGACCAAGCAAACCGCCCTGCGCATTTATCTTATCCACCATGATGTTGTGGCCGAGCAGAGCGGGCTGGCCGAAGATCTGACCGAACCCGGTCACCGGATAGAGAACTCCAACACGGATCTCTCCTTGCGCCAGCGCGACGGCACACGTCATAGCCGCCCCCACCCCAAACAACAAGGTGATGAAATTTCTCATGGTCGTTCCTCCCCTCTCGCAGTAATCGGATTGTTGTTACGGCTCAAAAAGCCTTGACGCCGGGAACCTTCACCCGGACCCGATACAGGGACGTAGAGGCGGTTATGAAGATGCTGCACATGTCCTCGTCGCCCCAGGTGAAGTTGGCGACCACCTCCGGTACGTGTATGACTCCGAGGCAGTTGGCGTCCGGGTCGAAGACGTGGATACCGCCAGGTCCCGTGCAGTAGAGGTTCTCGTGGGTGTCGATCTTCATGCCATCGGGTACGCCTTCACCCTCTCCCGTCGGCTGGGCCCAGATCCGGCCTCCTGTAATCGTGCCGTCCGCCTCAACGTCGAAGACACGAATGTGTTGACGCTCCGTGTCGTTGATGAACAGCCGTGATTCGTCCAGGGAGAAGCAAAGACCGTTCGGTTGGAAGATATCGTCAGTGAGCAGTTCCAGAGCCCCGTTGCTTGGTTCCAATCGGTATACGCCCTGGAAAGAAAGGTCCTGCTCGCGGGGTACGCCGAAGTATTCCAGACGTCCGAAGCTGGGGTCCGTGAAATAGATTGCGCCGTCCCTCTTCACTACGATATCGTTGGGACTGTTAAGCTCCTGGTCTTTCCAGTGCGTGGCCAATACGGTTATGGAGCCGTCTTTCTCGGTTCGTGTCACACGGCTCGTGGCGTGTTCACAAGTGACTATTCGTCCCTCCTGATCGTAGGCGTTGCCGTTCGCCTTGTTGCTGGGCTTGCGGAAGGTACTGATGCCGTCCGACACGCTCCAGCGGCGCATGTGATCGCCCGGCATGTCGCTGAAGATGAGGAAGTGCGCGCTGGGATGCCAGATCGGGCCTTCGGTGAACTCAAACCCGGTCGCCATCGTCTCTACGTCGACATCATCGCCCACGACGGATCGGAATCGCTCGTTCCGGATTTCGACGGTCATGGTCACTCCTGCTGCATCTCTTCGACGCTCTTGGTCCCCACGTACCATTCGTGGGCCGGAATATCCTCAAACACTACCCATACTGCCTCCCTCGGCACGCCGGCGGCGTCGCTCAACATCTGGGTAATGTGATCGGAGATCTGGTGTTTCTTGGCTTGCGCGTCACCCCCGAGCACTCCTTTGACGATTCGAATGTTGACGAACGGCATGATCACCTCCCGCTCTGACCATGGTTGGTTGAAGGCGCCCAGCGCGGGACCCGGCCCCTTGCGACCAAGATAGACGAGCGAACAGGAAGCGTCTGCGAGGAAATTGCCGATCGCCAGTGCGTGTTCCCGCGGTGCGAGGTGCGGGAACACGCACGCTACATTCAAATCTGGGGATTGTCGCGGACGTGCTCGTGCTCGGCGAGCCACTCCGCAAGCTGCTCATCCTCGCGCCGCAGCGCCTCCGGGTTCAGAAGCCCGCGGGAGAACGCGACCTGGATGGCGCGGGTTCGGGAGTTGAACGTTGGCCCCCAGGGCCCCTCCGCAGGACTCGCATGGTCCAGCCCGAGTTTCTCGTAGAGGTGCTGGAGCCTGCTTTGAGCGCCGCGCAGGGACAGACCGTGGCGTGCTGCGATCGCTTTGTCGGTGAGCCCCAACGCGAGGTCGATGAGGATCTCGTACTCTGGGTCCGTGAGCCCCTGTACGCGGCTCTCGGTCCGCTGTTGAACGCCGCGAACCTCCCGATCGATGACGCACTGATCCTCGATGAAGACACCGCGAATTGCAAACCGTAACCGTTCCTCGGACGCGGATTTGAGGACATAGCCATATACCGCCTGCGGCGGAACGATCTTGGCGACCCCGCGGACATAAGCTTCATCGGCGTAGTTCGACCAGAATAAGATGCGCGTATCGGGTTTGTGCCGCCAGATCGCTTTGGCGGCATCAACGCCGGTCGCGTTGGGCATCTGCAAGTCGAGGATGACGAAACCGGGCCGATGCTCCCGAGCGATGTTCATGGCTTCGACGCCGTCAGCGGCCTCGAGCACCGAGGCGCACTCGGGTAGCATCGCCTCCACGGCCTCTTTCAGGAGGGCTCGATGTAGTGCGTCGTTTTCCGCGACCAGAATCTGCATCGCCCCGTCATCCGGATGGGTCGCTTCACGCAATCGCGCTCTTAACCGACCGCAGTGCCTCGGGCGTCTCAGCCCGAGGCACCGTGATGAGGACACTGGTGCCCTGGCCTTCGGGACCTGGTTGCACGCGCACCCGCGCCCCGATCAGGGCGGCGCGGGTGTGCATGTGGCTGATACCGCCCGAGGACACCCGTCTCGGGCGTGCACCACAGCCGTCATCTGCGATGGAAACATGGATCTTTTTTCGGCTTGCGCGAATCTTGATCTGAATCTCGCGTGCGGCGCTGTGCCGAACCGCGTTGTTCACGGCCTCTTGCACGATTCGGTACAGCGCAGTGCGCATAGGTTCGGAGAGGCGATCCGGGGCCCCGCCGCTCGTGTCCTCGACATGCGCCGCGACCGGCGGCCTGGCCCCCTCTGTGCTGCGAGCAACCAGTGCCTCAACGGCTTCATAGAAACCAAACAGGTTGAGTACTCCCGGTTTCATGTCCTCCACGATCCGCCGCAGCTCATAGAGGCAAACGGAAACGTCGTCCTCGAGCTCTTCAAGCATCTCCATTGTCCGCATCGTGCCCCGGCTTCGCAACCGGGCGATCTTGCGCGACAAACGGGCAAGGTCAGCCAAGGTCTGGTCGTGCAGATCCATTGCGAGCCGCTGTCGTTCCCGTTCCATGCCTTCGGTCAGGCTGAGTGCACCGGCGCGTAAGGTGTTCTCCCGTGCCCGAGCCTCGGCTTCGGCGACTGCGGCTTGGCGCGCGTCCTCTGTACGCGTGAGCGCATACAGATAGGGAGCAATGAGATCACCGCACTGCTGCGCGACGCTGACATCGCCAGTGTCATAGCGCCCAGGTTCCTGACGGCTAATATTGAGCGAACCGATTATTCGGCCCTGTACACGCAGCGGAACGATGATTCGACTGCGCAATCTCGCAGCGAAGATGGGTCCATCAAGAGCGCCTTCAAAGTGAAACCGGGGGTCGGATAGCGCGTCCTCGGCCAGCAGATATGGCGCCTTGCCCCACAGCACGGAACGAATCGGGCTCACGGCGGTGGGCAGAGGCGTGGTGGCAAGCTCGCTCCAGCTCGTGTGCAAGCCCACTTCGTAACACATGTGGTCCTGTCCGTTTCTTGCGAGCAACACGATATCCATGTGATCGTGCGGCATGAGATGCTGCAGTTCGGCGGCGAACGCCTGCAGAACCGACTGGTAGTCCATCTGTCCCGCAATGGCTTGCGAGATGAGAAGCAAGCGGGCGAACACGGCATCAGAGACAGGCATAAGGAACACCGCAGGATGAATTTCGTCCCGCGCCAGGATCGGTAACCTTCCTTTTTAATTATGGCCCATCCTGGTGGGCCAAGACCACTCCCGGGTGAAGCAAAGCATGCCGCCGCTTCCACGGAGAGCGATTGGCGACGACGGGTTCCAAGGATTGCATTGTACCCCCACGGGAAAGACGGGTAAGCGCGGAAGCGCATCGTGCACCGCGCACGTTACCGCAATCGGGACTGCGTATTCCCGCTCGACGGCATTCCGTGTTCAAACGGGCCTACCCGAATTGCATGCGCGGGCACAGGCGTCGCGGCATTGCCCGAGACGGACACCCTGGCTCCGGTGAACTTCGCCGCGCAGATGCCGGCCCGGTCCAGAATGGCAATAGCTATTCTTGAGCACGTCGGAGTTGACGTGTCCCACGCGTCGCTGGCCTGCGACTCCGCACCAGCTAGACGTGAAGGAGCCGTAGCCGCTGCCGCTGACCAGTCCTCGGAACACGTGTTTATCTGCTTGCGGCACGATTCAGGACGGTGCCGTGCCGCTTGCTTCCATTCCGGCCGAAGCCTATCGCATTGGATCGAACCCGATCCTGCCTACCATCCCGCTATTCACCCTGGCTGGCACGATACTGGCCGCGAGCAAGGCGTCCGACCGGCTGGCGCGGCTGTTCCAGGCGCTGTTCGGCTGGGTCCCCGGCGGGACGGCCGTTGCCACGGTGACGGTTTGCGCATTCTTCACGACTTTCAACGGCGGATCGGGGGTGAGCATTCTCGCCCTCGGGGGACTCATGCTTCCGATTCTGCTGCGGCAGGGTTACCGCGAGGGCTTCTCGATCGGCGCACTCACGGCCTCGGGCAGCCTCGGCATTCTGCTGCCCCCGAGTTTGCTGATCATCCTGTACGGCGTCTCGGCGCACACGCCCATCGACCGCCTGTTTCTCGCCGGTATCGTGCCCGGCCTTCTCTTGATCGCACTGTTCAGCGTCTATGCCGTCTATCAGGGTCGGCGGTTGGCAGGGGGTCGCGGTCGGTTTGATGGGCGCGAAATGCTGGCAGCGATCCGGGAAGCCAAGTGGGAAGCGCTGCTACCGATAAGCGTGCTGTTCGGCCATGGTCTTCGGCGTCGACCCGCTCCACCTCGGCATCATCTTCCTCGCCAATATGGAGCTCGGCTATCTGACACCACCGGTTGGCCTGAATCTGTTCCTCGCATCGTTTCGATTCGAGCGCCCGCTGATGGAGATCTGGGCCGCTTCCATTCCGTTCTTCCTGATCGCACTGGCAGGGGTGCTGATCATCACATTCGTACCGACGCTCAGCACCGGGGTAGTGACCTTCTTTGGCCTGTGAGAAAACCGCGCCGCCATCGAGGCTGGACCACATCTCCTGTAGAATGCCCCACGGAAGGAAATCGGGTTTCGAAAAGACACGTGTGGACGGGCTCACGTGCACGGCCAAACCATGCTGGTGGCCTGCTACCGTTTGCTACAGCAACTGGCGTTGTTTAGAGGCTTAAGAGCGCTGACGCTGGATGATTGGGCCAATCCGACAGGATCAGGATTACCACCACTTGGCCGATGGTCGGGCTTTTTTCGGGATCGAGAACGCGGTCGACACGCTTTCCAGCCTCGCATTTCTCGTGGTCGGCGTTCTGGGTCTTCTGTCAGTCGCTGGGCAAGCGGCCACACGCTCAAGCACTTTACCGCAGCGCTCGCCTGCTACCTGATCGTGCTGTCTCTCAAGAGGCGATCTGTACGGCCATTGCCGGACCCGCCTGGCGTCGACCTCGTCTGGCCGGGAAGGATAAGGCGGCTCGAGATGCGCACGGGGAGGAGCACGCCTGTCGCGGAATTCGTGCATCGTCCGATTACAGATTCATGAGCGGGCATCGAACACCCGGCGGCGGTGGACTCCGCGTCATCATCCCCAGTTTCTCCCGCCCCGCCGGTATCCGAGTCGGTTCGGCTACCCCTCATCCTTCGAAGGGCGGGGCGTACGGGGTCCCGGGGGCGGGGAATATGAAGCAGTGGTGGGGATATATCGAGGGATATTACGGGCGGGTGCTGAGCTGGGAGCAGCGCGCCGAGATGCTCGGGTGCCTGCGGGCCCTGGGCTGGAACGCTTATCTCTACGCGCCCAAGGAGGATCCGTTTCACCGGCAGGAGTGGAAGAGGGCCTATCCCGCGAGCTTCTGGAAGGCTTTCGGGGCCTTCGCTCGAGGGGGGCGGCGTCGCGGGGTCGACGTCGTGCCGGGGTTGGCGCCGGGGTTGTCTTTCGATTATGCGAGCCGCACCGATTACCGATTGCTGCTGCGAAAAAGCCTGCGTTTTCTGGAGGCGGGCGCCCCGCGCATCGCCCTGCTGATGGACGATATTCCGGAGCAGCTGCCCGACCGCAGCGCGGGGCGCTACAGGTCCCTGGGGCATGCCCATGGGGCGCTGCTGCAAAACCTTCAGGCGGATCTGGGCCGGCGGTATCCGCGGATGCGGCTCTGGTTCTGCCCAACGGTCTACAGCGATCAGCTCTCCGAGGAACCGGTGACGGCCAACGGTTACCTGCGGGACCTCGCGCAGGCCATGCCTCGCGAGATCCCCCTGATGTGGACGGGACCCCGGGTGATCTCCGCGAATCTGAACCGACGCGCTCTGGCACCCATCCGCAAGCTCTTCGGAGAGAATCTCATCCTGTGGGACAACTTCTTCGCGGCCGATTATTGCCCCCGGCGCCTGTTCCTGGGGCCTCTGAGCGGACGGGGCAAGGAGCTGGGTACGGTGACACGAGGCCTGCTGCTCAATCCCACGGGCTGCTTCGAGACCGACAAGGTGCTGCTTCGGTTCTCCGCGGCGGCGTTGCAGGGCCGGCCAGCCGCCCAGGTCTGGGAGGAGTTGGTCCGGGAGGGCACTCTGCCGCAGGCGTTCCGGGACATCTCGCTCTTCTTCCTCTCGCCCTTCGCATCCATCCGGCACACGGATCTGACGCCTCGCAAGCTGCGCGTTTATCAGAAGTCGCTGAACACTTTGCTCTGGCAGTGGAAATCACTCCTGCAATTGGAGTGGTATCCCTACCTCCATGCCCTCAGCAGCGATCTCGCCCTCCTCGAGCGACCCGAGTCGGACGAGCGGGCGCGTTACCTCGAATGCCAGTCGAGCCTGTTTCCATTCATAGCCGACGCCTGGAAGGAGGGTGATGAGAAGGGGCGATAGCCGAGGTAGCCGCGGACCCGCGACCTTGTCGTTCGTTGGCCATGCGACGCGGAGCCCGGCAAGGCAGGGAAGCGCACTCCTTACCGTGCAAGGACCCGGCTGCCCTTTTGCGGTGACCTGCTAAAGGAAGGATGGACGAGTCCGATTACCCGTACGGTATCACCTTACCGGACGCGCCCTAGGCATCCACAAGCACTGAATCGCTCGCCCTCGTTTGTGTGACGCGAACCTCATGAGCACTCCGGACATCGCCGCCGCCCTGACCATCCGCTCGACCGACGCGACGGAGATCAGTCTGGACGTGGCGGGGCTGGGGGCACGCTCCTACGCGTTCCTCATCGATTGGCACATCCGCTTGATCCTGGCGTTCGCCTGGCTCGTGGTGTGCATCGGCTTGGTGCCGGTGATCGATACCTCCGGCATCTGGGAGGTGCTGCGGGAGGCGACGCCGAGCGTGGGGTTCTTCGTCGTCGTCGGGCCCGTGTTCGCGCTCTACGCGCTCTACCATCCGGTGCTCGAGCTCATCATGCACGGGCGGACACCCGGCAAGCGCATGGTCGGCGTCCAGATCGTCGACCAAGGGGGGCATCCCCCCGGTGCGGGCCCGCTGCTGATGCGCAACGTGTTTCGTCTCATAGACTCGCTGCCCACGTTCTATGTGGTGGGGGTCGTGGCCGCGCTCATCACACGCCAGCACGTAAGGATCGGCGACATCGCGGCGGGGACGCTTCTGGTCTACGAGCGACGCATCGCCAAGGACGCCTTCGACGTGCGGGCGGCGAGCGCGCAGGAGCTCGAACGCCGCGAGCTGGCGCGGGAGCTGCTCGGGCGATGGCGCTCGCTGGAGCGGCCCGCGCGGGTGCGCCTGGCACGGCAGCTGCTCGATGAAAGCCCCTCCAATCAGGATCGGGGACGGGCGTCGAAGGCCCAAGATCGGGAGCTCCACGCGCGGCTCGAGGCACTGGCCCGCGACACCGATGCGTGAGGCGTCCCTCGTGCGCTGGCTGGAACGCCGCCTGCCGCAGTGGCAGCGGCTTCAGGAGCTTCTGTCGAGGCAGCGGGATCGGGGCCGGCACACGGTATCGAGCACGATGGAGCTGGTCGCTGAGTTTCGCGCGCTGGGTCGCGACCTCGCGCTGGCGCGGGCCCTGATGCCCGGGACCCGGCTCACTCGCCAGCTCGAGAACCTCTTCTACCACGCACACGAGGCGGTCTATCGGCGTCCCGTGCGAACCACGGCGCGATTGCGCGAGGTGCTGCGCCACGATCTGCCGCGCTCGGTGGCGGCCATGCGCGGCTGCATTCAGGCGACGGCCAGCCTGTTTCTCGCGTCGGCGCTGGCGGGCTGGCTGATGATCGAGCTCAGCCCGGAGCTCATCAGCCTGTTCGCGTCCGCGGCCATGATCGACGGGGTCCAACGCGGCGAGCTGTGGACGGAGGGCCTGCTCAACGTGGTCCCCTCGTCCATACTCTCCTTCGCCATCATGACCAACAACATAACGGTGACGTTTACGGCCTTCGCACTGGGCGCGTTCTATGGGCTGGGCACGATCTACATCATGGTGCTGAACGGGGTGATGCTGGGCGCCGTCTTCGCGTACACCGCGCGCTACGACCTGCACGGCGAGCTGTTTCGCTTCGTCGTCGCGCACGGGGTGGTGGAGCTCAGCGTGATCTGCATAGCCGGCGCCGCCGGGTTGCAGATGGGACGGGCGCTGGTCGATCCGGGCCGGCGCGCACGCCTGGAAGCCTTCCGCCAGGCCGTCGCTCAGGCGGGGCACCTGCTGCCGGCGGTGGTGCTGCTGCTGATCGGTGCGGGCCTCATCGAGGGCTATATCTCGCCCGATCCGCGCTATACCCTGACCACCCGGGTGGCCGTCGGGGTGAGCTACGCCGTGCTCATGTGGCTGCTGCTGAGCGGGCGCCTGTGGCGACCCTTGACCGGCTTCCGGTGGGATGAGGCTGCGGCGAGCCCCTACACGCGGCGCATGCGCCGCAGCTCGTCGTAGAGACGGATGACCCGCGCGTCCAGCGCCTCGGGTCGTGTCAGCACGACTTTGGCGCCGCTGCGTTGCAGCCGGCTCACCGTGCGCTTGGCTTCACGCACCAGCTCGAGCGCGGCCAGCGAGCGGTATGGATCCTCCCAGCGCAGCGCCGCCTCCCAGCGCATATCGAGCACCTCCTCGTCCATGACGCCCGCGATCAGCGGTTGATGCTTCGGCGTGAGGAACCGCGTCGCGTGCAGAAGCTGGTGCGCGACGGCGGGCTCGTCCACGTCGGTGAGCAGTACCACGAGACTGCGTAGCTGCGCCATTCGGCTGAGCTGGAGCGCGGCGGCGAGCGGGTTGGATTCCCGGTCCTGGGTCCGCGCGCGGGCGAGGGCTCCGCGAAGCTCCAGCAGGCCGCGTTCACCGGCCACGCTCGCCACCCGCAGCAACGGGGTGTCCGCGAACAGCAGCAGTCCCACGTGATCACCCTGATACAGCGCGCGCTGGGCGAGCCGGGCGGCCGCGTTCACGTAGTGATGCAGGCGCGTCAGGGCCGCGGATTGGATGCCGCTCGTGCGCCCTACGTCGATGAGCAGGTACAGCTCAAGATGCTCATCACGTTCCTGAAGGCGGACGATGGGCCGGTCGCGACGTGCCGTAGCCTTCCAATCGATGGCCCGTAGCGGATCGCCCGGCACGTAATCACGAAATCCGAACAGCTCGCTGCCCGAGCCGGGTGAGGGGCGGGCGTAGCGTCCGATCTCCGCGGATCCGCGCCGTAGCTGCATGCGGCTCATGTATTGGGGTGCAACCTCGATGGATGCGGGCAGCCGCCGGTGCCGGTACCACCACGCCAGCCCGAAGGCGCCCAGCACCCGCGTGTACAGCGCCGACCACTCGACGCGCCCGAGGCGCCGTGGCGTGAGCGTCAGGTGAGTCTGAGCGTCACCTCGCGGCGCGACCTTCAGACGACGCTCGTCGTCATCGGCGCCAAGGGCCTCGGGCAAATCCTCCGCCGCGTCCAAGGCCAGGGTGTACGGGAAGGGGTTGTGCACCCGCAGTCGCGCCGGGAACGACTCGCCCAGATAGGCACGATCCGGTAGGAGCCGCTCGATGGGTACGCTGCGGCGGCGACTCCCCAGGAATTCCGCCCCGAGCCCGATGAGCCAGGCGCCGGCCGCCGCGAGCCACACGCGATCGTCCACCGCCGCGCTCCACTGCCCCGCGATCCCCAGGAGCGTGAGCGCGAGCAGAATGCCGTAGCTGCGGCCCGTGAGCATCATGGCGCAGGGGGGCTAGTGCCGAGGCACGTCCACCGTCGAGAGCACGTCCGTGACGACGTCTGCGGGCCCGATGCCCTCCAGCCGCGCGTCGGCGGTGAGGATCAGGCGGTGCCCGACGACGGCGGGGGCCACCGCCTTGATGTCGTCCGGTGTCACGAACGCCTGATCAACGAGCGCGGCCTTCGCCCGAGCGCAACGCATCAGCGACAGCGCGCCGCGCGTCGACAGTCCGAGACTCACGTGAGGGTGCTCGCGACTGGCCGTGGCGAGCCGGATCACGTAGTCGTACACGGCGTCCGACACGTGTATGCCGGCCATCTGCTCGCGCGCCGAGCGAAGCAGAGCGCCGCCCAGCGCGTCGCGCTGCTCGAGGGCGTGAGCGTCCACCCAACGTTCCGGCCCGTCGTACGCGCGCAGCACGCTGCCCTCCTTCTCCGGCATCGGGTAGCCGAGCTCCAGCCGCAGCAGAAAACGATCGAGCTGGGATTCGGGGAGCGGATACGTGCCTTCGAACTCGTGGGGGTTCTGCGCCGCCACGACGAAAAACTCTTCGGGCAGCGTGTAACTCTCGCGGTCGATGGTGACCGTGCCCTCCTGCATCGCCTCCAGAAGAGCGGACTGCGTTTTCGGTCCCGTGCGATTGATCTCGTCGACCAGCAGCACGTCTGCGAACAGAGGACCCCGGACGAACTCGAAGGTGCGCGTCTGCGGGTTGAAAACGTGAACGCCCGTGATGTCCGAGGGCATCAGGTCCGACGTGCCCTGGATACGCCGGAAATTGCCGCCGATGGCGCCGGAGAGAGTCCGCGCGAGCAGGGTCTTGCCGACACCCGGCACGCCCTCGATCAATACGTGGCCGCGCGCGATGAGCGCGAGGCAAAGACCGCGGATGATCTCCTCCATGCCGAATACGACGCGGCCGAGGCGCGCATTGAGCTCGGCCTCAAGTTGACGAGCGGGAGAGGTCATGACCTTCGTGCTCCTCGTACATTTCCTGGCGGGCCCGGTGCATCAGATTGATCAACGCCACGAGATCGACCCGGCCGCCTGCGCGGGTGCGGGCGTGACGTCTTCGCAGTGCGCGCAGCAATCCGGCGCGCAGGCGCGCACTGCGAGCAAGCGGGCCCCACGCCGGCTCGCCGGTCGTCGGCAGCCCGTGACGGGCGCGCACCTCGTCGAAAAAGTGCCGAAACAACCGGCGCGCCGCGCTGACCCGGTCCAGGCGGCGTGCGAGCAGGCCGGCGACGGCCTCGATCAGCTCGACGGCCCGATAACCGCGCGCCGGGCGGTGTACCGGCGCGAGCCGCCGAGAGCGCCCGATGAGGTACAACAACCAGAGACCGAGGATGAACCACAGCGTCGCGTGCAGGCGTGGATCGGCGAGAAAAGCCCTCGCGTCGTACAGATCGGAGAGCCCCATGTGCATGTCGTCGAAGATGACCGCGCCATTCGGGCGGGACATGAGGGACACGATGTTCGCGGCAAGCCGGGCGTTATTGGCGCGCCCGAGCGTGGCGTTGCTGAACAGCCCGGCGTAGCCGCTCACCAGCGCCTCGCCGTCGCCCACGCGGATCTTCCACAGCGCCGGGCCCTGTTGCTCCGAATCCTGCAGCAGGCCGAGCACGCCGCGGGCTTCGCCCGCGCCCTCGAGCCGAAAGCGTCGCTCGAAGGCGGGGTAGCTGCGCGTGTGCACCGATTCCACGCCGGCGGTGAGCGGATGGTCCCACGGGGGCGTGAGCTCGCGCTCGACACGCTCCAGACCATCGAGGAGCTGCGTGAGGTTGGGCCTCTCGTCCGAAGGCGCCCGATCATGCTCGTCCGCGTCGGGCACTTCGGACTCGAACCGATAGCCGAGGGTCTCGAGGAGCTTGTCGTTCGCGGTCCAATCCGCCTGCATGGACCACCCCGGCAGATCGCCGCCGGCCATCAGCAGCAGGATATTGTTGCCGCGCTCGAGCCAGCGCCGTAGCTCCCGCAGCTCGCTCTCCCGTGCAGGGGCGCGTGGCGGCAGGGTCACGATCAAGAGATTGCCATCGGGCGTGAGCCGAGGATCGCTCGCGAGCGTGTCGTAGCGCCGACGCAGGCTGCGCGTCGTGACCTGCGCGTGCTCCAGCCAGGTCTGCAATCCCTTCAAGCCTTCCGGCCCGCGGTCCGCCGTGGTGGGCCAGGACACCTCCTGCGGCAGAGAGTGCGGCGCAGGCACGAGCAGCACGATGACGACCAGCAGCGCCAGCACTCCTCCGGCGATGGCGTACCAGCGATCATTCACCGCGCGAGCACCCCGCTTGCGGGGTTTGGGCCGCTAGCCTCCCGAGGCCCCATGTTCAGGGCCAGGTCCTTGAGACGTTGCACCTCATCGGACGGCAGCGCCCGATCGCCGTAGAGCACCCCCTCCGCCGAGTCGATGAATTCGGCGAAGCGCTCTCTCAGGCGCCCATCGAGCAGCAACAACAGCTCGCGGTTGGTGTAGCTCCCGTCGAGCGGCACCACGCCGTGTTGAGCAAGGCGCCAGATCACCCACTCGAGCAACAGCGCGATCTGGCGTCGAGGCGGCAGAGCGTCCAGGCCGTCGATGCTCGGAGTACGAACCGACGCCGCACTGCCGACGGCTTCGGGGCCGCTTCGAGGACGCAGCAAGCGCCAAACTTGCGCGACGCGAAGCTCGTTACCCACGAGCACGACGGCGAGCAGGATGATCAGCAGCAAGGCTCCGTTGGTGAGCCGCTCGGACCATGCTTCGGGAAGCGATAGCTTCTCGAGCCACCCGTCCGCGACGCGGGCGTCCAGCCATTCGAGCACGCGTCGCAGGGCGCGATCCCAGAAGCCGGGCTGCTGCGGCTCTTTAGACTGGAGGATCTCTTCGAGCAGCGCATCGAGTCCCTCGTAGTCGAAAGCGGATGTCGCTGGGTCGTCTCTCGCGAAATCCGCGAGCATCACGCGCAGGTCGGTCAGCTGCCGCAGCGACGCCGTGTCGTCGCGTATCCCGCCCAGCTCGCGTAACGCCGGCGTCGACTGCAGGAGGGCGTGCAGCTCGGGGCAGAGCTTGGCAACCTCGAAGTAAAGATGGGTCTCACCCGGACCGAAGGCTTCGGAGGCGCGCGCCGCGCACCGCTCCACCGCCATCGATTCCTGCTCGAAGGAGCTTGCCCAGAGCGTGCCGTGCTGCAGCGACAGAAAGCCCAGCAGACCCGCAGCGACGAGTCGCATGCTCAGGCGGCAGCGGCTTGCTGGATGCGCGCCTCCAGATCGATTCCACCCTTACGCAGCTTCAGATCGTGATACAGCACCACGAGCACCGACGGCATCATGGTATAGGTGATGACGGTGGCCACGAAGTTACCGAACCACGAGGCGACGCCCTCTCCAAATGTGGCAGAGGTCAACGAGGCGTCGACGAATCCGCCGGCCGCGCCGACGGCCATGTAGACCACCAGGTAGATGATGAAGATGACGGTCAACACCGTGGTGCTGCGCCACCAGTTGCCCCATACGAGCTGGTGGCTGTGCCTCAGGCTGGCCAGAGCACCGTCGTCGTCGAGTGCGATGCCGACGAGGAACATGAATGCGCTCACCATGACTATCAACCCGGGAACCACCAAAAGGGCGAACCCGACCGAGACCACCAGAGCGTAGAGCACCGTGGCGAAGATCGCCGTGAACAGCCTGCGCAGGGCGCGACGCATCGATTCACCGATACCGGCCTCGCCGCCTCCGGCGATGACGCCCAACCGATGCAGCATCGTCAAGTAAAAGAAAAAATTGAACGCCATGGCGACGATGGTCACGGTCCCGAAAACCACGAATGCCGTGGTGACAGGTGAGCCCGACTGCTGCTCGGCAGCCAACATGTTCGGGACGACGTAGTAGGAGACGATGTTGGGCGCCAGCATTATCGCGGAGGCGATAACGGCTATCGGCAGTATTTTCGTGAAGCTCGCCCGATACAGGCGCAGACCGCCGTCCAGGACCTGGCCGATGCTCTGCGGGGTTTGCGGTAATGACTTCACAGCGTTCTCCTTGACCCGTTTCACCGGGCGCGCCTGCCCGTGGCGCCGCCGGCGACGGTGAGTGATTGTCCCGACGCGGCCTCCTGATCGGGTCGGTATCGATGAGGATTGACAGTCGTCCGAGGGCGGCTTTTCTTGAGCCTGTAAGTGAGCTCACGTTGTTCGGGTCCGGACTGCAAGGGATGGCGCACCAGTGCGCCACCTGGCCGGCGCGGTCGGAAGAAGCGGCTTCCCATTCCTTGAATGCGCAGGAGGGTGTGCGCTACCGGGTCGGCAGGACCGACGCCGGCGTGGTCGAAGCCCAAACCCATCAGCCGATTCGGGAGGGCGTCGCCCCTCTGCATCCGACGGTCGTCGGTCGTCTGATGCCGAGCTTCTCCATTGACTCGAACAATCGGCGAATTGCCGGAGTCCCTGCGAACAGCGCTGGCGTTGCGCGAGCTCAAGGGCTTGAGCCACAAGCAGATCGCCGACCTTACCGGCGCCCCCATCGGAACGGTCCGAAGTCGGATATTCCGAGCCCGGTCGACCTCGGGCAAGCGACTCCAGCCTTTCCTGCATTTATAGGGCTGTTCGGCTCGCAGATGGTGAGATGCGTGGTTTCTCGGCTACCACGATCATGAATGCTATTGGCACGTCAGGGAACGGCACAAAGCTCAAGCTGGTGAACGAACCAAGGGATGACAGATGGCCGGACGCCTGGGAGCGCATGAGACGCGCGGCGGCGCCCTTGCCGTTTCGCGTTTTCGTCTATACTCGTACCGTCACATAACAGTAACCGTAGCCAAAACAGTCACAGGGTCTCGGCTCGGGATCCATCAGAGCCCTCTAAACGGCGGAGCCGATTCGTCGAAGGCGAACATCCCGATTGCACACAGGCCGGCGCACGGCTCTGCTGGGCGGTTTCCGAAGTGGCTGTCGCTACGCTGGGCTACAGGGCCTGCGGTAACCCGTCGCGGGAGGGGAGATGGGACGGAGATGGCGCGAGCTGTTCGCCTCGAGCGTCGTCTGTACGGCGGCGGCGATCCTGCCCGTAAACTCCGACGCTGCTCCCATCTGTCCTGCCGATCGAGCGGCACTGGCACAGCTCGTGTCCGTGCAAGGGACCGTAGAACTCAACGCCGATAGCGCCGAGCTCGGCACCCTCATTCATTTGAATGACGTCCTTCGTGTCGGTTCCCAGAGCCGTGCCGCGATCGTCCTATGCGAAACCGATACGGTACTGCGCGTCGACCAGAACACCGTCCTGCGCTTTGAAGCTCCCCGCCAGGATCGTTCTCTTTTGCGGCTGATCAGAGGAGCCGTCTATTTCTTCACGCAAGAGCCTCAGGCGCTCGATTTCGAGACGCCGTTCGTGAACGCCGGCGTGAAGGGGACTGAGTTCGTCCTGCGCGTGGACGGTGCAGACAAGACTACCGTCATAGTTATCGAAGGAGTGGTGCAGCTCACTCCGGTGCCGGGCGCCGAGACGACGTTCGAGCAACCGCAAGAAACGCTGGTCAGCGGGCAATCGGTCGAGGCCGTGGGCCGTAGGCTGGCAGACGGCACGCTGCGAATCGTGGTTAGCGATACCGTCGTAGACGAGCGGCAGGCCGTTCAATGGGCAGTCTATTACCAACCCGTGCTCGCAGCCGCGGCGGCAGCCCGGGTGCCCGAGGCCATCCGTCGCGCCTCGGAGCTGTTGCGGGGCGGCCGCCTCACCGAGGCCCGCGGGATCCTGGAGAATTACAGCCAAAGAGGCGAAGCCCGGGCGCTCCTTGCCGTGATCGCGGTCGCTCAGAACGACAGGGCCCAAGCCCTGGTGCATGCAACGCGAGCCGTGGAGCTCGATCCCGAGTCTGCCCCCGCCCGCATCGCTCTCTCCTATGCGCTCCAAGCCAGCTTCCGCCTCGAGGCGGCCCGCGATGCCGTGCAAACCGCGGTGAGGCTGGAACCGCAGAACGCCCTGGCGTGGGCCCGGCTGGCCGAGCTTCAAATGTCCCTCGGTGAGCTCTCCGAGGCGCTCGAGTCGGCACGCAATGCCGAGGGACTGTCCCCGGGGCTCGCGCGCACCCAAATCGTCCTCGGATTCGCGGCACTCGCCCGCTCTCGCATTGCCGAGGCCGCCGAGGCCTTCCAAGCGGCGGTCGCGCTCGATTCTCAGGATCCCTTAGCCCGCCTCGGCCTCGGGCTGTCAAAGATCCGGGAAGGCCGCCTCTCCGATGGGCGCCGCGAGCTGGAGATAGCCGTTGCGCTCGATCCGAACGGGGCGCTGCTACGCAGTTACCTCGGCAAAGCGTATTTCGACGAACGGCGTCCGGACGTGGCGGCTGAGCAGCTGGACCGCGCCAAAGAACAGGATCCGGATGACCCGACACCCTGGTTCTATGACGCCATCGTGAAACAAACCACCAATCGGCCCATCGAGGCGTTGCGTGCCCAGCAACGCTCGATCGAGCTGAACGAGAACCGCGCCGTGTACCGGTCGCGACTCTTGCTCGACCAGGATCTCGCGGCACGCAGCGCGGCGCTCGGACGCATCTATCGCGACCTCGGCTTCGGTCAGCTAGCCCTGGTTCAGGGTTGGAAGTCTACGGAAACCGATCCCGGTGACTTCTCCGGTCACCGATTTCTCGCGGATACGTACGCGGCTCTACCGCGGCACCAACCGGCGCGTGTGAGCGAGCTGCTTCAAAGCCAGCTGTTACAACCCACGAACATCACGCCGGTACAACCGACTCTGGGGGAGGCCAATCTGTTCATTTTCGAGGGCTCAGGGCCTACGACGCCCGGGTTCAACGAGTTCAATCCTCTGTTCCAGCGTAATCGTTTCGCGCTACAAGCCTCCGGCGTCATCGGCGGCAACGACACGCTCGGAGACGAGATCGCTCACTCGGGGATACGAAACGAACTCTCCTACAGCATCGGGCAGTTCCATTACGAGACCGACGGCTTTCGTCCGAACAACGACCAGGAGCAGAACATCTACAACCTGTTTTTGCAGTTGGCCCCGCGACCAGAAACGAGCTTTCAGACCGAATTCCGGTTCTCGGAGCGTGAGACGGGGGACCTGGAGCTCAATTTCGATCCCGACAATTTCAACGAGGCCCTAAGACAAGAACAAGACGTAGAGCAGGTACGCGTCGGGTTGCGTCACGCGCCTGGACCCGGCAGACATTTTCTCGCCTCCTTCATTCACCGCCAGGTGGACGAGAGACTCGAGATCCGCCCAGCTCTCCGGGCCAAAGGGAAGCAGGACGGCGTGCTGATCGAAGGGCAGTACCTGCACCGGTTAGGGCGGGCGAATCTAATAGGCGGCGTCAGCCACTTCAATGCCGACGAAACCACGGCGACCACCGTCGTGATATCTGTGCCGTTCCCACCCTTCGTGATCGAGCTGACAGAGGAGGTCCAGGGAGAGATCGATCACACCACGGTTTATGGTTACTCGAATATTCGGTTTCCCGGAAACCTTCTCATGACGCTCGGCCTCAGCGGGGATTTCCTGGATGCCGACATCGACACGGAGCAGGTCAACCCCAAAATCGGGCTCACGTGGAACCCGACCCCCGATACTACCATCCGGGCAGCGGCGTTACGGACGTTGCAGCGATCCACAATCCTGCGGGAAAACGCAGCTCCCACGATAGAGCCAACACACGTTGCAGGCTTCAATCAGTTCTTCTTCGGCTCCATCGGAGAGGATGCCTGGCGTTACGGTGCCGGCGTCGACCAACGCTTCTCGCTCAACCTGTACGGTGGAGCAGAGTTCTCCATGCGCGATCTGGACGTTCCGATATCCGTCGTGCCGGCACCTCCTGCTCCACCGATCGCCGAAGTCGTGACGGCCGATTGGAAGGAATACTTGGGGCGTGCGTATCTCAATTGGACACCGACCCGACGTCTGGCCTTGAGCGCCGAATATCTGTACGAGGAGTTCGATCGCGTCGAGGAGCCGGGGCTGACCGGAGTCGAAAATATAGCCGAATTGAGAACCCACCGGGTACCGCTGCGCGCGGGATACTTTCACCCATCAGGGATAACGGTCCAAGTCCGCGGCACGTATGCGAACCAGGAGGGCGAGTTCGAGGATCCGGAAAGCGGAGCGTTTTCTTCGGGAGACGACCGCTTCTGGGTCTTGGACGCGTCGCTGGGCTTCAGGTTACCGAAGAGGTTCGGCCTCATCGAGCTTCAGGTAAGAAACGCGCTCGATGAGAATTTCAGGTTCCAGGATACCGATCCGCAGAGCCCGACGGTTCTTCCCGAACGAGTGGTGTTTCTGAAGGCCACTTTCTCGCTATGAAGGGGAGCGGGCAAAGGATCGCGATCCGTGGATCATCACAAGAGATGTTGAAGAGAGGAGGTGCACCATGAGCAACGGTATATCTGCATTTTCACTGCATTTCGACGCAGATGGAAATTTGCGAGTCGAGCCGCCCAAGGGTACGTCGCTACTCGTCGAGAACGCAACTCAGGAAGAATATTTGGAGAAATACCCGGTCAAGGGAATACTTAAAGAGCTTAGACAAGTCGGCATCGCCCATGTGGACGGCAGCGGCTATTGCACGGTTTACTTCTTGGGCCGTTACTGGGTGTTTCCCTGCTAGGATGTTTCTAGCGATGTCCGTCCGAGGTGTCATGCGGTTCGGAGACCGTCACGCGGGCTGGGGCGGCGCTTGTTCGTGGATACGCTAACAGTGCTGCGGCGTGGCCCGCGTGACGCCCCGTGGGGGCGCCGACTTGTCTGGATGCATTTGGTGGTCGGCGGCTCGAGATTCCGAAGGAGGAATTCTTGAACGTAGTGATCGAAAGGACCCGGGCCTATCAGCCTAGTAAGGTGGCGGGTCAACGAGGGCAGTGAGAGCGTTCCGTCCGGTCGCTGCGCCTCCTCATCTAGTTGAGACGGAGGGATCTATTGCGCCTGCGTCTGCAGTGTCGCCTTTGAGCGTGTAGATGCTAACCGGCTTTCGCTTCCCGCGGATCGGCACTTCACCGACGAACTGCCAGGGGAAGGATTCGCCGGCGAGGCGGACTGTGCTCTCGGCCACAAGTATGTTCGTCCCATAATCCTTGTTGAGCGGCTCCAGGCGTGCCGCGACGTTCACCCAATCTCCCTGAGGAACGTAGCTGGCGTGCCGTTCGGAGCCGGTCGGACCCATGGTTATCACACCGGTGCTGATACCGATGCGGGTATTGAGTCTGATCCCGTCCGCGAAGGTGCGTGTTCGCGTCGCGCTCTGTATGCCGCTGGCGGCACGCACCGCCTCTGCGGCGTGCTCAACATCAGGTCCGTGGAACACCGCCAGGATGGCGTCGCCCTGATACTGCATGATTTCGCCGCCGTGCGCTTCGATGGGCTCGCTGATGACTTCGAAATACACGTTAACGACCTCTCTGAGGGTTTCCGGCTCCAGGCGCTCGCCCAGACCCGTGAAGCCTTCCATGTCGGTGAACATGATCGTGGCTTCCATGGATCGTGTGCTTCGAGCGATCGCCGGGGACACGGGCACGAATCTACTGAAAGTTTCTGCGATATACGCGCGCTCGCGCCTCGCAGCGAGGTAACGGAAGGAGAGCCCGAGGAGAAGCGCGGTGGCGACCTGAAGCGAAGGGTTGAGGACAGGCAGCCACATGTTTACCGATGTGAAGACCTGAAGCGCGGACGCGAAGTAGGCGACCCATAGGCACAGTGCGGCGGTCACCGCCAGCCAGCCGCGTAGCCAGTACGATGCGATTCCTGCCACCATACCGAAGAGCAACAATACGCCGAGGTAGATCGAGCGCGAAGGACGGCGCAGCGCATTGTCCGACAGGAGGTTGGCGAACGCCGTGGCGGCTATCTCGACCCCGCTGAGCTCGACCTTGTTCTTGGTCGCGAACACCGTGCCGAAGCTGTCTTGCCGGTGAAGGACGGAGGGGTCGGACGCACCTACGAACACAGTCTTTCCTCGAAGGTCGGCCTTTACCGTCCCAGTGAGCACGTCCGCTAAGGAGAGTGTCGGTATGGTTCCGGGTGACCCGTAAAAATTGAGATAGACCGTCTCCCCGCCGTCGTACGCTTCGAGCAGCGTCTTCAGCGAAGCGAGGCTCTCCCGGGCGCTCGCCGAGCCCCCAGGCCGAGTCCCCTCAGAGAAAGCCCGAAGAATCCGCTCACGCAGTGACGGATAACGCGCGAATTCCCCGCGAAGCGCGCTCCGCAATGCTCGAAATCCACTGACCTCGTCGAGCCGTGCTGAGAGGCTTGCAAGATCGACCAGACCGAACTTTTTCAAGAACGCGGGGAAGCCGTCGTATCGCCGCGCCACGTGAATCTCGAGCGCCGCCAAGGGCAGCGTCGCCGTGTCGACACCGGCGATGGGTTTTAGGAGCCATAGCTGATCGACCCAGCCTCTCGGTAGGACGAACGGAGCGAGAAGGGTGGCCGCGTCCCTGAGGGGTTCAACCGGAGAGACGATGGTTTCGCGCGTGATCTCCAGGCCGCCGGTCACCTCCAGTCTGCGTTGCTCGACGAATTGGAGCAGCACCGCCGGCATGCCCCCGCTTGGCGAGGATTGCTCGGCGCCGGTGGCTCGTGACAGCGCGGCCGCAAACGCGAGATCATGACTCGAAACCTCTCGCAGATCCCGGCGGACCCGGCGACAGACAGCGAGGCTCTGGAAAGTCGAGGATATCTGTGACTCGGGTGAACGGCGCTCCCCGAAAAACATATCGAAAACGACCAGCGCGACACCCTGCCGCCGGAGGTGATCCACCAGGCAGGCGTGCCAGTAGCGCGGCCATTCGATCGGTTCGACCGATTCGTTAAAGAGCGAAGCTGATTTCTCGTCGAAGCTGATAACGACGACGTCGCGCGGCGGTGGGATTTCACCTCGAGCCAGGAACAGTAGGCGTAGACCCTGTCTTTCCAAAGGGACTTCGAGCGCGCTGTGCGCTATGACAGCGGCAAGCGCTCCGGTAAGGAGTCCCGCGACGACTGCCCTTCGCCAATCAGTGCCGATAGCCTCGGAGAGAATCCGTCTCATGCGCAGCTCGAGCATCTAACGTCCTCGGAGAGGGGGCTATCGCCGCCGTGATCCGAGTGCGTCAATGGGCCAATGGCCGCCGCTCCGACCCCTCCTCGAGCGATTCGCTCTCAGCGTTCGATGCAGACGTATTTGAGCTCCGTGAACTCCTCGAGCCCGTGGCGCGACCCCTCACGGCCGATGCCCGACTGCTTGACGCCGCCGAAGGGTACCGGTGCGCCGGTGACCTTGGCCGTGTTGACCGCCACCATGCCGTACTCGAGGATCTCGGAGAGGCGGTGCGCGCGGCCCAGATCGGCCGTGTACAGATAGGCGATGAGCCCGTAGGGCGTGTCGTTCGCCATCGCCACCACCTCCTCCTCGTCGTCGAACGGCATCAGGCCGGCCACGGGGCCGAATGTCTCTTCGCGGTAGATCTTCATCTCCGGAGTGATGTCGGCGAGCACGGTCGGCTCGAAGAACAGGTGCCCGAGCGCGTGGCGCTTGCCGCCGGTGGTCAGCCTCGCGCCTTTGGCGATGGCGTCTTCGACGTGGGCCTCGCACTTGGCCAGCGCGCGCTCATGCATCAGCGGGCCGAGAACAACGTCGGGGTCGAGGCCGTCCCCGACCTTCTGCCGGGAGACTTCGGCCGAAAAGCGCTCGATGAACGGCTCGTACATGCTTCTGTGGATGAAGATCCGGTTGGCCGCCAGACAGTCCTGGCCCGTGGTCGCGAACTTCGCGGCTATCGCGCCCGCGACCGCCCGTTCGAGATCCAGGTCGGGGAAGGCGATGAAGGGGGCGTGACCGCCGAGCTCCATGACGGTCCTCTTCACGGTATCGGCGCACTGTCGGAGAAGGAGGCGGCCGACCTCGGTGGAGCCGGTGAAGCTCAAGGCCCGCACCGCCGGATTGCGACACAGCTCGCCCACGATGGTTTCGGCGTCGCCGGTGACGATGTTCAGGACCCCGGGCGGGATGCCCGCGCGGTCGGCGAGCTCCGCCAGCACGGTGGCCGAGAACGGCGTCTCCGAGGCGGGACGAATGACTGCCGTGCAGCCCGCGCCGAGGGCGGCTGCGGCTTTTCGCGTGATCATCGCCGTGGGGAAGTTCCAGGGCGTGACCAGCGCCACCACGCCCAGGGGCTCGCGGCGCAGGAGCATGGTGCGATTGGGAAGGTGCGGGCTGATCCCTTCCACATTGACGCGTTTGGCCTCTTCCGCATTCCACTCCACGAACCCCGCGGCGTAGTCGATCTCGCCCCGGGAGTCGGCGAGGGGCTTTCCCTGCTCCAGGGTCATGAGCAGCGCGAGATCCTCCTTGTTCTCGACGATGAGCTCGAACCACTTTCTCAGTAGGGCGGAGCGCTCCTGAGGCAGAAGGGCGCGCCACGATGGAAGCGCCCGGGCTGCCGCCCGGATAGCCGTTCGGGCCTCGTCTATCCCCATCATGGGGATGGTTCCGAGGACGCGATCCGTGCTGGCGTTCCTGACCAGACGGGCATCCCCGCTCTTCGCCTGGCGCCATTCACCGTCAATGTAAGCGCTCTCGCGGTGAAGCCGCGGATCTGACAGACGGCTCAGTTGCTCACATTTCTCGGGGTTTTCGGTGTTCATCTCGTCCCTCGCCCATTCGGTCGGATGCCTGCGATGCACAGCGCACGGAATTCAGAAACGATGGTAGCAACGCGCAAGACCCGGTGGGAGTGGCCACCTGCCCGCCCGGGTATCCCCGCAGCGGCGGGCAGTAGACCGCCCGACGCAAAATGCGCTAGCGTCGGAGGCTGATCGGGTGTTGCCATACGTTGTCGCTTTGGCACCCCGCTTCCCCGCCGCACCACAGCGGAGGGGGTGCGGCAACGCCGTCCCGAGCGCCGAGCCAGGCGATTCCGGGCGCCAACGGAGAGGTTGATGCAATGCGCGTGGTGGTCGCTCTCGGGGGTAACGCCTTGCTGCGGCGCGATGAACCGATGACCGCGGAGGCGCAGCGCCGCAACGCCGCCATCGCGGCGGCGGCCCTGTCACCCATTGCCAACGAGCACCAGCTCGTCGTCACCCACGGCAACGGGCCTCAGGTCGGGCTGCTGGCGCTTCAAGGCGCTGCCTACAAGCCCGAGGAGGCGTATCCGCTGGACGTCCTCGGCGCCGAGACGGAGGGGGGCATCGGATACATGATCGAGCAGGAACTCGGCAGCATTCTGCCTTTCGAGACGCCGCTGGCGACCATCCTGACCATGGTCGAGGTGGATCCCTCGGACCCGGCGTTTCAGAACCCGACCAAGTTCGTCGGGCCGCTCTACGAGAAAACCGTCGCGGACGACCTTGCCGAGGAGCGGGGCTGGGTCTTCAAGCAGGACGGGGAGAAGTGGCGCCGCGTGGTGCCTTCACCGCTGCCCAAGCGCATCTTCGAGACACGCCCGATCAAGTGGCTTCTCGCGCAGGGCACGGTGGTGATCTGCGCCGGGGGCGGCGGGATCCCCACCGCCTACGCGCCGGGCTCCGGACGGAAGCTGGTAGGCGTCGAGGCGGTGATCGACAAGGATCTGTGCTCGGGGCTGCTTGCCTGGGAGCTGGACGCCGATCTGTTCATCATGGCGACCGACGTGGAAGGCGTCTTCACCGGTTGGGGCACATCGGGCGCCAAGGCGATCTTCAAGGTCTCGCCGGCGGCGATGGGACGATTCAGCTTTCCCCCCGGCTCCATGGGGCCGAAGGTCGATGCCGCACGCCGCTTCGCGACGGCGACCGGCAAGGTGGCGGCCATCGGCGCGCTCTCCGAGGTTCCGGCCATCGCCCGCGG
>JABAHQ010005218.1_pt1 | contig 31756 bp, 31 predicted proteins | sample 7062091 | NCBI WGS metagenome assembly JABAHQ01 (sample SAMN14534359, study PRJNA622989) | marine sediment metagenome | biome: marine biome [ENVO:00000428]; feature: marine pelagic biome [ENVO:01000023]; material: deep marine sediment [ENVO:00002113] | place: India: Gulf of Kutch | collected... | reverse complement strand
ACATGTGGACGCCCGACGTCTACGAGGGCTCTCCGGCCCCGGTCACGGCCTTCATGTCGGCGGCGGTGAAGGCCGCGGCGTTCGTGGCGTTCTTCCGGGTCTTCCTGGTGGCGTTCGAAGGGGTCTACGACAGCTGGTGGGCGATCCTCTGGTGGATCGCCGCGGTTACGATGGTGGTGGCGAACCTGGTGGCCCTGGTCCAGTCCAACGTGAAGCGGATGCTCGCCTACTCCAGCATCGCCCACGCGGGTTACGTCCTGGTGGGCCTCGTGGCGGCCAACGAGATCGCCGCGGCCGGGATGCTCTTCTACCTCCTCGTCTACACGCTGATGAACATCGGCGCCTTCGCCATCGTGATCACCGTGGCCCACCAGGGTGAGGACCGCCTGCAGATCGAGAACTACTCGGGCTTCGGCTGGCAGCAGCCCGTCCTGGGCGCCTTCCTGACGATCTTCCTCCTCTCCCTCGCCGGCTTCCCCGGCACCGGGGGCTTCATGGGCAAGATCTACCTCCTCCAGGGCGCGGTGGACGCCCGCCTCTGGGTGCTCTCGATTGTCCTGGTGCTGACGACCCTGGTCTCGTACTGGTACTACCTCCGCGTCGCGTGGTACATGTGGATGCGCGAGGGGCCGTCGGACGGGAGTCACGACGGGCTCTACATCCCCATTCCCATGCAGCTCGCGCTCCTGGCCGGTGTCGCCCTGATCCTCTACACCGGCGTACTCCCCGGCGCCGCCCTCGAGTGGGCCCGTGCCAGCGTGGAGGGCCTGGGCCTGGCGGGGGGCGGCGTCTTCGGCCTGGCCCCATGAACCCCAACCCGCAGATCTTCCGGGAGTACGACATCCGCGGGATCGTCGGCGAGGACCTCGACCCCGCCGTCGCCGAGGCCGTGGGTGCGGCCTACGGGGCGGAGCTCACCGCCCGCCTCGGGGACGACGGCCATTCGGCGGTGATGGTGGGAATGGACAACCGCCCCAGCTCACCCGATCTCGTGGACGGGCTCGTCCGTGGGCTCACCGGGGCGGGGGTGGACGTGACCGCGGTGGGCACGGTGCCCACCCCGGTGGCGTACTGGTGCGAAAAGGTGCTGGGCGGGGACGGGGCCCTCCAGGTCACGGGGTCCCACAACCCCCCCGAGTACAACGGGATCAAGTTGACGATGGAGGGCCGCCCCTTCTACGGGCGGCAGATCCAGGATCTCCTCCGCCGGATCCGGGAAGGAGACCTGGGGGAGCCGGGGGGTGGCGGCGAGCGATCTGAGGCCCGGGTCCTGGACCGCTACGTGGAGGACGCCGCGTCCCGGGTCCGCCTGGAGCGGCCCGTCAGCGCCGTGGTGGACTGCGGCAACGGCACCACCTCGGTGGTGGCCGTTCGGCTCCTCCGCGCCGTGGGGGCCGAGGTCACGCCCCTCTTCTGCGAGTCCGACGGGACCTTCCCCAACCATCATCCGGATCCCACGGTGGACGAGAACCTGGAGGCCCTCGTCAACGAGGTCCGGGCTTCGGGCGCGGAGCTGGGGATCGCCTTCGACGGGGACGGGGACCGCCTGGGGGCCGTGGACGAGAACGGGGAGGTGGTGCGGGCGGACCTCCTCCTCCTCCTCCTCGGCCTCGACCTCCTGGAGCGGAGGGGGCCGGGCCAGAAGCTGGTCTTCGACGTGAAGTGCTCCCAGGCGCTTCCCGAGGTCTACGGGGCCGCGGGCGGGGAGCCGATCATGTGGAAGACCGGCCACTCCCTGATGAAGGAGAAGATGCGGGAGACCGACGCGCCCCTGGGCGGGGAGCTGAGCGGGCATCTCTTCCTCGCCGAGGGCTACTACGGCTTCGACGACGCGGCCTTCGCGGCGTGTCGGCTCCTGGAGCTCCTCTCCCGGGACGATCGGACCCTCTCGGAGCGGATCGCCCCGTTCCCGTCCTACGTCTCCACCCCCGAGATTCGGATCGAGGTGGGCGAAGACGTCAAATTCGAGCTGGTGGAGCGGGCGAAGGACCACTTCCGCGCCCTCCACGACGTGATCGAGGTGGACGGCGTACGCATCCTCTTCGGGGACGGCTGGGGGCTTCTCCGGACCTCCAACACCCAGCCGGTCGTGGTGGCCCGGTTCGAGGCCCGGACCCCCGAGCGCCTGGAGGAGATCCGGGACGGGGTCCTGGGCTGGCTCCGGGATCAGGGGGTCGAGGGGGTGGACATCTAGGATGCCCGCCCGCCTCCCCCGGGGTGGCCGTCTCCTCCTCCTCCTCGGCGTCCTCCTCGTTCTCTTCCTTCTGGGCGGGCGCCTCGTGTCCACGTTCTACGTGGACGTCCTCTGGTTCGAGTCGGCCGGCTATCTCGGCGTATTCTGGACCCGGACCCTCTGGCAGTGGGGGCTCCGGGTGGTGGGGGGCGCGGTGGCGGCGGCGCTGGTCTACGCGAACCTCCGCATCGTCTCCGAGACCCTGGGGGCGATCCAGATCAAGCGGCGCGTGGGCGATCTGGAGATCGCCGAGAAGCTGCCCCGGAGCTACGTGCACTGGGGGGTCGCCGGAATCGCCCTCCTCGTCGGACTCTGGTTCGGCGCGGCGATTCCCTCCGGAGCGGGGATCCGGACGCTCCTCTGGCTTCAGAGTCCCGAGTGGGGGCTCGCCGATCCGGTCCTGGGCCGGGACGCCTCCTTCTACGTCTTCACGCTGCCGATCCTCAGCGGAGCGCTGACCTTCCTCCTCGTCCTGGTCTTCCTCCTGGCGGCTCTCTGCGGCGCCGGCTACGCGGCCACGGGAAGCGTTTCCTGGGAAGAGGGAAACCTGAGGATCGGCGCGACGCCCCGGGTACACCTGATCCTTCTCCTGGGCGTCTTCCTCGCTCTCGTCGCGGCCCGCTTCTGGCTGGGGCGCTCGCTCCTCCTCCTGAACGGGAACTCCGGCGTGCAGGGGATCGTCGGCTACGCCGACGTGGAGGCCCGGCTCCCCGCCTATCGGATGATGGCCGTGGTCGCCCTGCTCTCCGCGGTCGGCGTGGCCTGGGGCGGGATCAAGAACGCGAGGACTGCGCTCCTGGGCTCGCTGGCCGCGGTGGTGCTGGCGGGGATCGGCCTCGGTCAGATCTATCCGTCCCTCGTTCAGCGCTTCAGGGTGGAGCCCAACGAGCTGGCCCGGGAGACGCCGTACATCGAGCACAACCTGACCTTCACGCGGGTGGGGTTCGGCCTCGATCGGCTCCAGCGGAGACCCTACGAGTACCAGGGACCGGGCATCCGGGAGTGGACCGGGGCGGAACGGCAGCTCCGGGGATTTCCCGTGTGGAGCCGGAGCGCCCTCCTCACGACCTTTCGGGAGGTGGAGGCGCGCTTCCGCTACTATGCCTTTCCCCACGTCGCCTTCGACCGCTATCCCGTACCCTCGGGAAGCGAGGTGGTGGCCGCCTCGGTCCGGGAGATCGACCCCGGCGGGATCGAGGACCCGAACTGGCAGAACCTTCACCTCCGGAAGCGCTACATCTCCGGAATGGGCGCGGTGGCCTCGGCCGCGGCCCGCCAGACTCCCGAGGGACGACCCCTCATGATCGTCTCCGGGATCCCGCCGGAGCGCGGGGAGGGCGACCACGTTCCGGCGGAGCTCGCCCTGACGCGCTCCGACGTCTATTTCGGCTCCAGGCCCCAGCTCTATGCCGTCCTCAACCCGGGCGAGGGCGTCTTCCGGACCCCGGAGGACACGCCGGGCGAGCCCGGCGTGGACTACCCCCGGGGGATCCGACTCACCTCGCCCCTGCGCACCTTCGCCCTGGCGTGGCGGTTCCGAGACGCGAACCTGCTCTTCGCCTCGGAGATCTCCGATTCCTCTCGCTTCGTCTTCCGGCGCCAGGTCCTGGAGAGGGTCGGGACCGTGGCTCCCTTCCTCCGCTATCTGGAGGCGCCCTATCCGGTGATTCACCAGGGCCGGATCGTCTGGATCCTGGACGCGTTCACGGCCACCCGGAGCTTCCCCCTGGCCTCGCTCCACGAGGCCGAGCTCCGGCGCTCGGTGAACTACATCCGCAACTCGGTCAAGGTCACCGTGGACGCGCTGACCGGCGAGATGCGCTTCTGGATCGTCCAGCCCGGCGATCCTCTGGTGGCCGCCTACCGGCAGGCTTTTCCGAGCCTCTTCCGGCCCATGGAGGAGATGCCCGAGGGCCTGCGGGCGCACATCCGGTATCCGCGCTCCCACCTGGAGCTCCAGGCCAACGTCCTGCAGCAGTACCACCAGGAGACGGCTCCCCGATTCCACGGCCAGCAGGACGTCTGGTCGCGGCCCCAGGAGCTGGGTGAGGACAGCCGGCCGGTCCCCTACCGGGCCGAGTACGGCTACTACAGGCTCCCCGGGGACGCCGACCCCGGCTTCCACCTCACCACCGTCTTCGTGCCCGCGGGCCGTCAGAACCTCACCGGGATCCTCGTGGCCCGCTCCGACCCGGAGCGCTACGGCGAGCTTCTCCTCGTTGATGTCCCCGTGGAGGACCAGGTGCCGGGCCCCCGCCAGGTCGAGGCCCTGGTGGAGCAGGATCCTGTCATCTCCCAGCAGTTCTCCCTCTGGCGGACGGGCGGCAGCCAGGTGTGGACCGGGCATCTCCACCTGGTGCCCGTGGGGGGCAGCCTCCTCTACATGGAGCCGATCTTCCTGGCGGCCGAGCAGGACGCGATCCCCGAGCTCCGTCGCTTCGTCCTCAGCGACGGAACCCGCGTGGTCATGGCGGCGGACCTTCCCAGCGCTCTCGGGGCCCTCCGGGAGGGTGGAGCGTCGGTTCCCCGGCCGGTCGGTGAGGGACCGGACGAGGCCGATCGGGGCCGGGACTGGCCCGACGCGGCCCTCCAGATCCTGGAGCGGGCGGAGAACCGCCTCCGTGAGGGGGACTGGGCGGGCTTCGGAAGGGCGCTCGAGGAGCTCCGGCGCACCCTCGAAGGGGCGCGGAGTGGCGGCGGAGGTGGGGCCGAGACCCTTCCTTGATCCCGTCCCGGGCTCCCGGTACCTTCCACCGGCTCAACTCTGAACTTCCGCGAAATCACCGATGGATCTACACGAGTATCAGGCCAAGGAGATCCTCCGCGGGGCGGAGATTCCGGTGCCGCCGGGAAAGGTGGCGGAGTCCCCCGGGGAGGCCGAAGCCCTCGCCGGGGAGTACGGGGGGCGGGTCGTGGTGAAGGCCCAGGTGCACACCGGCGGACGCGGCAAGGCGGGGGGCGTGAAGCTCGCGGACTCTCCCGGGGAGGCCCGGGAACACGCCGACGCGATCCTGGGGATGGAGATCAAGGGACACCGGGTCCGGACGGTGCTGGTGACCCCGGCGGAGGAGATCGCCGGTGAGGCGTACGTCGGGGTCCTGATGGACCGGGGCGCCCGGGCTCCGGTCTTCATGGTCTCCTCCGAGGGCGGAGTGGACATCGAGGAGGTGGCCCGGGAGACGCCCGAGAAGATCCGGAAGCTGGAGGTCGATCCCCGCTACGGCCTCCTTCCGCACCAGGCGTATTGGCTCGCCGCTTCCCTCTACGACGCCCCCGGGCTCATCAAGCAGGCCTCGAAGATCATCTCCCGCCTGTACAGGGCCTACGAGGATGCGGGCGCGTCGATGGTGGAGATCAATCCCCTGATCGACACGCCCGACGGGGTGCTGAAGGCGATCGACGCGAAGATGACGATCGACGACAACGAGCTCTTCCGCCGTCCCGACGTGGCGGGGTATCGGGACACCAGCGCCGAGCCCTGGGCCGAGACGAAGGCCCGGCAGGCCGGGTTGAGCTACGTGAAGCTCGACGGCGACGTGGGCTGCTGCGTGAACGGGGCCGGTCTGGCCATGGCCACCATGGACCTGGTGAAGTACTACGGCGGCGAGCCGGCCAACTTCCTGGACATCGGAGGCTCGTCGAGCCCCGAGAAGGTGGTGGCGGCCCTGGAGATCATCACCTCCGATCCCAACGTGAAGGTGATCCTCTTCAACATCTTCGGCGGGATCACCCGGTGCGACGACGTGGCCAACGGCATCGTCGAGGCCATCCAGTCGATCGACATCGACCTGCCCCTGGTGATCCGCCTCACCGGCACCAACGAGGAAGAGGCGGTGGAGATCCTGGAGGACGCCGGGCTCTCCGCCGCGACCTCCATGGACGAGGTCGTGCAGCGGGCGGTGGAGACGGCGGGGACGGGGTAGGGGAGACCGATGGCGATCTTCGCGGACGAATCGACGCGGCTGGTGGTCCAGGGGATTACCGGTCGGGACGGCTCCTTCCACGCCGCACAGATGATGGAGTACGGGACCCGGGTCGTGGCCGGGGTGACCCCGGGCAAAGGGGGCCGGACCTTCGAAGGCCCCGGCGGTGAAGAGGTACCGATCTTCCACACCATGGACCGCGCGGTGGAGGAGACGGGAGCCAACGCCTCGGTCGTCTACGTTCCCCCGGCCTTCGCCGCCGACGCGATCATGGAGGCGGCCGACGCGGGGGTCGAGCTCATCGTGGCCATCACCGAGGGGATCCCCGTCCAGGACATGGCCCGGGTCCTCGAGTACGTGGATGACCAGGGGGCCCGTCTCCTGGGGCCGAACTGCCCGGGCCTGATCTCGCCGGGGAAGGCGAAGGTGGGGATCCTTCCGGCCCAGATCGTCACTCCCGGCCCCGTGGGCGTGATCTCCCGCTCGGGGACCCTGACGTACGAGGCGGTCTATCATCTCACGGGCGCGGGGATGGGGCAGTCGACCTGCGTCGGTATCGGTGGAGATCCCCTGATCGGCACCAACTTCGTCGACTGCCTGGAGGCGTTCGACGCCGATTCCGAGACCGAGGCGATCGTCATGATCGGTGAGATCGGCGGGACCGACGAGCAGGAAGCCGCCGCCTGGGTCAGCGAGCACGTGGAGATTCCGGTCGTGGGCTTCATCGCCGGACAGACCGCTCCCCCGGGTCGGCGGATGGGCCACGCCGGAGCGATCATCAGCGGCTCGGCGGGCACCGCCGAGGAGAAGATGAAGGCCTTCGAGGAGAACGGGATCGCCGTGGCCCGGCGGCCCGTGGAGATCGCCGAACTCGTCGGGGACGCGCTGGGGAACTGAGCTCCTGGTCCGGGCCCCTTCACGCGTCGGCTCCCCCCCGGCGCGGGGCGCTCGAACGGGGAGGACGGGAGCGGGCCACCGGCCCGCTCCCACTGCCGGGAGGACCCTATGAAGCTCTCCCAACTCCTTTCCCGGAACCGGATCGTGCTTCCCATGCACGCCCGGGATCTCGGCTCCGCCGTGCGGGTCCTCTGCGAGCGCCTCGAGGAGGAGGGAGCCCTGGAGCGAGGCTCCGCGGACGAGGTCGTGGGGGCCGTCCTCGGCGCCGACGAAGGCGACCTGATCCGGATCAACGAGGCGGTCCTTCTCGGCGCGGCCCGGACGGCGGGCGTGGAGCGGATGGAGGGAGTGCTGGGCCTCGCGCAGACCCCTTTCCGCGTGGATCCCCTGGGCGGCGACCGGGACGCGACCCTGGCCAGGGGACTCCTCCTGCTCCTCACGCCCCGGCGCCTGGCCACGCTTCGCGTCCAAGCGATTCCCACGATCGTCCGCTACTTTCGCCAGGAGGACCGGGGACGGCGTCTCCTGACCGCGGAGCGGCCCGAGGAGATCGTGGCCCTGGAGCGCATGGAGGATGCCGACGTCCACGACCAGCTCGTGGTCAAGGACGCCATGTCCCCGCTCCAGTATCGGGTATACCCCGACACCCCGCTCGAAGAGGTCGTCGACCTCATGGTGAGGCGGGAGCTCCACGCCGTCCCGGTCGTGGGAGAGAGCCAGGAGGTCCTGGGGATCATCACGGCCGGGGACGCCCTCAAGAACCTGCTGCCGCGCCGGTTGACCGGCGAGGGGGAGCGGGACGCCGCCGCGTCGGTGGCCCGGGACGTGATGACCCGCTCGGTCCTGTGCGTCTCCGAGGATCAGAGCCTCGTCGAGGCGGCGAACATGATGATCAACAAGGAAGTGGATCAGCTCCCGGTGGTGCGGGAGGGCGAGCTTGTGGGATTCCTGACCCAGGAGACCCTCCTCCGACAGCTCTTCGGGAGCTGACTTCCGCGGCGCCGACGGGCCGCGGTAAACCACGCGATCAGACGACGAGAGGGTAAGCGCTTTCATGAATCGAACGCTCGCCATCATCAAGCCCGACGCGGTCTCGACGGGAAAGGCCGGAGCGATCCTGGCCCACCTGGAGGACGCGGGATTCCGCCTGAGGGCCGCGCGCCTCACCCGGCTGAGCCGGGCCCAGGCCCGGGCCTTCTACGAGGTCCACAGCGAGAGGCCCTTCTACGATTCCCTCGTGGCGTTCATGACGTCGGGACCCGCGATCCCCATGGTGCTGGAGGCGGAGGACGCGGTTCCGAAGCTGCGGGCCACGATCGGGGCGACCGATCCGGCCGAGGCGGACGAGGGCACGGTCCGGGCCCGCTTCGCCGAGTCGAAGGAGAGGAACGCGATCCACGCGTCCGACTCCCCCGAGAACGCCGAGAAGGAGATCCGCTTCTTCTTCAGCCGCAGCGACCTCCTGGCCCTGGAGCGATAGGGGTCCAGGGAGGGCGTCCCGCCGCGGCGGCCGGGCGACCCGCCCGGGGAAAGAAGGTCCGATTCGAGGGTAGGAGTGCGCTCGGGGAGATGGCCCCAGTGGGGTGACCCCGCGTTGACACGACTCGCGAATTCCAGATAGCTTTCTCGACTATGTTGACCCTCGATCTCGCCCGCCTGGCGCGGGAAAACGGGCGGATCCACATACGCCGGCGCCTCGGCGCCGAGGAGGAGCTCTTCGAGGGGGTGGACCTGCCCCTCGAGGACGGCCTCACCGTGGACCTCCACGTCACCCGGCTGGAGAGCGGTGAGATCATGGTCCGGGGACGCTACGCGGGGGTGCTCGCCCGCCGGTGCCGCCGATGCCTGGAGCCCGTGGATGTCCCCCTGGACGAGGAGATGGCGCTTCTCTTCGCCCCCCAGGACGAGCTGGGCGGGGACGAGGAGGAGCGGGACGAGGAGATCCGGGGCTATAATGCCGCCTCGGGCGAGATCGATCTGGCCGCGGCGATCCGGGAAGAGGTCATCCTCTCGGCGCCCCTCTACGCGGTATGCGAGGAGGACTGCAGGGGGCTCTGCCCCCAGTGCGGAACGAACCTGAACGAATCGAGCTGCGACTGTACCCGGAGCGAGCGGGATCCCCGCTGGGATGCGCTCCGGCAGCTCCAGACCGAATGAGAGCGAGCCATGGCCGTACCCAAGAAGCGAACGTCCAAGCAGCGGAAGCGGAAGCGCCGCACGCACTACAAGGCCGAGACGCCGGACCCGAACGCGTGCCCCGAGTGCGGCGATCCGAAGCTCCCCCATCACGTGTGTCCCACCTGCGGATACTACAGGGGAGAGCCCGTCCTCGAGGTCGAGGCCGAGTAGATCCCCGATCTCCGCGGGCCTGAGAGGAGGCTGCCCCGGTGCGCATTGCTCTGGACGCCATGGGCACCGACGATGCCCCTGGAAGCGAGGTGGCCGGGGCCGTCGGTGCGCTCCGGGACCTCCGGTCCGACCTCGAGATCGTCCTGGTAGGCGATCAGGGACGGATCCGGGAGGAGCTGAAGCGCTACGAGGGCGTGGATCTGGACCGTCTCCGCGTGGAGCACGCCCGAGAGCGGATCGATCCGGGCGAGTCTCCGGCCCTGGCCGTCCGTCGAAAGCCCGATTCGTCGATCGTCGTCGGACTCAACCTCCAGAAGGACGACGAGGCCGACGCCTTCGTGAGCGCGGGCTCGACCGGGGCCGTGATGGCGGCGTCGCTCCTCCTCCTCCGGCCCCTTCCCGGGGTCGATCGGCCGGCGATCGGGACCCTCCTCCCCACGGCCAGCGGCGCCTGCCTCATGCTGGACGCGGGGGCCAACGTGGACTGCAAGCCCCACCACCTCCTGCAGTTCGCCCTTCTGGGCAACATCTACGCCCAGGATCTCATGGGCCGCGAGCGTCCCCGGGTCGGGCTGCTGAACATCGGAGAGGAGCCCGAGAAGGGGGACGAGCTCTCCGTGGAGGCGTATCGTCTCCTCACCGAGAGCTCGGTCAACTTCGTGGGCAATATCGAGGGCAGGGAGCTCATCCAGGGACCGGTGGACGTCCTCGTCTGCGACGGGTTCGTCGGCAACGTGCTCCTGAAGTTCTACGAGTCCGTGGCCGAGTTCATCATCGGTCTACTCCGCCGGGAGTTGGAGCAGATCGAAGAGGAGCTCGAGCTCGAGGACATCTTTCGCATCCTGGATTACGCAGAATACGGGGGCGCGCCCCTCCTGGGCGTGAACGGCGTCTCGATCGTCTGCCACGGGCAGTCTCCGCCGAAGGCGGTCCAGAACGCGATCGGCGTGGCCGCCCAGGCGGTGAGCTCCTCCATGGTGTCCCACATCGCGGGTGAGCTCTCCGGCGCAACGGAGGGCACCGGAAAGGTCCCATGAAGAAACCCCAGCCCAGCGTGGAGATCGTCTCGACCGGTCGCTATCTGCCGGAGCGGGTCCTCACGAACCACGATCTCGAGGAGATCGTCGACACCTCGGACGAGTGGATCCGTGAGCGCACCGGAATCCGGGAGCGTCGCATCGCGGCGGACGACGAGCTCGCGGCGGAGATGGGCGCCGAGGCGTCCCGGGTCGCCATGCGGCGCGCCGGGATCGAGGCCGGTGAGGTGGACCTCCTCGTCCTCTCCACGGCCACGCCCGATCGCTGGCTGCCCTCCACGGCCTGCGACGTACAGGCGATTCTCGGGGCCACCAACGCCGTGGCCTACGACCTCATGGCCGCCTGCAGCGGATTCCTCTACGGGCTCTCGGTGGCCGAAGGCTACCTGGTGGCGGGCCGGGGCGAGGTCGCCCTCGTCGTGTCCACCGAGAAGATGAGCTCGATCGTCGACTGGGAGGATCGCTCGACCTGCGTCCTCTTCGGCGACGGGGCCGCGGCGGCGGTGGTTCGCGCGTCCGGAGGGGATCGGGGGATCCTCTCGAGCCACCTGCGCTCCGACGGCAAGCTTGCCGAGCTCCTCTACCGCCCCGCCGGAGGAGCCGCCGCGCCGATCGACGAGGCCACCCTCTGTCGCAAGGACCACCTGCTCCGCATGGAGGGGCGCGAGGTGTTCAAGCACGCGGTCCGCTCCATGGCCGAGGCCTCGGCCATGGCGCTCAAGGACGCCGGCCTCACCCCCGCGGACGTCGACATCATGGTGCCCCATCAGGCGAACATCCGGATCATCCAGGCCACTGCGAAGTATGCCGGGATACCCATGGAGCGGGTGTACGTCAACGTGGACCGCTACGGCAACATGAGCTCGGCCACGGTCCCGGTGGCCCTGGACGAGGCCCAGGAGTGCGGGCGGATCCGTCCCGGCGACGACGTGCTCGCCGTCGCCTTCGGAGCCGGCCTCACCTGGGGCGCCATGGCTCTTCGCTGGTAAGCCTGAAAACGACGAAAGGACGACCGTTGTCCCTCGGACTGCTCTTTCCGGGACAGGGATCTCAGCACGTGGGCATGGGACGGGATTTGGCCCGCGCCTTTCCCCTGGCCGCGGAGACCTTCGAAGAGGCGGACGAGATCCTGGGGATCGGGCTCTCCCGCGTGGCCTGGGACGGTCCCGAGAAGGAGCTGACGAGGACCCGGAACGCCCAGCCGGCGATCCTGGTCCATTCGGTGGCGGTCATCAGGGTCCTCCGGGACCGGCTTCCGCCGGTGGCGATGGCCGCGGGGCACTCCCTGGGCGAGTTCAGCGCCCACGTGGCCGCGGGCACCTTCTCCTTCGAGGACGCCCTCCGGGCGGTCCGGCGTCGCGGCGAGCTCATGCACGAGGCCGGGGCGGAGCGGAGGGGCACCATGGCCGCGATCCTCGGGCTCGACGACGAGCAGGTGGAGGAGGTGTGCGCGTCGGTGCCCGGGGATGTCGGCGCCTGCGTCCCTGCGAACTTCAACTGTGACGGACAGGTCGTGATCAGCGGGGACGTGGCCGGGGTCGAGCGGGGGATGGAGCTGGCCCGCTCCGCGGGTGCGAAGCGGGTGGTGCAGCTCAACGTGTCGGGAGCCTTCCACTCCCCCCTGATGGAGCCGGCTAACTCGGGATTGGAGCGGGAGCTCCGGGCCCGCGCCTTTCGGGATCCCGACTTCCCCGTCGTCTCCAACGTCACCGCGGAGCCCGTGGGCCGGGGGGAAGAGGCCCGGGAGCTCCTCCTGCGCCAACTCACCGCCCCCGTTCGCTGGGCGGCGTCGATCCGGCGCATGGTGAACGGAGGCGTGGACCGGTTCCTGGAGCTGGGCCCGGGCACCGTGCTCTGTGGCCTGAACCGGCGGAACGCACGGGAGTTCGACTGCGCGTCCCTCTCCGACGCCGACGACGTGGAGGCGCTGGCCTCCACCGATCTCCCGGCCGGCGCCTGAGGGCGGAAGGAAGAGAGAGGACGATGGCGGAAAGGGAGCTCACAGGCGAGGTGGCCCTGGTCACCGGCGGTTCGCGGGGGATCGGGCACGCGATCGCCGGGGCCCTTGCCGAGGGCGGGGCCCGGGTCGCGGTGGTGGGACGTGACGGCGGGCGTGCCGGGGAGGCCGCCGACGGCCTTCCGGGGGAGGGCCACGCGGCCTATGCCTGCGATGTCGCCGACGGGGACGGGGTCCGGGAGGTGGTGGACCGGATCTCGGAGGACGTGGGCGAGCTGACGATCCTGGTGAACAACGCCGGGATCACCCGGGACAACATCCTCCTGCGACTCAAGGACGACGATTGGGACCGGGTGATGGCGGTGAACCTCAAGGGGGCGTTCAACGCCACCCGGGCCGTGACCCGGGGCATGATGAAGCGCCGCCGGGGGGTGATCCTGAATATCACCTCGGTCGTGGGTCTCACCGGAAACGCGGGCCAGTCCAACTACGCCGCATCCAAGGCGGGGCTGGTGGGATTCACCAAGAGCGTGGCCCGGGAGCTGGCGAGCCGGGAGATCCGCTGCAACGCACTCGCGCCGGGCTATATCTCGACGGACATGACCGCGGAGCTGACCGACGATCAGGTCGAGGCGCTCCGGGAGCGGATTCCCTTGGGACGCCTGGGCGAGCCCGAGGACGTGGCCCAGGTGGCCCGCTTTCTCTGCGGACCCGGGGCTCGCTACATTACCGGGCAAGTCCTGGCCGTGGACGGCGGTATGGTGATGTAGGACCGCGTCGAGCGCGGCGTGGAGAGCGAGAGAGCAGCGAGCGAAGACCGATCAACTCGAACGAGAGGGGGAAGGAATGGCGGGGAACGCCGAAGAGATGGTGAAGGAGATCATCATCAACGAGCTGGGCGTGGATCCGGACAAGGTGACGCCGGAGGCGTCGTTCGTGGAGGATCTGGGCGCCGACTCCCTGGACACGGTGGAGCTCGTGATGGCGTTCGAGGAGGAGTTCGGGATCGACATCCCGGACGAGGACGCCGAGCAGATGCGGACGGTGGGGGACGCCATCGAATACATGAAGAAGCACCAGGAGAGCTGATCCTGCACGGTGTGGAGACGATCGTGTTCCACGTGACGGGGATGGGCGGACGATGAGCCGGGGTGCCGGGAAAGCCGCCTCCAGGGTCGTGATCACGGGCCTGGGCGCCGTCAGCCCGGTGGGCAACGACGTGGACGCGACCTGGAAGGGGCTTCTGGCGGGGACGAGCGGAGGGGGACCGATCACCCTCTTCGACCCCACCGAGGACTTCGCCACCCGGATCGCCTGCGAGGTCAAGGAGTTCGACCCCTCCCTCTATCTGGACGCCAAGGAGGAGCGGCGCTACGACCGCTTCGCCCAGTTCGCCGTGGCGGTATCCCAGCAGGCCATGAACTGCGCGGGGCTGAACGCCCGACCCGACTCCGTTCCGCCCGAGCGGTTCGGGGTGATCTTCGGGAGCGGAATCGGGGGAATGGAGACCTTCGAGGAGCAGTGCCGCACCCTGATCGAGCGGGGAGCGGGGAGGGTGAGCCCATTCTTCATCCCCATGTACATCCCCGACATCGCCGCGGGCCTGATCTCGATCCGCTTCGGGGCCTACGGGCCGAACTTCGCCACCGTGTCCGCGTGCGCCTCGAGCGCCCACGCGATCGGGGTGGCGTTCCGCAGCATCGAGCGGGGCGAGTGCGACCTCGTGATCGCCGGAGGATCGGAGGCCAGCGTCACGCCCCTGGCCGTGGCCGGCTTCGCGTCGATGAAGGCGATGTCCACCCGGAACGACGACGGCGCGAGGGCGAGCCGGCCCTTCGACGCGACCCGGGACGGATTCGTGATCGGGGAGGGGGCGGGAGCCCTGGTGCTGGAATCCCTCGAACACGCCCGGGAGCGGGGCGCGGAGCCGATCGCCGAGATCGTGGGCTGCGGGCTCTCGGCCGACGCCTACCACATCACCTCACCGGCGCCCGAGGGACAGGGAGCCCAGTACGCCATGCGTCTCGCTCTGGAAGACGCCGGGGTGGCCCCGGAGGACGTGGACTACATCAACGCCCACGGCACGTCGACGCCCCAGAACGACGCCACCGAGACCATCGCGGTGAAGGCGGTCTTCGGAGACGCCGCCTACGACCTCGTCATGGGCTCCACGAAGTCGATGACCGGGCACCTGCTGGGCGCGGCCGGTGGGCTCGAGGCGGTGGTCTGCGCCCTGGCCTGCCGGGACGGCAGGATTCCGCCCACCATCAACTTCACGGAGCCGGATCCGGAGTGCGATCTGGATTACGCCCACGACGGCATGCGGGAGCGCGACGTGGCGCTGGCCCTGACCAACTCCTTCGGCTTCGGGGGACACAACGTGTGCCTGGCGATCCGGCGGTGGGAAGGGGCGTAGCCGGCCCCCACCCCGCGGCGTCGGCGCACCCCCACCCGGGACGGGAGCCGACCTCGTGAGGGTGGGCTGCGGCTACGACTCCCATCGCTTCGATCCGGAGAGGCCCCTGATCCTGGGAGGGGTGGAGATTCCGGACGAGCCGGGCCTCGCGGGCCACTCCGACGGCGACGCCGTGGCCCACGCGGTCACCGACGCGATCCTGGGTGCCGGCGGAGCGGGCGACATCGGCCGACACTTCCCCCCGGACGACGACCGCTGGAAGGACGCCGACTCCATCGAGATCCTCCGCGAGGCCTCTGGGATCCTCGCCAACCGGGATCTGCGGGTCGTGAACGCCGACGTGACCATCGTTTGCCAGCACCCCCGGATCGGACCCCACGCCGCCGAGATGCGCAGGAAGCTCGCGGAGGCCCTTGATCTGGACGCGGGCGCCGTATCCGTGAAGGGAAAGACGAACGAAGGGATGGGATGGATCGGGGCCGAGGAGGGCCTGGCCGTGATCGCCGTGGCTCTGGTGGACTCCCTCGCCGCCCGGCGGGGGGGATATCACGGGTCCACCGAAGGGTTCCCTCTCTGAGGGCTCTCCGGGCTGCCGGAGAGCAGCCGAGAGCGCCCGGATCGCCCGGACGAAGCGGGAGGATCTGATGGACGGGATCCTGGCCTACCTGGGGTCTCTCCCCGAGGTTCTCGTCTACGTCGTCCTCGGAGCGGGGGCGGCCCTGGAGAACGTGGTGCCCGTCGTGCCCGCCGACACGGTGATCCTCCTGGGCGGGTTCGTGGCCGGGGCGGGCGCCGCGGACCCCTGGTCGGTCTTCCTCGTCACCTGGGCGTCGAACGTGGGGTCCGCCCTGGCCGTCTATTGGGCCGGTCTCCGCTACGGGCGCTCCTTCTTCGCCAGCGGCGCCGGCCGCCGCGTCCTGAGCCGGGGTCAGATCGAGCGGATGGAGGGCTTCTACCGTCGCTGGGGACTTCCGGCGATCTTCTTCACCCGCTTCCTTCCCGGCCTACGGGCCGTGGTGCCCGCGTTCGCCGGGGTGAGCCACCACCCCTTCCTGCCCGTCGCGGTGCCGGTGGCGGTGGCGTCGGCGATCTGGTACGGGGGACTCGTCTGGCTCGGAGCCACCGCCGGCCGCAACCTGGACTCGATCCGGACCTGGCTCGCGGGGACGAACCGGGTCCTCCTGGCGGTCTCCCTGGCGATCGCGGTCGGCCTGGCCGGGTGGTGGTGGCGTACCCGAAGCTCCCGGCGGGGCCGACCCGACGAGCCTGGATCCGGTCCCGCCGGGACCGGAGGAGGAGGGGCCGTGAAGGAGAGCGGATCCCCGTGAGCGACCCTTCCCGGGCCTTTCGCATCGAGCAGTTCGTCGACTTCCTGACCTTCGAGCGGGGACTGTCGGACCGGACCGTCCGCGCCTACCACCGGGATCTCCGCGGCCTCGTCGACTTCCTGGGCGACCGGGACGTGGACGCGCCGGAGGCGGTCGACGCCGGGGACCTCCGGGAATACGTCTTTCACCTGAAGGAGCGGGGTCTCGCCGCGAGCACGATCCGTCGCGCACAGTCGTCGATACGGACCTATTTCACCTTCCTCGTCGGCGAAGGCGCCGTCGAGGGCGACCCGAGCGATCGGATGGAGTCCCCTCGCTCCGGTCGACGGCTGCCCACGGTCCTCACCCGGGACGAGACGGAGCGGCTCCTGGAAGCGCCGGACCCGGATCATCCCCTCTTTTGGAGGGACCGGGCGATCCTCGAGACCCTCTACGCCACCGGGGTCCGGGTCTCCGAGCTCGTCGTCCTCCGCATCGTCGACGTGGACGCCCACGAGGGCTTCTGCACCGTCTTCGGAAAGGGGTCCAGGGAACGGATCGTTCCGGTGGGCCGGACGGCCTTGCGGGTCCTGGAACGGTATCTCCGGGAGGTCCGTCCGACGCTCGAGGGTGGGGAAGGGAAGGGCGTGGTGTTCCTGAACCACCGGGGACGCCCGCTGAGTCGGGTGGCGATCTGGAATCTCGTCAAGGAGGCCGCCGAAGAGGCAGGGATCGAGAAGGACGTCTCACCCCACACCCTCCGGCACTCCTTCGCCACCCACCTCCTGGAGGGGGGCGCCGACCTGGCGGCGGTCCAGGAGCTGCTGGGTCACGCCGACATCTCGACCACGCAGATCTACACCCACGTCGACCGGGAATACCTGCGGGAGGTCCACCGGAGGTACCACCCCCGGCGATGAGCGGGCGGTTGGCGGGCCGTTCCGGTCCGTCCGATCCGCGGCGGTCCGGTGCCCGGCGGCCCTCAGATCCCGGGTCGAGCGGCCGCGGCCCTCGGCTCGGCGTCGGAGCCGGCGGCCACGAAGAGGTCGGCCTGGGAGCGCGCGTCTTCCAGGAGGGTCACCGCCCGGGCGAGCACCCGGTCCCGCTCCATCCGGAACCGCAGCGCCCGGTCGGTATCCTCGCTACGGTCGGCGATCTGGGTTCGGGCCCGCCAGGCGAGATACTCCCTGGCCCCCTCCGTCAGGGCCTCCGGGGGGAGGCCCTCCTCCACCAGGCCGTCGAGGAAAGCCTCGAAGGCCGCGGGATCCATGACGGGGACGTCGGCCTCCCCTCCACCATTCCCCTCCTCTCCGTTCTGGGTCTGCTCGAAGGAGAACTCGGCCATCCGGAGCCCGAGGGGGATCTGGGCCCTGGCGGCGCTCTGCAGGAGCTCCTGCTCCTCGGAGGTCAGGGTGTCGGCGATCACCGGGAGGTCGGGGAAGACCCCTCCGCCGGCGTTGAGCTCCCGACCGCTCGCGGTCACCACCGTGGGGAAGGTGTCGCGGCTCTCGGCGACGGGTCGTCCCTCCCGGTCCCGGGGACGATGCAGGGAGCGCCCCAGGGGCGTGAACCAGCTGCCCGTGGTCAGGCGAATTCGCCGGTTGCCCGGCAGACGCATGAGGGTCTGCACCACGCCCTTGCCGAAGGTGCGCTCGCCCATGACCAGGGCACGGTCGTGGTCCTGGAGCGCGCCTGCCAGGATCTCGGCCGCCGAGGCGGTATACTCGTCCACGAGCACCACGATGGGAAGGTCCGGAATCCGGGCCGGAGAGCGGGCCTGCCAGCGCTCCTCCCGGGTCTCGCCCCCGCTTCCGGGCACCCGGCTCCTGGCGCTGGCCAGAGTCTGGCCCGGCTCGAGGAAGAGATCCGAGAGCTCCAGCGCCTCGTCGAGATAGCCCCCGGGATTTCGGCGGAGATCGAGGATCACCCCCCGGGCCCCCTCGAGTTCGGCGATGGCGGAGTCCACTTCCTGGGCCGAGCTCCGGGCGACGCGATCGATCTGGATGTAGGCCACGTCGTCTGTGATCCGCTCGGCGGTGACTGCCGGGACGTGCACTTCGTCCCGGCGGATCGTGAACGGGATCGACTCGCCCAGCCCCGGGCGGGCGATCTCCACGTCCACGGTGGTTCCGGGCCGGCCACGGATCCGACCCGACGCCTGGTCGATCGACCAGTCGGTGGCGTCGCTCCCGTTCACCCCCACGATCCGGTCCCCCACCTGGAGCCCCACCTGGTCGGCGGGCGTGCCCCGGAATACCGCGGTGATCGTCACCAGGTCGTTGAGCCGGCTGATCGTCACCCCGATGCCGGCGTAGTTGCCCGTGTTGTCCTCCTGGAACTCGCTGTACTCGTCGGGAGTGAAGACGGTGGCGTAGGGGTCGTCGAGCTCCTGGATCAGCCCCTCCAGCGCCTTGCGCCAGAGCGCCGAGTCGCCGTAGGCCTCGAGGTGATAGTTCCGGATCGCCCGGAACGCGCCCAGGAAGATCTCGGCGCCCTCGGCCGCCGCGCTGTCGGCCCGGGTCCGGTCGGCGCGATCCGCCGCGCCGGTGGGCCCGGCCCCGGTCTGGGCCGCCGCGGCCGTGGGAAGAAGGAGCAGACCGGTGAGAAGGGCGAGGGTGGTTCGCTTCATGGGACGACTCGAGGAAAATCGGGTCGGGCTTGCCTCTCTAACCCCGGGCGGCCGGGGTCCGTTCCCGCCCCGACCCGGAGCCTACTCTTCCAATGTACCACCGACTCGTGGAAGTCCGCGACATTCCCTCGCCGCTCCGTCCACGCCGGACGGCGTCGGGCCGGGCGGCCGGCTCGGGGGCCGTGAACGAAGCCGCGCCCGGGGCCGGGGCGGTCGCTCGCGCGCCGCCGCGGGAGCGTTGGCGGGGAGCCCTACCGGTCAACGAACCCTGCCACGCCGGCCGGAGAGGGCCAGGGCGCCGAAGAACAGGGCGGCGCTGACGAGCACGATCGAAGCCCCCGAGGGCAGGTTCCAGTGCCACGAGAGCCAGAGTCCGCCCAGCACCGCGGCGACCGCCGAGCTTATGGACACGGCCACCATCCCCCGAATGGAGCCGGCGAGCGCCTGGCCCGTGGCCGCGGGAATGACCAGGAAGGCGGACACCAGCACGATCCCGACCAGCTTCATCGCGGCGACGATCGTGACCGCGAGAAGCGTCAGGAGAAGGTAGTGGAGCCCGGTGACCGGCAGGCCGGCGGCCCGGGCCGCCTCGGGATCGACGCCCAGGAAGAGGAACTCCTTGAAGAGGAGGACCAGGAGCCCCAGGGCGACGCCGGAGAGACCCACGAGGATCCAGACGTCGGACGGGCGCACGGAGAGGATGTTGCCGAAGAGATACCCGAGGAGGTCCTGGCGGTAGGTCGGAGTGAGGCTGATCACGGCCACGCCCAGGGCCATGGCCGTGGGGAAGAAGATCCCGATCGCCGTGTCCTCCGACACCCGTTGCTGGCCCGAGAGCCAGGCGATCGCCCACGCCACGCCGACGGAGAAGATCATCGCCCCCGTCACCGGCGACAGCCCCGTCAGGAGGCCGAGCGCCACCCCGCCCAGGGCGGCGTGGGAGATGCCCACTCCGATGAACGCCATCCGGCGGAGCACGACGAAGACCGCCAGGACGGCGCAGGTGATTCCGACCAGGAGCCCGGCGGCGAGGGCCCGCTGGAGGAAGCCGTAGGCGAGGAGCTCCGTCACGCCGGCTCGTGGTCGTGGGGATGGGGAAAGGCGTAGGTGCGCTCGAGGATCTCCGAGGCGAGCACGTCCTCAGGCGCACCCTCGGCCCGGAGGGTCCGGTCGAGGAGGAGGAGCCGACCGGCGTGCTGGGCGACGTCCTCGATGTCGTGGGAGGCGCAGAACACGGTCAGCCCCCGGGCCCGCTGGAGGTCGCACACCAGCCCGTAGAATCGAGCGCGGGCGGCCGGGTCAAGGCCCGCCGTGGGCTCGTCCAGGAGGAGGAGACGGGGGTCGGCGACCAGCGCCCGGGCGATCAGGACCCCTCTGCTGCTGCCCGCCCGAGAGCTCGCTGAAGCCATCCTCGGCCCGGTCCGCCAGGCCCACCTGCGCCAGGGCCTCCCGGGAGCGCTCCCGGTCCCTGCGACCCGGACGTCGGCCCAGGCCGAGGCGGCCGTAGCGGCCCATGACGACGGCCTCCTCGGAGGTGAGGGGGAACCCCGTGGGGATCCGGACCCGCTGGGGCACGTAGCCGATCGGTTGAAGCTGGCGTCCGGGGGGCCGTCCGAAGACGAGGACCCGGCCCTCCGTGGGCTTCAGGAGGCCCAGGAGGATGCGCAGACAGGTGGACTTACCGGCGCCGTTGGGGCCGATCAGGGCCGCGAACTCCCCGGGGGACACGGAGAGGGTGACGTCCTGGAGGACGGGGGGGCCGTCGTAGGCGAAGGACAGATCGCGGAGGAGGATCGCCTCCTCGGCGGGCCGCCGGAGCCCGCCGGGCGAGTCCTCTCTCCCCGGGGGTCGAGTGGATGACACGATTTCACCTCTCGTCGAGGATGTCGGACGCTCCGGCCCTTCCACCCAGCCCGCGCACGAGCTGCCGGGTGTTCCAGCGCAGGAGCTGCGGATAGCCGTCCCGTCGCTCCACCCCGGGGCCGCCCAGGGGATCCAGGAGGAGGACGGGCACCCCGAGCTCCGCGGCGAGGGCCCGTGCCGCGGTCCCGGCGAGCTGAGGCTCGCTGAAGATCGCCCGAATCCCCGCCCGCCGGGCCTCGTCGACGAGCTCCGCCAGGTAACGGGCCGACGGCTCCTGGCCGGGGTGGGGGTGGAGGGTCCCCACCTCCCGGAGGCCGTACCGCTCCGCGAAGTAGCTCCACGCGGGATGGGTGGTCACGAAGGCCCGGTTGGCCACCGTCTCCAGGACGCCCCGGATCTCCCGGTCCAGGGCCGCGAGGGTGTCGGCCAGGGCTTCGGACCGGGCCCGGATCGCCCGGGTCGAGTCGGGGACGAGGACCGCCAGGGCGTGGGTGAGGCGGGGAAGAAGGTCGTCGCGCACCCGGACGGGGTCCAGCCACACGTGGGGATTGCCGGTCCCCTCCGCCCGGCCCTCCCCCATGAGCTCCATTCCCCGGGTCAGGACCACGACCCGGAGGTCGGAGCTCGCCTCGACCAGGTCCGTCGCCCAGGCGTCGAGCCCACCGCCCACGGCCAGGTACAGCCTCGCCCCCGAGACCGTGCGGATCTCCCGGGGCGTGATCTCGAAGGTGGCGGGCGAGGCCCGGGGTGGAAGGAGGACCTCGACCTCGACCGCCCTCCCGCCGACCCGTCGGGCCAGGTCCGCCAGTGGGAAGATCGATGCGACCACCCGGGGCGGCCCGTCTCGTGGGGTCCGGTCCGGCACTCCCGGCCCGCACGCCGTGGCGAGGGCCGCGACGAGAAGGGGAAGGCAAGCCAGGCAGCGGCTGAAGATCGGGGATCCCTCCGGGGTGGACCGGTGAGCGGCGCCCGCCCATCTTTCCGGCGCGAGACGAATCTAACCGAACCCCCGATCCCCATGCACCCGAGCGCGGAGCGGGTTTCACTGCGACTGCGGCCGGTCGGCCTGGCGGCCCTCCTCGCCGCCCTCCTCGCAGCCCCCGGTGAAAGCCAGGAGCTCACCGTGGAGCGCCTCTTCTCCGGCGAGCTCTTTCCCGACGGCGTTCCGGTCACATCGTGGACGCCCGACGGGAGCCGCCTGACCTTCCTGCAGCGCAATCGCAGGGGCGAGGGCACGGACCTGGTCGCCGAGGACGTGCGGACGGGAAGCCGGGAGGTCCTGGTGGACGGGGGCGACCTGGTCCCCCCCGGGGAGGACGCGCCCGTGGCGATCGAGGACTACCGGTGGTCTCCGGACGGAACCCGGCTCCTGATCTTCGCGGAGACGGAGTACGTCTGGCGGGACCGGACACGGGGCGTCTACTACCTCTACGATCGCCCGGACCGCTCCTTCACCCCGATCTCGGGGGAGGGGGGCCTGCAGCAGTTCGCCAAGTTCAGCCCCGACGGCACGCGGGTCGGCTTCGTCCGGGACAACGACCTGTGGGTGGTGGACCTGGAGACGAGGGAGGAGGTCCGTCTCACCGAGGACGGCTCCGACACGGTGATCAACGGGACCTTCGACTGGGTCTACGAAGAGGAGCTCGGCCTTCAGGACGGCTGGCGCTGGAGCCCCGACGGCTCCCGGATCGCGTTCTGGCGCATCGACGAAGCTCCGGTCCAGACCTTCCGGTACGACCTGACGTACGCGGACCTCTATCCCGACGTGGAGTCCGTGCCCTATCCGAAGGCCGGCCAGCCCAATCCCCGGGCCCGGATCGGCGTCGTCGAGGTCGACGGCGGAGAGATCACCTGGATCGACACTGGACGAGAGCCCGACGTCTATCTGGCCCGCATGGAGTGGGCCGGAGGGCCGGACCAGGTCGTGATCCAGCGGCTCAACCGCCACCAGAACCGTCTGGACATCCTCCTCGCCGACGTCGAGACCGGGGGCAGCCGGGTGCTCCTCACGGAGGCGAGCGACACCTGGGTGGACGTGGACGACCACTTCCGCTGGGTCGGTGGCGGGGAGCGCTTCGTCTGGAGCTCGGAGCGGGACGGCTTCAACCACCTCTACCTCTACGCACGGGACGGGGAGCTCGTACGCCGGCTCACCGAGGGCGAGTGGGTCGTCTCCACGCCCGTGGGCGTGGACGAGGCGGGAGGCTGGGTCTACTTCACCGGCCATCGGGAAAGCCCCCTCCAGACCAGCCTCTACCGGGTTTCGGTGGGGGGCGGCCCGGTGGAGCGCGTCACACCCGAGGACGGATCCCATTCGGTGGAGATGAACCCCCAGGCCACCGTCTTCCTGGACGAGCACAGCCGGGCGGGCTCGCCGCCGTCGATGAGCCTCCGGGACGGTGGCGGGGAGGTGATCCGGCGGCTCGTGGAGAACCGGGAGCTGGCCCGGAAGCTGGACGATCTCGGCCTGCGCAAGCCGGAGTTCTTCACCTTCACCACCTCCGACGGGGTGGAGCTCGACGGGGCGATGATCCGGCCCCCGGACTTCGATCCCTCCCGCCGCCATCCGGCTCTCCTCTACGTCTACGGGGGACCGGGCACCCGGGAGGTGACCGACGGATGGAACGGGCTCCTCTACCTGTGGCATCAGCTCATGGCCGAGCGGGGCTACATCGTGGCCGTGGTGGACGGCCGGGGCTCGGGGGGCCGAGGGACCGCCTTCAAGAACGTCACCTACCTGGACCTTGGCCGCTGGGAGAGCCACGACCAGGTCGAGGCGGCCCGGTACCTCGGATCGCTGGAGTACGTGGACGCCTCCCGGATCGGCATCTGGGGCTCGAGCTACGGGGCGTACCTGACCCTCCTGGCGATGATGAAGGGCGGCGACGTCTTCCGGGCCGGGATCGCCCGGGCTCCCGTGACCCACTGGAAGTTCTACGACACGATCTACACGGAGCGCTACATGCGCACTCCCCGGGAGAACCCCGAGGGGTACCGGCGGAGCGCGCCCCTGAACCACGTGGACGGCCTCACCGGCACCCTCCTCCTCTTCCACGGGACCGGGGACGACAATGTCCACTTCCAGAACTCGGTGGAGATGGTCCGGGCCCTCCAGGAGGCCGGCAAGCAGTTCGACTTCATGCTCTATCCGGGGAAGACCCACGCCATCCGGGGCCTGGAGTCCAACCTGCACCTCTACCGGATGATGACCGACTTCTTCTTGGAGCACCTTTGATCCTGGTCCTGGACAACTACGACTCCTTCACCTGGAACCTGGCCCAGCAGCTCGGCGAGCTGGGAGCGGAGCCCCGGGTGGTCCGCAACGACGAGGTCACCGTGGACGAGATCCGGGAGATGGGGCCGGAGCGGATCGTGATCTCCCCGGGACCGTGCACGCCGTCCGAGGCGGGGATCAGCGTGGAGGCGGTCCGGGCGCTGGGCCCCGAGCTCCCCCTCCTGGGCGTCTGCCTGGGGCACCAGGCGATCGGCGAAGCCTTCGGGGGGCGGACGGTGCGGGCGCACCGGCTCATGCACGGGAAGACCGCCCCGATCCGCCATTCGGGGGAGGGCCTCTTCCGGGGCGTCCCCTCGCCGGTCACGGTGACGCGTTACCACTCCCTGGTGACCGACGCCGAGGCGCTTCCCGACGAGCTCGTCCCCGTGGCGTGGTCCACGGTGCCCGAGGAGGAGGGGGAGGTCCAGGCGATGCGCCACGCCGAGCACCCCGTCTGGGGGGTCCAGTTCCACCCCGAGAGCCACTTCTCGGAGCACGGCTTCGATCTCGTGAGGAACTTCCTCTCGATCTGAGTATCTCGACCGGCGTCGCCGGTTCCTCGAGCCGTGGGCGGCGCCGGCCCGGCGGTTGCCCCCGGCGGGCGTTTCTTGGTATCTTACCTGGCGTGAAAATTGCATCGCGCGCCGCCGCTCTCCGCCGGATACGGGACCGTGTCTAGCCGGGTCCTCGGCATCGTTCCCGCCCGACTCGCCTCGACCCGCCTCCCCAACAAGCCCCTCTATCCGCTCCTCGGGCGGCCCCTGATCGAGTGGGTCTGGCGCCGCGTCGAGGAGGTGGAGGTGCTGGACCGGGTCGTGGTGGCCACCGACTCGGAGGAGGTGGCGGAGGCGTGCCGGTCCCTGGGCGCTCCCGTGGAGATGACCTCTCCGGAGCACCCGTCGGGAACCGACCGGGTGGCCGAGGTCGCGGGCCGGGAGGAGTACGCCGGGTTCGACGTCGTGGCCAACATCCAGGGCGACGAGCCCCTCCTCAAGGAAGAGCATCTCCGGGCCGCGATCTCCCTCGTCCGGGACGAGGGGTGGCCGATCGGCACCTGTGCCACGGCCCTCCTGGAGCCCGAGGCCCGAAGCGATCCCAACGTGGTCAAGGTGGTCCGGGGAACGAACGGGCGGGCCCTCTACTTCTCCCGCGCCAAGGTGCCGTACAAGCGGGACGAGAAGCCCAGCCGGGACGATCTGGCCCGGGAGCCGTTCCTGCGCCACATCGGGATCTACGCCTTCTCCCGGGAGGGGTTGAGCCGCTGGGTGGCCCTGGCGCCGACCCCCCTGGAGCAGCTCGAGAAGCTGGAGCAGCTCCGCCCCCTCGAAGCGGGGCTCCGGATCGGCGTGGCCCTGGTGGGACCGGCCGATCCCGGAGTCGACACGCCGGCGGACGCGGTGCGCATGGAGGAGAAGCTCGCGGAGCTCTACGAAACCCCTTACGCCAGAACCGGTCCATGACGGATTCCAGCTCCACGCCGACCAAGTACATCTTCGTCACCGGCGGCGTCGTCTCCTCCCTGGGCAAGGGGATCGCCGCCGCATCCCTGGGACGACTGCTCAAGGAGCGCGGGTTCCGGGTGACGATCCAGAAGTTCGACCCCTACATCAACGTGGACCCGGGCACCCTGTCGCCCTTCCAGCACGGCGAGGTGTTCGTCACCGACGACGGCGCCGAGACCGACCTGGACCTGGGCCACTACGAGCGCTTCATCGACGCGTCCCTCTCCCAGGACAACAACATCACCACGGGACGCATCTACCAGAGCGTCATCGACAAGGAGCGCCGGGGCGACTACCTGGGCTCCACCGTCCAGGTGATCCCCCACATCACCGACGAGATCAAGGACGCCGTCCGCCGCCTGGCTCCCGACCACGACATCGTGATCACGGAGATCGGCGGGACGGTGGGCGACATCGAGAGCCTCCCCTTCCTGGAGGCGATCCGGCAGTTCCGACAGGACGTGGGCAAGGAGAACGCGATCTTCGTCCACCTGACCCTCCTGCCCTTCATCTCGGCCGCCGGCGAGCTGAAGACGAAGCCGACCCAGCACTCGGTGCGGGAGCTCATGAACGTGGGGATCCAGCCCGACGTGGTGATCTGCCGCACCGAGCATCCCCTGGAGGAGGAGCTCCGCCGGAAGATCGCCCTCTTCACGAACGTGGACGTGGCCGGCGTGATCGAGGCCCGGGACGTGGAGACGATCTACGAGGTCCCCCTGGAGCTCCGCCGTCAGCGCCTCGACGACTTCGTCCTCTCCCTCTTCAGGCTCTCCGCCCCGGCGCCCGACCTCAGGGCCTGGACGGAGATGGTTGAGAAGATCAAGAAGCCCTCACGGGGGACCGTGCGGATCGCCATGGTGGGCAAGTACACAGAGCTGGTGGATTCCTACAAGTCCGTGAACGAGGCGCTGGTCCACGGCGGGATCGCCAACGACGTGGGGGTCGAGATCGACTGGCTCTCCAGCGAGGACTTCGAGAACGGGCGGGCCGTGGAGACCCTGGCGGGCTACCACGGGATCCTGATCCCGGGAGGCTTCGGCCCCCGGGGAATCGAGGGGATGCTCGACGCCATCGCGTACGCTCGCACGGGCGAAACCCCCTTCTTCGGCATCTGCCTCGGGCTGCAGTGCGCCGTGATCGAGTTCGCCCGCAACGTTTGCGGCCTCCGGGAATCCCACTCCTACGAGTTCTCCGAGGAGTCTCCCGATCCGGTGATCTGCCTCATGGATTCCCAGAGGAACGTGACCACCAAGGGAGGCACGATGCGGCTGGGAGCCTATCCGGCGCGGCTCCTGCCGGGCTCCAGGGTGGCGGAGATCTACGGCTCCGAGGAGATCAGCGAGCGGCATCGTCACCGCTACGAGGTGAACAACCGCTACCGGGAGACCCTCTCGGAGGGAGGACTGGTGTTCAGCGCGATCTCCCCGGACGATAAGCTCGTGGAGATGATCGAGCTCCCGGAGCATCCCTGGTTCGTGGGGTGCCAGTTCCACCCCGAGCTGAAGAGCCGGCCCAACCGCCCCCACCCCCTCTTCGCCTCCTTCATCGCGGCCGCCGTCGAGAAGGCCGGAATCCCCGAGATGGCGGCCCGGGAGGCGGCCGCCGGGGTCGGTGACTGATGTTCGAGGGATTCACGCTGGTTGCGGGTCCCTGCGTCCTCGAGGACGACGCCCTCAACGTGAGCGTGGGTCGGGCGTTGGCCCGGATCGGCGCAGAGATGGGCCTTCTCGTGGTCTTCAAGGCCTCCTTCGACAAGGCGAACCGGTCCCGTCCGGACTCTCCCCGAGGTCCCGGGCTGGAGGAGGGTCTGCGCAGGCTCGACCGGGTCCGGGAGGAGACCGGCTTGCGCCTCCTGACCGACATTCACGAGCCCGCTCAGGCCGCCCCCGCCGCCGGGGTCGTGGACGCGCTCCAGGTACCGGCGTTTCTCTGCCGACAGACCGACCTCCTCCTGGCGGCGGGGCGCACGGGGAAGCCGGTCAACGTGAAGAAGGGTCAGTGGATGGCGCCGGAGGAGATGGCGGGGGCCGTGGAGAAGGCGAGGAGGGGCGGCGCCCCCTCGGTTGCGGTCACCGAGCGGGGGACGGCCCTCGGCTACGGGGACCTGGTCGTGGACATGCGGTCGATCCCCCGCATGCGCACGGCCTGCGGAGTGCCCGTGCTCTTCGACGGAACCCACTCCGTCCAGCGACCCGGGCGGGCGTCGGGCGCCAGCGGCGGGGATCCCGACTTCATCCCCACCCTCGTCCGTGCGGCCGCGGCCGCTGGATGCGACGGCCTCTACCTGGAGGTCCATCCCGAGCCCCGAAGCGCTCCGTCCGACGGAGCCAGCATGCTCCCCCTCGAGCGCCTGCCGGCCCTCCTCGAGGAGGTGCTCGCCCTCCGGGAGGCCCTGGGCTCGGGCGCCCCCGTTCCCGGGTAGCCACCCGGGCCGAACCCCCTTCGCTCCATGACCGCGACACCGCTCATACCGGCCCGCGTCGCCGGCGAGATCAGGCTCGTCATCCTGGACGTGGACGGCGTCCTCACCGACGGAAGCGTGCTGGTGGGCACCCTTCCCGGGGGCGAGGCCGTGGAGATCAAGCGCTTCGACATCCAGGACGGGCTGGGGGTCAAGATGCTCCTCTGGTCCGGGATCGAGGTCGCGGTCGTGTCCGGACGGGTGTCGGGGGCCACCGAGGTCCGCGCCCGGGAGCTGGGAATCGAGGAGATCCATCAGGATCCGGCCGCCGAGAAGCTCCCCGTGGTGCGGGACCTCCTCGACCGGAAGGGCCTGGAGTGGTCGCAGGTGGCGCTGGTGGCCGACGACCTGGCCGACCTCCCCGTGCTGCGGAAGGTCGGCCTTCCCGCGGCCGTGGCCAACGCCGTGCCCGAGGTGGTGGAGGCGAGCCGGTGGCAGGGCGCCCGCCGGGGCGGGGAGGGGGCGGTGCGCGAGTTCGCCCGGGCCCTCCTGGAGGCCCGAGGAGAGTGGACGAAGCAGGTGGAGGCGTACTGCCGGGCCCGGGCCGGTGAGTGAGGAGCCCGGGAACGTCGATCTTCATGACGTTCTGAGGTCAAAAACTGTATATTTTTGGAATACATGAACTTGTGCGATTCATACGAGCGGTGTTCGAGGTCCCTGGTCACGGGGGCGGCGCTCCTGGCCACGCTCCTGGTCGGGGCGTGCTCGGAGTCCGGGGACAGCCCGGTGGTGGCCGAGGAGCTGGCCCGGATGGAGGCGGACAACGTGGTCTACGGCATGAGTCAGATCCTGACCCACGAAGGCGTCCGGGAGGGCGTCGTCCGCGCCGACACGGCGTACTTCTATCGGGACTCCTCGGCGGTGCATCTCCGGGGCGTGGAGCTGACCGTCTATTCGGAGGAGACCGGGGACGTGCGGGCCGAGGTCGCCGCCCGACGGGGCCGCCTGGAGACCGAGTCCCGGGCCATGATCGGACGGGGCGACGTCGTTCTGCGGATACCGAGCGACGACCGGACGATCCGCACCGAGGTCCTCCACTACGAGCCCGGCGCCGACCGGATCCGCAGCGACACCTTCACGGTCATGGAGGAGGCGGGGCGGGTGACGTGCGGGCGAGCTTTCCGCTCGGATCTCGAGTTCCGGAACCTCTTCATCGAGAACGCCCGCACCTCGGGGTGTGGATCCTGACGTCGCCGTGTCGCTCCGGTCCGCTCCCTCCGTCTCCGCCGCCCCTGCGGCTCCCCTGTTGGTCCTCCTCGCCCTGGCGGGACCGGGCGTCCGATCGGCCGGTGCCCAGGTGGGGCTGGCGTCGGACCGGTGCGACCTCCTGGACAACGCATACGTCCGCAGCATCATGGCGGGAGAGGGACACCGGATCGTCTACATCAGCGGCCCCGTCGTCTTCGGATGCCGGGACGGAACCCGGATCCGGGCCGACTCCGTGGTCCAGTACACCCGAGACGAGACGCGCCAGCTCTTCGGGGACGTGCGGATCGACGGGCCCGAGACGGCGCTCCGGGCGGATCGGGTCGACGAGTTCGGCGCCGTGGGGCGGGTCCGGGCGTGGAACGACGTGGTCGTCGTCGACTCCGTACAGGGTACCCGGATCGTGGGCGACACCCTCTCGCTCCTCCGGGGCGAGGGGTCGGGGGAGGAGGACCGCATGACGGTCTGGGGAGAGGACCCCTACGCGGTGGTGCGCCTGCAGGAGAGCGCAGCGGCGGAGGAGGCGGATTCTGCGCTCGCGCCGGGGCTGGAAGCCGCCGACGACACGATCCGGGCCCCGGATTCGCTCCGGGTCGCCGGAGAAGAAAAGGAGGTGCCGGAGAGCGCCGGCTCGGCGTCCGCCGCGCCCCCTTCGCCCGACACCGTCTTCGCCCACCGCCTCCATCTGGAGGGCCGCAGGGCGTTCCGGGCCGGCGGGGCGGTCCGGATCCTCAGGGAGGACTTCCAGGCCTTCTCCGACTCCCTGGAGTACCTCCGGGGTGGCGGGGAGATGACCCTCCTGGGCGCTCCCCGGATCGAGGGCGATGCCTTCGAGCTCACGGGACGCACGATCCAGCTGGTCCTGGGCGAAGAGGGGGTCCGCTTCGTTCGCTCCCGGGGAGACGCGCGCCTGGCTGGAGACGAGCTCCTCCTGACGGCGCCCGAGGTCCGGGTGTTCTTCAGCGATGGGGAGATGGACCGGCTGGTCGCGGTCCGGGGAGAGGACCAGGGCGAGGTGGGGGAGGCCCCGGAGGAAGGGGGTTCCGAGGATCCCGAGGCCCCGACCGACAGCCTCGCGGCGCGGCCCCGGCCCGTGGCCCGGGCCGAGGAGTTCGTCCTCCGCGCCGACTCGATCGAGGCCCTGGCCCCGGGGCGCGCCCTGGAGCGGGTCTTCGCCGCGGGACGGGCCCGGGGAGAGAGCCTCGGCCGGGATTCGCTGAACACCGAAGCCACGCCGGAGATCGCGCGTAGGGACTGGATCGAGGGGGACTCGGTGGTGGCCTTCTTCGTGTCGGCCGACACCGCCGCCCCGGCCCGGGCGGGGACGCCGGCCGAGGGCGAGGCGGGCGGGGCCCGCTCGCGTCTCGATCGTCTCGTGGCCCGGGGCAACGCCAGGAGCCTCTATCGGCTCGTCCAGCGGGGCGCGGCGGAAGGGGAGGGGGAGGCGGCGGGCCCGGAGCGCGAGGAGGCCGGGGGGCCGGGAGGGGCCGAGGTCCCGGACACCGCCTCCGCGGTCTCCCGGACGGGCGCCGTTCCCGACACCGCGGACGTGGCGCCCGAGCCGGACATGGCGCCCGACGCCCCGGAGCCGGCCGACGCCGGGGGACGGCGGCGCCGGATCGCGCTCCACTACGTGACGGGACGAGAGATCACGATCGTGCTCTGGAGGGGACAGGTGCGGCACATGGAGGTCGTGGGCCAGACCCAGGGCCTCTATCTGGAGCCCGGAAGCCCGGGTGCGGAGATCGGGAGCTCCGCTCCCGGCGCCTCGGCCCCAGGCCGCCCCCCCGGGGAGGGGGGCCCGTGAAGACTCGGGAGGGCCTCCTGGAATACGTGGCGGGGATCGAGGCCCACGACCTCTCCCTGGCCCTCGCGGTCCGGGAGCTGCTCCGGCTGGCCGACGCCGAGGGAGGGGTGGATCGGCGGCGCTGGTTCGCGTCCGTCCGGGAATCCTACGACGAGGACGGCGCGGCACCGCCGGGGGCGGCCGCACCCGGGGAGCTCGACGCCCTGGCCCGGTACCTCGAGGAGCAGGTGATCGAGCGCCTGGAGGAGGACGGCGTGGCCCGTCGGGAGCCGGACGGCGAGGAGTGGTCGAAGCTCCGCCTCTCCGGGGAGCTGTGGGCTTCCGTCGCCCCTCTCCGCGACCTCATGCTCGACGAGGTGGAGCGGACGATCGAGGAGCTTCGGGCCCGCTCCGACCGGGTATCGGTGCCCGAGGGTCTCGGCCCCGAGAGCGTGGGCTCCCGGCTCCGGGCCGAGGGCCTCACCAAGATCTATCGGCGGCGCCGAGTGGTGGACGAGGTCGATATCGCCGTTCGCCAGGGGGAGATCGTGGGCCTCCTGGGGCCGAACGGGGCGGGGAAGACGACCACCTTCTACATGATCGTGGGCCTCATTCCCCCCAACGAGGGCCGCGTCTACCTGGACGACGAAGAGATCACCGACGTGCCCATGTTCCGCCGTTCCCGCATGGGGATCGGATATCTCGCCCAGGAGCCGTCGGTCTTCCGGAAGCTCACCGTCGAGGAGAACGTGCTGGCGATCCTGGAAACCCTGGGCCTTCCCAGGGAGAAGGAGAAGGAGCGGCTCGAGGAGCTCCTCCAGGAGCTCTCGATCGCCCATCTCCGGGACGCCACGGCCTATTCCCTCTCCGGCGGGGAGCGTCGGCGGCTGGAGATCACCCGGGCCCTGGTGCAGCG